>JADMIO010830135.1_pt1 | contig 89835 bp, 64 predicted proteins | sample 8958161 | NCBI WGS metagenome assembly JADMIO01 (sample SAMN16585339, study PRJNA669376) | soil metagenome | isolation source: Crop rotation soil | place: USA: Cullars Rotation, Alabama | collected 2011
GCGACAACTTGTCCACGTGGAATTCTAAGCTTAGGATCCCAATGTGCTGGAAAGGGATTTCGGTATCAAAACACCGGTCTGGGGTTTTGCGGGCCATCCGCTGGTGGATGGCCGCAAGTTGATCTGCCTGGCCGGCGGCGACGGAAGTGTGGCGGTCGCCTTCGACAAGGAGACCGGCCAGGAACTTTGGCGCGCGCTCAGTGCGAAGGAGCCGGGTTACGCCCCGCCGATGATCTACGAATTTGCCGGCAAGCGCCAATTGATCCTTTGGCATCCGGAGGCGGTAAACTCGCTCGACCCGGACAGCGGCAAAGTATATTGGAAATATCCGACCGCTCCGGTTCGATCCGGAATGACCATCCCAACGCCGCGCCAGGCCGGTGACCTTTTATTTTTGACCTCGTTCTACAACGGCTCCCTGATGTTGCGCGTCAATTCGGATCAACCGGCCCTGGTTTGGGCCAGCCAAAAGGTCAGCGAGAAGGATACCGATGGCCTGCACAGCGTCATGGCCACGCCACTGATCGAGAATGGATATATTTACAGCCCGTGCAGTTACGGCCAATTCCGTTGCCTCAAGGCCGCGACGGGCCAGCGTCTTTGGGAAACATTTGCACCGACCACCGGGACGGCCGAACGCTGGGGCAATGTTTTCATCGTCAAACATCAGGATCGTTGTTTTTTGTTCAATGAAAAAGGCGATCTGATCCTCGCGAAATTAAACCCGGACAAGTATGAGGAAATCAGCCGCGTGCATCTTTTGGATCCAATCAATCGTGATCCGGGCCGTCCGGTGGTCTGGTCTCCTCCCGCCTTTGCCAACAAATGCGTCTTTGCCCGCAACGACCGGGAAATCGTCTGCGCATCGCTGGCGGCGAAATAGGGATTTTAAAAGTTCCGAGTTTCGGGTTCCGAGTTCCGGGTTCCCGTTCGTAGTGCAGGCTTTAACCTGTTCTTTCAACAACAGGGGGTCAGTTGCGGCTGGGACAGCCTGAAGGCTGGACTACGAACAATCCGCAATCCGCAATTAAGCGATGCGCATGGTCAGGCCGCCGTCGATGGTAAACGTTTCGCCGGTGATGTAATCGTTGGTCACCAACTCGACAATGAGACTGGCCACCTGGGCGGCGGTTCCTTCGCGATGAAGGGGAATGCGTTGTTCGAGGTTGAGCTTCTTTTGCTGTTCGGTCATGGCGGCGTGAAAGCGCGTTCGCACCACGCCGGGCGCCACGCAATTGACTCGAATATTGTCGTCGGCACATTCGCGGGCCAGCGCTCGGGTAAAATGGGGCAGCGCACCCTTGACTACTTGATAAGCAATATTGGTGTGAACGGCCCGCAGGCCGGCGGTCGAGGAGACCAGAATGATGGCTCCTTCCCGGCGCGGTTTCATGAGCGGAAGGGCGGCGCGACAGAGATGAAAAAGCGCATGCACATGGATGTCGAACGCCCCGTACCAATCGTCCGGCGAGATCTCGAATAACTTTCCATTCACCGGCCCGCCGGCGGAATGAACCAACACATCTATTGAGCCGAGCTGGCGGGCCGTTTCCTGCACACAACGCGCCGCCTCGGCCGGCTTGGCGCAATCGGCCACAATCATTTCACAACGCCGCCCGAGAGCCTGGATCTCCTTGCGCGTGGCCGTTGCTTCCGCGTCGTCATGACGCCCCACCAGGGCGACGTGGGCGCCCGCTTTGGCGAAAGCGATGGCGGTGGCGGCGCCGATCCCCTTGGTGCCGCCGGTGACAAGAGCATTTTTGCCGGTCAAATCCATGCCCGGTTCTGGCCGTGGGACAGCGGCAAGTCAAGGTAGGTTTGAGTGAAGCTTTTAAGCGACGGCTGCCTTGAACGAACCTTGAGCCAGAACCACACTTTCCGAAGTGTGAGCAACCGGACAATGGATTGATGGCCGACGCCGGCCATGTTCGTCGCAAGAAGTCCGCCTCAACCCCATCGGCACACTTTGCAAAGTGTGCCGCCCTTTCATCTACGAAGAAGGTTCGCAGGTGATCAGAATGGTGCAACCGTCGAAGGCGGCGTTGATCGATTGGAGGGCTTGCAGAATGTCGTCGAGCGAAAGGCCATCGATGACTTCGCCGGCCAGGGCACGATTGGCCAGTTCCAGAAGACCGGCCACCGTCGGATCGACGAGCCCGACCCCGGGGCTAACCAGGGCTTCGAGCACTGGCGTCGGAACGGAAAACGGCCTCACGGAATCGCCCGACCGAGTGCAGAGGACTGGTGTGAGGGTCAAACCGGGAAGGCGCGGATCGAGGCGACAATTGAGAGTCAGGGCAATGGTTTCACCCAAGAGCGCATTGTCGAGCTTGCCCATGGCATCGAGGGAGAGCAGGGAAAACGGTTGACCGCCATCGCTGGCCAGATTGGTCGCAAGCCCGCCCGCAGGCAGGCGGGACAGCAAGGCGGGCAAGTCATCGAGGCCAATCAACGTGAAGCGGGATTCCACTTTGCCGAGAAGCAACGGCTCAGCGGCGAGCTGTTGGGCCAGCCATTCAGCGGTGGAGAGGCCATCAATTCCGCCCTCGGGATTTGCGTAAAAGGCCTGCATTCCCGTGCAAAGTTCGACCGTTTCCTCCAGCACCGTCAGCGTCGCGCAGTAGCTCATGACCTGGCAGGCGCCGGTGATCTCGACGCAGTAAAGGCCCCCGGCGCTCGACGAGACATTGGTCAGCGTAAGGCGACTGCCGAGCGCACCTTCGATGGCGGTGCCGTTGAGAGTCCAGCGATAAATGTAGGGACCGGATCCGATCACGATTTCGGCAAAGACCACATCACTGCCGGGGCGAACCGTCCGATCGACCAACGCACTGCCCGCAGTCCCAGGTAAAACGGTGACACTGAATGTGCACCCGTTCGAGTTGCCGCACGAATCGAGCGCCGTGCAATTTACCAGGACGGTTCCCTCGGGAAAAAGTTCCTCCATCGCTCGTCCATCGGCGCGGACACAGGCAAGCAACGGCGCTGGATCGTCATTGTCGCTGACCGTCGGCAGAGGCGCCGCAGTGGGATTGCAGGTAACCAGATCGCGACAAAGGAGCGTTGGCGGCGTGGAATCAATCAACACCACGGTTTGGCTGCACGAACTGGACTGCCCACACCTGTCCATGGCCGCCCAAGTGCGGGTAGCCACAAAGGTGTTTCCGCAAAGCCCATTGGTCACCGTGGAAAGCACCGTCAAGGACAGGCGCGCGCCGTCGCCCAGATCAATGGCCGCGGGCAAATCGAAATCCCACGAACGACCCGCTTCCACCATCCGATCCGGAGCGCAGACAATAATGGGCGGCAAGGTATCCGAGACGATGACTTTCTGCGCGCAACTATTGCTGTTGCCGCACTCATCCGTGGCTACCCAAACGCGCGTGGCGACAAAGGAATTGCCGCAAAGAGCATTCGTCCTGGTCTCGAGGATCGACAGAGTGACCGTGGTCTCCCCCGTGGAATCCAGAAGCGGTTCGTCGAAGGTCCAGGGAATGCCGGCCTCGATGGTGCGATCGGGCGGACCGGCCAGTGAGGGCAGGGCCGGGTCTCGAACCGTGATGAACTGCGCGCAGGTGTTGCTATTCCCGCAGCGATCCAAGGCGCTCCAGGTGCGGACCATGCTCAATACATTTCCGCAAAGCACATTGGTCTTGGTATCGACGACAGAGACCACGACATCGTCACCAGACGGCGAGCCCACGATCGTGGGCGTGCCGAAATCCCAATCGCTTCCCTGCCCCACGACACGATTTGGAGGGCAACTCAACCAAGGCGGCCTCAGATCCATCACGGCGATGGTCTGGGCACAACGGCTGGACAAGCCACAGGCATCCGCGGCGTTCCAGGTGCGGGTGGCGCTAAAACTGTTCCCGCAAATCCAATTCGTTACAGTCGTCACCACGGTAATGGTCGCGCCGGCATCCGCGATCGGATCGCCGAGCGAGGGTGTATCAAAATTCCAATCGACGCCAAGTTCGACGGTTCGGCCGGGGCCGCAGCGGAGCACGGGAGGCGTTGTGTCGAGCACCGTGATCACATTCGTGCAGAAGCCCTGGTTGCCGCACAAATCGCTGGCGATCCAGACGCGGGTGGCGACGAAGGAATTGCCGCAAAGAACATTGGTGCTGGTGAAGAACACCTCGAGGCCGATTTCCTCCGCGGCGGAGGGAGGTTCGAAACTCCAGGCCGACCCGAATTCAACCGTTCGGTCCGGGGGAAAGAAAAGCGTCGGCGGTGTGCGATCGATGACCGTGACCGTTTGGCGACAGGTCGAACTCGCCGCACAAGGGCCCGACACATTCCAGGTGCGAACCGCTTGAAAAGTCCCGCCGCAAAAACCGGCGGTGTTGGTCAGGGTGGAAGCGATGGTGATTAGCAGGTTGCTTCCGGTGCAAAGACCCACGGCGCCCGTGGGCGGATCGAAATTCCAGGCGCTCCCCAGCTCAACCATTTTGTCGGCCGGCGGGTTCAGGAGCGGGGAGCGGCGGGTGACATCGATGAAACACAATTTATTGTTCACCGCACCCGGCGCATTGCTGACGGTCAGGCGTCCGTCCAGGACCGGCACCGAGACCTTGCCCGTGAGCCAACGGTTGGTGGTGGAGGGGCGGCCATTGATGGCGGGAACGCCCTCGACGTTGAAGCGGAAATCGCTGTTCAAATCGCCCGGGTCGCCGGCGACCAGGACGACATCATAAAGCGCGCGAGGAAGAGCCAATTCCCAAATGGTCGTGTTTTTGGGAACAGGAATGGAGGTGTCATAACGTTGGTCGGGCGAAAGCGATGAATTACGATCGCGCGTGTTCGAGGTGTTTGAGACATTCCAGCCGTAAGCCAATCCCGCCCCGCGGTCGCCGAAGGTGCTGCCGCTGTCGGGCAGATAACCAGCCGGGATGGCGGCGGAGGCCGGTTGAAAATTGATTTTGGCGTTGGTGACTTCCAGTGGACTGGCTTTGACGATTTCGGAATAAGGCGAAGTGCCAAGGCTGTTGGCGGCATTGACCCGATAGTAACAGGTCTGCCCGGCGAGGAGTCCGCCGTGAGCATAATTGGTGATGTTGGCTCCAAGCGTGGCGATGCGGGTGAAGGCCACTCCGTTGGTCGAACGTTCCAGGTTGAAGGAGGATTCTTCGAGGGAATTGTCGGTCCAACGCAAATCAATGCGATTGATGGAAACGGGATTGGCCACCAGGCCGGAAGGAGCGGAAGGCGGCGCTTCGGGAGAAAATTTTACCTCGTCGAGCCAGGCCCGATCCTGTCCGCGCGCGAGGCTTTTGTTTTTGAGATAAGTCCATTTCAGTGTTTGCGTGCCGGAGCCGACCTCGAAGGTTTGCCGCCGCCAATCGACTTCGCCGGAGAGACGGGCCTTCTCGGTGCTGTTGATATAAAAGATCAGAACGTCGTTGTTGGTCTCGGAAGAAACCTTCCAGCAAAAGCTCACGCTGCCGGGCCCGGTCATGCTGGTTTGGACGGTGGTGCTTTTGCCATCGGCCACGGCCCCGCTTTGGGCTGCGTCCACACCGTCATGGGTAACGGCCGTCTGGCCGGCCCAAAGGGGAGTGGTGCCGCTGGTGCTCCAGGTGGCCGTGGTGGTATCGAGTGCTTCGGCCAGGGAAACCGTAACGGCCAACGAAACGACCGAGCTCGTCACGCAACCGGCCGCATTGCTGATGACGACCGAATAAGCGCCTGCCTGGCTGGGCCGCACATTGGTCAGGGCCAGCGTAGCCTGGGTGGCGGTGGGAACGAGCAGAGCCTGTCCGTTGCACCGCCATTGATAGCTCATCGGCGCCGTACCCGTGGCGGCCACCCGCAAGGTGGCATTGCTTCCCGCGCCAATCGTTTGTCCGACCGGCTGGAGAGTGATGGCGGGAAGGGTGGCCGCAATTGATAATTGGCCCGGCAGCAGCGCCAGATCAACCAGGCGCAGATTGGCGTCCGAGGCCTCGGCCATCGTCGGGTTGCCATCGATGACGAGGCTGCTCGTCCGGCCGGGTTGTCCAATCAATTGCAAGCGCAGCGCAAAGAGCGTGGTGCCGTCACGCACCGTTTGGTTGGTGCCGCTGGCGTCATCCCACGAAACGGTGACTAGGCCATTGGCGGCGAGGTTCGTGCCAAAATTGCCGGCGGCCAGGCCCGGCACCCCGAATTGCTCAAGGCCTACGAAAGAGGCATCGGCCGGATTCCAATGCAGCGAAAACTGGAACGAGCTGATGTTGGTGAATTGGCTGACCCGAAGCGGAATCAGCACCTGGGTTCCAGGCAAGGCGTTGGTGCTGGCGGCCCGCACGGTCAATGGGGGAGGCAAAACAAGCGTGAGCCGCCCCACCGCGCTGGTGACGGCCCCAAAGGCGTTGCTGACCACCACCGCATAGTTGCCGGCGTCTTCCCGCTGGACATTGGTCATGACCAACCCGTTATTGATCGCGCCATCCAGCGCGTTCCCATTTTTCAACCATTGATAGCTCAGGGGCGGGGCTCCATTGGCGATGACATTGAAGCCGGCGCGGCCCTTCTCCGGCACAGACAGATCTTCCGGGGGTACGGCGATGGAGGGCGCTGTGGTGATGGCAACGGGATGAAGTGCCTCGAGAAAATAAAAGGCGATGCGCCCGCCTTCAGCAACGGGCCCGGAGTTATCCTGACAGTAGCTGCCTGCCTTGAAATAAAACGTTTGCTGCGCCCATTCCGGGTCGCGCTGGAGGATTTCGAGAGTCTGGGTAATGCCGTTAACTGTGAGGAAAGCAATGCCGTCGGCCAGTTTGATCTGGTAAGCGATCGATTCGTTCAACGCAACCGGGTTAAACAAGTGATGCGTTTCGGCGGAATCATTTGGGCTAACTTTAACAACGGCGTCGATCAAGCCATTGTCATAGGTCAGCTTGATCAACGGATAAGCATTGCCGAGATAACTGTGAATCTGGCCGATGATGACTCTGCCGCCACTTGGCACCTGGGTGACCCGACAGCGCGCATTGAGCAGGTGCGTTCCCTGCACTGTCCAGTTAACCGAATTGGTGGTGGGATCCAGGCGCTCGCGCAACTCGGAACGCGGATAATCGGACCCTTGCGTGGTTCCGCCGGTGACCGGCGCAAAAAAAACCATGGAACCATCCGCGCCTGTGTAAAACCACGCGGCATTGGTATAGCCGGCCACGAGCTGGTCGGGTTCAATGATCGGGGGGCCCACGTCCGGCAGCGTGAGATACCAGTGACTCAAATCAAAATTGCGCCCTGGCGGAAGGCTCGAGTCGAGCGCGGCGCTGGCAGGCAGGATTAAGGCGAGTCCGCTGACCACTCGAAAAATGGCGGCGCACGAATTGACTCCGCGCGCCAAGCCGATGGTGCGCGGCCCGGGCGACCTGGCTCTGAAGGTCGTTGAGTAAGGCATGCCTGGCGCAACCCAGCTCTCTGGCATTGCACCGATGCTGCTTTAATCCACGAAACGCCAACGCACCATTGGTACCCTCCTCTCCTCAACGGTCCGTAAATCCCCCAAAAGAAATCTGCTCTGCTGCCTCGCCAACGTGGTACGACCCACGCAGGCGAGGCCACCATCCAACACCAGAATGAACTAACTCCGACTGGCTTTGCGGCTCGTGGCCTGAGTCGAGCGACTGGATCGGCTGGCGGTTTTTTGAGCAGTTGGCTTGCGCGACGCCTGCCCGTTTTTAGCCGATGTGGTGGTTTTGGCCGAGGCCTTGGACTTGGATTTTCCGGCCGCACTTCGAGAGGCGCGGCGCGCGGGCGCTTTGGCCGCGGAGGTCAACCCGGCTTTGTGCAGCAGCGATGTGGCCCGCGAATTTTTGCTACCGGGCAGTCCATTTTCGGCCGCGCGCCCCACCACGGTGCCGAGGACACCGCCCACGATTGCTCCCACTGGTCCGGCCACGACGGCGCCCAAGACGGCTCCAGTCGCGCCCCCGGCCACTTTTTTGCGAATGTGAAACTCTTGATTGGTCTTTGCAGTTTTTTTCATGACTTTGTGGATGGTTGATTTGAAGTGGATTGATAGCCGAAGTGCTAAAGAAAATGTGGTTAGACCTTATTGGCCTTCTTCCAACACGTTTGGCTGAAATATCCGCTTCACGAGATTGTCTTAAGCGGATGGAGTGCCAACCGCCTCCGTTTCGTGCGGCTGAGGCCGATAGCCGGAAAAAAGGGGCATTCCGCCCGACCAAAGATTGCAAGGTGCAGCGTTGGGTAATGGATCAAGTTGCTGTTTGCACTTCTCCCCTGCGGCAAAGCAGGAGATTGGGCGAGATGGTTCCGCATATGCTTTTCATAAAGGACCAATGAGCTCTCGGACAGCAGATCAGAGACGGAACGGCAGTTCTGTGAAAAACAAAGCACGAGTTCAGTGGGGCACGCGCAGCTCCCGTCCATTGACCATCGGCTGGGCTAAGCCAGTTGAATTCAAAGTGCCCATCCCCAAGGACGAGAAACAACGTCTGGCCGCGTTGGGCCGTTACAAAATATTGGATACTCCCCCCGAAGAGGCGTTCGATGACATCACGGAACTGGCGGCCCATCTCTGTGACACGCCGGTGGCCTTGATGGTTTTGATCGATCGCGAGCGGCAATGGTTTAAGGCGGCGGTCGGTGTGCGGATCAAGGAAACCCCCCGTGAATTTTCCTTTTGCGCCCACACTATTATGCGGCGCGGTCTTTACGTTATTTCCGACACCACAAAGGATCGGCGCTTTGCCCACAATCCCTTTGTCGCAGCCGGCCCGCGCTATCGCTTCTACGCCGGTGCCCCCCTCGTCACCCCCGACAATCGCGCCCTAGGCACCATCTGTGTGATCGACAAAGTCCGCCGCACGCTGACCGCCTCGCAAAAGAAGGATTTGGTTGCGTTGAGCAAAGTCGTCATGACTGAGCTCGAGTTGAGGCGCCTTCTGCGCGAACGAGGCCTGCGCGGAAAAAAGGCCTGATAGAAAGGCCCGTGGCCGACTTGCCGGGTGGTGGAGCGCTCAGGCGAGATGCAACCTTGGTCCCCGGCACATTGCACGCTAGAGGGGCCACGAAAACCGCCCGGGAACGAGCTTTATTGCCGGAAAACATAACGAAATAGGCCCGACCGCGATGGCATGCGAATGGCTAATTGGTTTTTTGGCCGGTTGTTGATGACAGGACGCAAATCGATCAGCAACAACGGGAAAAAATTCTATATGAAAACAAAATTGCTCTGGACTCTTCCGCTGGTGGCGACATTGGTGGGTTGCCAGGAAAAAGCATCCTCGCCGGTCGAATCGGTAACCGCCCGCGAAACCAATGCGCCAGTGGTCACTACCAAAGCCACTACGCCCGTGGACGCGGACAACACAGGTCTCAATGTGCGGGATCGCACCAACGCCACCTTGACCCCTTTGGATCAAGGAACATCTCCAACCGATCTGGAGACCTCCCAAAAAATCCGCAAAGCATTGGTGAACGGACCAACGGACTATTCGGTGGCCGCCAAAAACATCAAGGTCATCACAGTCAATGGCAAGGTGACTTTGCGCGGCCCTGTCCAATCGGCAGCTGAGAAGACGGCGGTGGCCAGCCTGGCCCGCAGCGTGGCGGGCGACGCCAATGTGGATGACCAATTGGAAGTCAAAGCGAATCCTTAATCCAAGTGTGAACCCTCGAACCTTCGAAAAAAATAACCATTGAAAAGAGAAAGAGAAATTCCATGTCAAAATCATCTGTAATCTGCATCGCCAGCTCCGAATCGCAGGCGATTACCATCGTTGACCGCCTGAAAGCGGCCGGGTTTTCCAACAACGACATTTCAGTGTTGTTCCCCGATAAAACCGGCACCAAGGATTTCGCACACGAACAACACACCAAAGCGCCCGAAGGCGCCGCCACCGGAGGCATTACGGGCGGCGTGTTGGGTGGCGCTTTGGGCTGGCTGGCGGGTGTCGGCGCCCTGGCCATTCCGGGAGTCGGCCCCTTTATCGCCGCCGGCCCTATTATGGCTGCGCTCGGTGGGGCCGCTGTGGGCGGGACGGTCGGTGGCGTGGCCGGCGCCTTGATCGGCCTCGGCATCCCGGAATATGAAGCCAAGCGGTATGAAGGAAAAATCCGCGAGGGCAACATCCTCATCTCGGTTCATTCCGATGACAGCGAAGAAACCCGCGAAGCGAAGGACATCTTCAAACAGGCGGGTGCGAAGGATATTTCCAGCACGGGAGAATCTTCCGTGAAAAAGGAATCCTCCACGGTGCGTTAATCAAACAGCGCATCGAGGGCGCGTTCCGGGCCGGAACGCGCGGTGAGCGGGTCGGTGAGACATCACATCATCAACCCGCTCCATCGTTTATTGGGGGCTCTGTTATTTGATGGTCACCGGGAGGGCAGGGCCGTCAAAGGAACCAGTGACGGGAATCGATTGGCGCAAAATGTTTGGGCGTCGCGGCAGCGACCGCCCGACCGGGCCAAAGGAGCCTGTAACCGTGACCGGGATTGATTTGCGCGAGGCCGGGCTCGAACCCAAGTCACCCAAGCGCGCTCGCGTGCGCAGACGGCCGAGCGACGCGGCTTCGATTTGTTGCACGCGTTGCCGCACGAGGCCGATGGAACGACCGACTTCCTCGAGGGAACGTTCGCAGCCGTCATCGAGGCCAAAGCGCAGGCGGAGCACCTGGGCTTCGCGCGGTTTCAAACTGGCCAGCAATGTTTCGACATACTCCCGGTCGCTCCGACGCGCCAGCGTTTCATCGGGCGACTCCGCGTCTTCGTGGGCCAATGATTCAGCCAGGGTAGGGCCATCCTCGTCCAGGCCGGCCGGACTGTCCAAGGCCACATAATGCTGCACGCCTGCATCGCGCAGTTGATGAATCAAATGCCGAACCAGATCGGTGTCGTCAGCCAACTCCGCGTCGGTGGGAAGGCGTCCCAGCTCGCGGGCCAGGCGCGCTTCGGCCGACTTCACGCGCGTGACACAATCGGCGATGTGCGGCGGCAACCGGACCAGGCGGGACTGATTGGTCAGGGCCCGGCGAATCCGTTGTTTGATCCAAACGGTGGCGTAGGTGGCAAAGCGGGCGCCGATGGCCGGGTTGAAGGAAGAAGCGGCGCGCATCAATCCGAGGTTGCCTTCGCTGATGAGATCCGCCAGGGAAAGGCCCAGCCCATTATAATCGAAAGCGATGCGCATCCCGAGCCGAAGGTGCGAAAGCACCAGGCGTTCACGAGCGGCCTGATCACCCGCCAGGGCCCGCCGGCCCAGTTCCATTTCCTCGTCGGGTGTGAGCATGCCTTCCTGCAAGGCGTCACGCAGGTAAAGGCGCAGAAGAAAATCGTCATCGGCCGCGGCGGGAGCCACCCCGGGCGAACGACGTTCGCTTCGGGGCGCGTTCTCCACCACCTTGATTGGGTTGCGGGCCGGGGCCCCGCCGGAACGACGGGCCACACTGCGGCAGCGCGGATGAGCCTGGCGCACCCGCCTTTGGCGAGGGGCCCCATCCATTGACGCAAAATCCGAAATCATATCGGTGCTCTTTCCAGAACCTAAAACAATTGCTTTCACCAGGGAGATGAGGAATCGCGCGGCGGAAGTAACAGGAAAAGTTTTTTGGGGCTGGGCGGACGGCCAATGGCAAATGGCAAATGGCAAATGGCAAATGGCAAATGGCAAATGGCAAATGGCAGATGGGCAAATGGCAGATGGGCAAATGCAGAATATCGTGGCAGGATTGCGCGCGCATGGCGGACGCGAACGACGCAGCAGGCCAACGGCGCGAGCAGGGTTTATTTGTCACGACCCACTGGAGTGTGGTGTTGGCGGCCGGGCAGGACGAGTCGAGCGTCGCGCGCCACGCCCTCGAACAACTCTGCCGGACTTATTGGTATCCGCTTTACGTTTACACCCGCCGTCGCGGTTATGATGTCGAGGAAGCCAAGGATCTCACGCAGGAATTTTTTCTCCGTTTGATCGAAAGAAAATCGCTCGGAGATGTCGAGGAAAGCCGCGGACGCTTCCGCTATTTCCTCCTGGCCGCCTTGAAACATTTTCTTTCCGACGAATGGGACAAGGCCAACGCGTTGAAGCGCGGGGGTGGCATCACCTTCATTCCGCTCGATGCCCAGGATCCGGAGGAGCGTTATCATCTGGAACCGCGCGACGAGAGCACGCCGGAAAAGGCGTATCAACGGCGCTGGGCCTTGACCATGTTGGAATTGACCCTCGGCCGATTGCGGGAGGAATTTCAACTCGCGGGCAAGGAGGCGTTGTTCGAGCAATTGAAGACCTTCATCACCGGCGATCGATCGGACAGCTCCTACGCGGATGCGGCCACGCGTCTCGGCATGACGGAAGCGGCGGCCAAGATGACGGTGACGCGGATGCGCCAGCGTTATCGCGCGCTGCTTCGCGCGGAAATTGCCAACACGGTAGAGGACCCGAAGGAAGTGGATACGGAAATGCGCGAACTGGCGTTGGTGCTGCGCGGATAATTCGGGCGCGACAATGCAGTTAGTTACCGGGGTTGTCGTGAGGCCATGGCCTGCCAGACATTGCCCGGCCCGCTGCTGATTCGTCCCGGAAAACCGGACGCCCGCGACTTCAATCCCGGCGCCTCCAGGAATGCGTAAGGTCCGCTCCCGCCCGCGACCAGCAATCGTCCGTTCGGCGAAAAGGCCAGTCCATGCACCGGTCCCACCAGCGGAAACGAAGCAATCTCCCGGTGCGCCGCCACGTGCCAAAGCACCACGTCATCGTCGAGCGATCCGGTGGCCAGCCTCTGGCCGTCTGGAGAAAAGGCCATGGAAAGAATGACGGAACGCAATCCCTGCATCAACGCGAGGGGCCGGCCTGAATCGACCTCGAGCAGCGCCACCGTCCCAAATTCAGGAGCAATGGCCAGCGTTCGTCCATCCGGTGAGAAGCAGAGGCTCGGGCTGGACCAGCGCGAGAGGCCGCCGTTGACCTGTCCGGTGACCATATCGATCAAGAGCAGTTCCTGCGCGCGTCGCAAGGGAGAGAGTTCTTTTGCTTCGGGGAGCGCCGGCGGCAGCGGCGTGGTGGGATGCGCATTTGTGTTGCTTCCCCCGGCTTCGGTCGCGTGTTCCGCGAGCACGGCCAATTTGCGTCCATCGGGCGAAAACTGCCAGGCGGCGGCGCGGGCGCGATAGGTTTTTCTGACTCGCCCGGTGGCTGCATCGTAAAGCGCCAATTGCTGGTTTCCCAAATACGCCACCAAGGAGCGGCCATCCGGGGAGAGCATCGGGCAGGGATAATTTCTCGGGGCCGGCGTCAAGGGCAACGAACTCAAGAGCGCGCCATTGGCGGCGTTGCGCAGTTCGAGGCTGCCGTTTTTGGGGGACCAGGCGAGCAGGCGGTTGCTGTCCGGAGAGAAGCCGAGGGCGCGCCCGTAATTGGTCGACTTGAAGGTGTGTGAATTGGGACTCCACAAGGCAAATTCATCAAGCCGCGTGCTCACGGCAATGCGCGTGCCGGCCGGCGAGAACACAGGCGGGTTGGGATATTCGGTGTCCGCTTCGCCCCCGCGCGTAAAGGCCGGCGCCGCCTTTTCCAGCCGGCGCCAGATTTGGGTTTGGTTATCATGGCCCACACTGGCCAGCACCAGCTCGGTCGGGCCGAACGCCACGTCGATGATGGGACCGGAATGGCCGCGCAACGACGACAATTCGTGCCACGTTTCCGTTTCCCAAAGCCGAATGATCTGGCCGCCGCCCGCTGCTGCCATCAGATGGCTGTTCTGGGAAAAGGTGAGGTGCATGTCGATGGGGCTCGGCTCGCGCAGGGTGGCCCGGGTTTCGCCATTGACCAGATCCGTGATGAGGATCTGGCCAGAGGCCAGTGCGCGCGCGGCCCACCGGCCATTGGGAGAAAGAGCGGCGCCGGTGACAGTGTTGCTGCCGCGGAACGTGCGCACCACGGCGTTCGAGGCGAGGCTGAACATGCGAATGGTTCCGCGCGGGGTAATGGCGGTGAGTGTGCGGCCATTGAGGGACCAGCCCAGGGCCATCGCTTCCGAATCGAATTGGCCCACTGTTTCGGGCGATGCGGAGCCGGCATTGAAATGGGTCAGATCCAGAATTTGCACCTTGCTTTCACCCGCGGTGACGCCGCCACGCCAGGCAATTCCGCTGGCCAACAGCCGATCGTTGGGCGCGAAGGCCACCGTCGAGCAGGGTCCGGTTGGCAACAGAACGGTGCCGGCATCGCTCCGCCGCCAGACCAGAACGCCTTTGGCGCTGGCTGCCGCCATCAATTCGCCATCGGCCGAAACGGCCAGTCCGCGGCGATAGACTGGATCCAGCGGCGGTTTGAGCGGCCATTGCTGGGCGACGGTGCGGGTGCGCAGATCGACGAGATGCACATCATCCGGGCAGGCGGTGAGGAGCCACTGGCCATTGGGCGACCAGGCGATTCCTTGCACCGATTTGTGTTTGTGATCATTGAAAGCAAAGTCGTGCTCGGCCGTGAGCGCGTGTTGCAAATAATACCATTCGAAGCCGCGAAAATCGGGGGGATCGGACGAGACGGCGGCCATCGCCCCGGGTTGATTGGTCAACAATTGCAGCATGCGCGAGGCATAGCCCTGGTCCCAGGCGGCCTGGGCCAGTTTCATGTCGGAAACATACAGGGCGAGCTGGGCGGCTTCGCGCTGGCGATTGACCTCGTGCTGCCGTTCTTCGGCGACATGACGCTGTTCCTTGGCTTCCGTCTGCTGCGCCTGGGCGGCGGTGCGATGTTCCTCGGCCGCGGTGCGCTGTTCTTCGGCGATGGCGCGCTGTTGTTGGGACACGCGGATTTCGTAATCGGCGCGGGCCCGTTCGAGCTGTTCCGCTTCGCGGGCATCCCGGATGCGCCAGAGGGCCAGAGGCCAGCCAATGGCCAGCGCCAGGACCGCGCACGCGGCCGCGCTGGCCAGGGTGGCCATGCCGGGATGGCGCGCCACCCATTTCCAGACCCGTTCGCTGGCGCTGACCGGACGCGCATGGATCGGTTCCCCGCGCAGCCAACGCTCCAGATCATCCGCCAGGGCGCCGGCGAAGAAATAGCGATCGGCTGGCCGCTTTTCCAGGCAGTGCAAACAGATCGTTTCGAGGTCAGGGGCCAGCTCCGGGCAGAGCAGATGGGGATGCGGCGGTTCGCGCGTGACGATTTTCTCGAGCAATTCCTCGACGGTCTCCCCCTTAAAGGGCGTGCGGGCCGTCAACATCTGGTAGAGCACCACCCCGAGTCCATAGACATCGGTGGCCGTGCCGGTTTCTCCCATGCGCGGAGAGGCTTGTTCCGGCGCCATGTAATGAGGCGTGCCGGACATCCCTTCCGCTTGAACGGGGAGCGTCTCGCTTTGGGTCAGTTTGGCCAGGCCGAAATCGGTGACAAACGGTTCGCCGGCGGCGTCGAGAAGAATGTTGGCCGGTTTGATATCGCGATGCAGCACGCCGCGTTCATGAGCCGACTGGACGGCCCGAGCGATTTTGACCATTAACTCCGCCGCGCGCCGACCCGGCAGGGGACGGCCCTCCATGGCTTGGGCGAGATTGGGCCCCTCCACCAGGCGCATGGTAAAAAAATATTGTCCTTCATGCTGACCAATCTCGTAGATGGGAACGATGTTCGGATGATCCAACCGCGCGACCGCCTCCGCCTCATGATAGAAACGCTGCACAAAATCGCGCGAGGCAAACGGACCGGCCCGCAACATTTTGAGCGCCACCGTTCGTTTAACGCTGAGTTGACGCGCTTTGTAAACCACCCCCATGCCGCCGCGCGAAATTTCCTCGAGCAATTCATAATCGCCAAAAAACCGAACCTGCTCGGAACGTTCCACCGCGTCGGAGAAGGAGGGCGGGCTGTCGAGGGACAGGGGGGAAGACGGACCTTCCTCGGGCTCGCTTTCCGCCAAGGCGACCTCAAAAAGGCAACCGGCACAAAGGGACTCCGGCGCATCGACCGCGAGTTGGGCACCGCATTGCGGACAAGGCCGCGTCGGGTTGGTTTTTGAGCCGGACATGAAAGCGTTGACTTCGCTGAATCTTCATCGGAGGAGGGCCCGGCGCAAGAGGGGAGCGAAGCGACCACCGCACCGCGGCGCGAACTCCGCGCCGCCCGGAGCGCCGCCCTTCAGGCCGCTTCCCCGAAAGAAGTGCCGAAGCGTCGACAAAGGCGGACGCAACAGAAAGTGGGACGTTGAAACACGTGAACGCCGTGCTCCGCTTCCGCGTGCAGATTGCAAGGAGGAGAAGCAGGGCCATGCATCCTGCACGAGCAAATCACCCAGCAGGATACTGACGGATGCGTAGATCGCTAACGGAAAGAGGGTCGGTGGGAAGAAGGAGGCTGGCATGCCGTGTGCGGAAGATTCTCCGATGCCGATCCAGCCGAACCCATAAATGCGTGCCCACTTTCAACTGCCTCGTGCCAATTGGCTTTCCCTTTGTCTCTTCCTCTCGAGCCTGGTCCTGATTGTGGGAATACTTTACTGGGCGCGCGACGTCTTGATCCCGCTCGCGCTGGCGGTGCTCCTGAGTTTCATTCTCGCCCCGGTCGTCACCCTTTTGCGGCGACGCGGGCTCGGGCGGACGTTGTCCGTGGTCCTGACGGTGGTCTTTACCTTCGCATTATTAGGTGCCATTGGCGCGATGATTACCATCGAGTTTCGGAGCCTGGCCAATGACCTGCCGAAATATCGGCAAAATATCCGGAAGAAAATCTCGGATGTCCGCCTGGCTGGCAAAGGCGGGTCGATCGAAAAAGTGCAGGAGACCGTCAAGGATGTCATCAACGAGATCAAGAAGGAGGATCCGGCCGCGCCCAAACTGGCCACGGCCGTTCCGGTGGTGGTTACCGGCAATAAAGCAACGGAAACAAGCATGCCGGTATTGGGACCTTTGCTCGAACCGCTGGCCTCGGGAGGATTGGTGGTGGTGCTCGTCATCTTTATGCTGTTGCGCCGGGAGGATTTGCGAGACCGCTTGCTGCGCCTGGCCGGTTATGGCCGACTGGCGGCCACCACCAAAGCCATCGATGAAGCGGGCAAACGAGTGACAAAATATTTACTGCGCCAAAGTCTGCTGAACGCCAGCTTTGGCGTGGGCATTGGGCTCGGGCTCTATCTGATCGGATTGCCCTACGCCATTTTGTGGGGCTTCCTGGCGGCCGTCGCCCGCTTCATTCCTTATGTCGGTCCGTGGCTGGGCGCCTCGGCCCCGATCCTGTTAGGACTCGCCGTTTTTGATGGCTGGACCGCGCCTCTATTGATCATCGGGCTGGTTTCGGTCCTGGAACTAATCACGAACCTGATGGTGGAACCAGTGCTCTACGGCCAGACCGTCGGCGTCTCGGAAGTGGCGTTGCTCATCATGATTGCCTTCTGGACCTGGCTCTGGGGACCCATCGGCCTTGTGCTGAGCACGCCATTGACGGTTTGCCTCATGGTCATTGGCAAAAGCGTGCCGGACCTGGAATTTATCGGGGTTCTGTTGAGCAGCGAACCGGCCCTCAATCCGCATCACGGATTTTACCAGCGGTTGGTGGCCAAGGATGGCGATGAAGCCCATGACACGGTCGAGACCTATCTCAAGGATCATTCCCGCGGCGAGTTGTTCGAACGATTGCTTTTGCCGACCTTGGTTTCCTGCCGTCATGACCATGAACGCGGCCGGCTCACCGACGAGGATCATGCCTTTGTTTTGCGCTCCATCCGCCAGATTCTGGAAGAGGAGCAGACGGCGGCCGCCGCTCTTCCGCCGGAGGCACGCCATCCGCTTGAGCCGAGACCGCTCGATGTGCCCGCCCCCGAAAAACGGCCGGTGATTCTAGGATGGCCGGCCAATGATGAAGCCGATGAGCTGGCCTTGATGATGTTGGCGGAATTACTGCGCGCCGATCACTGGACTCTGCGCATTCTCTCCTCGCAATTGCTTTCTTCGGAAAGCATCGCCGAGGTGGAGCGCCTGCAACCTGCCCTGGTGTGCGTTGGTTTTCTGCCGCGCGGCCCGGTTTTCACGCTGCGCCAGTTCTGCAAACGATTGCGCGCCAGTTTTCCCAAGGTTCATGTGGTGGTGGGCCAATGGGGCGCGCCAGATTATGAGCGGACCGACGTGCAGCTCGCCGGGTTGGTCGAAGCCATCGGCTGGAATCTCTCGGAAACAAAAAATCAGATTATTCAGTTCGCGCAGATCGAAACCGCTCCGGCGGCGAACTCCGAAACAACGCCCCAGGAGGGCCGACGACCCAAAGCGAGCCAAAGCCTGGTCCTTTCCTAGCGTGTCCTGGTCCAGTATCCCGATGGTTCAATCGAAAAAATCATTCCCGATATTATGAAAATCTTTGTTTCTTTTCTCATCGGCGTCCTCGTCGGCATCGCCGGCCATTGGTATTTCACGCAACCTCGCGGGCAGGCCAACGTGGCGGTGGCCGAGGAGCGCGTCCGCCAAGGGGCTTCGCACATCGGACAATCGCTTTCCGAGACTTTCAGCGCCGACAATATTAAGGACGAGTTGGCGCGGACCGGGAAAGTCATTCGGGAAAAATCGAAGAAAGCCGGAGCCGCCATTGCCGATGCGACTGCCAACGCCCGCATCACCACCGCCATTAAAACCAAGCTGCTGCAGGACGCCGGCTTGGCCGCCTTCAAAATCGACGTGGACACCACCGACGGTGTGGTGACCTTGTCAGGTACCGTGACGACCCACGAGGAAATTGCCCGGGCCATGAATATTGCCTGGGATACCGACGGAGTAGAAAAGGTTGTTTCCACTCTGCAAGTAAAGCCCAAGTGAGGACGGATTTATTTGGAGGAAAGCGGCAGCTCCGTCTTACCGGTGAGTTGTGAAGGGGCGCTGCCTATGTTTCTTTATTGCACAGGCAAAAGAGTCAGTTTTCTCCCGCTGATTCAGGGGGTCCCGTAATACCTTCATTTCGCGGGACATTCTGAATTGGCAGGAACGGTTCAGGAATTCCAGCGTGCCGGCCTGCGTTGACCGAGAAGGATCTCGGCCAGTGGAAACTGCTGTGTTCCTTTCGCGAACACTTGGAGGCGGTTTTTGAAAAGCATCCCCCGGGAGATTCCTGGGAGGACCCTAAGCGCGAACTTAAGGCCGTCGATTATCTGTCGCTCTTCCTGTTCGGTCTGTTGAATCCCGTCGCGCAAACTTTGCGCGGCTTCGCCGAGGCCAGCCGGCTGGAGCGCGTGCAAACGGAAATCTGCTCGCGGGCCGTGCCGCGTTCGACTTTCTCCGACGCTCAGCACCTGCTGGATCCGGCCCTGCTGCAAAAGGTGTTTGCCGAACTTTCCGCGCAAATTCCCGCCGGGGCGAACGACCCGTGCTCGGGCAATTACCAATGGCTAGCGCGCGACGGCTCGCTCTTTGCCGCTTTGCCACGCATGGCTTGGGCCCTCTACGGTGGCGGCAAAAAGGACGCGCCCAATCGTGCCGTGCGCCTGCATCTATCGCTGCACGTGTTTGACGACAAACCGGTCCAGGCGGCCGTGCGGCCGGGCCGCACCTGCGAACGCGCTGTATGGGAGGAACAGCTGGAGCGGGGCGCCGGCTACATTGCCGACCGCTATATCGGCGAGAACTATCAACTCTTTGAACGGCTGGAGCGCAAGGGCTGCGCCTTTGTTATCCGGCTGCTTGATACGGCCAGCATCAACGTGGAGGAGGAACTGCCGGTGAGTCCAGCCGATGGCGCCGCCGGGGTGGTGCGCCAGGCCTGGGCACGGCTGGGCAGCCGGGCAAAATATCGCAGTATGCGCCTGCGCCTGGTGTGGATTGAGAGCAAGGATGGCAGCCTGTTGCTGGCGACCAACCTGAGTCCCGAAGCGTTACCCGCCGAACTGGTGGGTCAACTCTATCGCCAGCGCTGGAAAGTCGAATTGTTCTTCCGGTGGGTGAAGTGCATTTTGGGTTGCGGGCATTGGATAGCCGAAAGCCAGCGCGGGGCCACGATCCAGATTTACCTGGCGCTCATCGCCTCACTCTTGCTCCAACTCTACACGGGCCGGCGGCCGAACAAGCGGATGATGGAACTGATCCGGTTTTACCTGTTGGGCTGGGCCAAAGGCGTCGAACTGGAGAAGGGGCTGGAGCGCTACCGGCAGGAACTGGAGCGGCGAAAAAAATCCTAACCGGCCGTCGGGGGAGTTTCCTAAGCGGAGGTTCCTCGCGGCGGAGCTTTGTTTTGATCCGGAGCGCGGGCAGGACGGGAGGGTTGAGGATCCAAGCGGTATAAGCGCCGGTGAATTATCGTCGTCGCAAGCATGTGATCGATTCGCCCTCACGCCGAAACCGTGCCGGACACAAATGGCAGGATGCCTGCCCCACGCTGAGTGCGTTGAGCCGACTCCTTTTCAAATCCGACCCAGCAGCAGCAAAATAATAAGAATGACGAGGACCAGCCCCAATCCTCCGCTTGGATAATAGCCCCAACTACGACTGTGCGGCCAGGTTGGCAATGCGCCGATAAGGAGAAGAATCAGCAAAATCAGTAAAACGGTGCCGAGCATAATAGGTTTTGGTTAGTAAATTAATTCCGCACCCCTCGCTGCAGCGGCGAGCAAAACAACGCTCCGCCGCTGCAGCATGACCGCGTCCCATCAACTCAAGGGGGTGAAGTGGTCAGGTGACAGGACGACGGAAGAACAACGACACGACGAACAGGACAAGGAAGACCAAGAATAGAATCTTGGCGATGCCCGCAGCGGTGCCGGCGATCACTCCGAAGCCCAGCACGCCGGCGATCAACGCGATGATTAAGAACATCAGAGCCCATCCCAACATAACGATCCTTTCACTTTAATTGTTTGGTTCCCGAACTAGCTTACTCATCCTCATAAAGCGTGCCTCATGCCAGAATGGCGAAGCGGCTTGGAGAGTTATGGCCCAACCACTTTGACAAAAGTTCGTCTCGAGCGCTGCCTTCAGAAGCCATGCACTCTGCACGCACCCACCTTCCAGACATGCAAATTAGGGGGTGAAGAGCGGCCTTCGCCTGCGAGTGCCGGCATCCCTGCCAGGTATCCCTTCCAGGTATCCCTTCCAGGCATCCGTGCCGGCGATTGCTCAAACTTCAAAGGTCAAAAAGTAAAAGAGTTGAAGAGTTAAAGGGTTAAAGCGCGGAACCCTTCAACCCTTCAACCCTTCAACCCTTCAACCCTTCAACCCTTCAACTCTTCAACTCCTTATCTCTTCATCGTTTCACTCGCCGGCACGGATGCCGGCGCTCCCAGGGGGGCGCAAACGGCTTGCCAGTGAGCCCAGCCCCTCGGCACCTTTCTGATCATGTTTACCGGTATCGTCGAAGAAACGGGGGTGGTTCGGGGCCTGACGGGCGATGCGGCCTCCCATCAATTGATCATCGAAGCCCCGGCCATCTTTCGCGGTCTCCGGCTCGGGGACAGTGTTGCGGTCAATGGCTGCTGTCTCACTGTGGCGAAATTGGATGGGCGCGCCGGCTCGAAACGGATGCGATTCGATTTATTGAAGGAAACGTGGACCCGAACCAATCTCCAATTCCTCACTCCAGGCGCTTTGGTGAATTTGGAACGGTCATTGCGCGCCGATGGCCGGATCGATGGACATTTTGTGAGCGGACACATCGACGGGTTCGGCCGGGTCGTCCGATGGCAACCGGCGGGATCGGATCACCTGCTCGAAGTGACCGCGCCCAAAGAGGTGATGCGCTACATGGTTTTGAAGGGATCCATCGCGGTGGACGGCATCAGTCTGACCGTTGGTGCGGTGGGCCGGAAATCCTTTCAGGTCTGGATCATTCCCCACACCCTCAAAGTGACCGCCTTGCGGGAGCGAAAAGTTGGCGACGCGGTCAACCTGGAAGCCGACATCCTGGCCAAGTATGTGGAGAAACTCCGACGCTAGTTCGCCGGATCGGATGGGGCAGTCTAATCACGGTGGCTGCTGGAAATAGCCTGTTGACTAGCTACAACGGTTCGATCTGGCGGACACGGAACCTGGGGAGAGAGGCCGGCTTTCCTTCGGCATCCTTGAAGATGTAAGCGCCGGTTTCCGGGTTCAATTTGGGTTTGCTTTTGGTGGTGATGGTATTGCCGTTGCTCAAGGTGAGTCTGTATTGCCGGGCGCAACCGCCGGCCAGAAGGGCGATCGCGAGCAGAAGAAGGCACGGGAGAGTTCGATTCAGCATATTACGATTTACGAATTACGATTTAGACACCCACCACGCATCACGCACCACGCACCACGCTCGATACTTCAAATCTGCCCTCTGTTCAAGCAGTCATCCAGACCATGGGCGGCCCTGCCTCGGTCCTACCGCTCGGGCGCCGTCAGCGTGGGCGGCACGCAAAAATGCGTTGGAATCACGCGAAGGAGGCTGAGTTTGGAAAGAAAAAAGCGGAGGATGAGACTGATTTGAAAAATCTAATCTTGAAATCAGAACGGAAACCGTATCTACTCATTTCATTCCATTTTGGGAAGAGGGAAGGACACCTCTTTGGGGCAACGTGTCTTTGGCTTACGCGGTCCTCTCGCCGCGGAACGCGTTGCCACTACGGAATAGCCAAAGCTTAATTTGTCCACGAAACAATCGGGAATCTGAATGAAGTGCACTTTGCCGTTTGCGAAAATCGTTAAAACATGCTCTGTTTCAGGTAAGATTCCCAAATGAGTGCTTTCACACACGGCATGGGTGCCAGCAATGGTATGGATTAGGCTATATATTCTGACGCAGCTCAATTTAGTTTACCTCTTATATTGATATGAATCGCTTCTCCTCACCGACCTTTGTGTCTCGTCTTATTCTTCTCGCCGCCTTAGCCACGGCCAGCCTGACTGGCTGCTTGACGAACCAACTTGAGGCTGCCTCCGTCACCAGCGCAGGCTACACTAATGCCTTTACGACTCAACCTCCGGCCTCCGACTGGTCTTACGCCAGCATCACCGGCGATGCCAATACGTATGGGACCGTCGCCGCCATGGATGCCGGCGTGCAGGCCATAGCGCCGAACGCCATCACCACGCAAACCCTTCTCGACGCTGCCGATCCGCCGGCTTTGAATGCCGCGGCGACCTGGAGTTCGAGCGGCCTTTACCTGCAAACCCGGCCCACCGGGAATGCCGCCACTTTGTTAATGCTCACTTTGGTTAACAATATGGGGCTCGACCCGGGTGTATTGAGTGTCAGTTATGACTTCAATAATGCCACCATGGCCGGTGAAGGCCTCGATGGTCATCGAGTCTATTATCGCACCGCCGCTTCTGCTAGCTGGATACCCGTCCCCTCGCTCTCTTTTCCAACCCCTGGCCGCGTGGTCGGAAACGTCGATGTCTCCTGGCCGGTCGGATCCACCTTATATCTCCTCTGGGCCGACGATAATGGCAGCCCCAGCCCCGATTCCGCCTGCCAGATCGACAATATCTCGGTGAAACGCGGCACCGCCGTGCCCGTCAGCATCACCCAACAACCGCAGGATGTGTCGGCCATTGTCGGCTCCGCCGCCTCCCTGGTTGTCATGGCGAACGGCACCAGTCCCACCTACCAATGGCAACGCGAGAATCCCGCTGATTCGGGCACTTGGGTTAATATTTCCGGCGCCACCACCACCAACTATGTCATCAGCCCCGCGCAGTTGAGCAACACCGGCCGCTATCGGGTCATTGTCAGCAACTCGCTCGGGAGCGTCACCAGTCTGGTGGCTTACCTCACGGTGGACCTCGATCGTTTTGGACCGCGCATGACCTCCGCCGTGGTCAGCGATACTTCCAGCAACCAGATTCGCCTGCAATGGGATGAAAGATTGTCTGGAGGGACGGCTTCGGTCCTGGCCAATTACGTCCTGACCCCGCTCGGTTCCACAGTCCGGGTGCCGATCCAATTCATCACTTACAACCCTGGACCGCCGAGCCAGACCACCATCACGATCGCCCCCAACTCGGGCAGCACCATCACCAACAATTGGTATCCGGGCGGCGCCACCAACTATATTCTGACGGTGAACAATATCCGCGACGTCTCGGCCAGCAATAACGTCATCGCGCCCAACAGCCAAATCGCCATCAGTTGGCCGATCATCACCAACGTTTTCCCGGCCAGCCAGGTCTGGCAGTATCACACCAGTTGGGCCTTCGACGATCTCTATAACACGAACAATTATCCCGTCCCGTGGTATCAAACCAACTTCACCGGTTTGGGCGGGTTTGCCACCGGTATCGGGCCGTTCTACAAGGATCTGTTCCTGGCCAACAGCTGCCTGGGCCCGTTTCAAACAGAAATCGGTTACCAACGGCAGCCCAGCTTGTTCCGGACCTGGTTCAACTGGCCAGCCGGGAGCCGGACCAACGCCAACCTCCGTTTGAAATTCACGGTGGATGATGGCGCGGTCTTTTATCTGAACGGCACCGAGGTCGCCGGAAGCCGCTATAACGTGGCGCCTGGGGACGTGAACAACGCCAACGCGCGGGCCATCGCCGATATTGGAGATCCGGGCTGCAACACCAATACCATCACCGTCAATAATCTTCGTCCTGGAACCAGCAACTTGTTTTGTGTGGCCATTCTGCAATCCACCGACAACAACCAGAGCGACATCGTTTTCGGCATGCAAATGGATGTCGTCTCGTTCAAAACCGGAACCGCACCCACCAATGCGTTGCCGATCCTGATTACGAATCTGGTGAACTTTCGCGTCGGTGGCACGAACAAGTTCCGATTCGACTGGAAGGCCAATGGGTATGCCTTGGAATCGACTGTCGTTCCCGGCAACGTCAAAGTGACCGGAACCAACCATTATCCCGGGCCGTGGTTTGAAGTGCAGCCGAACATGACCAATCCGTACACGAACCAGGCTCCCACCAATCCAGGAGACCCGTTCCGCGTCTATCGTCTCCACAAAGTGAATCACGGAACTCCCTAAGCCTTGATGCGTAATCCTCACGCATTTTGCGTGCGAATGTCACGCATCGAGCGCGTGAGGAGGACTCACTACCGCATAAACCGGGGTTTTTGCCCGTGGCACTGTGACTGCTTAAGTTTTCCCGAAACGAGTTGACCTGCGAATCACCGTTAAGTAAATGTTGCGCGACCCAGACAAAATAAATAAAAATCGACCTATGAAGAACACCAAGAGATACGGGGCTTTCACGCTCATCGAGCTGTTAGTCGTTATTGCCATTATCGCCATTTTGGCCGGCCTGTTGTTGCCGGCGCTCGCCAAAGCCAAGGCCCGCGCTCAACGCATCAACTGCGTGAGCAACCTCAAGCAAGTCGGATTGGCCTTCCGCATGTGGTCCGGCGATCACAGCGACAAATTTCCGTGGCTGGTGACCACTGCCGATGGCGGTTCGGTGAATAGCGCTACCATCGGCGCCACCACGCCAGTGGGTAAAGTTGTCGAACATTTCCGCTGCGCTTCCAACGAGCTGAATTCTCCTAAGGTTCTGGCTTGCACGTCTGATGGTGCCAGGACCAAAGCCAGCAACTTCGATCCTGTCTCCGGAGCGAATCCAAACGGCATCGATATCACCTCGACCCCGGTGACCCCAGGAAATAAGAACATCAGCTACTTTGTCGGATACGACGCCGATGAAGGGAAACCCCAGACAATCCTTTCCGGTGACAAAAATGTCACCGGTGGCACGGCCGGCTCCGTTCCAGACAGTATCAAGTGGACGAATCCCAACGCTCTGCCGGATGCAAGCTATGACCTCAGCATTCACAATAACGCCGGCAACATCGGCTTGGGTGACGGCAGCGCCGCGCAAGTGACTCCCACCAGTCTCAAGAAACAGATCCAATCCGCGCTGACCTCCACCACGGAGTGCAACCTCCAGCGCCCGTAATCTCGACCTGACTTATTCAACGGAGGCATCCGCAAGGGTGCCTCCGTTTTGCTTTTGCCCTTGTGAGCCTCCTCACCCCTTCCCCAGCGTTGTGGATGTGTTTTTGGAAAAAAACATCTCCAAAAAGAGAGGTGAATCGAGGCCATGAACCGTTCGGTTGGTAGTGCCGGCTTTAGCCGGTCCCACCAAGTTGGACAGGCTAAAGCCTGCACTACAAACCGGAGCATGTTCGCCAAGGGCGTTCTACTCTCGCTGTCTGACCCTCAACCCCGTACCTCCGGGCGCCTCGAGAAACGAGACCATCCCGTGATCACTGCGAATCCCCAGGTAAGGGTCATTCTTGATCAACAAATTCCCGTCGAGGTCGAGATGATCGGCCAGGTCTGCCAAATGGGCGGCGGCAGTGATCAGTACGCTCGACTCGATCATGCACCCAATCATGGTCTTCAGCCCGGCTGCTCGCGCCGCCTGCAATGCCGCCAAAGCGCCGCTGATCCCGCCCGCCTTGACCAGCTTAACGTTGACGCCGTGAAACAATTCCGCCACGCGACCGAGATCCGAGGCCAGATGATACGATTCATCTGCAAAAATCGGCAGCGGTGACCGCTCCTTCAACCAACGCATCTCGGCAGCGCCGGCACTCGCGGGCATCGGCTGTTCCACAAACTGAATGCCTCCCGCGCCCTGCAACCATTCGATATTGCGCAGCGCTTCCTCTTTGGTTTTCCAGCCTTCATTGGCATCGACCCGCACCGGTTTGGTCGGAGCGGCGGCGCGCAAGGCGGCGAGATTTTCGCGGTCATCCGGGCCGCCCACTTTCAATTTGAGAATCGGGTAACAGGCCGCTTCGCGCACTTTCTCGCCGATGATCTCCGGCGCATCAATCCCGATGCTGAAACTGGTGACATGTTTTTGCTCGCTAAAACCAAGTCGCAAAAAATCGCAAATCGGCTGGCCCGCCGCCTGAGCTGCTCCATCCAGCAACGCAATGTTCAAGGCGCATTTCGCGGCCCGCTCACCCGCGCCCAGCGACTCAAGATAATTCATGCTCCCGTCAATATCCGCGAAAGACAGCCGCCGTGCCTCCACTTTTTTGAGGAATGCTTCCACCGTTTCAACACTCTCGCGGTAATGCCGCGAAGGCGTGCTTTCGCCCAAACCGCGCAACCCGTTTTCCTCCTGGAGTTCGACAAAGACGACCCCGTGGCGGTTGGCGTCTCCTCCCTCTGTGCCGCGGGCGATGCGCCAGGGGCGCGTCAATTCCAGCCCGAACCGGCGGAAAGAAAGTTTCATGCGCAACGAATAGAGGAGGATTTGGGCGAATGCAAAACCAGAACGAGGATTGGGAGCAACCTTGGATAGGGCGATTGAACGCGGGATCAGAGGCCCCCTCACCCCGGCCCTCTCCCCGTTCGTGCCTCACGGGGAGAGGGAGTCGCGCATGGGCGTTCTGCAGATTCGCGCGCCGATCCGCGTCAATAGCATGAGTGCCATAGCCGTTTGGCAGCAGTCTCGCAACGGATAAAGCCGCGCTCCACAACGTAATCTTCTCGAGTCAGCGGACGCGTCCCCCTCTCCACGTGAGGCACGAACGGGGAGAGGGCCGGGGTGAGGGGGAACGTTGGATCTGCTGAACCGTTGGTTCGCACCTGCCACCTCAACGGCCGCGCGCAGCCCGCAAGGCCGTGGCGTCGTTGTCGATGATCGTGATCGTCGCCACACTCCGCGAGCCGAGCTGAGCAGCGCCGCTGGGATTGCTCAACGTCACCGTAAAGGTCTCGGCTTCCTCGGCGGTCGTATCGTTCCGGATCGGAATGAGAATGGTTTGCGTGGTTGAGCCCGGGCCGAAGGTCAAGGTGCCACTCTTCGCCGTGTAATCCGATCCGGCCAAAGCGGTTCCGTCGGCCGTGGCGTAGTGGACGGTGAAGGGCGTGGCGGAGATCCCGGCGCGCACCACGGTGACCGCCACCGATCGCGCCCCTTCCGACACCACATAAGAGGCAGTGGCAAATTGAACTCCGAGTTCGTCATCCAGAATGGTCAGGACCGCATTGGTTGGAGTGATCAGCCTTCCGCCGTTGTCGGGGTTGCTCAAACTCAAGAGCACCGTACCGTTGCCGTCCGGGAGAGCGTCATCGAGAATGGGCACGGTGAACGTCTTCGTTACTTCATTTGATCCGAACAGCAGGGTGCCGGACACGCTGGTGTAATCGACCCCGGCCATGGCCGTTCCGTCAGCCGTGGCGTAATCGACCCGGGCGCTCGCCTTTCCTCCGCTGCGCGACACCGTGATGGTGGCCACGCCGCCGGTTTCGCTGGCCCGATACGTCTGCGCGCTGAACCGGAAGGCTCCCGCTACGTCATTGTCCAGAATGGTCACCGTGGCCTCGCTGCGCGTTCCCAGCGTGGCGCCACCGGTCGGGTTCGACAATCGCAACGCGATGGTCTCATTTTCTTCCACCATCGCATCATCGCGAATCGGCACCACAAAGCTCAGCCGAGTCACCCCGGCGCCAAAGACAAGGGTGCCATTGGTGCTGATATAATCGCTTTCGCCATCCGCAGTGCCGCCCTCCGCCACCACGGCAAAATCGACCGCCACATCGCTGGCGCGACCACCCGTTCGTGTCACCGTGATCAAGGCGAACGTGGCGGTCTCCTTGACGCTGTAATTGGTGGCGCTAAAGGCAATGATGCCTGCCTCGTCATTGTCCAGGATCACCACGGTGGCCGTGTCGCGTTCTCCCAACTGAACGTTGCCGCTCGGATTGCTGAGCGTCACCGTGAACGTCTCGTCCTCCTCGGCCTCGGTATCATTGATCAGCGGGACCGTGAAGGTCCGGTTGGTCACTCCGGCGCCGAAAACGAGCGTGCCGCTGGTCTCCGTATAATCGTCCCCGGCCACGGCCGTGCCATCGCTGGTCCCATAATCGATGGAGACCTCCTCCGTGGCCGGACCGGTCCGCGTCACCACGAACGTCACCGCCGGCGCCGCCTCGGAATTGGTGTAAAGGGTGCGGCTGAACTGGATGACCACTTCGTCGTCCAGGATGGTGACGACGGCGTTGGTGGCGAGTCCGAGAGTGGCGCCACCGGTCGCGTTGCTGAGGATCAAGCTGAAAGTCTCGTTTCCTTCCGGAAGAACATCATCGTAGAGCGGCACGCTAATCACTTTTTCCGTTTCGCCCGCGTCGAAAGTCAGTGTGCCACTAACCGCGTCAAAATCTTCCCCATCCGTCGCCGTCCCGGCGAAGGCTGCGTAATCGACGGTAATTCCCTCGGCCAGCCCACCGGTGCGTCTGACCGTGATTTCCGCCGTCTCATTGGTTTCGCTCACCACATAGGCCGGCCGGGCAAAACTGATGGAACCGGCGCTGTCGTTGTCGGCGATGGTGATGCGCGCGCTGGCGCGGGCGCCCAAAGTGGCGCCGTTGGATGGATGGCTGAGAGTGACCACGAAGACTTCATTGGTTTCATCAAGGTCATCGTCGCTGATGGCGATGGCAAAGGTGCGGCTGGTGACGCCGTTCGGAAAAACAAGCGTCCCCAAAGTTTCTTCGAAATCGTCCGCGGATGACGCCGAGTCTCCGCTGGTGGCGTAATCGACGGTCACCTCGCCCAAACTGCCGCCCGAGCGGGTGACGGTAATGGTGGCGTAGCCGCCCGCTTCGGACACGGTATAGCTGGCCGCGCTGAACTGCAGGCTGCCTGGAGTCGGGGGCAATTCGTTGTCGACAATGGTCACGATGGTATTGGTTTGGCCGGCCAGCGTGGCGCCCCCGGTCGGGTTGCTCAGGAACAGTTTCACCGATTCCGGCCCTTCATAAATCGAGTCATCGACCAACTCGAAGGTGAAGACCGCGTTGGTCTCCCCGTCGGCGAAAGTCACTTCATGACTGGCTCCGGTATAATCGGCTCCGGCGGTGGCGGTGCCGTTGAGCAGGCCGACCGTAACGCCAACCGCGCCCTGGCTGCCCCCGACGCGTATCAACCCCACGGTGGCGCTGCCGTTGGTTTCGCTGACCGACTGGAGGGCCGAGACAAACTGAATCTGGCCCTGCGGTGGTGGTGGAGTCGCGGTGGTGATGAGGATCGAAGTTTCCTTGAAGTAAGCCCCGAGGCCGATTCCTTTTGCAGGATCATCGGTGTTCACCGCGGCACTGTTCACGAACAACAATTCAACCCGATAACTTTGACCTGGCCGAAACGTGCCCGCGGGAATGAGCATCGAAGTGTTGGTGCCATTAAGGGCGCCCGGCTCGCCCAGGCCGGGTGACTCAAATACTTTCTCATCGTTCTCGAGCGACCCGATCGAGAGTTGAATGTAATCCTTGGCCGACCCGCCAGTGAATGGATCCCAGGCCAGCCGAAAAGCGGCGTAGGCATTGATGGTTTGGGCGGCCGGCCAGTTGGCCAGATGCGGGGTGGGAGGATACGCATCGGCGGGAAGCAGAATTCCCGCTGAAATTGCACCGTCATTGAGCGTTTGCAGCATGAAGGTGTAAAGGCCGTTTCGGAACGCCGCATCGAGCGCAGCTTTGTTGGTGAAGATCTGGTTGAGCTCAAAACTCGAATCCTCGTCCCCCTGGCTCAATTCGTTGGTGACGGCGCCTGGCGTGCGCAGACTGGCGGCCAGGATGCCTCCAGGAAAAGCCGGGTCGGCGAAGGAGACGAAGCGGAACGGCTTCTCGGGCGCCACCGTCGGCGCGCCGGCATTGCTCTGCACAAAAGCTTGGCCCTTGGCCACCAGGTAACGGCGCACATTCGGCCCGGGCGGAAGATCATCATCCAGGATGGTAAGCGTGGCCGAGGATTTGCCGACGCTTGCTCCGCCGGTGGCGTTGGTCAAAAGCAGCGACGCCGTCTCGGGGCCTTCCGGCATCTCGTCATCGAGGAGTGTCACGGAAAAAGTCTGGCTCGTCACATCCGGCCCGAACGTGAGCGTGCCGGAGGCCGGGGCCAGGTCGCTTTCGCCGGCCGAACCAAACACGGTGGCGTAATCGACCGTCACGGTGCCTTCCGCGCCGCCCAGGCGATTGACCGTGATCTCGACGGTGCCGGCATTTTCGTCCGCGCGATAATTGCCCGTGCTGAACTGGAGCACGCCGGCAGGATTGAGGGTATTGATGGTGAAATAGGTCTCGGTGAAATAAGCGGCCACGCCGGGAACATTCGGATAGCCATTTGTGTTAAACGCCACTCGTTTGGCAAAAAGCAGACGAGCCTGGTTGGGTGCAAAAGGGGCCAGGGTATTCGCCGGGATGGTCACCGCGGTGGCGAGGCCATTGAGAAAATTCGGCTCGAGATAATCCGGGGTGCTGAAGAACTCTTCGCCTTGATTATTCATGAGGCTGACGGCGATGAAATCGTTCGAGGAAGCGCCGACAAACGGATTCCAACTCAACGTCAGATCCTCGCGGGGATCCGCGTCCTGCAGTCCGCTCCAATTGGCCACGCGCGGCGGCAATGGATAGGCATTGTTGGTCAGCAGCAACGACGCCGTTTGCGGACCGTCATTCACGCCGCTGATGTGAAAGACGTAGGGGCCATTGGCGAAAGCGCCATCGAGCGTTTCTTGGTTGGTAAAGGCCTGCTGCCATTTGAACTGGTCAAAATCGTTTACCAACGCGCGAACCGCTCCGCCGGGCAAACTGAGCGTCGCATTGGTGATGCGCCCGGGCGCGTCGCTTTCGACAAAGGAAATAAACTGGTAAGCCGGCTGCGCGGGGGCGGAGGAGTTCGCGCTGGTTTGCTGGAAACGGCGTCCCTTGCCCACGAGATACATTCGGGCGTCCGGTCCGTTCCCGCCGATTTTGATCCGGAACGAGCGTTCGTTCTGTTGTGCGCTGTCATCGGTCACCCGCACGTTGAAGGAGAACGCGCCGGACGCGGCAGCCACGCCGGAGATCTCGCCGGTGTCCGCATCGAGAGCCAGGCCGGGCGGCAATTGGCCGGCGGAAAGCGACCACGCATAAGGCGGCGAGCCGCCAAAGGCGGTCATGACAAAATGATATTCGTTGCTGAGCTGTCCGCCTGGCAAATTGGGCGTGGCGATCTGGACCGATGGGGAGAGGCGTTGCCAATCCATTTGAAACTCGTTTCCGGACAGATCGCGAAAACTGGTCTGCACATTCCAGACATTGGTCCAGGCGACGGGCGGTTCCACCAATCGATTGGTCTCGGCCGGAGACGATTCCTGGTCGCCATTGCCGGTCGGAAAAAGAGGCCCATTCATCCCGTTCAACTGGACGCGCACCTGACGCAGGTAGGGCGGCGGAGGAATGACCGTTCCGTTGGTATCGCGATAGGTCCAATTCACTTCCGTAACGCGACCTTCTTCATCCAGCAGCACGCGCGGCACCACCAGCACCTGTTCACTCTCAGCATTGGGCGGAAGCATCGGATGCCCGTAGGTGGTGTTTTTGTAAAGCACCGTGTAGAGGCCGCCCGGAGGAAAGGGAGGCAAATCGAGGGAGGCCGATCCGTACGAGGCCTGGCCTCCGCCGGTGTTGAAGAAATTGTTGGTGGTATTGTTCAAGCCCGAACCGGGCGGGCCATTGAAGGCGATGACGGGGGGCGGGTTGGGATCATTTTCCGTCGAGAAATTAAGCTGATATTGCTCGAGACGTTGCGGGTAATTCATCGTGCCCTGCGTTCCAGCGAAGCCACCTGGCCGAAAACGAAAGACAAAATTCAGTTGGCCGAAAGGACAGCCATTGGCGCCGCCACCGGTGGCGAGCGTAGCTTCCAATCGCTTGACATACCCGGCCAAACCGAGCGCGCCAGGGATGGAGCTCGTATCGAGCTGGCTCAAGCGGATGACCAGCATCTCGAGTTTGTAAGTCTGGCCTGGACGAAGCGTGCGGCCAGGAACCAGCACGTTGGTACGCGTGGCGCTCAAGGCGTCGGGTTTCCCGGGCGGCGGCGTGCTGAAAACCTCATGGTCATGACAGTCGTTGAGGCTGATGAAAATGTAATCATTGGTGGTGGTCCCCGAAAGCGCATCCCAGCTCAGGGTAAAATCGTTGAGCGGGTTGATCGACTGGGCCGCGCCAAAATTGGCCAGGTGCGGCGTGGCGGGATAACTGTTTCCGCCCAGGAGCAGCGAATTGGTCAGGAGCCCCTGGTTGCTGGTGGCCAGCCGCAAAACATACACTCCGTTGGCCAATGCGCTGTCCATGGCGGCGGGTGAAGCGAAACTCTGCTCGAATTGGAATTCGCCATCTTTGCGTGACAAGGTCAACGGACTGGAACCCGGTGGCACGAGCAGGACGTTGGTGATGGTGCTGTCCCCACGCAAAGAGACCCAGGACCGAAACAAGGTGTTGGACGGCCCCGCGGCCACCGGGGCGGCCGCGTTGGTCTGGAGAAATCCCTGGCCTTTGAGAACGATGAAACTGTCGACATTCGGTTCCGTGGCGGGTGATTGGGGTTGTTCCATTCCATCGATTTGCAGCGGGAAGGAGGAGCTCGCGGTGCTTTGACCGTCACTAACCGAAATGGTGATGGCCACGTTGCCCGACCGGCCCGGTTCCGGGGTCACGGTGACGGTCCGATTCGAGCCGGCTCCGCCGAAAACGATGTTGGCCTGGCGAACGAGCGACGTATCGGAAGAACTTCCGCTCACATTCAGGTTGGGCGCCGGTGTTTCCGCATCGCCCACTTGGAAAGCGATGGGCGGCGTGCTGACGCCGGATGACGTGTTTTGATTGCCGATGAAACTGATGAAGGGAGGAGAATTCGACGAGGTGATCCGTATGGATAAATTGCGCTCGAGATGATTAGCCGCGGCATCCCGGACCTGCACGGTAAAATTGAAGGTGCCGCCATTGCCCGGAGTGCCGTTGATGGCGCCGGAATTGGCGACGAGATTCAAGCCCGGTGGTAATGAGCCTGACAGGATCGACCAGGCATACGGTTGCACGCCGCCAAAGGCCATCAAGGCCCCGAAGTAAGGCGACCCGACCAGTCCCGAGGGCAGATCGGTCGTGACGAACTGCATCGGCGCCGGAGCATTGTTCCAGAAACTGCCATAGGAACTCCCGGTATCATCGCGAAACAGCATCTGGATGTTATTCACGTTGGTCCAGACAATCGGCTGGCTGAGCAGATGCGCGTTGGTGGTGGCCGGAATTTTCTCGTCGCGATTGCCCGCTTCGTAAAGCCGTTGGTTCTGTCCATCGATGCGAATTTCGATCCCGGCCATGAACGGCTGCGGCCCGACGGTGGCGCCATTGATGTCCTTGTAGATCCAGCGAAGTTCGGTCAGCAACCCGGCGCCGTTGACGATGGCGGTCGGGACGAGCAACACCTGCTGGTTGGCCGCGTTGGGATCCAGCAAATTGAACTGATAACTTTCGCCGCCCAGTTGCACCGAATAGACGCCGCCGGGTGGGAACGGCGGCGTGGGGATGGAAGGCGAGCTGTACCAGGCCGAGGATCCGCCGAAACCGCCATTGAAATTGGTTGTGTTGTTCAAGCCCGAGCCGGGCGGTCCGTTGAAGATGACGTAGGAAGGAAAGTTCGTGCTCTCGTCACTCTGCAGATTGAAGAGGGCGAAGTAGTAGGGAATGCCTTGCGGAAAATGGACCATGCCCTGGGTCGAACCGCCAAAGGTGAAATTAGGATAACCGAAGACCAGTTCGAGACGTCCCATCGGACAACCGGTCGGCGTGCCCATGGTGGCGAGGGTGCTGCGGCTGCGAACGAGATAGCCGGCGATGCCCCGGGCTCCCGGATAGCTGTTGGTATTTTCGGACACGAACCGGCCCACTTGCAAAACCACTTCATATTTCTGGCCGGGCCGCAACGCACGCGCCGGGAGCAGGAACGAAGTGCGGGTACCGTTGAGCGCGCCCGGCTGTCCCGGGGAAGGCGTTTCGATGACGTGTTGATCCAGGCAATCCGAAATTTCCACCTGCAGGAAGTCGTTGCTGGTGGCCCCGCTGATCGGATCCCAGGTCAATTGAAATGGCGCGGCCGGATCGATGGACTGGGCGGCGCTGAAATTCAGGAAATGCGGAGTAGCAGGGTAGCTGTCGCCGGTGAGATTGAGCAGATTGGTCCGGTTGCCATCATGGACGGTGCCCAGTTCGACCACATAGGGACCATTGGGATACGTTGCGTTGAGTTCGACGGTCGAGGGAAAGAATTGAACAAATTCGCTGTCATGATCATTAACCACCAATGGAATGTTGCCGCCGCCGGGCGTGCGCACCAGCGCCTGGGTCAGGACTCCCTCGGCGCTCGGTGAAATGAATATCTGCAAGGCCGCTCCTTCACTCGCGGCCGGTCCGCTATTGGTCTGGACGAAAGCCTGGCCCTTGACCACGCCGTAAAGGCGCACGTCCTGAGCCAGGACCGGAGAAAAACTGCACATCGCAATCGCGATAGCGGCCCCTGCGGAAACCAACGCGCGGAGCACGGTCATCTGAGAGAGGGGACGAAATGAGGACATAGGTGGATGGAGTTTATGATGAAGAGGAACAATTCAGGGACGAGGATATCGGGAGGCCATTCCACACTTTGCAAAGTGTGGAATTAACCCGTCAGGGAACAGGGCGCGCCGGCTCTTCGCCTTCGATGGAATCACGACACGCGCCAGACGCGCTATACGAGATGCATTCATCGCCCAACCTTCATCGGAATCCGGCGTCAGGGGATGAGCATCAATTTTGCAGCCTCTCCGCACCAAAAGCTTGCCCGGAAAGCCCAAACTCGTTATCCCACCCGCCATGGATTCCAGGGAAGCGTTCGTGGCGTTGAACATGATTGATCATGTCGGCCCCGTGCGCGTGCGCCAGCTCCTCGAACATTTTGGCGATGCCCCCTCGATCCTGCGCGCTTCCCGCCAGCAATTGCTCGCCGCCCGCGGGATCGGCGAAGAAACCGCCGAGGCCATCGCTCAATGGGAAAAACAGATCAATCTCGCGGCTGAACTAAAACGCGCCGCGGATTTTGGCTGCCGCATTTTGATCCAGGAAGATGACGAATACCCGCCGCTCCTGCGGGAAATCTACGATCCACCCATCGTGCTTTACGTCAAAGGCAAGCTCCTGCCGCAGGACAAAAACTCCGTCGCCCTGGTCGGGTCGCGCCAGACCACTCCTTATGGGCTCGAGGTGGCGCGCAAGTTCGGTTATCAACTCGCCTATGTCGGCGTCACCGTGGTCAGTGGCGGCGCCCGCGGCATCGACACGGCGGCGCATCAAGGGGCGCTGCACGCCAAAGGTCGCACCATCGCGGTCCTCGGCACCGGCATCAACCTGGTTTTCCCCGCAGAAAATCATGAACTCTTCGAACGCATCGCGGCTCACGGCGCCGTCCTGACCCAGTTTCCTTTCAACCGCCAGGCGGACAAACAGAGCTTTCCCATCCGCAACCGTATCGTGGCCGGCATGACGCTCGGCACGGTGGTGATCGAAGCCAACCTGACCAGCGGCGCTCTCATTACCTCGAATTTCGCCAACGAATATGGCCGGCAAATTTTTGCCGTGCCCGGCCGCATCGATTCGCCCCGCAGCAAGGGCTGTCATGAATTGATCAAAAAAGGCGCCAAGCTTTGCGAAGGCGCCGAAGATATTCTCAGCGAATTCGAATATCTCTTTCCTCCCAGTAACCGGCCCGGGACGCCAAATGAAACCGGCGTGTTGCCGGCCCTGACCCTTTCCGACAACGAACGCCTGGTTTTCGAAACGTTGCGGGTGGCGGACGAGACCAACATCGATGAAGTCATCCGCCACTGCGGCCTGCCCAGTTCGGCCGTTTCCGTCGCCCTGCTCAGCCTCGAAATGAAGCGGTTGGTGAAACAGTTGCCGGGAAAAATGTTCGTGCGAAACCAATAAATTTGGGGAGTGGAGGTGCCCCTCACCCCAGCCCTCTCCCCGCTCGTGCCTCGCGGGGAGAGGGAGAAGATTCGCCGCCTTTAGGCACCGGGACTTCCGTCCGACCAATTCGTGCCTCAATTTGATCGATGGCCCAGCGGGCATGTTCGGCCACGAGCGGTTCCGTATCTTGGGCCGCCTGTTGCAGTGCCGGCAGGGCCTGTTCCTCTCCAACGTTGCCCAGCGCCACGCAGACATTGCGCAAAAAGCCGCGACGCCGGGCCCGCAGCAACGGCGTGCCGGCGAAGCGTTGTTTGAATGCAGCCTCGTCGAGGGAAAGCAGCTCCACCAAATCAGGCGACGCCAATTCGGCGCGCTGATGCGCTTTCATCAACGCGCCTTCGCGCGCAAAACGGTTCCAGGGACAAACGGCCAGGCAATCGTCACAACCATAAATGCGCGCCCCGAGCGCGGGCCGCCATTCGACCGGGATCGATCCCTTCAGCTCGATGGTGAGGTACGAGATGCAACGACGGGCATCGAGCTGAAAGGGAGCGGTGATGGCCTGGGTGGGACAGGCGGCCAGGCAACGCGCGCAGGAGCCGCAATGATTCCGCTCCGGCGCGTCGGGCTCAAGCTCCAACGTGGTGATGATCTCGGCCAGAAAAAACCAGTTGCCCAGACGGCGCCCGATCAAGTTGGTATGCTTGCCGATGAACCCGAGGCCGGCCCGCTGCGCCAGATCGCGTTCCAAAAACGGTCCAGTATCGACATACCACAACGACCGCGTTCCCGGACCCCCCAGGTCATCCAGATAGGCGGCCAACTGCCGGAGCGGTCCGGCCAACGCGTCATGATAATCGGCGTAGCGGGCGTAGCGGGCCACGATCCCGGTGCCCGGCCTCGTACCGATCGGCGCGCCGCCTTCTTCCCCACCGTAAGCGGCCGCCAAGGTTACGATACTTTTGGCCCCAGCCAGCACGGCGTCTGGCGCGACACGCTTGTGGGCATTGCGTGAGAGATAACCCATTTCACCGTGCCGCCCGTCCGCGAGCCATTGTTGAAATTGCGTCGCTGACTCGGGCGGAGTGGCGGTGGTGATGCGGCAGGCGTCGAAGCCCAGTTCGGCCGCGCGTTGTTTAATGCGAGGGTTCACCTTGGATGGGACGCTGGCGCGCGACATGGAACTGATGCAACACCTGCGCGGTCACTTCGCGCAAAGAACGAAAGGCGGTGTTGATCAGGACATCGGCCTGTCGATAGATGGGCGCGCGCTTTTCGAGCAAGGCGCGAATTTTCGTTTCCGGATCGGGGTCGTGCAGCAACGGGCGATGGGCCTGATGACGCACGCGCTGCCAAATGATATCCGGTAACCCCCAGAGGCAGACGGTGAGGGAATGTTGTTTGAGGCTGGCCAGGTTGGCTTCATTCGCCCCCAAGCCGCCGCCGGTGGCGATGACCCGCCGGCGCCAGCCGCCCATTTCCGACACCAGGGCCCGTTCCATCTCGCGAAAAGCCTCTTCACCGTCCCGCTCGAATATTTCGGCAACGCGTCGCCCCGTGCGCCGTTCGATTAAATCGTCGGTGTCGACAAATTCGTAGCGGAGCTGCGCGGCGGCCAGGCGGCCGACGGTCGTTTTGCCGGTGCCCATGAATCCGATCAACGCCAGGTTGTGGATTTGTCGGGGACCGGTCATGCGAACTCAATATAGCAGTCGAGGTGGGCAATCTCCGATCTCTTTTCGCCGTTTGGATTGAGAAAGTTTGAATCTCGTGACCACGACTGCCACGAAAAAGATCATTCATGCCCAGGTGACCGTTCCTTTCGGTTCTCCCAGCAAAACGCTTTGCAAAAAACGCACTCCTTTTTCGAGGCCTTCCGTCGGCGTCATCAAGCCATCTTCGTGTTCCATCGAAAGCACGCCGTCATAACCGGTCATGCGCAAAGCGGAAACGAAATCGCACCAGAACCGGCGCGGTCTTCCGTATCCCACCGTGCGAAAGATCCAGGCCCGATTCAATTCGTCCCGATAATGTTTGGTGTCGAGAACGCCATGAGTGATGGCATTCCATTCGTGAATGGCGGTGTCCTTGGCATGACAGTGCCAGATGGCTCCCTGCAACGCCCGCACCGCCGCGCACGGCTCGATCCCCTGCCAGATTAAGTGCGACGGATCGAAGTTCGCCCCAATGACCGGATCCACTGCCTTGCGCAACTTGAGCAACGTCTCCGGATTGTAAACCACGAACCCCGGATGCATTTCGATTCCGACCTTCACTCCCTGCTTCTTCAAGAGCGGCACGGTTTTTTCCCAATACGGGATGACCACATCCTTCCATTGGTACTCGAGGATTTCCAGATAATCGGGTGGCCAGGGGCAGGTGACCCAATTGGGACTGCGATCGCCCCGCGCCCCGCCCGGACAGCCGCTGAAGGTGATGACCACGCTGACCTCGAGTTGATTGGCCAGCCGCACCGCCTTTTGGAAATCGCGATCGAACGACGACGCGATCTTCTTTTGGGGATGGATATTGTTCCCGGCGCAGGTCAACGCGGAGATGGTCAATCCGCGCGAGGTAATCGCGGCCACGAATTCCCGGGCTTTCCGCGGGCTGGCCAGCAATTCGTCAACCGGACAATGGTCGGTGCCGGCATAGCCACCGGCGCCCAGTTCAATGGCCTGGACACCGAGTCCCGCCAGGTAATCCAACGTCTCCGCCAATTTGCGCGAACGGAGAATCACAGTAAAAACGCCGAGTTTCATGATGTGTGCAGGAATGGTTTGGCGGAAAGGCTAAGGCCAAGGCGCCCGGGAGAGCAGCAAAAAACGGAAAGCACGCGCGGTTGATTAAGTCCCGACCAGGGTTATCCGATGGCATCTCAACGCCGTTTTTTGCGTTTGACCCGAGTTGGTTAGGCTGAGTAGGGTGCGCCCTCTTAAACTATCGAGAAGAAGCTATGATCGGAACGATTCGCAAACATCAGACCTGGCTGTGGTTCTTTATCATCGTCATTATCAGTGTGACGATGATCTTCTTCTTTTCCTCGGATGTCAGCCTGACCAAACGGACCGGGAAGGTGAGTGGCGATTGGGGCTCGATCAATGGCAAACCGATTACCGATGCCGAATATCTCGACAGCCTGAACGAGATCAAGATTCGGTACATGCTCAATACCGGCAAACCGCCGCCGTCGGATGAAAACACCCGGCGCAATCTCGAACGCGAAACCATTTCGCGCGTTTTCCTGGTTTATAAACTCAAGGAGATGGATGTGCAGGCCAGCGATCGCGCCATCGGCATGCTCATCACCCAGCAGATCAAGGATCATCCTTTGGATGTGTTGGAAAAGGATTTTCTCGCGCCACAAGGCCTCAACCGCAATGATTATCTGCGCTTCGTGAAGAACGAGGCAGGCATCCGGCAACTGGCCGCCTCGGCCGCCTCGAGCGCTCACCTGCTCAATCCCCGCGAAGCAGAATCGCTCTATCGCAAGGATCACCAGGAGGTCATTACGGAACTGGCCGTTTTTTGGGCCAGCAATTATCTCGACCAGGTCGCCATCACCAACGGCGCCATCGGCGCTTATTACACCAATTGGATGGGCACCTACCGCGTTCCGGAACGGACCATCCTCGGTTATGTCGAGTTCAACGCCACCAATTATCTCGCCCAGGCCGATGAGCGGATGACCAAGCTGACCAATCTCACCGCCCTCATTGATGAGGAATATCGTCGCCGCAGCGGCGATACCAATGCCTTCAAAGGCACCAACGGCCTGCCCTTGCCGGAAGCGGAGGCCAAGGCGCAAATTCGGGATGAGGTTCGCTTGAACAACGCGCTCGTTCTCGCTCACCGCGCCGCCAGCGAATTCGGCACCACGCTCTACGAAACCAAGCCCGATGCGAACAAATACGAGAATCTGGAAAAACTGGCCGCGGCCCAGAACCTGACCGTCAAAATGACCAAACCGTATTACGGCGATAAAGGCCTCGAGGAATTCGACGCGGAGGCCGGGCCGGAATTGGAGGAACGGACGCCCACCGAGAAGGATTCGTTTCGCGAAATAGTGCGGCGCGAAGCGGCCAAGTTGACCGATGAACGGCCCATCCATTTCAGCGCCATTGCCGGTCGACACGCGGTCTATGTGATCGGCAAAAAGGGCAAGATTCCGATGGAATTGCCGCCCCTGGAAAAAGTGCAGGACCTGGTGACCAACGACTACAAGCGGTTTGTCTCGCAGGAAATGGCCCGCAAGGCCGGCCAGGCTTTTCATACCAACCTGACCAACCAATTGACCCAGAAAAAGACCTTCGAACAAATCTGCGCCGAAGCGAAGGTGCCGGTCATCAAGGTGCCGCCCTTTTCGCTCGATTCCGAGACCATCACCAATCTGGACCCCCGCATCAAACCGGGCCTGCTCAAGAATGTGGCGCTCGATTTGGAAGTGGGCAAAGTCAGTCCCTTTATCCCGTTTGCCCAGGACGGTTCGCTCATCGTCTATGTGAAGGATCGGCCCAAGCTCGATGAAGCTGCCGTGCAGGCCGGCCTGCCTGACTTTCTGGGCCGGCTCCGCGTCGCCCGCTACAACGAAGCGTTCATTAATTGGATGCGTCGTCAGGCCGATCAAGCCCGCCTGAGCTTTCCGAAACGGGATATGACCGGCGGCACGCCGAACTGATCGGGCCGAGTGACTGGTTCCATCAAGCTCTCCGCGCCGGCCACAAAGGAGTTTTGGGAGATTGCGGTCCTGCATGAGGACGCCGATCTGCTCGCCTTGAACAAGCCGCCCGGCCTGCTGACCTCGCCGGATCGTTACGATCCAAACCGGCCCAATTTAATGCGGCTTTTGCACAACGGCATCGCCGCGGCCAAGCCGTGGGCGCGGGAGCGCGGGCTGCAATATCTGGCCAATGCCCATCGGCTCGATTTCGAAACGAGCGGTGTGCTCCTGCTGGCCAGGAACAAACCCACCCTCGTTCGCCTGGCCGATCAGTTTGGCGCCAACCAGCCGCGCAAAACTTACGTCGCCCTGATCCCCGGCACTCCGCCCCAACCCGAGTGGGAGGTCAACGCCGCGCTCTCACCGCATCCCACCAAGCTCGGCCTCATGCGGGTGGATCTTAAAGGCGGCAAAAAATCGCTCACCCGCTTTTCGGTCCGCGAACAATTCCGCGGGTACGCTCTGGTGGAATGCCGGCCCTTGACCGGGCGGACGCATCAAATCCGCGTTCATCTCAAACACGGGGGCCACCCAATCTGCGGTGACAAACTTTACGGCGGCCCGCCGCTCCTTCTTTCCCACCTCAAATCGCACTACAGCCTTAAACCTGGCCAGAGCGAGCGTCCCTTGATCCAGAGTGTCGCGCTCCACGCGGAACGATTGGAATTGCCTCATCCCGCCACCGGCCAACCGCTCCGCATCGCCGCCGATTGGCCCAAGGACCTGCTGGTGGCGGTGAAATATCTGCGGCGTTACGCGGCCGTGTGAGTAGAGGTGCATCTCCCTTTCGCTTCCGCGCGGAGAACGCCGGAGGCGTTCCAGAAGGTAGCCGCCCATTAGCGTGAGAGGTCAAGCGGGGAAAAGAATGCCCGCGGGCAGCCTTTCTTTTCTTTAAAAGCTGTCTTTGCCTTTCTCCGAAGCGAGGTGCGCCTGAGATGTAATTCGTGCCTGTCATTTCAATTCTTGTTCGGAGACCTCCCCGCAGGGGAGGTAATCCGTTCAGCCACCCATCTGGATCCGGCGTGGAACGTCGGTCCGGGTGCCAGACCAACGACGGGCGGCTCAGGCCGCCTCGTCCACGCCCTCCTCCCGCAATCCGGGAGCCAGAAAACATTCAGTGCCCAGACCTGTTCATACAGGTTGTGCTGTCAGTGGCTCGTCTGGTCACAGACTAGACGTCCAAGCTTTCCCTGACTCAGGGCTGGGTCGAATCACCAAAAATCTCAAGGCCGCTTGCTTGGGCTATGTCCTTGTAGAGAGACCGACCGCTGCCATACAGGGGTGTTGGCTTGGTGTCCAGGCTACCCAAGTGGTTTACGGCCGGTCTCTCAAATCTCACGCGTCGCGCTTTCCGCCAAAGACCTGTTGCGGGTTATAGGGGACGTCGTCGTGCATGACGTGCCAGGCGGCCTTGGCCAACTTGCAGGCCAGAGCTTTGGTGGCTACGGCGACATTGGTCTTGCGCCTTTTGCGTTCGTAAAACTGCTGGCATTTCTGGTCATACCGCACCGCGAAATGAGCCGCTTCCACGAAGGCCCAGCCCAGGTAACGATTGCCGCATTTGCGGTTGTTCTCGCCTTTCTTCTTCTCGTTGCTCTCCCGCTGACTCTTCACGCATCGGCCATAGCTGGCGAAGTGGCCGGCGCTGGCAAAGCGCGACGGCTCGCCCGTTTCCAGAGCGATGGTCAGGCCCAGAATCTTCCCGATGCCGGGCACCTCCTGCACGCGCTGGAACGTCGTCCAGTCCTTGGTAATCGCCAGGATGTGCTTTTCAATCCTGGCTACCGACTCCTGAAACTGGTTCATCAGCTCCAGTTGTTCCCCACAGATCAATTGATCGGAGGCATCTGTAAACGAATCCTGAGCCTGTTCCACGCTCATCGACTTGACCTCCTGGAGTCGCAATCGCTTGCCCAGCGTCCGTTCGTGCAGACTTTTGAAACTCAGAATCAAGCTCGTGCGCAGTTGCACCAGCATCAGTCGTCGCCGTAACAGATCTCGCACCGGCCGCGTTTGTCGATTATAGCGGTAACTGACGGGCAAGATTCCCAAGCGCATTAGCTCGCAGATGAAAAACACATCGGAGACATCGTCGGTATGTTTGAGGCCCTCATACTGTTTCATCTTGGCCGGGTTGGCCAACACCACCGGGTAGCCGTGGTCTTCCAACCCGTCGACCAGCCAATACCAGTTGTAAGTCGATTCCACAGCCACCTGCGCGATCTGCGCTTTGTAGGGCGCCAGGGTCTTTAAGATTTCCTCCAGATCGCAAGGCAGCTTCTTTTGCAGGAGCCGCTTTCCGTTCTCGTCCATCAGGCCGCAAACCGCGTTATTGCTGTGCAGGTCGATTCCAGTCATTATCTTCATTTGGTTCTCCGGTGTTGGTTTGTTGTTTGTTCAGTGTTGGGAACACCTCCGACAACAAATCGCCCGGAGACCAATTTGGCCAGCTCACGCTTAATGCTCTACAGGGGTCGAGCGAGTCATCGAGCGATACCCCCGGACAACGGCAGAAACGTTTTGCACCCCGGGCAGGGGTGCCAGACTCCTGGGTCGCTATTTCATCGCATGCTTCTGGCACCCGTCCCGGGTGCGAAATTTTTTTCGCCTTTTCCGGGGGTATCGCTTCGCTGCGCTGCGCTCAACCCCCGGCTACCTTCTGGAACGCCTCCGGCGTTCTCCTCTCTCCTCTCTCACCCGCATCTCACTCGCACGCGCCCCACGCTTTGCCACTTGCCGGTCGCCTTGGCCAAAGCTAATTTCGTCATCATCAACAAAACCGAACCGTGATGCGTCATCCGCTTTCTCATCTGCCCAACCCGGCCTGCGGCGGCGCCGACCATACGCTGCACCGCCGGAAATTCCTGCAAGGAGTGGCCGGGGCCGGAGCGTTTTCCTTGATGAGTTGGGGCGGGTTATTTTCGTTGCCGGCGTTTGCCGAGCAGGCCAAACGCGAAGAAAAGCGGTGCATTCTTCTCTGGCTTTGCGGCGCCCCCAGCCAGTTTGAAACGTGGGATCCCAAACCAGGGCGCCCCTCGGGAGGTCCGTTCCGCAGCATTCCCACCGCGTTGCCCGGAGTGCACTTCGGTGAACTGATGCCGAAATGCGCCAGCATCGCCAACAAGCTCGCCATCATTCGCTCGATGAAAACCGCGCAGAGCGAACATCTGCAGGGCATCGACCTGTTAAGCCGGGGAGCGCCGCCGCGGCCACCCTTCGTGCGGCCCACCCTCGGCGCGGTGCTGGCCCAACAGCTCGGTCACCTGGACAGTCCCATCCCTAATTTCATCCTGCTCGATCCCTGTCCGGAAGGGAACGAGTTCAAGGAATTCAAAGCCGGCAATTGGGCCGGCTGGCTCGGCGCGCAATACGGCCCGGTGCGGGTCGGGGGCGAGTATAAAATCGAAAACGTGACGCGCCTGGCGGACATCTCGGCCGAGGACCACGAAGCCCGCAACGCCTTGCGCCGGTTTCTGACCAAAAAATACGAAAACGAACGGCGCAGCGCCGCCGCTTCATCCCAGAACGCTGCTTTCGAACGGGTCAAGGGCCTCATGAGCTGCGCGCACCTGTTCGACATGGAGAAATTGCCTGCCAAAGATCGCGAACGCTACGGCCCGGGCGCCTTTGCCCAGCACGCCTTGCAGGCACGGCACCTGGCCGAGAACGGGGCGCCCTTCGTCATGGTGGCCAACGGCATGCCGTGGGACAGTCACGTATTTCACAATGAAATATACCAGATGCTGGTTCCCGAAATGGATCGGGTCATCTTCAACCTCATCACCGATCTCGAGGAGCGCGGGATGTTCGAGAACACTTTGGTCATCGCGATGGGGGAATTCGGACGCACCCCCTGGATGAACCAGGCGCGTGGACGGGATCATTATCCCAATGCCTGGAGCCTGATGCTGGCCGGGTGCGGCATTAAACGCGGAGTGATCGTGGGAGCGACCGACCCGGATGGTGTCGCCGTGGCGGAAAAGCCGTTCAACGAAAAAAACCTTTTTGCCACCATCTTCAGCGCTCTCGGCATCGATCCTTATGCGGCTTACGATTTGCCTGAGCTACCGACGTTTCACCGGGTCGAGGATCGGGCGGAAGTGATCCGGGATGTGCTGGCCTGAACGAAATTGACCCATGTCCGACGAAAAAAAATCCGCGGAACCGAAGCAGCTCAAGACGGAGAAGGTGAAAGATATTTCGCTTCCCTCGGCGGTGCTGGCGCTCGAGATGGCGCCGGATGGCAAAACCTGCCTGGCCGCCTGCCAGGACGGCGGGGTGTTCGTGGTGCCTTCCGACGGCGGGGAACCGGAGTTGCTCGGGCGTCATGAAAGTTACGCCAGCGGCGTGGTTTGTCTGCCCGATGGCAGGACCATCATTTCCGCCGGCTACGATGGCTGGTTGCTCTGGCATGATCTGGTGGAACGAAAAACCATCCGCAAAATCAAGGCGCACGATTTTTGGTCCTGGAATATGGACGTTTCGTTGGACGGCAGCTTCGTCGCTTCCGGGACGGGTCGTTATGAAGCGGGGGGCTACCGTTACGAACCGGCGCCGGAGCGCGAGCCTTCCGTCAAGTTGTTCGATACGAAGACCGGCGAGTTGCGGCATCAATTCAGCCATGTCCCGCCGGTCCAGGCCGTGGCCATTTCACCGGACGGACGCCATGTTGCCGCGGGAAATCTCATGGGCGAGATTCGGATTTGGCAGATCGACACAGGAAAACTCGTGTCGCAATGGACCACATCCGACTTGACCAGTTGGGGCATCATCAAAAGCCACCATTATTTGGGCGGCGTCTTTGCCATGGCCTTCCATCCGGACGGCGACGAGCTCTACATTTGCGGCATGGGGCCGATGCGGGATCCGATGGCGGGCAACGGCGTGCAACGCTGGCAACGTTTCGCCTGGCGCGAGGGACGCAAGCTCGATGAAACGCACGAAGGCGAAAGCGGCCAGGGCCTGATGGAGGCGCTCGCGTTTCATCCTTCCAAAAAGATTTTTGCCATGGCCGGACGACTCTTTCAGGGCCAATGGAATCTCGCCTTCTTCGAAACGGCCACCGGCAAGAATCTCCATGCTCTCGACGCCAAGCATCGCATCACCGATGCTCTCTTTACTGCTGACGGCTCCCACCTGCTCCTGGCCAAGGCAAAAGCACAGGAGAAAAAGAAGGAAGGCTGGTCCAATTACGGCGCCCTCGAGTGGCACTCGTTGCCGTTGGGGCTTTGAACAAATTACCGCGCCGCGCGGGGCAATTCGTTCCATGCGCACTCAACGCCTGCTGAGTAATTCCTGAACCGCTTCGGTTCCGCCCGGTTTGCACGCCTCGCGACGCGCGCCGGCCCTTAAGAGCGCTTCGACGGTGGCGACGTAGTTCCCGCTGCGGCAATACCAGCCGTGCACCGATCCGTGCACCGCCCAGCCCAGTGGGGTTCCCTGGAAATCCGCGTCTGTATTCTCGAGAGGCGGATGATATCGAAGAATTTCCCGGGCCATCTCATCGTTGCCATGAAAGGCCGCCCAATGCAGCGGCGTGGCGCCATGTTGGCCCCGCGCATCCACGGGCAAACCGGCCGCCAACATCGCGCGGACCGCCCGGGTGTTATTATTGCGTGCCGCGTGGGCCACCTGCCGCCGATCGGTTTCCGAAAGGCTTTGCGAAAGGTTCGGACTTTCGGACAGGAGCGATCGAATCATCTCCTCATCCCCCGACCAGCCCGCCGCCATGAACTTCACTTCGGGCGCACTGTGTTGCCAGAGAAGTTGGAAGATGTTTTCGTGGCCAAAATCCCGGGCCACTTGCAACGGCGAGACGTGCCAGCCGAGGGTCCATTGGTAAATGGTCCCGCCCGCTTTCGGATTGAGCTTGGGAAAAAATTCGTCGGAAACCCGCCAAGCAACACAGGCGGGATCGGCCGCGAGATGCTGGCGCACGAGGGCTTCATCCCCAAGCGCCGTCGCCAGGAAAATATCGGTCTGGGCACCGCGCTGGACCAGATGGCGCGCGACCGGTTGGCGGTCTCGGACCATGTATTGGGCCGGAGTGGATTCGTGATCGACATCCCTCGCCTCAATGGCCGCCCCGTGTTGAAGCAAAAATTCGGCGATGGCCACGGTGCTGGCGAAATGCAACGGAGTCTGGCCATCACCACCCCGGGCCTGGACCAAATCGGGTTGGGCGGAAATCATGGTTCGAAGCGGATCCAGCAAACCGAGCCGCGCGGCGGCGTGAACATCGACGATGGCCCCGCGCTCGATGGCGTAGGCGGCCAGTTCGGGACTGGCCAGGTGCAGCAATCCGAACCCGCCCGCCCACCAACCGCTTTTGGCGTTGAGGTCGGCCCCCGCCTCGAGCAGCAGATCGAGCATGGCCCGACTGCGCACATGCAGGATGGCGGGCGAATCAAAGGGGCCAACCCGATCGTTCAGGCGCGCCTTGAATTCGGGATGCTGTTCGAGGAGTTGCCGAAAGAGCGGCACATTGTCCTGTTCAAAAGCGCTCTTTAGTTGTTCGTGCGGGATCAGGTTGGGCTGGGACGCTGGCATCGAAATTATCCTGGCCCGTCCGCCCGGGCGGCGTCCAACTCGAATTTGCCAAAAACAGGATGAGCCGGTAATAATCCGGTAATATTTCCGCGATAGCGTGTCTGCCATGAAAACGAACCTACTCAGGCACACGTTGCACAGCGCCCAAGGCCTTCCTCTCCTTCCTCTGCTCCGGTTAGGCGCCATCCTTCTGGTCATCGGCGTCACCCCGCGGACGGCGGCGGGCGCGGCGGCGGCGGAATTGTTGGAAAAGGGAATATATACTGAAGAAACGAAAGGCGCCTTGAGCGCGGCCACCGAGATTTATCGGCAAATCGTCGAGGATCCGGCCGCCGATCGCAGCCTGGTGGCCCAGGCCCAATTGCGCTTGGGCCTTTGTGAACTGAAACTCGGCCACAAACCCCAGGCCATCTCCGCCCTGGACAAATTGACGCGGGATTTTCCCGACAAAAACAAGCTCCTCGGCCTGGTCGAGCCCCACATGCCGCAACTGCTCGATGACATCATCAAACAGATCGAGCAAAACTACATCAAGGAAGTGGATCGCAATGAATTGATGGAGACTGCCCTCCGCGCCATCGTGGGCAAACTGGATTCGAGCGGTGGACTGGGTCGAACCGAAGAAACCTCCTTTCTCGGAACCAACGAAATGGCCGAGTTGACCCTGAATCTCGAACAGAAACTGGGCGGGATCGGCGCCGCTTTGAAGCGTGACGAGACCACCCATGAAATCGTGGTCATGTCCGTGCTGCCCAATTCGCCCGCGCGCCAGGCCGGATTGCTCGAGGGCGATCACATCGTTCGCATCGATGGCCGGCCGCTCCCGGACAGCAATCAAGTGCAGACCGCGGTGAAGTGGTTGCGGGGAGAACCGGGCTCAGCCGTCTCGGTCAAAGTGAAACGCGAAGGGTCCGAGCAATTGAAGGATTTCGATCTGGTCCGCGCGGTGGTGCGACTGGCCAGCGTGCACGGCGACCATCGCAAGGCGGATGGCGCCTCGGAATTCTTCATCGATTCGGACAATCGTATCGGCTACATCCGCCTCTCCCAGGTCGGCAAATCGACTCCGCAAGAGATGAAGGCGGCACTCGAGGAATTGAGCGCGCGCGGCCTGCGTGGATTGGTTTTGGATTTGAGAAATAATCCGGGCGGCGCGCTGGCCGAGGCGGTGACGGTGGCCGACCTGTTTGTGGAAAGCGGGCGCATTCTCACCGTCAAAAGCCGTTCCCAGGAACAAATCTTCGAGGCCAAGGCGGAAGGAACCTTCACCAACTTCCCCATCGCCGTGCTGGTGAACCGGGGCACCGCCTCGGCCGCCGAAATCATCGCCGCCTGTTTGCAGGATCATCATCGCGCGACGATCGTGGGCGAACGTACCTTCGGCCAGGGCATCGTCCGCAGCCTCATTCCGTTGCAGGGAAATGCCGGCACGTTGAAATTGCCCGTGGCCGTTTACTATCGGCCCAATGGCAAGGAGATGAATCGTTACCCGGGCTCCACCGACACGGATGATTGGGGAATCAGCCCTGATCCAGGATACGAAGTAACGATGGGGGAGGAGGAGGAACAACAGCTTCTGCGCCGTCGCAACGAATATGAAAAGAACCCGACGCCGGCGCCGGGCACAAGGCCGCTCGCTGATCGGGCGTTGCAACGGGCGCTGGATTGCCTGTTCGCCGCCCAGGCCAAAAAATAGTCGCCCCATAACTTAAACCAGCCCAAGCGCATTCTCCGGAAGTTCATCAGAGCGGTCCGTCGTCGCGGCCAGAACAGCGAGGTCTGGCCGATGGGAATCCTTGTCGTCACACTGCTCGTCCCGGCGGTCTCCCTGCTCTGGTTCATGGATGCCGCCATGCGCAATGAACGGCTGGCCACAAGACAAAAACTGGCGGAGTTGTATCGCGGACAGTTGGCCCTGCCCCAGTCGCGTCTCCAGCAATATTGGCGGGAGGTCGCGAAGCGCCTCGAAACGAATGCCATCCTCACTCCGCCTTCATTGGCCTTTGCCGAATGCGTCCGCTCCGGCCCGGTCGAGAGCGTCCTGATCCTGGACGAGCAAGGACGGGTTCTTTATCCGAATACTCCCACGGCCCTGCCGAGCGATTTCGGGGAATTGGAAGCCAGATGGGCAGAAGCCGGGCGGCTGGAATATTTGCGGCGCTACGCCGAAGCGGCGCGGCAATATGACGCAGTGGCGCGCGCGGCCACCAATCTTCACGCCTCCGCCCGGGCGGTGCAGGCACAAGCGCGCTGCCTGGCCCAAGCCGGGGACTCCGAGGCCGTCATCCACATCGTCGAGGAAATTTTCGGAGACGAACGCTATCGGGACGCGTCCGATTTGCAGGGACGCTCGATCGCGGCCAACGCGGAATTGCTGGCCTTGGAATCGATGACGAACCGGTTCTCTCCAAGCTTCCTGTCCCTTGCGCAGCGCTTTTCCGCACGTCTGATGGACTACCACGATCCCGCTCTGGCCGCGCCGCAACGACGTTTTCTCATGAAGGAATTGAGCCGATTGTCGAGCGGAACGATCGGATTTCCCACGCTGAGCGCGGAACAAATGGCCGCCGAAACCGTGGAGCATCCGGGGATGCGCTGGGCTGCCCTGGGCCAGGGCGATCGAAGTGAACAAAGGGAACCAGTGGACGGATTCGCGATCAAACGTGGAGCCCGGCCTGATGTGTGGCAGTTGCTGACGCCAAACCTTCGCGTGTTGGGACTCATCCATGCCGATCAATTTGTGGCGGCGTCGACCGCGGCCTCATCCGAGCATTCCGCCGCGGATGTTTTAATCAAACTGGCGTTCCCGGACGAGGGAGTCGCCAATGCCTTTGCCACCCGGCCCGCCGGCCCGCAGATGCCCGGCTGGCAACTCACTCTTCAGCTTAAGAATCCCGAACTCTTCGACATTGCGGCCGGCCGGCGCGCGGCCATCTATTTTTGGACCGGACTCTTGGTCATGGCCGGGATGGCCGTTCTGGCCCTGCTGGCCTTGCGCCTGGTCCGGCGACAAATGAGCCTGGCCCGGCTCAAGAATGATTTGGCCGCCACGGTGTCGCATGAATTGAAGACGCCGCTTTCCTCGATGCGCGTGCTCCTGGAAACCTTGTTGCACTCCGATCAATGGGAGGAAGCCAAGGCACGCGAATATCTTCAACTGATCCTGCAGGAAAATGAGCGGCTCGGACGGTTGATGGAAGCGTTCCTGACCTTCTCCCGCCTGGACCGGAAAAAATATACATTCCAATTTGCCCCGTTGCCGGCCCGCCAGGTTATTGAGGCGGCCATGAATTCCGTGCGCGGCCGGATGGACCACCCGGATTGCCGTTGGGAGGTCGAGGTGGAGGAGGACCTGCCTTTGATCCTGGCCGATGCCGTCACCTTGACGACCGCCCTCAGCAACCTGCTCGATAACGCCTACAAATATTCCTCCAACGCCAAACACATTGTCCTGCGCGCCCGGGCCGTCCCGGGCAGCGTGATTCTGTCCGTGAGCGATAATGGCATTGGGCTGGCGCCGCGGGAACGAAAGAAAATATTTCAACCCTTCTATCAAATCGACCAACGCCTCTCGCGGCAGGGGAGCGGGTGCGGACTCGGTTTGAGCATTGTGCAATTCATCACCCGGGCGCATCGAGGCAGCGTTTCCGTGGAGAGCCGCCCGGGAGGCGGCAGCACCTTTGCCATTTCCCTTCCCATCGCTTTTCCCCTCGATCCATCCCGCAAGGAGGCGACGGCCTGATGCACCGATGCTCGGTTTTGATCGTCGAAGATGACGCCGCCTTGCTGCGCGGCTTGAAGGATAATTTTGAAGCGGAGAATTATCGGGTTCAACTGGCCCGCGACGGAAGCGAAGGGTTGGCCGTGGCGGTGGCCCATCCGCCGGATCTGATGGTGCTCGATATCATGCTTCCGAAAATGAACGGGTACGAAATCTGCCGCGCCCTGCGGGCGATGCGGTTGAACATGCCGATCATTATGCTCACCGCCAAGGGACAGGAGGAGGATATCGTGCGCGGACTCGAGTGGGGGGCGGACGATTATGTGACCAAGCCTTTCAGCATTCGGGAATTGCTGGCACGCGCGCGCGCATTTTTACGCCGCCGGGAGGCCGGGGAAACGCCTACCCTGCACTTTGGAGACTGCAAAATGGACTTCACCGCGCACCAGGTTTTTCGCCAGGGGCGGGTTGTCTCCTTGACCACGAAGGAATATCGGTTGCTGGAGTTTTTGGCCAGGCGACCCGGCCGCGCCTTGACCCGCGATCAGATCCTCGACGGGGTTTGGGGCAATGACATCATCGTCAATGACCGCAGCGTGGACCGATGCGTAACCACCCTCCGCGCCAAAATCGAAGCGGACCCCCGTCATCCACAATTCATCCAAACCATTCGCGACATCGGCTATCGCTTTGCCACAAGCTAAAGAAGGGGCCGGTGGCCCCACACTCAACAACTCCAGCTCATCGGGCCGCCATCCCTTAACTTACGAGGCAAGCTCGACATGGCCATGCTGTTTCCCTTCCGTCACTTCGGGAGTGGTGCCGGTGGCCAACGCCTTCATGGCGCGATAGGCGTAGGTGAGCTGGTTCATTCCGGTATTGTCCCAATATTCTCCCTGCTCCCCGGCCACCCGAATCAATACAATGTTCGGATCTTCCACGCCCTTGGGGAACCAGACTCGATAAGCGGCCTTCCATAAGTCGCGAATCTTTGTCCGGTCCCGATGCAAAGACGCCCGCCCGGAGATCGAGATGCAGCTCGTTTTGCCATTTTGGCAGATGACCTGAACGCGGGTGTCCGATTCGATCTCGTGCAGCTTGGCGGAATCTTCGCCCGTGATAAACCAAAGATCACACTGCTCATCGATCTGCGCCACCATCATGGGACGGGCCCGCAGTGCGGAGTGTTGATCGTGAGTGATCAGGACCGCGGTATCAAACGTCTCCAATAACTCGCGGAATTTTTCAGTTTCAGTCGGTTTCATAAAATAGAAAGGTGGGCATCATTGACAAAAGCCATGTTCTCCCGAGGGATCGGGCCAGGGATTGCCGTAGCGTTCGCGAAACGCGATGCGCGATAGCGGAAACCGTCCCGGGTAAGCCTTGTCCGGTTCGCGCGCACGGCCGATGGCCAGCAAGGCCACCACTTCCGCTTCATCCGGAATGCCGAACTCGCGTTTGACGGCCTCGGGATCGAAGCCTTCCATCGGCGCGGTATCGAACCCGTAGCATTCGGCCACCAGCATCATGGCGGTAAAAGCAATCATGGTGTGGCGATTGACCCAAACTTCCATGGGAAAAGAATCCAGAAATTCGCGCGCCTGGCTGGCTACTTTGGCGACACTGGCCGGATCCCCCGCTCCTCTCTCGGACCCTTCCTGCACCACCTGTTCAATCACTCGCTTGGTTTCGTCCTTCATCCCGATGGCGATCACCACCACCGGCGCTTCGCCGATTTTCTCTTGGTCCATGGCGGCTTTCTGCAAGCGTTTGCGGTTTTCCGGATCGCGCACCACGATAAAACGCCACGGTTGCAAGTTGTAGCCCGAAGGTGCCTGACCGGCCAATTCCAGAATGGCGCGGAGCGTTTCCTCCGGGACCGGCTCGGCGCGGAAATGGCTGGTCGCGCGCCGCTCCAACAACGCTTGAGGCAGTGGCTTGATGGGAATCGCGGGCAACCGGGCGAAGGGCGGTTTTAGTTTCGTAATCATAACATAATAATCACATCCATTCTGCCCGAGTGTCAGGCGCAACTGGCGACTAAAACATGTTCCAGCCGCCACCGTGCCATTGGGAAAAACGATTTTCTCCGCGCTTTCCCGAGCCAATCCAAGAACTTCTTGCCCGTTTCGCGTTATCTCTTCCCATCGCCACTTGCAAAAAGCCCGGCCGCGCACGGACCGGACTTGCATTGTGCATCACGCCTCCACCTCCCGCGGCCTGTCGGCCAACACTTAAACGATGGCACCCCTGCTGCTAAAAGGATCGACCCGCGATTCTCATTTTATCCAGCAAAGTGAAAGGAACCTTATGAAAGTGTGTGAAATTCTTACTCCCGACCCGCAATGTGTCAGCCCCGACACCACCCTCACCACCGCCGCCCAAAAAATGAAATCGCTCAATGTCGGTTTGCTGCCGATTTGTCAAAACGATCGATTGGTCGGCACCGTGACCGATCGGGACATCGTGGTCCGCGCGATTGCCACCGGCGCCAATCCCAATACTTCCACCATTCGCGATGTGATGAGTTCGGAGGTCATCTATTGCTTCGAAGACGAAGAGGTCGAAAACGCGGCCCAGTTGATGGAGCAACGACAGATCCGGCGTTTGCCCGTCCTCAATGGCGAGAAACGCTTGGTCGGTATCCTCTCGCTCGGCGATCTCGCGGTGCGCACGCAAAAAGACAAGCTGGCCGGTGAAGTGTTGGAACGCGTCTCCGAACCGGCCGGCGCGGCCAACTGAAGAACGTCGGCTGGCGAGAGCGACATTTCGACAAGATTCCTCTTTCAGCCAGCCCCGAGTTCCGTTCCAGTGAACTTCCACTTCCCGACCCTTCCGGATCTGGCCGGGCCGCTGGGCCAGCTAAAAACCCAAGCGACCGTTTTTGCCCCCAAATTGGCAGCCGGCCTTTTTATTCTGGCTGGCTTCTGGTTTGGCAGCTCTCTCCTGAATAAACTTTTCCTCCGTTTTTCCCACAAAGCCGATCCGGCCCGTCAGGATATCCTCGAGCTCTTGGCCCAGATCGCGAGAATCAGCCTCATGGTCTTTGGCACGGTCACCGCGATCGGGACTTTAGGTGTCAATGTTTCCGCCTTGGTGGCCGGTCTTGGCTTGACCGGTTTCGCCCTCGGCTTCGCCTTTCGCGACGCGCTCTCCAACATCCTGGCCGGTGTTTTGATCGTCATGTACCGGCCCTTCCTGCGTGGCGATCAAATCAGCGTGGTCGGTTTTGAAGGGACAGTTGTCGGCATCGATCTTCGCTACACCACGCTGCAAAAGGACGACAAAATATTCCTCATCCCCAACTCCACCCTGTTCACCAACCCGATTATCCTGCTTCGCTCCGCCGCGGCGGTGCCGGTGCCGGCCCCGGTTCCGGGCCAGCCCAACGCTTTGCCGGCGGACACTCACGGTCGCCCGGAGGTGCACCTGGACGAAACGCCACGGCCAGTACCCGCCGCGCGGCCAGCGTAGAACAGGCATCGGGGCTGCGGCCTCACTGCCAATTGAATTAAGCAAGGGATGGGTTGGGAAGCAGCCCCGTAGGGGCGACCTCTTTGTAGCCAAATGACGCAACAAAATCTCCTAGCTCCGTAGGAGCGGCATGGTTGGATTATGTCGCCCCTACGGGGCACGGGCCTCTTTTTGCGCCTACCGACTACAAAGAGGTCGCTCCTACGGAGCTGCAAAACGCGGTTCTCACAAAACGTGGGATCTCTTCCTTAATTCAATGGCAGTGCCCCGGCTCCCCACTCATGCTTCGCGGGGAGAGGGAGAAGATTGGCGCCTTCGAGAATCCTTGATTCAAAGGCAACGGGTCGCGGTCGGCGGCCTTCACTTGGATCGTTGCTGTTGCGGGAAATCCTTTTTGTAACGCTTCAGCAGGGCATCGAGGTTGGCCGGAACGAGATATATTTTTCCATGAATGGTTTTGCGTTCGCCAGGCATGAGGCCACCCAGCCGGAAGTCCGAATGAAGGCAGCGGGCAACCCCTTGAAATAATTCCTGGTACGGCTCCCAAGCCGTCGCAAAAACCATTTTCTCATCCGCGCTGAAGGCCCCAATCAAACCGTTATCCGGAATCAATGGACTGAGCGGGCGTGGATTGACATCCGTGCGCGGCACCGAGACCGGGCACCAGACCTGTCCGGGCACATAGCGCGCCGCGGTCGCCCAGGAACGAGTCGGGAGACGGGCCAGCTTGCCGTCAAGAAAGATGAAGCATCGAGCCAGGTAATCGGTGGCGTTGCCGGCCGTTTTTTCATCGTAACCCATGAACGCACTTAAGCGCACACAAGGCTGAGCCCAATGAGCTTCGCTGCGGCTCGGGCCGGGATTGTGGGCCACCAGCCGAAAATCCACCTCGTCGCGGCCGGCCGTGATGGTGTGTTCCACGGTAACGCCATCGGCCAGCGTATCCTTGAGCCGGATGGTTTTTCCATCCGCGCTGCGCGAGAGCAATTGGTTGGTGTGCGGAATCACCGTGTGCTTCACCCAATCGGCGTCGGTCGAGCCGGCCCGGCAATAAGCCTCCAAGTAATTGATGCGAATTTCGCCCGGCAACTGCGGGCCGCGAATGACCAGCCAGTTGTTCGTGCGTTCCAGAGTCAGGGTGGAACTCGATTTCGCCGCGGCGACGAGCCGGCCTTCCGCCAGGTTCAACACCGAGGGCCCAAGCAGCGCACCGAGCATGGCCAGGCCAAGGCGAAGACATTGAGGGTTCATGATTCAGATTTTGTCGTAACGTTTTTAAACGGATTTCTCTCGGGAGCCTCATTGTGGGGCACGGCTCCCAGCATGCCGCGGAGCAGCCAGTTGAATGTCGGCACCCGGTGACGAAGCCAGACGGACATCGGTTCCGGTTTGGCGCCAAGCGCTGCCTTCGGCTCCAGAGCAGTGCGGCCGAGGGAAAGTCGCCGACAGCCCCAATCGATGGCATGGCCGATCGTGCTGTGCAGCAGTCGCAGGTAAATGGGCAGTCCGGAGGCCGCGGCCGCGCGATCAAACCCGATGTAGTAGGCGATGGCGGTGGGGCCATCACGTAGCGTGGTGACGAAGCCGAGGAGTTCGCCCCCGCGTCGGATCGCGGTGCACCGAAAATCACCTCCAAGCGCGCCGGCCAGCGCCGGCAAACAATTTTCGGTGAGGGTAACGAGCCGGACCGAGGCATTGCCCTGGACCGCCCGGTAAAGTTCATGAAGACGCGACGCGTGCGGGGTCAAGTCGGTGACCGGTTCAATCGTGCAACCTGCGGCGAGAAGCTTCTTCAATTGATCCTTGGCATTGCGCCGATATTTGGCATCGAGCGCGGCGAGATAATCGTCATAACTGCGCCAGCCCGGATCCACTTCCAGGACCATGTTTGGTTCGGTCTCAAGCGGGCGGTAACTAAACCGGCGCAAGGCCTCAAGCCCGCCTTGCCGGGCCGTCAGATCCTTGACCAGAATAAAATCAGTTTGGCCCGTGAGACGTTCGGCGCGGCGAATGCGATATAACGCTTCCGCCACCCCGGGCCAAAGCGCGTCCGGCTCTTCGTCACGGGCAAAAGCAATGCCGTGAAAACCCCACGAAAGGAGGTTGCCGGCGACCAGAATGCGTTCACGCCATTTCGCTCCCGCCACTTTGGCCGCGGGAGCCAGCGCCCGCCGGAGCAAGCTGGCCGAACGCTTCTCCGCGCTGCTGTCCTGACGCAGTTGCCGGGCGGAAACCGTAACGACCTGTGCAGCGATCGCGGCAACCGCTTTGTCTCCCCGAAAAATGAGGGCATAACGGGGCGTGATGTTTTCCGGGCCATGCTCCTCGAGAACCTTTAACACGCCGCGACGAAGGAAAAGCGTGTCCTGCAGCGTCAGCTCATCCCATGCCTCGCGATTCAGGTAATTGACGCGGTCAGCGAAGGCAAAATGGAAGCCGGTCGGGCGATGCCGTTCCTGATGACGGGAACGCAGACCGCGCAAGGATTCCGCCGCCTTGCGCAACGGATTGGAAGAAGAGGTGGAGTCGCCGGGCATGGGGCTCATCTGTAAAGCAGATTGAAATTCTTAGCCATGAAGAATTCTCCAGATTCGCCTTGATGAAGAACGCCGGAGGCGTTCCAGAAGGTAGCCGGGGGTCGAGCGCAGCGACACCCCCGGAAAGGGCGGAAAAAAATCTTGCACCCTGGAAGGGTGCCAGAAACGTGTGATGCATGTGCGACCCAGAATTCTGGCACCCCTACCGGGGTGCAGAATTTTTTCGCGTCGCGACCGGGGGTATCGCTCGATGACTCGCTCAACCCCCGGCTACCTTTTGGAACGCCTCCGGCGTTCACATCTCACCTCGGAGAGCCCGACCCAGCGCTTGCCGAATGGCCAAATTCTGCACAGTCTGTCCGGAACCCATGAATCATTTCAGACTTCTCTCCGGCCAACCTGGGTTGTTCCTGCTTTTGGCACTGCTCGGCTGCGCCTCGATCGAAAGCAGCAGAGCGGCCGATTATGATCTCATTGTTCGCCATGGAAGAATCGTCGATGGAACCGGCAACCCCTGGTTCTATGGCGATGTAGCCATCCGCGGCGATCGCATCGTTCGCGTGGGGCGGGTCACCGGCGACGCCCGGCGGGTGATCGACGCCACCAATCTGGTGGTCGCGCCGGGCTTCATCGATCTGCATTCGCACTCCGATTGGGTGGTGCTCGAGGATGGCGACGCCCAAAGCAAAATCCGCCAGGGTGTCACCACGGAAATCCTCGGAGAATCCGCCTCGGTCGGTCCCGCCAAAGGCAAGCTCGTCCCGCACCCGGTCTCGGTGAAAAACCGGACGACCTATGTTCGCACCATTGCAGACTATTTTGCCGCGGTGGAAGCGTCGGGCATTTCGGTCAACCTCGCGACCTATGTCGGAGAGGGCACGGTCTGGCAATGTGTGATGGGCGATTCCTTTGCCCGCCCCGATGCGGCCCAGATGAAGGCGATGCGGGAATTGGTGGCCGAAGGGATGCGCGATGGCGCCTTTGGCCTTTCCACCGCGCTGATGATGCCGCCCAGTTCGCTGGCCACCACCGCCGATTTGATCGATCTCTGCCGCGTGGTGCGCGAGTATGGCGGCATCTACTCGACCCACATGCGGGACGAAGGTTTGGGAGTGTTCGATTCAGTCAAGGAGGCCATCCAAATCGGCGAAAGCGCGGGCCTCCCCGTCGACATTATCCATTTGAAAATCGCCGATGAAAAGCTTTGGGGCCAGATGCGAAAAGTGCTCGCCCTGATCGAAGAGGCTCGGCGCCGGGGCGTCAACGTCCAGGCCAACGTCTACCCCTACACCCGCGGTAACAACGACCTGGTCAGCATCATTCCGCCCTGGGCTCATGAAGGAGGCCGATCCAATTTGCTGGCTCGCTTGCGCGATCCGCAGGAGCGACCTCGTTTGAAAAGCGATATCCTCAATGGGGCGGGCGGCTGGTACAATCATTACACCGCCGTCGGGGGCGATTGGTCCCGCATGTTGATCAGCGCCAATAATCCCTACAAAGGGCTGACCATGGACCGCGTGATTGCCAGGAAAAGCGAAGGCAAAACACCGACACCCGATCCGCTCGATGTTCTTTTTGATCTGCTCATCGAACAGGAAGGTTCCGTCAGCACCGTTTTCGCCCACCACACCGAAGAGGACATGAACCTCGCCTTGGTGCAGCCCTGGTGTTCCATCGGCTCCGATGGCTCGGCCCTGGCCATCGAAGGCCCGTTGCGCCGCGGCAATCCGCACCCGCGCAGCTTTGGCACCTTTGCCCGCGTGCTGGGCGTCTATGTGCGCGAGCGGGGACTGCTCCGGCTGGAGGATGCCGTGCGCAAAATGACGTCGCTCAACGCGGGCGTGATCGGATTGCGCGATCGAGGTTTGTTGCGGGAAGGGTTGTTCGCGGATCTCGCCATCTTCGATGAAACGCGCATCGCCGATCGGGCGACCTATGAAGACCCCTTTCAATACAGCACTGGCGTTCGTTATGTGCTGGTCAACGGCCAGGTCGTGATCGACCAGGGCCAGCATAGCGGCGCGCGGCCCGGCCGCGCCCTCCGGCACGAGTCCACCAACAGTCCAATCCTGCTGGCCATGAAATGCCTGGGTCCCGCCACCCAGTTGAAAGCCACCCATGCCGGCGAAGGCCCGGCCTGGCATGCGTCTTCGCAGAGCCTCTATTTTGTCGGAGGCGATCGCATCACCCGCTTCGATTCCAACAGCGTGTCACACATTTTCCGCGAACCGTCCGGCGGCGCCAACGGGTTGGTCTTCGACCTCGAAGGACGACTGGTCATTTGCGAAGCGGCCAACCGCCGGGTCACCCGCCTGGAGCCGGATGGCGCCGTCACCGTGTTGGCCGACGCCTTTGCCGGGAAAAAGTTCAATTCGCCCAATGACCTCACCATCGATTCCAAAGGCCGCGTTTATTTCACCGATCCCCGCTATGGCGAGCGCGAGACGATGGAAATAAATGACGCGGAAGGCCGGCCGGTGGAAGGGGTTTATCGCATCGATGCACCCGGAAAAGTGGCGCGCGTGCTCGGACGCGAACTGGAACGGCCTAACGGCATTCAGATCTCCCCAGGCGATCGCCATCTGCTGGTGGCCGACAACAACAACAATGTCGTCGGAGGCGCCCGCAAATTGTGGCGGTTCGATTTGCATCCCGATGGCAGCGTCGATCCGGCCAGCCGCAAATTAATCTTCGATTGGAAATCGAGTCGCGGACCGGATGGCTTCAAGATGGATGCGCAGCAGCGCTTGTTTGTCGCCGCCGGCCTTAACGATGCCCATCCTCCCTTCGAAACCGTCGAACCGTTCCGTGCCGGTATCTACGTCCTTTCTTATGATGGTCAACTGCTCGACTTCGTCGCCATCCCAAAGGATGAGGTGACCAACTGCGCATTGGGAGGGCCGGATTTGAAAACACTCTTTGTCACGGCCGGTTCCACTTTGTGGAGCATCCCGATTCATCCACCTTCCCCATGAAGATCAGCCAGATTATTTGCCAGATTCTCCGGGTTAAACAGGTCGCGGCCAAAACGGCCAGTTGCCAGGACGTGGTTCTGGTCCGGGTCCGCACCGCGGATGGATTGGAAGGCGTCGGTGAAGCGGATGCCTCGCCGGAAGTCATCAAGGCCATCGTCGATGCCCCCTTCAGCCACAATATCGCCTGCGGGCTGCGGGAAATTTTGCTCGGCGAAAATGCCCTCGAGACCGAACGGCTTTGGCACAAAATGCTGCGCCGCACCCAATATTTCGGGCGCGCTTCGGTAACCATCGCCGCCATGAGCGCGGTCGACATGGCCCTGTGGGATCTGAAAGGAAAACGGTTTGGCGTGCCCATTCACACCCTGCTGGGAGGACGTCATCACAGCCACATTCCGGCTTATGCCAGCATCCTGTTCGGACGCGATGGGAGCGAGACGCGAGACATTGGACGGCAATGGATCGAACGCGGCTACAACGCGGTCAAATTCGGCTGGGAACCAATGGGCCAAAGCGAGGCGCTCGATCTGGAATTGGTCCGAGGCGCCCGCGAAGGCATCGGACCGGATCGAACCCTTTTGATTGACGCCGGTTGTGTTTGGGACGCGCGCACCGCCTTGCGCCGGGCCCAGCAATTTTCCGACTATCACCCCGCCTGGCTCGAGGAACCGCTCCGGCCCTGGGATGTGGACGGCTACGTTTGGCTGCGGGATCGTTCCCCCATTCCCATTGCCGCGGGCGAAGCCGAATGTGGCCGCGAATCGTTCCGCCCATTCATCGACCGCCATGCCCTCGACATCTATCAGGTCGATCCCTCCCGGTGCGGTTTCACCGACAGCGCTTTCATCCGCGCCCGCGTCGAGGAGATCAACGCGCGGCTGTGCAATCATTGTTATACCAGTCCAATCACAGTGGCCGCGTCATTGCACTGGCTCAGCACCTGCCGCGACGCCTTCATCTTCGAGGATTGTGTGGACGATTCTCCGATGCGCCACGAACTGACCCTCGAGAAATTCCAGGCCGGGCCGGACGGATTTATCGCCGTGCCGGATCGGCCGGGGCTTGGCCTGACTTTGAACGAGGAATTTGTGAAACGTTATCTGGTCGCCGAATCCGGCCGCGATCTGTGACTGTTATCCCAGAAGGTGGAGTTTCTCGCGCCGCGAGAAACCCGCCCGCGCATCAGCGGGCGGAAGGAGTTTGGTGAGGCGGTGGGCCGAACGCGGACGCGGTAGAAATGCCGGGCTCGGGCGACACTGGCGCGCCGCTAATGCGCGGCGCGACTCTTCGCAGGCGCGAAGAGTTCCACCCCTCAGTCGGGGTGGTGTTCCTCGCGCCGCGAGAAACCCGCCCGCGCATCAGCGGGCGGAAGGAGTTTGTTGAGGCCAGGACCCGAGCCATCGGCAAGCGAACGGAAAGACCGGACAATTCAATTATGATCCAGGTGCCCGCGCCCTCATCCTTTCCACCATCCCGGCGGCGCACGGCTCCGGGAGCATCTCCCCGAAACGGTGGCCGTCGGCATCCTCGCGAAAAGATGGGTTCGCGCCGGGCGCCGCGTTTCATGATGTGATAAATGGGGCCAGGGAGTTGTATACGCAGCTTTCTGGCCAGCCGGTCAATCTTAAGCAAAATGCGCAACGAACGACACCGATACAGCCGGGCGCCGAAACGTTGCGCTTTGGAGTCTCCCATGGCTCACCAGGTCAGCCGTTCAGCAACCAGGCGGGTTCCGTGAAAGGGCGCAGAAGGAATGTCGATCGGAAGCCGGTTCCCGGCGGGATCGAATAAATCCACATTGTCCCGGCCGGTAAATTCATCGCCGTGTTCGTTAATGGTGATGGCACGGCGGACTCGGAGACTGCCTTCAAAGTTTCCGTTCGTATCGAAACGCTGCCGCCAAAAAGTCGCGAGGAACTTCCGCTGGCCGGTTCGGACCCAAGTTCCGATCCCCGGAGCGAGCGGACCGCTCCCGGGTCCATTGTTCGTTTCGACTGATCCTCCGCCTTCGGTGAACGTTTCCAACGCTGTAAAGGTCGGGCCGGGCGCCGCGCCGACTCCCATGATCCAGGAGCCAACAAGCGTGAGCGGATTTCCCTTTTCAAAGCCATCTGCCTGAGCTTTCTGGGCAGGGATGGTAAACGCAAAAAATGCCACGCCTATAATAGAGGCGACCGCGGGGAGCCACTTCCTGTGCAAGGCAAGCCGGGTCGTTTGTTCAATGATGTTTTTCATAACAGTTCGTTTGATCTGTTGTTGTTTTTGTTTGTGGAGCGTCCGATGGTTTCCGCTCACTGCGGAAGTGACACCCACGCGGACGACGGCCAACGATTCCTATGACGGCGCCAGCGTAAGGTTACAGAAAACCTCAACTTTCCTAAGGTCGCCCGAAGGCGACATTCGGAGCGGGAAGGGCGCGCCAGATTTTCACCGATCCGTCCATGCCGCCCGAGGCGAGAACGTTCCCGTGCGCGGCGAACGCCACGTGAAAAACCCACGCCGTGTGTCCCGTCAAGACTGCTACTTCCTGGTCAATGTTCGGGTGCCAAAGGCGAATTGTATGATCCATGCTCCCGCTCGCCAGCGTGCGGCCGTCGGGCGCGAAGGCGAGACTGAGGACAGTGGCGGAATGGCCGGTCCACCGACGCACCGGAAATCGCCCACGAAGCTCCCACAAAAATACCGCTCCGGATTCATCGCTGAAGGCCACCCATTTTCCGTCTGGCGAGAATGCCAGTGCGGAAAGAAATCGCACGGGTTGAGGGCACTTCGCCAACTGTTGGCCTGAGTCGATGTCCCACAGGCAGACGAGGTGTTCCGGAGAGCCCGTGGCCAGTTGCGCACCGTTGGGACTGACCGCCAATGCTTGGAGAGGAAGGTGCCCTCCCGCCTCGATCCGACGGATCGGTTTCCAGCTTGCCACATCGGTTAATTGGACTCCCGCCCCGTCACCACCCCCGCTCACCAACAGGCGGCTGCCGGAGGCAAACGCCAGATCGGACACCTCTCCATCGTGAAGGTGAATGGGATTTTTGGCCGGTAGGAGCGTGGCTGCATCCAGCAGCGCGACCCAGCCATTCTTCCCCCCAAACGCGAGGAACGCGCCGTCCGGAGAGTATGCCACGCTGTGAACCACACCGGGCGGCGGACTGAAGATCCGTGAAGGAACGATGATTTTCCGAACGCCGCCACTGGCGAGGTCAAAAAGCCGGACGTCGTCCGCGAAGGAGACGGCGATGGTACGCTGATCCGACGATATCGACAAACCAAGCGCGGGAGGTGAGTCAGGTTCCTTCCACCGTTCAAACTCCGGCAGGAGTTCCACCGCTTCCCCCGAGGATTGGCCGTCCGTGTTCCACCGCCTGGCCGTTCCATCGCGCCCTGCTGAAATCAACGCGTGCCCCTCGGGTGTGGAGACCAGGGCCGCCACGCCGGCGCTGTGCCCGCGCCGAATCAGGGTGCGCTCCGGGAACGCGAGGTTCCATTCGCGGATATTCTGATCCGTCGTTGCTGCAAACAAGGTCCGGCTGTCAGTTGAAAACGCTAACGCAGATACGTGGACAAACTCGTTGTCCCTAAAGATGCGCTCGCGCGCGGATCTCTGGACCTTCCAGAGCGCAACGGTATTATCGTAGCTCCCCGTGGCGAGCCATTTGCCGTCGGAGGAAAACGCGACGGCCTGGATGCGGTCCGCATGTCCTGGGTGAAGGACCTCAACCTTGCCGTCAGTCAAGTCGCCGAGCGCGATATGGTATCCTTTGCAAAAAGCCAACGTGCGTTCGTCGGGTGAGAACGCGGCTGGTCCGTCCCCAGGCAAACTCCGGCGCAGAATCAATTGGGGAGAATGGTCTGGTTCCCGGAGGGCAAGCTCCCACACGTTCATCGATCTGGCATTGGCCGCCCCGGCCGCGACCCATCGCCCGCTCGAACTGATCGCCACCCGCAAGAATAGTCCCTTGGAGCAGTTCGTGGAAAAGAGCAGGCGGGCATGGAGCGTATCCCAAATCTTAAGCAAGCCGTCGTCTCCGCCCGCGGTCACCAGCCATTCCGGTCGCCGGGGAACGAACGCCACGCTATCTATCCCCGCCGGGTGCGCTGGCCAGGAGGTCAACAGGATGCCCGTGCGGGAGTCGACCAGCCGCACCGTCCCATCGGAAGCGCCGAGCGCGATGATCTGGCTAACCGTGGAAACATCGACCGCCGAAAAGCCAGCCGCATAAGTGGCGACAATCTCGCCCAAATTCGCGGAGCACAGCCGCTGAAGCCAGCGCCACTCGAATCCGCGAAAGTCCGGCCCTCCCGTTGATGGCTTCCAGGCTCTCAACCGTTCCAGGACACCACCGATTTTTCCCGCGCGATAATCTGCGTGAGCTTGGATCATTTGCGCCGCGTAGAGCCGGCCTTGTGCCAGGTCGCGCTGCGCCTGCGCCTCCGCCGAATTATGTTCGGCCCGCAGCCATTGCAAGAGCACCGCGACAAAACTGGTGACCGCGAGCAACACGATGACAGTGGCAAGCGTGGCAATCATCGGATTGCGCCGCGCCCAACGCCTAGCGCGTTCAGGACAACTCACCGGTCGGGCTTGAATCGGCTCGTCCCTAAGGAAACGGGCGAGTTCATCCGCCAATTGTTGCGCGGTCGCATAGCGGCGGGCCGGATCTTTCTCCAGACATTTGAGACAGATCGTTTCGAGGTCCGTCGACAGCCCGGGCACAAGCAGACGGGGAGACACCGGCTCCGCGTGCAAGACCTCGTGCAGCGTTGCGGCCACTGAGTCCGCGGCGAAGGGTGCTCGGCCCGTCAGCAGATGATAGAGAATAGCGCCGAGCGAATAGACATCGCTACACCGGCTCACTCGTCCGCGCTGGGCGCCAGCCTGTTCCGGCGGCATGTAGTTGGGCGAACCAAGCACCTGCCCACTCAAGGTCAGATCCGTCTCCGACTCCAGGCGTTTGGCCAGACCGAAATCCGTGACGCGCGGCCGGTCGGTTTCATCGACTAGGATGTTCGAGGGTTTGAGGTCACGGTGCAATATCTTGCGCTCGTGCGCGAAGTGAATCGCTTGGGCGATGGTCTTCGCGTAGCTCGCCGCTCGCCGGTCCACCAGCGGACCATCGTGAACGATTTCCGCGAGGCTGCGTCCCGGCACGTAATCCATCGCGATAAAATGCTGGCCATCACAAAATCCGACCTCGTGAATCGCTACGATGTTCGGATGCTGCAAACTGGCGGCGGCGGCCGCTTCCGCGCGAAACCGCTGCACCAACTCGGAGCTCGCCAATGGGCCGGAGAGAAGCAGCTTCACCGCAACCAGCCGGTCCAATTGGATCTGTCGGGCCCGATAAACCACGCCCATTCCGCCCCGGGCTATCTCGTCCAGCAGTTCATAGTTTCCAAAGAGGCGAACTGTGGGATCGCTCCTTCCCCTCCCCATCGAGACGGTTTGCGCGCCGCCGCTTTTGCCGTCCAAGCCCGCTTCGAGCAGGCATCCGGGACAGAGCACATCGCTGCCAACACCGGTCAGCAGGGCCGCGCATTTCGGGCAATGGCGCTCTGGGGTCATCTTCGATCGGGCGCGTCGAACGGCCTTTCCACCTCCTTCTATGACGCACCGAAGGAAAGGTTACAATCAATTGGGCCCTCGAGAGCCGAGGTGACAATGTGAAATAAGGCATCGGAGCGCCTGTGCGCCTCCTCCCTTCGGTGGCGACGGGGAGGGTGAGCCTCATCTCGGGAAACATTTAACTCCGCACAACGGCGATCAGATACTGCAACTCTTCCTCAATCTCCTCAGGTCGAGCGACCGTGTGCGCCACTTCCTCGCGCAGCAACTCTCGGAAGCGCTGGCGCAGCCTATGCACTGTTACCTTCAAGGCGCCTTCGCTCATGCCCAGCCGGCCGGAAAGTTCAGCGTAGGACACTGCGCTCGGCTCGCCCCAGAGATGACCTTTCAGTTCCGCGAAGATCCGCTCCTTGCCGGCAGACGCGAGTTCCGAGCCCAGACGTTCGAGGGCAGTTTCCAAGAGGGTCAGCGCCCAGCGTTTCTCGTAGAGACTTTCGGGGGCCGACTCGTTCCTCGGCTCGGCCAGATAGCGTTGTTCGGCCGTCAGGCCGTCCCAGGACACGATGGTTTGGTTGCCCCCGCGCTTGAGCCGGCATGCGTGCCGGTGCTGCTCGGCTGAGAAGTTCTTGAGGCAGGCGAGAAGAAACGAACGGAAACGCCCGCGCCCCGGGTCTGCCAGTCCGATGAATTCCTTCTCCAGGAATCGGGCGAAAAAATCTTGCGTCAAATCCTGCGCGTCTTCGTCCGTCTTTCCCTGCCACCGCAAGAAGGCGTAGAGCGGATACCAATAAGTGCGGCAAAGTTTCTCCAAAGCCTCCTGCGCGCCCGGTGCCGAATTGTGCCCAGCCGCCAGCACCACACTCCAATGCGTGGTGGCGAACACCGGCGAGTTGGCGCGAACCGAGTCAGGATTTTCACCGAACGCCTCAACGCTCATGAAAATGAAAATAGGCCCTGTTCTTTTCGCCGAGAAGCGAGAAATGACATGCATGAACCGATCGGGTGCGGCCCCCGCTTCGATTCGCGGAGACAGGCGGTCGGCCTCTGTTGACGTACGCGGCCGTCTCGAGTTTTCGCGGCGTCTCGCCAGGATGTCACCCCTACTCCTGTCATGCTCGCTTCTGGTCGCAACCGCGCCGCCATCTTCACTTTTTCGGCGTCCCCTTTGCCCCGTTTCCTTATTTCCTCTTGGTTCCAACTACGTCGCTTCATCTCCTCAGCCAAGACGGTTTGGGCCTGCCCGGTGCCGGACTCCTGTCGTTTCCACGCCGCTGTGATGGCGCCCCAGATTTGATTCCATTTGCGCCAGCAACTCCTGCCGTGCTCGAATCGAGTGGAAGTTATGATCCACGCGCTCTCACCTTCTCCTCCACCCTCCCGGCAGCGCTGGCTGATCCTCGGCTTCCTGATGGCGCTCTGTTTCATCAGTCATTTCAACCGGGCCAGCATCACCAGTGCCGGAGACGAACGGATCATGCGTCAGTTCGGTCTTTCGCCCGCGCAAATGGGCGTGGTCTATTCGTCGTTCCTCATCGTTTACACCCTGTTCATGATCCCGGGTGGCTGGCTGATCGATCGGCGCGGGCCCCGCTTCGCCCTGGCTTGCCTCGGATTCGGCTCCGCTCTCTTCTGCGCTTTCACCGGAGCAATTGGATTTGGCCTCATTGACGCCGGCCAGATCTGGGTGGCCCTGCTGGTGGTGCGGTCCTTGATGGGATTGTTGAGCGCTCCGTTGCATCCAGGAGCCGCGCGTGCGGCCGGAAATTGGTTTCCGCCAGCGCAACAATCGGTCGCCAATGGATGGATCACCGGTGCATCCATACTGGCCTATGCGGTGGTCCATCCGATCTTTGGCGCGTTGATCGATCGATTTGATTGGCCCATCGCTTTTGTCATCACGGGCGGCGCCACCGCCTTGCTGACGGTAGCCTGGATGATATTTGCCACCGATCGGCCGGCCGCGGCTAACGTGATTGAAGCGGGCATCCGGCCAGCGCCGCCCGAGGAGGGGCCGGTCAACGAATCCATTCAAAGACAAAAAGAGAGAACCCGTAATCTATTGCTGATCACCCTTAGCTACGCGGCAGTCGGCTATTTCCAATACCTCTTCTTTTATTGGCTCCATTATTACTTCGACACCGTGTTGCAGATGGAAAAAGCGGACAGCCGCTATTACGCCGGCCTGCCCAACCTCGCCATGGCCGCCTGCATGCCTCTGGGCGGCTGGCTAACGGATCGGGCGGTACGATGGCGCGGAAACGAATCCGGGCGGGTGCTAGTGCCAAGAGCAGGAATGATTCTGAGCGCTCTCTGTCTGGTGGCCGGGCTCTTCGCCACCACGCATCTCTGGGTGGTCGGTTGTTTCACCGCGTCGCTGGCCATGCTTGGTCTTTGCGAAGCCTCCTTTTGGACCGTGGCCGTCAACCTGGGTCGTCATCGCGGCGGCACCTCCGCCGCCATCATGAACACCGGTGGCAATGGCATCGGTCTGCTCGCCCCGATGATCACGCCGTGGCTCGGCACTCATCTCGGATGGAAATGGGGATTGGGTGCCGGGGCCATCATCGGGGCGCTGGGCGGACTCTGTTGGTTCGGCATCGGCTGGCGTCGGGAGGAAGGGCGAAATCGGTGAACAAGGTTCAGCAGATCTAACGTGCCCCTCACCCCGGCCATCTCCCCGTTCGTGCCTCACGGGGAGAGGGGGTCACGCATTCCGTCCTTGCCTGGTCTCTCAACGATCCGTGGCTCTATGGTTGCGAAAGATTGGAGGTTGGGGCGAAGACTCGAAATGAGCGAACGCCAACGGCACTTCATTCCGGGTGATGATTTTACCTGCAACGGATTGAGACGCGCGCCGAGGCGTGAGAGTTTATCATGCGCCATCCGCGACTCCCTCTCCCCTCGGAGGGGAGAGGGCCGGGGTGAGGGGTGCGCACCTGCAAAACCTCAGCACCTCAATTAGTCCACGTCTCCCCTCGCGGCAATCGTTCTTGCGGGGTGATGCGCAGATCCAGTTTGTCCGTGTCGCGCAGAACGGTCAGGTCTGAAGCGATGCCGATTTCGGCGCCCACCAATCGGCGGAGCAAGTCGTCGATTCCCGCCACCGGTTGGCCTTTGAAAGCGATGATGAGATCGCCTTCGCGCAATCCGGCCAAACGCGCCGGGCTGCCCGGCTCGACTCCCGCCACCAGCACGGCTCGATCCTGGTTTAGGCGATAAAACCGGCGCAACCGCGCATGAATCGGCACCGTCTGTCCGGCGATGCCAACGTAACTGCGGCGCACCCGGCCTTCCGCCACCAGGCAACCGGTGATGAATTGGGCGGTATTGCTGGCAATGGCGAAACAGAGTCCCTGCGCCGGGAGAATCATGGCGGTGTTCACCCCAATAACTTCGCCCTGCGAATTGACCAAAGGCCCCCCGGAATTACCCGGGTTCAAGGCCGCATCGGTCTGGATAATGTCATCCATGAGACGACCGGTTTGGGACCGGAGCGAACGGCCCAACGCACTGACGACTCCGGCGGTCACCGTGGCCTCGAAGCCATAGGGATTGCCGATGGCGATGGCAATCTGGCCGACACGCAACTGTGCGGAGTTGGCGAATTTCACCGGAACCAGCCCAGGCGCATAAACACGCAACAGGGCCAGGTCCGATTCCGGATCTTCACCCATCAAAACCGCGTCGGGCCGGCGGCCATCGGGCAACACCACATCGAGGCTCGCCGCGCCATGGACGACGTGGCTGTTCGTGAGCACAAGCCCGTCCGGGCTGATCACGAACCCGGATCCGCTCCCGCCGCTTTCCCGCTGACCTTGTCGCGACGGCCGCGCTTTGCTGACCTCGATCTTCACCACCGACGGCCCCACCATTTCCGCGGCTTGTACCACCGCCTTGGAGTAGGCATCAAAAAGAGGCCCGTCGCCTCCGAATACAACCGAGGTCGTATTGGAAACGGGCGCGGGTTGATCCGAAGAAGGTTCTTCGTCGAGGATGATTTTTCTGACACCAGGATTCATAAGTAGTTCCTCAATTCAACTGTCGTTTTCATGGCATGTGTTCCAAGAGGCCACGGGCCTCTCTTATTACCATGAATCATCCGTCAACCGTACCCTCCGGCCACCGTCAGCGTCTGTCCGGTAATCCAGGAGGAATCGGGCGAGGCGAAAAAGAGGGCGGCATTGGCAATGTCCTGTGGTTGCCCAATCCGGCCCAAAGGCGTTTGCGCCTCGACCTGTTTGCGCATGTCGCTCTCGGCAATGCCGGCAGCGCGAAACCCTTCCGTCTCGACCATGCCGGGATTGATGGCATTCACCCGAATGCCCCGCGGCCCGAGTTCCTTGGCCAGGGCCCGCGTGATGGCATCGACGGCTCCCTTGGTGCCGCTGTAAACCGCGCCGTTGGGCACGCCGAGCGTGCTGACGATTGAGCTGATATTGACGATGCTCCCGCCTTGCCGGCTGAACTGTTTCACGGCGGCCTGTGAGGCCAGGATCAACCCAAGCACATTCAGGTCAAATTGTTTGTGAAAATGCGCCGCCCCAACCTCTTCGACCGGCGCAAATTCATAGATGCCGGCGTTATTGACGAGAATATCGACGGTCCCATAGGCCTTTTTGGTCTCGGCAAAAAGACGATCAATCTCGGCCTGGTTGGCCAGGTTGGCCTTTACCGCCACCGCGCGGCCGCCCTCCCGCGTGATTTCGCCGACCACTGTGTCGGCGCCCTCTTTGCTCGAGGAATAGTTCACCACGACTGCCGCGCCTTCGCTGGCCAATTGTTTGGCGATGGCTGCTCCGATGCCTTTGGAAGCGCCGGTCACCACGGCCACCTTGCCGGCGAGTTTTTTGGATGTGTTCATAATCTTATGTCCTGGTTCTTTTTATTTTCGTTTTCAGTTTTCAGTTTTCAGTTTTCCGCTCTCAGCGTTGACCTTGAACTCAATTGAGATCGAAGAGAAGCGCTTGGGCCTTCTCCTGGGCAGCCAGGGTTAAGCCGGTCTCTTCGCTCAAGGCGACGCCGTCGCCGGCCCGCAAGCTCTGGCCATTCAAGGTCAATGAGCCTTCCGCGACCTGCAGCCAGGCGTGTCGTCCTGGCTTCAAAGTGTGGGTCACCGTGGCCCCCGCCCCGAGACGGGCGAGCCAAAGATCCACATCCTGATGAACGGGAATCGATTCCTCCCGCCCATCGTGGGATGCGATCAGGGTGAGGCCGGGCCGGCTGGCGGCCGCGCCGAGGGACCGCTCGGCGTAGGCCGGCTTGACGCCATTGCGTTCGGGCTGAATCCAAATTTGCAGCAGGTGCACTGGTTCGATCGGCGAATAGTTGAATTCGCTGTGCTGGATCCCTTTGCCGGCACTGATGCGTTGCACGTCGCCCGCCTTGAGCACCGCCTCATGCCCCATGCTGTCCCGATGCTGCAGCGCGCCGCTCAAAATGTAGGTGACAATTTCCATGTCGCGATGGGGATGAGTGCCAAACCCGCCGCCGCCCGCGATGGTGTCGTCATTGATGACCCGCAGGCTGCGGAACCCCATCCAGCGCGGATCATAATAGTTGGCAAAGGAAAAAGTGTGATGGGCATCGAGCCAGCCATGGTTGGCGTGCCCCCGTTCTTCGGATCGTCGTATCGTCATCATATTGCCATTGGTATGCTGGAGTCGTGCCAAAGCACAACGGCAAACCGGCGGGGCGAAATCGGCAATGCCAGCGCGGGTTTGCTGGCCATCCGCCGGTTTTCCGACCGCCCCGCGGGACAACGCAACGGCGTTGTTCACCACTTTTGCGTTGCTACCAACGCAAAACAGTTGCGGCGAGGGGAAGGAGATGTTACAGACAGGGCAATAATGAGTGCTCCGCCCGCCCTCTCTCCCAAAAAGCCCGCGCTCCCCGCCACCCCGGGTGATCCGGCGGCGTTGCTCGCGCGACCGCAGGACCTGAGCCGGCGCCTGCAGGAGCGCGAGGAATTTTACCGGGCCATCCTGGAAAGTCTCGGTGAAGGGATCATCATCACGGACCGCGACAGCCGCATCCTTTACGTCAATTCGCGCATCGAGTGCCTGACCGGCTACTCGCGCACCGAACTGATGGGATCGGTCAGTTATGAATTGCTGGCGCCCAAAAAAGAGTGGCCATTGATGCGGCGTCGATTGAAGGATCGCCTGGGCGGGCAGGAGGAAACCTACGAACTCGAACATATTCGCAAGGACGGACAGCACCAATGGGTTTCCGTCCGGGCCCTTCCTTACCGCAATGCCCGCGGCGAGATTGTCGGCACCATCGGCCTGCTCTCCTGCATCAAGGATCGGAAGACGCTCGAGATTGCCAACGAATATTTGCAGGAGGAATTGCGCGGCAAAGACCGCGCCATTTTGGGCGAAAGCCCGGTCCTGCAAAAGGTGCTGGCCCAGATCGAGATGGTGGCGCCCACCCAGGCCAGCGTGCTCATCCTGGGCGAATCAGGCACCGGCAAGGAGCTGGTCGCCCGGGCCATTCATGAGCGCAGCCCGCGCCGCACCGCCGCCCTGGTGCGGGTCAACTGCGCCTCGGTCCCGCGCGAATTGTTCGAAAGCGAATTCTTTGGCCATGTCCGCGGCGCCTTTACCGGCGCGGTCAAGGATCGGGTGGGTCGTTTCGAACTGGCCAATGGCGGCACCCTTTTCCTCGATGAAATCGGCGAGGTCCCGCTGGAATTGCAGAGCAAGCTGCTGCGGGTTTTGCAGGAAGGGCAGTTCGAGAAGGTGGGAGAGGATCGCACCCGGACCGTGGATGTCCGCATCATTGCCGCGACGAACCGTGACCTGGAAGTCGAGGTGAAAGCCGGGCGCTTCCGGCAGGATCTCTATTATCGGCTCAGCGTTTTTCCCATCGAACTTCCTCCCTTGCGCGAACGGGTCGAAGACATCCCCGCGCTGGCCCAGGAATTTTTGCAACAATCCGCGCGCAAGCTCGGGACGTCCGCGCCGCGCCTGCTGCCCGGCCAGGTGCGGGAACTGCAATCCTACGATTGGCCTGGCAACGTGCGCGAATTGCAAAATGTCATCGAACGCGCGGTCATCCGTTCGCGCGATGGCCAGCTCGACCTGGGCCTGTTGCCCAGCCATGGCGTCCCGGCCCGCATTTCGCGCAAAACCGTGACGGAGTCCAAATCAGTTCCCGCCTCGCTCCGGGATCTGAAGCGGCAGGAACGGGATGTGATTGTCGAGGCGCTGGAAAAAACCCGTTGGAAAATTTACGGCCCGGACGGCGCTGCGGCGCTGCTTGGATTGAAGCCGACCACCCTCTCCTCCAAAGTGCACCGGATGGGACTTAAGCGGGTTCCGTGAAAAAACTGGTCGTGGCGCACCCAATCCCAATTTTTTTTTGATAGCCCAGATCCAGCCAACCACCGCACCCCTCACCCCGGCCCTCTCCCCTCCGAGGGGAGAGGGAGTCGCGAGCCGCTGCTTCGAGAGAATTATGTCGTGGTTCGCGTCTCTATCCATTGCGGAACTCCTGCGGAACGGTTTATGGCAATCATGCTATTGCCGCGGATCGAGCGGATGAACTTGCAAAAACGGCCATGCGCGTCTCCCTCTCCCCTCGGAGGGGAGAGGGCCGGGGTGAGGGTTGCGGTGGTTCGTTTGCCGAGTGATCGCACAGAAAGTGATATGCGCCCCTGGCCTGAGGCCCTCGATACCGATTATCTCATTCAGCGCAGGACAAATTGGCGATGCTTTCGGAAGACCTCGCGCAGGGCGAGCGAGGTTTCATCCTGCAACGCCTGCAGCTCGCGGTAGACCTCCACATTTTTCGCGTCGGGTTGGGCCGTCTCTTCGCGGTTTAATTCCACAAATTCGTCGGTGATTTCTTCGATGGAAATCTTTTCACCCTGTTGTCGTCGCAGGCACCAGAGGGCCTGCAGAGCCGCGCCGTAGGCGGCCCCTTCGCCCACTTTCAACGTGACCACTTCCACATTGAAAATGTCGGCCATGATTTGACGCCAGATTTTGCTCCGGGCTCCGCCACCCGTGGCGCGGATTTGCGTGGGCTCGACGCCAAGGGCCGCCAGGCGGCGCAGGCCGTAATTCATGCCGAGGGTGACTCCTTCCATGGCAGCGCGACAATAATGGCTGGCGGAGAAGGTCCGGGGATTGATTCCGATCATCACGCCGGCGCCGTCAGGAATATTGGGCGTCCGTTCCCCTTCGAGATACGGGAGGAGCAGCAATCCGTGCGCGCCTGCCGGCACGCTGGCCGCCTTGCTGGCAAAGGTCTCGTGAGTGTAACCGAGGTCCAGGCGCATCATCTCGGTGGCCACCGTGACGTTCATGGTGCAGAGCAACGGCAGCCAGCGATTGGTGCTGTCGCAAAAGGCGGCAATCTCTCCCTCCGGATCGACCACCGGCTTTTCCGCGCAGGCGTAAATGGTGCCGCTGGTGCCGAAGCTGGCGGTGATGACCCCTTCGCGCGTGTTGCCCGTGCCGATTGCTCCCATCATGTTGTCGCCGCCGCCGGCGCTGACCAGGACGTCGGTGCGCAAGTCGAGCGCTTTGGCCGTGGCGGGCTGCAGGGTGCCCGCCGGTTGATCGCTCGGGCCGAGCGGCGGCAATTTGCCGGCCAGCTCTGGATCGATCGCCTCGAGTGCCGCGCTGCTCCACTTGCGTTTGCGCACCTCGAGCAGGGCGGTGCCGCTGGCATCGCCAAATTCCATCACGGCGCGTCCGGTCAGCCAGAAGTTGAGATAATCATGCGGCAAAAGAACGGTGGCCAGGCGGGCATAATTTTTGGGCTCATGCTTTTTCAGCCAAAGAATTTTGGGAGCGGTGAATCCAGGGAGAACCGCATTGCCCAGGGCGCGAATGGTTTTTTTGAGACCGCCCAGCTTTTCGGTGATCTCGTCGCACTCGGCCGAGGTGGTGGTATCGCACCAAAGTTTGGCCGGGCGAATGACCTCGCCGGCTTTATCGAGCGGGACGAAGCCATGTTGCTGTCCGCTCACGCCAATGGCTTTGACTTCGGTGGGACTGGCTTTGGCCCCGCGCAAGGCCTGGCGAATGGCGGCCGAGGTCGCCTCGCGCCAAGTCTGGGGATGTTGTTCCTTGGCTCCCGGCGGCAAGCCGGGAATCAGGTCGTACGCCTGCGAGCCGGCTCCGAGCACCTTCCCATTTTTGGCGTCCACCACCAGCACTTTGGTGGATTGCGTGCCACTATCGATCCCGAGCAGAAGGGTTCTCATAAGTCGGGCGCAGAATGCGTTAAAAATTTAAAGAGTTGAAGAGTTAAAGAATTAAAAGGGGATAAAGGGTTGAAGGGTTAAAGAGTTGAAAAACTCTGCGCCATCTCCTCTTCAACCCTTCAACCCTTCAACTTTTCAACTTTTCAACTCTCCAACTCTTCAACTCAACCTTCTCTGAACTGTTTGCCTTCGACGCAGGCGGCACTTGTCAATAGCCGCACCCGCCGTTAAGGTCCGCGCCTTAACCGCAATCATCGAACGATGCCAAATTATGCCCGCCGCTTTTCCGAAGATTAAGCCGATCCGTTACGAAGGTCCTGGCTCCAAGAATCCGCTCGCCTTCAAACATTACAATCCGACGGAACGAATCGAGGGCCGGACCATGCAGGAGCATCTCCGTTTTTCGGTGGTCTATTGGCACACCATGCGCGGGATGGGGGCCGACATGTTCGGGGTGGGCACCATGCAACGCCCCTGGGAAGATGGCACCAATTCACTCAAGATGGCCTTAAAGCGGGTTCCGGTCATGTTCGAGTTTTGCCAAAAACTAGGCGCTCCTTACTACGCCTTTCACGATCGCGACGTGGCCCCCGAAGGCCGCAATCTGCGCGAGTCGCACAAAAATCTCGAGGTGGTCGCCCGCGAACTAAAGAAGCTTCAGCGCGACACCGGCATCAAACTGCTTTGGGGAACGGCCTGCCTGTTTGTTCATCCGCGCTTCATGCACGGCGCGGCGACCAGTTGCAATGCGGACGTGTTTGCCTATGCGGCGGCCCAGGTAAAGAAGGCCCTGGAAATCACCCATGAGCTCAAGGGTGAGGGCTATACTTTTTGGGGAGGACGCGAAGGGTACACCACGCTGCTCAATACGGATCTCAAACGCGAGATGGATCATCTCGGCGCCTTCATGCACATGGCGGTCGAGCACAAGAAGAAGATCGGCTTCAAAGGCCCTTTCTATATCGAGCCGAAGCCGAAGGAACCGACCAAGCACCAATACGATTCGGATGCCGCGGCCTGCCTGAATTTCCTGCGCGAATACAGGCTGCTCGAGCACTTCAAGCTGAACCTGGAAACCAACCATGCCACCCTGGCCGGACACAGCATGCAGCACGAGCTGGAAGTGGCCATCGCGGCCAAGGCCCTCGGCTCGATCGACGCCAACACCGGCGATGTGCTGCTCGGCTGGGATACCGACCAGTTTCCCACCGACCTGTATCTCACGGCCCAGGTCATGTTGAGCATTTTAAAGATGGGCGGCTTTACCACCGGCGGCACGAATTTCGACGCCAAGGTGCGCCGCGAGAGTTTTGAACCGGTGGACCTGTTCCACGCCCATATTGCCGGCATGGACACCTTTGCGCGCGGGCTGAAGATCGCCGCGGCCATCCGAAAAGATGGGCGCCTGGAGGCGTTTGTGAAACAGCGCTACAGCTCGTTCGATTCCGGACTTGGCCAACAGATCGAGAAACGCCGGATCGGTTTCAAGGAACTCGAAGCGCATGCCCTTAAAATGGGCGAGGTCAAAACCAACCAAAGCGGTCGCCAGGAATTTTTGGAAAATTTGATCAACGAGTTCATCTAGGCCCAACGCTTGAACTGACTTGGCTACGGTGGAAAACCGAAGGCCAGCTTGATGGCCGAATATTCCGGGTGCACCGTCCCGTCCCGCGCCCGGATGACCAGGGGCGGTTCAATCCAGGTCCGCCCCCGCATCCATTCCGGAAGATCATTCGCGCGCATCATCCCAAACAAACCGAGCAGCGGACGTTCCCCTTCGCGCAGGATGACCGGGCGTTTCCGCACCACCACCAGTCCGGCCGCCGCCGCGCCCTGTTCGACCCGCGCTTCCTGCGTCTCCGGCGCGATCGGAAAGACGCAGGCAAAATAGCCGCCCCGTTCCAGATGAGCGCCCGCCGCCGCGCAATAATCGGCCACCGTCCCGCGCAGCTCGAAACGGCAGGCGATCTTTTGCGGATGATCTCCGGGCACGCCGCTGCCGACTGGAAAATAGGGAGGACTCCCGAGCACCAGATCGAAACGCTCATTCTCCCGCAGGACGCCCGCCTCCCGAAAATCGCCGTGACGAATATCGAAACGCGATTCCACCCCATTCCAACGAACCGATTTGCGGGCCAGGCGAACGCTCTCTTCCTGCGCCTCGACCGTGACCAGGGCAGTTCCCGGCAGACGCCACGCCGCGATCAGGGCCACCGTCCCGATGCCGCTGCCCAAATCCAGCACCGTGCGAGCACTCGGACACCATGTCGATCCGTACCAAGCCGTCAAAACGTCATCGGTGGAGAAGCGATGTCCTTGTTGGAATTGAAACAATCGAAAGTAGCCGCAAAGCGCATCCAATGTTTCGCCGGCCGCCGGGGAAGGGTCGCCGCTGATGGCCCCAGGAGGGATGGGACCTGGCTTGGCCCAGCCTTTGAAAAGCGGATCAGGTTGCACGACATGGAGTATCAATGGGTTGCCGCGGGGAAGCCAGTTTGAACCCGAAGCAACCGGCTGGATTGTCTGAACAGAGAGGATGCCTTTCGGCCCCAATTTTTCCCTTGGTGGCGCGCCTGATAGTCGCCGAAAGCGCCCGTTTTGCTATGGATTTTTCGCGGCCAGGACGGTACCTTCAGCCCATGCCAGAAAAGACGCTCAACGAAATCCCCCGTGACTTGCGCGACCTTTATCAACGAGGCTCCGCCGCCCTGCAACGACAGAATTTTGATTATGCGCTGACCTTTTTTCACCAGGTGCTGGCGCGGGAACCGGGTTTCCTCGAGTGCCGCCAGGCGCTGCGCGCCGCGCAATTCAAAAAGTCGGGAGGCAGCACCGGCTTTTTCAAGAAAGTCATCGGCGGCGCCAGCAACCAGCCCCTCATCGCCAAAGCCCAAATGGCCAAGGGCAAAAATCCCTTGGAAGCGATGCAGATCGCCGAACAGATCCTGGATGGAGATCCCTCGAACACCACCGCCCACAAGATTCTGGCCGAATGCGCGGCGGAAGCCGGCCTTTACAAGACGGCCTGTTTTTCCTACGAAATCCTGCTCAAAAATTCGACCAAGGATTTCGAGCTCGGCATGGCCTATGGCGAAGCGCTGGCCAAATCGGGCCAGACCGCCAAGGCGGAGCAGACTTACACCGATCTCATGCGCGCCTTCCCCCACAAAGGCGAAATTAGTGCCGCCCTCAAAAATCTTTCCGCGCGCCAGACGCTGTCCGAAGGAGGGTATGACGCGCTGGCCTCCGGCACCGGCAGTTATCGCGATATCTTGCGCGACAAAGCGGAAGCGGTCCAACTCGAACAGGAAAAGCGCTCGGTCAAAACAGACGTGGCCGAACAGCTCATTGCCGAATACGAGGCGCATCTGCTCAAGGAACCGAACAACCTAAAGAAACTGCGCGATGTGGCGGATCTTTACCGGCAGAAAAAGGATTTCGACAAAGCCCTGCAATATTTCGAGCGCATCCGCGCGACGGAAGGCGGCAATGACGCTTCGCTCGAAAAATCGATCGCCGAGACCCATATCCGCCGCTTTGATCATCTCCTTTCCCAGCTCGATCCGGCCAATCCCGAGCATCTCCCGCAAATCGAGCAATACAAGAAGGAGAAAGGCGCCTATCAGCTCGAAGAAACCCGGCAGCGGGCCGAACGGTATCCGACCGATCTCCAGATCAAGTTTGAGTTGGGCCAGCTTTATTTCCAGGCCGGCAAAATCAACGAAGCGATGGCTGAATTCCAAAAGGCGCAAGCCAATCCGCAACGGCGCGTGGCCGCCATGGCCCTGTTCGGCCAATGTCTCGCGGCCAAGGGAATGAACGACATGGCCGCGCGCAAATTGCAGGATGCCCTCAAGGAAAAGCCGGGGTTCGACGACGAAAAAAAGGAATTGCTCTATCAACTCGGTTCCGTGCTCGAAAAGATGGGCAAGAAAGAGGAGGCGATCGAACCGTTCAAACAGATCTTCGAAGTCGACATGGGCTACAAGGATGTCGGCGCCAAAGTCGACGCCTATTACTCCAGCCAGGGCTGAACCGGTCGGGCAGCAGTCCCGTAGGGGCGACCTCTTTGTAGCCAAACGACCCGACTAAATCTCCGAGCTCCGCAGGAGCGGCACAGCTTTCTTGCGTTGTCGAATGTGCCACACTGCCGCATTCTTCAGCCTGTCATGAAAAATCCATCCGCCCTCGCCTGGCTCGGGATTTTGCTGATGGTTTTTCCAGCCGCGCGGGCGGCCGAACTGTCGGGTCCTCCCTCCACCGACACCGTGCGGGTGGCGGCGGCGCAAGCGGCCAAACGCGCGGTCGATGCGCTTTCGCCGGCGCCCAATGGGAAAGAGGAGAACGCGGCGCGCGGCCTGGCTGCGCAATATCCGGGCGATCAGGGGATCGAGAAGGATCCGGATGTGTTCTTCGCGGACGATTTCGAGTCGGGCACCATGAAGAACTGGGATCAACAACGCGGGCGCGTCGTCATGACCGAGACCCAGGCCAACGCGGGACGTTGGTGTGTGCAGATGCCGATGGAACGCGGAAAAAACCACGGGGGCGATGCCATCAAATGGTTCATGCCGGGTGCCGATACGGTTTATGCTCGATTCTATGTGAAATTCTCGCCGGACTATCAATACAACCATCATTTCGTCTGGCTCGGCGCGAATCAGCGCACCAACAAATGGTCGGCCTTCGGCAAAGCCGGACTCAAACCGAACGGCACTTATTACTCGACCGGCCTGGAGCCGTGGTTTGCCTGGGGCAAAAATCCGCCCCCAGGCGAGATCAACCTCTACACCTATTACCTCGATATGGAACCCGACCGGAAAATGGACAAGTATTGGGGCAACGCCTTTTTCCCGCCCGGCCCCGGCAAAGGCACGGCCGCCAGTGCCGCGCGTTACATTCCTCCTCTCGATCGATGGCAATGCTGGGAATTCATGATCCAGGCGAACACCGCTCCGGATAAAGCCGACGGCAAACAGGCCATGTGGGTGGATGGCCGCCTGGTCGGTGAATTTACCGGCATTCGTTGGCGCAATGATCCCGACCTGAAAGTGAATTGCTTCTGGCTCGAACATTACGGCTATGATGAAGGTGATCCAACCAAACAATATTGGAAGGAGAGCCAGGCCGTCTGGTTCGACGACGTTGTGGTCGCACGCCGCTATATCGGGCCGATTAAAAGGTAAGCCCGCCCGGAACGCGGACAGGCTGTCGTGAATCGCGGAGCGGCGACGGGTTGAGGATTTTGCGAGCGGACATGGATGGATTCGCGCGGACGGGCCGTTACGGGCCGTCCGCGCTCCGTTCGGCAGCAGAGACAGCCTGTCCGCGTGAATTGAATTGAAGTGATGCAAAACGAGCGACGTGAGGCAGAGGAAGGAGCAGGCGCGGTCGAAAGTCCGCGAGGTCGGCGCGCGGATAGCCTGTCCGCGCGAAGCTTGAACTGGAGCGATCGGCTGGCGAGTTTGCGTTCGGAACAAGTGTGGATTCGCGCGGACGGGCCGTCCGCGCTCCGCGCAGATTTTGCCCCCGCATTGCTTCCGGTCATTGTCGTTCTTTTCCTGAGCGCCTTACTGCCGGCTCGAGCCGAATTCTTCGTCTCCAGTTTTAGCGGCAACCGGGTCCATCGTTACAGCGAGACAAATGGCCTCCCCATCGGTTCGAGTGTCTTTGTCGCCGCCGGCAGTGGCGGATTGAATTTGCCGCACGGCCTGGCTTTCGGGCCGGACGGCAATCTCTACGTGGCCAGCGCGGGCAATGATTCCGTGCTGCGTTACAATGGAACGAACGGAAACTTCATCGACGCCTTCATCCCATCGACCAACGGACTGCTCGATTATCCGGTCTGGCTCGAGTTTCGATCCGATGGCTTTCTCTATGTCAGCAGCCAGCTCAATAATGCTGTCGCACGCTTCAATGCCACCAACGGAGCGACCGCCGGTTTTCTCGTTCCTCCCGGCCGCGGCGGATTGAACGGTCCGTCCGGCATGACCTGGGGCAACGATGGACATCTTTACGTTGTGGGCCGTTTCGGAAATCAGCTCCTGAAATATGACGGGACCAACGGAACGTTTCTGGGTGCGGTCAGCACCAACGGCGTCCTCGACCAGCCCTTTGGCGTCAAGGTGGGGCCTGATGGCCATCTCTATGTGGCGAGTGGCAACGGCGCGCGCATCGTCCGCTTTCACGGAGTCACGGGAGCTTTCCTTGGCAATTTTGTCGCGCCCGGTCTTGGCGGGCTCGACCTGCCGATCGATCTCATCTTTGGGCCCAATGGCGATTTTTATGTCGCCAGCTTCAACAATAACAAAGTCGCCCGGTTCCAGGGCGGTACGGGCGCTTATTTGAGCGACTTCGTCACCAACGGTAGTGGTGGTCTCTCCGGGCCCAATTTCATGGCCTTTCGGCCCGCGCGAACGTTTAGCTCGAATCTGCCCGGCATCGGCCCGGTCGGACCAATCGAACAACGGCATTTCGGTTTTCAATTTACCGAAGGCCCGGCCGCCGACGCCAACGGCAATGTCTATTTCGTCGATCCTCGGACCAATCGAATCCATCGCACCGATACGCGCGGGCTGCTTTCCGTATTCCTCACCAACAGCAGCGCCTGCAACGGGATGATGTTCGATCAACGCGGCCGGCTGGTCGCCTGTCAGGGGGGAAAGCAACGGCTCATCGCCATCGATCCGGTCACCACCAACATCACCGTCCTCGCCTCCAATTTTCAGGGGCATCCCTTCTTCGGTCCCAACGATGTTGTGGTGGACTGGTATGGCGGGGCTTATTTCAGTGACCCAGCCTTCGGCTCAGGCCAGGACACCGCCACGCAATCGGTCTATTACGTCTCCGCCCAGGGGGTCGTCTCGCAAGTCATCAGTAACCTGGCCCTGCCCAACGGCGTGATCTTGTCGCCGGACGAACGAACACTTTACGTGGTCTCCAACCCGGCTCGTTACACGAGTTATCCTGTGCTCGGCCCAGGCCTGCTCGGGCCGCCGGCCACCAATGCCCTCCCGCAAATCGGCGATGGCATGACCATCGACACCATGGGCAATCTCTATCTTTGTCAGCCAACCTTGAACCAGATCCTGGTTCGGTCTCCCACAGGGGAAGCGCTCGGCAGCATTAATCTTCCCGAATCACCGTCCAATTGCACCTTTGGCGGGATCGATATGAAGACCCTTTTCATCACGGCGCGCACTTCTCTCTATACCTGTCGCATGGCCGCCACCGGCCATCGGTTCGCCTGGAACCCCGCCAGCTACGCCGATTTTCAGGCCAAGTTTTTCGGCACGGCGTCGGCCACCGCCGCCGCTCAACCGGGCGCGGATCCCGACGGAGACGGGGCCAGCAACGAATTGGAATACCTGAACCGAACCCATCCGCTCGTGGCCGGCGACGCCTGGCGTCTCTCCATTTCACGCACCGGCACCGTGGTTCACCTCTCCTTTCCCGCTTGGACGGACCGGAATTATCTGATCGAGCGCAACAACTCGGTGACGGACCCGGGTGGATGGATGGATGCCCATATTGGCATCATTCCGCCGGAATGGCCACGCCTTCCCGGAACCGCTCGAGCGAGCGAGCCCTTGGGTCCCGATGCCAGCCGTTACTATCGCGTGCTGGTCCGGGAATCTTCTCCTTAACTTAGCCTGGCCAAACTTCAGCTTCAGCCTTGGCTCTTCCCGCCCGCCGAGGCGCCGGACAACTCCACCGGTTGATACCCGCCGCGTGACCGAAAGTAGAAGAGCAGACTCAAGTAACAAAAAAACATGATGGCGGGCAGCACGGCGACTTTAGCCAGCGTGTTCTGGTTGTTCGCGGTTCGCAATCGCTCGACCTGCGCGCTTTCGTCGGGGCTAAGGGCGGCAATTTTTTGTTGATCGAGCGGTTGATAGGTCAGGCCATATTTGGATTGGGGCGGGGCCGCCACTTTTTCGTGCAACGCGGCGTTTTCGCGAGCCAACGTTTTGTCGAGGAAATGATCCTGGATGGTGCCGAGCAACGGGTTCCCGAGCACTCCCACCGAGATCATGCCCACTCCCGCGATGGCGTTCAGGGTGAGCGCGCCGCCCTTGGGAAACTGTTCTGATACAACTCCGAGAGTGGTCGGCCAGAAAAAGGTCTTTCCGAACCCGTAACAAGTCGCGGCCAGAAAAACCAGGACGGGAACGGCGCCCGCCTGGGAGAGCCAGAAAAGTCCGGTGGCCGCGACCGCGGCGCATACAGCGAGCAACCCGAGCGGGGAAATGCGATGAGCAATCGGTCCGGCAAAAAATCTCAGGACGAACATGATGCTCGAGGTATAGATGAGCACCCAATTGCCCGCGTTCTTTCCAAAATCCTTCAACACCGGCGTCATGAGCGCGGCAATCCAACTGTCTGTTCCCAGCTCGGTCGTGGCCAAAAGGATCATCACCAACAGTAGGAAGATAAACATCGGCCGGCCAAAACTGCGGATGCGCAAGGCAAACAGCACTGTCGGCACCAAGGCGATCAGGACGATGGCGATGGTGTTCAAGCTGAAGCCAAAAACGCGCAGGATTTCGTCGAAGGCATACGCCACGAAAACGCTGACGATCAGGCAGCCGGCCCAGCCGAATTCCGCCAGCATCTCGTGATAAGAGACGCCGGCCGCCACCCGTTCCTGCACCGGGAAGGGCCGGCGCAACATCATCAGGCCGTAGATCACGGTGGGAATGAGATAAATGCCAGCCTTCCACCGCCAGGAATTTTCACCGCCCGAAGTGCCCAGCGCGATGGCGAGCAAACCGCCCAGAACCAAGCCTCCCGGCCAACCCGCATGCAGCATATTGAGATGATGCGTCTTGCTGCGCGGATACAGGGTGGCGGTGACCGGATTGATGACCGCTTCCACTGCGCCGTTGCCGAGGGCAAAAACGAGTGTCCCCAAATACAAGCCGGTGTAGCCGGTCGCCGTCATGGTGAGGACCGCCGCGAGCACATGGCAAATCCAGGCGAAGGCCATGGTCCGTCCGTACCCGAGCCGATCAATCACGAGGCTGAACAAAATAATACTCAAGGCCTGCGGATAAAGCCCCGCTCCCTGGATCGAGCCGAGTTGAGTCTCCGAAAGATTGAAGCGAATGCTCCATTCCGTGATGAGAAAGGCCCGCACGACAAAGCCGATGGCGACGGCCACCAGGGAAATGATGCAGGCCACAAAGAGACGGGTTTGGTTTGGCATGACGTTTTTTTACGATTAATCAGCCAGGGCCGGAATCATTTCACGCTGGCCCTCGATGAATTGAGCCACGATTCGATTGGCAAAACGCAAGCGGTCCGGGATGGAAATTTGCCGATGACCGTGCAACAGCATCATGCAAGCACTCAGGACATCGCCAGTGCCCGTGGCGTGCCTTTGTTGCCGGATGGGCGCCGGTGGCACGATCTGCCAGGAGCCTTCCTGATAATAGCCAGCGCCCTGTTCGCCCAGATGCACGACAATTTCCTTCGCTCCCCACCCCACGATATGTTGAAGCGCTTTGGAAAGATCGGGCGCGTCCGCAAATTCCATCAATTCACGGACATTGCCATGGGCTAAATCGACCCAGGGGAGGACCGAGCGCACGGCTTCTTTGCGCGCTTTGATTACCTGGCTCTCTCCACGGCTCCAATGCGGGTCCCAGTTCAAATCGAGCGAGATGGTCAGTCCCATTTTTCGCGCGGCTTCAAAAAGCTCGCGGTTTCCTCCGAACAACATCGCTTCCGAAAACCACACATCCGCCCGCAACAAATGCTGGCAGCCTCGCATGGCAGCAAGAGCCAAATCGTCGATCCGAACCGAACGATTAGCCGGAAGGTGACTGACGAAATGACGGTGGCCATTTGCAAAACCCAACGCCACAGAGGTGCCGCTGGCCTGCGTCGAATCCCGAGCCAGGTGAGGTTCAATGCCATGCCGTTGCAGTGTTCTTTCCAGTCGCCGACCCAAATCGTCCGCCCCGACTTTTCCTAGAAAGGCCACGCGTGCCCCCAGCGCGGCCGCCGCGCAAGCGCTATTGGCCCCGCCTCCGCCAATGGTCTCCACGATCGTTTCGACCGAGGTTTCCCCATCGCGGAACAACTGCTCGGAAGGAGGCAGGGAAGCAACTTTAATGTCGCGGTTGAGATTGCCGACGACACAGAGCGAACGGCCGGCAAAAACTTCATCACCCAAACCCGTCGAGGCCATTGCTGCCGCGCTCACCTCAGAGTTCATTTGGCAGGAGCGGCCGAATAACCGGGCGCCGGATTGCCATCGGGTGACAAATGCCCGCAACTCCAGAGCAGCCCGTTGGCGACGAGGCGAAGATAATCAGGCGTGGCGGCGGTGGTCATGTCATGCCCGAGCGTGGTGGCAAAAACGCGACCTTGCCCATACTGGGAGGTCCAGCAAACCACATGGTCGCGTCCATCGCGTGGACTTTTGGCCCTCAACAAAATATGGGATTTGGGGTCGATCGAGATCGTTTGATAAAGTTCGTCGCCACCAGTTTTCCATTCCTCGGGAAAAGGCCTGGTGATGGGACTCGTCGGATCGATTTTTCGAACCACAAAAGGACCGAAGGCATCATGAACCTTGGACCGCATCCCGCACGCCGTTTCCCATTCGCTGATTTTGGGCGAGCGCCGAAAGGCATGAACGGCGCAATGAATCATGACGGTCGGTTTGCCGGCGCGAATACTCTGCAAGGCGTTCTCGAGAGAGGCATCAGGCACTTCATCATCGCACACGTCATAAATGACCGCGTCAAATGGGTCGGCGAATTTCGCCTCGCTCAAGATCTGGAGGCCAAATTTGACGGTGAAGTCGGCAGCGATCCGTTCGTGCAGTTGGGTGGTGAGATGGGGCGCCAGTTTTTCATAGTCGTGATAACCGCCGCCCGTGAGGAAAAGAACTTTGAGCGGCCGTTTGGCGGAGGAGGAAGATTCGGCGCCGATCGCGCCGCCGCCGGAAAAAAGCAGGCAGAGCAGGACTGGCAACCAACAGCGCCAGCGCGCGACCAGGCAGTCCTTCCATCCAAAATTTTGTGCCTGGTCGTTCCGGCCCTGAAAGGGCCAAATAATATAGCCCAGGGCAACGCCCTGGGTGGAAAACCAAAGGCCTGAAGCGGCGAAATAATTCATAGCACGGACATTGTCTGTCGAGATTTCTTTCCTCTCTTCCCTGGAGGCGGAGGTTGACGCCATCAACCGCTCCGCCGGCGAGGTCATCTTTCTCGCAAGATGAAATAGCTGACGCTGACAACCATTCCGCAAACGCCAATGACCCCGAGACCCATGCCAATGGTTGCGCTTTGACTCAGAAGACCGAGCGCAACCACCGCCGTGATACCGGTAAGCCATGCTACCGTGCTGACTCTCTCCGCCCGCGCGGTGGACGCCTCATTCTCATGCGCCGAGTCTCTTAACTGGTTTTCGATGGTGTTCATGATGATGCCTTTCAATGCTTCAAACAGCGCTGCCTAATCCTCTGACGTCTGGATGACATTGGCATATTCCCTTGCTTGCACGCCTTGTCCATAAGATTTCGAGGATCCAACAATGCCACATCCCGCGTCGCGCCAGGAGAGCAGAACGGGCCCGAAGGGACTAAATAATAAAGCCCAGGGTAACGCCCTGCGGAACCCCACCGGCACAAGAGACCAAGCCCTGAAGGGGCGAAACAGATTGAATCCTCAGCGATCTCGATGACCCAAATTCACGATGGCTGTCGTGACGGGTTGCGTCACGGGATCGCCACCAGACGCGCCCCGGCCCTTCCTCCCCCCGGTGCACGGGGCAAATCAATCGTCGTCATTATCGTCCTTGGCCGAGTTGAAGACAAAGGCGGCCCGGGTGGGCGCGGGCATTTTGCTGCCGCCGCCGCGGATCGAACGCCAGATGACTTCGTTCAGCAACAAATCGTCCGCCGCATCTTCCTTGGTAAAATCCATCTTGTTCGAGAGCTTCGCGCCCCAGGCCGTCTTGGTATTGATGGCGTTCAGATCGACGTTGGCAGGGAGGGCCGCATAAGGGCGCAAATCGGGCCGTCCGCGAAACGAGTTGTACATCGGCAGGGCCGCCGCATCGAATTGCGACATCGGCTTCAGTCCGAGAATCAGTTCCATCGTGCGCAACATGCTGCTGGTGGAATACAAGGTTGAATCGACCGTGCCGCGCTTGATGTAGGGACTGATGGCGTAGGCGATGGTGCGGTGGGCGTCGACATGATCCGGGCCATTTTGGGCGTCGTCTTCCACCACAAAAATGGCCATTTGCGCCCAAAACCTGGAACGGGAAAGCGCTTCGACCAGGCGACCCAAGGCGAGGTCATTGTCGGCAACGGCAGCAATGGGCGTCGGTTTGTTGGTGGCGGTGCCGCTGGTGTGATCATTGGGCAGGCGGACGATCTGGAGCCGGGGCATGTCGCCCTCGCGCTCGAATCGTTTCAATTCGGAAATGAACCGATCGACCCGCAATTGATCGGAGTAACCGGTGTCAAAACTGCGATACCACGGATCGAAATGATCGCGCAACGCCGCCACCCGGGTGGTGCCGGGGTCATTGGTGGTTTTGCCGTTGCGCACGAATTCGCCATAACTGCGATAACTCACGCCCGCTTCCCGGGCCCGGTCCCAGAGATAACCGCCGGCCGGCGTGGCAATGTCGAAATTGCCCTCGGCCGGGTAGGGAAATTTTTTGTGTTTATTATGGCCGTAGGAGAGCGGCCAGGTTTTCTCGACGAAATCGGTGGCGTAAGCGCCCATGGTCCATTCGTGGCCATCCGCGCTCACTTCGCTTTCGACATAAAAATTGTCCAGGAGAACGAATTCGCGGGCCAGTTGATGGTGATTCGGAGTGATGCGTTCCGGAAAGAGGCACAGGGAGGGATCGCCATTGCCTTGCGGAAGGTCGCCCAGCATTTGATCATAAGTGCGATTCTCCTTGATCACATAAAGGCAATATTTGATCGGACTCGCTCCACCCGCGAAACGGGGAAGGGCGTTCTCCTCCGCGCTGGCGGCGCGGCTCTGCTCCTCGGGCAACGGCAGGCAACGATACATCTGGGCCGTGTGCTTTTTCATCTCCTCTTCGAATTTGTCCCCGGCCGCGAGCGGGATCACGCTGACCGTGCCTTGCAGGAGGCCGGCGATATATTCGGAAACGGTGCCGGGCATCTCGCGTCCCGGGTTGGGGCCGAGCCGATTCGATCGGCTGATCACTCCCTTGCCATTGGCCACCAATAGACGTTTTCCGTCTGGAGTGACGCGGACTGAGGTGGGGTACCAACCGACCGGAATAAAACCAAGCGACGCGCTGTGGCCCGGTCGGGAGACATCAAAGACGGCCACTCCGTTGATGGTGGCGTTGGCGACGAAGAGATGTTTTTCGTTGGGAGAAAGGGCGAGGCTGTTGGGCGTCGAGCCCGGTTGCGCATCAGGTTTAAGCTGAGCCATCAGAGTCTCGAGGACCTGGCCATTGGCGGTGTCGAGAACGGAAATGGTATTGCGGTTGGCATTGGCGACATAGAGCTGTCGCCCCTTTCCAGCACAGTGGGATCCGAAGCTTGGAATTCACGTGACTTGAAGTCGCGGCCGCACTGACCCTATAGTGAGTCGTATTAATTTAAATCATACCAACATGGTCAAATAAAACGAAAGGCTCAGTCGAAAGACTGGGCCTTTCGTTTTAATCTGATCGGCACGTAAGAGGTTCCAACTTTCACCATAATGAAATAAGATCACTACCGGGCGTATTTTTTGAGTTATCGAGATTTTCAGGAGCTAAGGAAGCTAAAATGGAGAAAAAAATCACTGGATATACCACCGTTGATATATCCCAATGGCATCGTAAAGAACATTTTGAGGCATTTCAGTCAGTTGCTCAATGTACCTATAACCAGACCGTTCAGCTGGATATTACGGCCTTTTTAAAGACCGTAAAGAAAAATAAGCACAAGTTTTATCCGGCCTTTATTCACATTCTTGCCCGCCTGATGAATGCTCATCCGGAATTTCGTATGGCAATGAAAGACGGTGAGCTGGTGATATGGGATAGTGTTCACCCTTGTTACACCGTTTTCCATGAGCAAACTGAAACGTTTTCATCGCTCTGGAGTGAATACCACGACGATTTCCGGCAGTTTCTACACATATATTCGCAAGATGTGGCGTGTTACGGTGAAAACCTGGCCTATTTCCCTAAAGGGTTTATTGAGAATATGTTTTTCGTCTCAGCCAATCCCTGGGTGAGTTTCACCAGTTTTGATTTAAACGTGGCCAATATGGACAACTTCTTCGCCCCCGTTTTCACCATGGGCAAATATTATACGCAAGGCGACAAGGTGCTGATGCCGCTGGCGATTCAGGTTCATCATGCCGTTTGTGATGGCTTCCATGTCGGCAGAATGCTTAATGAATTACAACAACATCAGGAATGTACATTTTCGCAATAATTTCGGCTTTATCCCGTTC
>JADMIO011281614.1_pt1 | contig 89830 bp, 74 predicted proteins | sample 8958161 | NCBI WGS metagenome assembly JADMIO01 (sample SAMN16585339, study PRJNA669376) | soil metagenome | isolation source: Crop rotation soil | place: USA: Cullars Rotation, Alabama | collected 2011
GCCGCGACTTCAAGTCACGTGAATTCCAAGCTTCGGATCCCACTGTGCTGGAAAGCCGAGTTTACGCAGGGTGAAGATGAGATCACCCGGCAGGTGATCGAGTATGGCGGCCTGTTTCCTTTTAACGTCGCCCGCATGCAGGGGAAAGTTTTTCTGCCGCCCATCCAGACAAAACCCCGCCCCATGACGCTGGCGGAGAAGATCTTTGCCCGCCACATGGTCGCGGCGGATGGCAAGGTGGGAGTTGAAGCCGTGAAGCCCGGCGACAGCGGCTTCACTCGCGTGGACCTGCGCTTCAGCCACGAGTACGTCACACCGATGGCCGCTATCTTTTACGAGCAGAATGTCGGAAAAGATGTGCCTGTAAACGATGCCTCGAGCATCCGCTTCTTCCGCGATCACCTGACATTCCTCGACGAAGTGATGTCTGAAGAAAAGAGAAAGATGGGGCTGCTCGACCTCGCGACTCAACTCAAGCTCAAGCAGATGGATTTCGCCAAGTCACAGGGCATCAAGCTCCACGGAGAGCTGACCGATCGCAAGGGTTCCGAGGGAATCTGTCACTCGGTGATGCTGGAGTCTTACGCCTTGCCGGGCCAGGTCAATGTTGGCTCAGATTCGCACACGCCGCATGTCGGCGCCATCGGCTGCATCGCCTTCGGCATCGGCACGACTGACGTCTTCAATTCCTGGATCACAAAAGATGTGCGAGTGAAGATTCCGGAATCCGTAAAAGTCATCGTGCGCGGCAAGCGGCGGCCCAACGTTACGGCGAAAGATTTCATTCTTCAGATACTGGCTCTTGACTACGTCCGCAGCGGCAAGGCTCTAGCCAAGGTGATGGAGTACTCGGGCGAGGCGATCGAGGAACTCAGCGTTGATGAGCGGGCTACCATGACCAACATGGCTGCCGAAATCGGCGGCTTTACCGGGATTGTGGCTCCGGACCAGAAGGCAGTTGAGTTTCTGGTCGAGCGGCGCGGGATGGATCGCAAGCAAGTCGAAAAGATGATGGAGGGGCTCTATAGCGACCCGGAAGCGCAGTATGCGCATGTGATTGAGCTGGATGCGGCCGATATCGCTCCCATGGTGGCAACGCCGGGTGATCCCGGAAACGGTAAGTTCATTCGTGACCTGAACACTCCGGTTCCGATCGAGCTTGCCTATGGTGGCACCTGCACCGCCGGCAAGAACGAAGATATGGACATGTACGCCGCTGTATTGGCCGATGCCCTTAAACACGGCAAGGGCGTGGCCGGTTCGGTGAAGTTTTATATCCAGTTCGGATCGCAGGAAACGCGCGAATATTGTGTGCGGAAGGGATATCTGGACGTCTTCAAGAAGGCTGGAGCCCAGGTGATCGAGCCCAGTTGTGGCGCTTGCATCAATGCCGGGCCAGGGGTCTCGACCCGGCCGGATCAGATCGTGATCAGCGCGCAGAACCGGAATTTCCCAGGGCGCAGCGGTCCCGGGCAGATGTACCTGGCATCGCCGTTGACAGTTGCCGCGAGCGCGGTGGCAGGATACATCACGGAGTATCAGCCCAGCGAGGAGCGTCAGCTGATTCCGGCTTAGTGCCGGGCCTGACAGCTTCGGTGACATTGCGCTATCCTGTACCCATAGCCGTATTCTTGCTAGAATGTGCGGTTCTTAAGAGACCCTTGTGATTTTCAGGAGACAAACGAAGCCATGGCCTACGTGATTGCAGAACCTTGCATCGGCACCAAGGACACCGCCTGTGTCGATGCCTGCCCGGTGGATTGCATCCATCCCAAGAAGGATGAGGAAGCGCACGCCAGCGAGGAGATGTTGTACATCGATCCGGTTGAGTGCATTGACTGCGGCGCCTGCGTGCCGGTGTGTCCAGTGTCGGCGATCTTCGCGCTCGACGACCTGCCGGAGAAGTGGAAACAATTCACCGAGCGCAATGCCGCCTACTACGGGCGCTAGCCGTGGAGGTTTCTCTGGGAAGGCGCACACCTGTGTCTCGGGTGTGCGCTTTTTCTATTGGCGAATGGCAGAATGAGCGGCGCTTGAAGGCGGCTCAGTCTTTTTTCTCCGGGATCATCTCGGCGCAGTAGGTGCAGAGGTTCCGCTTGGCAAAGATCTCCCGTTCATCATAGCGAATGAGTTCGCCGCATGCCGGACACTTGCGGTTTTCCGCCCGTGCCAGCCGGTTCCATTCCCGTTCTTGTTCTGGTATGACCTGCATGGCACGACATTTTACTCTAACCGCAAGGCGCGTCAACCGTGCAATCCAGGCTGCTTTCCATCTCCCTACCCCTCCGTTACAATCGAAGATAAGTCTGGATTTCCATGGCGCTGAAGGAGTCGGAAGCGATAGTCCTGCGCACCTATGACTTGCGGGAAGCCGACCTGCTGGTCACGCTGTTTACACGGTCGGAGGGCAAAGTCCGTGGGGTGGCGCGTTCGGCGAAGAAATCCAAGCGGCGATTTGGCGGCGCGCTGGAGCCGCTGACCTACGTTCGCGTGTATTACGAAGACCGCGAGCGCCAGGAGCTGACGCGGCTGGACTCCTGTGATGTGCTGGAATCGCCTTTGGCCACGGAAGTGAGCTATCCGCGGGCGGTGGCGCTGGGGCATGTGGCCGAGTTGCTCGACGAGTTGTTGCCCGACCGTGAAGCAAACGATGCGGTGTTCCGACTGGCGCTTTCGGTCCTGGCGGGGCTGCGCGGGCCGGATGTCTGGATGCCCGTCACCTATTTTGAGCTTTGGATGACGCGGCTCATGGGGTATCTGCCGGAATTGTCCGAGTGCATGGTTTGTGGACAGACATTGAACGGCAGCCGGGCGTACTTCCATGCGTTGGCCGACGGGTTGATGTGCGCGGAAGACAAGCGCCTGGCCTCGTCGGAGATTTCAGCGGAATCGCGTGTATTGGCAGCGCAGATGTTTCGCGCGCCAGTGGAGAGTTTTTCAGGGAAACCCTGGCCGAAACGGCAGGGCGCGGATCTGCGGAAGTTCCTGATCCAGACTTTGCAAAGGCATATTGAGAAAAAACTGGTGACGGCAGGGATGCTGGAGAAGATCTAGCCATCAGCAGTCAGCAATCAGCATTCAGTCGGGCTTATAACCGTTCACCGAATTCCTGCTTTCTGCGGGGACATTAGGGGCTGAATGCTTGCTGAATGCTGAGCGCTCTGGACAGAAGACATTGATCAGTGGCAACAATTCGTTAACCTTCCAGGCCCTCATCCTCCGCCTGCAGGCCTTTTGGGCGGAGCGGGGATGCGTGCTGCAGCAGCCCCATGACGTCGAGGTCGGGGCCGGCACCATGGCTCCGGAAACGTTCCTGCGCGTGCTCGGACCTCAGCCCTATAAAGTGGCCTATGTGCAGCCTTCGCGCCGGCCCGCCGACGGGCGCTATGGCGAAAATCCCAACCGTCTGTTCAAGCACACGCAGTTGCAGGTCATCCTGAAGCCTCCGCCGGAGAATGTGCAGGAGCTTTATCTGGAGTCTCTGGGAGCGATGGGAATTGACCTGCGCCAGCACGACATCAAGTTTGAAGAAGATAATTGGGAGTCGCCGACGCTGGGCGCCTGGGGCATAGGCTGGCAGGTGATGCTCGACGGACTCGAGATCACCCAGTTCACTTACTTCCAGCAGTGCGGTGGCGTAGATCTGAATCCGATTTCTGCCGAGCTCACCTACGGACTGGAGCGGATTGCCGCGTTTTTGCAGGATGTGGATTCCATTTACGACATCGTGTGGGCGCGCGATCCCGAGAGCGGACGAGTCACGACTTATGGCGACGTCCGGCTGGCAGATGAGCTGCAGTTCTCGGTTTATAACTTCGAATCAGCGGATGTTGAGAAGACGTGGAAGCACTTCGAACTGTGTGAGAGCGAGTGCAAGTCGCTGCTGGAGAAATATGGCCGCGTTACCAGCGATAAGACGCCTCACCTGATTTCCGCGAAAGATCACGAGCCGGCGGAGAAGAGTCGAGTACCGCTTCTTGGCGCTTACGACCTGTGCCTGAAGTGCTCTCACCTTTTCAATATCCTCGATGCCCGCGGCGCAATTTCGGTGACGGAGCGTGTAGGCGTGATTGCCCGCGTCCGCGCCCTGGCCGTGGGAATAGCCAAAGCCTGGGTGGACCAGCAAAGGGCCGAACCTCGCGAACCTTCGACAGAGGAGCCGGAGAAGAAGCCGGTGCGGCCAAAGAAAGAAGTGGCTTCAGTTTGAGACGGAGCGCTCTGTTTTCCTTTTGTCCTCTGTGGTTAAGCGGCTTGAAACAACCGCAGAGGACACAAAGGACACGGACTTACGCTGCATGTGACGAAGCTCACATCGTGGGGTTCATGATTCTGGGACAATGCAAGGTTAGTGCCAATGCCTGATTTCCTGCTTGAAATCGGTTGCGAAGAAATTCCGGCGCGCATGATTGACGACGCCATGCAGCAGCTCGGGCTGCGCGTCGGCCAACTGCTGGCCCGCGAAGGACTGGGTTTGCCGGCCGCGGTGCGTGGCTTTTCGACCCCTCGCCGCTTGAGCCTGATGGCCTCGATCGCAGCCGGTCAAGCCGACGTCGAAGAACAGGTGCTGGGACCGTCGGTCAAGGTGGCTTACAAAGATGGCAAGCCCGCGGCTCCCGCGGAAGCGTTCGCCAAGAAGGTCGGGCTCAGCTTGGAGCAGATCAAGCGGGTCGAAACTCCCAAGGGAGAATACCTTTCCGCCACGGTGAAGAGAAAGGGCCGTACTGCTCGAGAGATCCTGGCAGACGCTCTGCCCAAGGAAATCGGCAGCATCTCCTGGCCCAAGAACATGTACTGGCGCAAGCCCGCGGAGCGCTTTGTCCGCCCGGTGCGCTGGCTGGTGGCGATGCTTGACGGCGAAGTCGTTCCGCTGGAGTTCGACGGAATCACGGCAGGAAAGACTTCTCGCGGACATCGGATTATCGGGCAAGCGCAAGTGACGATTCCGCAAGCCTCTTCTTATGCGGATGCGTTGCGCGACGCCAGGGTCCTGGATGCTCCTGAGCGGCTGGCGCAGATCCGCACGGCGCTCGACTCCGCAACTCGGACGATCTCCGGCGCGCGCTGGCGCGAAGACAAGCCATTGCTCGATACGGTGGTCAATCTGACTGAGTATCCTTCGGTGATCCTGGGCAATTTCGATGGGGAATTCCTTGAGCTTCCGGAAGAAGTGCTGGTCACGGTGATGCGCGATCATCAGAAGTACTTCGCCGTAGAGGATGCCGCAGGCAAGCTTCTGCCACACTTCCTGGCCGTCCTCAACACCGATGGAGATCCCCAGGGGATCATCCGTCACGGGCATGAGCGTGTCTTGAGGGCGCGCTTTAATGACGCACGCTTCTTCTGGCGGACCGATCAGAAGCATCCGCTGCGAGAACGCGGCGAGTCGCTGCGCCATGTGACGTTTCAGAAGGATCTGGGCAGCTACTACGAGAAGATGAAGCGGGTGCAGCGGGTGTGCAGTTGGTTGGCCGAGATCGTGCGACAGAGTGGCATGCCAATCCGTCCGGGCGTCATTCACAAGGCGGCATTCCTGGCCAAGGCCGACCTCACCACTGAACTGGTGAAGGAATTCACCGAGCTGCAAGGAATCATCGGGGGCCTGTACGCTCGCGTGCAGGAACTGGACGGCGATCTGCCAGAAAGCACTCGCTTCGCGATTGCGGATGCCATCTACGACCAGTACAAGCCTGAGTCCATGGAAGATTCTGTTCCACGCACCATCGAAGGCGCGATGCTTTCGATCGGGGACAAGGCGGACAGCATCGCCGGCATGTTCGCTTTGGGCATGATTCCCAGCGGCTCGAAGGATCCGTTCGCGCTGCGGCGGCAAGCGAATGGGATCGTGAGGATAGTCGCGGAGAAGAAGTTCCCGTTGCGATTGTCCGAGGTCCTTCTTGCCGCGCGGGAAGCCTATCGCGGCTCCGAAGCGGAGAGAAAATTTCCTGCCACCGTGGAATTCGAAAAAACGGTTCGCGAGTTCTTCCGCGAGCGGCTCGAGTTCTACCTGCGCGACGCGCTGAAATTCAAGTACGACGTGGTGAAAGCCGTGCTGGCGGCGGACGCGGACGATGCGGTGGACGCGATTGCCCGGGCTGAAGCGGTGACTGCGGTGCGGCCTTCGCGGGACTTCGAGTCGATATCCGTGGCGTTCAAGAGAATCAAGAACATCCTGAAGCAGGCAAGCGAGACGGGGAAGCGCGTGGGTTCGGCGGTGGAAGCCAGCGCTCTGCGAGAAGCGCCCGAGAAGGATTTGGCCGCCATGATTCCGCAGACGGCAAAGAAGGTCGAACACCTGCGGCGGGACAAGAACTACGTCCAGGCTCTGACCGAGATTTCGAAGCTGCGCCCCGTGGTGGACACGTTCTTCGACAAGGTCATGGTCATGGTCGAGGACGAACAGGTGCGCGCGAACCGCCTGGCCTTGCTGGCCACGCTGCTCAACGGGTTTTCGACGATCGCGGATTTTTCCGAGATCGTGACGGAAGGGAAATGAACACAAGGTCCCTCGACTCGCTCTCGCCGCACTGAGCGCGCGGTTCGAGCTTCGCTCGGGATGACAGAGAATTTGGGAATCGAGATACGAAAATCTCAGTAAAGGACTCATACTATATGGCAACTACAACGATGGCTGAAACTGATGCGAGCTCCATGCAAACCAAAACTGGTACGAAGTACGTTTACTTCTTTGGCGGCGGCAAGGCCGATGGCAACGGCAAGATGAAGGATGTCCTCGGCGGCAAAGGCGCCGGCCTCGCGGAGATGACCAACGCAGGCCTGCCCGTGCCTCCCGGTTTCACCATTCAGACTGAGGCTTGCCGCGAATACATGCGGCGCAATGCCGTTTCCAAGGACGTCGACCGGCAGATGGAAGAGGCGCTTGCTCACCTGGAGCAACTGCAGGGACAGAAGCTTGGCAAGGGCGACAACCCGCTGCTGGTGAGCGTGCGCTCGGGCGCAAAATTTTCCATGCCGGGCATGATGGATACGATCCTCAATCTGGGCTTGAACGATGAGAGTGTGGAAGCTCTAGCGAAGCGGAGCGACAATCCGCGGTTCGCAGCCGATTCCTATCGCCGCCTGATCCAGATGTTCGGCAACGTGGTCCTCGATATCGAGAAATCCGCATTCGACGAAGTTTTTGATAACAAGAAGAAGCAGAAGAAGGCCAAGCTGGACACCGATCTCGACGCCAAGGCCTTGCAGGAGGTTATCGCCGAGTACAAGAAAGTCGTGAAAAAGCACGCCGGGCGCGACTTCCCACAGGATCCGCACGAGCAGCTGGTGATGGCCCGTGATGCTGTGTTCCGCTCGTGGAACAACGACCGCGCCAAGCACTATCGCCGCATCAACAACATCTCTGACGATCTCGGCACCGCAGTCAACGTGCAGGCGATGGTGTTCGGCAACCTTGGTGACACCAGCGCCACCGGAGTCGGATTCACTCGCAATCCCGCTACCGGCGGGAAGGAGTTCTACGGCGAATTCCTGCTGAATGCCCAGGGAGAGGACGTGGTTTCTGGCGTGCGTACCCCGGTTCACATCCTCGAACTGGAAAAGCTCATGCCCGATGTCTACCGGCAGCTGCGAGACATCACCACTCGTCTGGAAAAGCACTACAAAGACATGCAGGACTTCGAGTTCACCGTCCAGGATGGCAAGCTCTACATGCTGCAAACCCGCAATGGCAAGCGGACGGGCATCGCGGCGGTGCGGGTTGCGCTCCAGATGGTCGAGGAAGGTTTAATCACCAAGGAAGAAGCAATTTTCCGTGTGGAACCGAACCAACTCTACGACTACCTGGTGCCGCGTCTCGATGAGAAAGGCAAAATTGAGGTCCTGACCAAGGGCCTGCCGGCATCGCCGGGCGCGGCGGTCGGACAGATCTACTTCACAGCCGATGACGCGGTTGCCGCGGTCCACAAGGACAAGAAAGCCAAGGTCATCCTGGTCCGCGCAGAAACCACTCCCGAAGACATTCATGGCATGGAAGTGGCCAAGGGCATTCTGACTTCGCGCGGTGGCATGACCAGCCACGCTGCTGTGGTCACGCGCGGCATGGGGAAGTGCTGCGTTGCCGGGGCGGGAGAAATCGAGGTCAACGAGAAGACCCGCGAGATGCGTGTCAAAGGCCAGACGTTCAAGGAAGCTGACTGGATCTCTCTCGATGGCACCACCGGTCGCGTCATTAAGGGCAAGCTCGATACTCTCGATCCCAAGTCGGATGATCCAGAATTGCTGAAGTTCATGGGTTGGGCAGAGCCTTTCCGCAAGCTGGGTGTGCGCGCCAATGCCGACATCCCCCGCGATGCCATCCAGGCGCGTGCGTTCGGCGCCGAGGGCATCGGCCTCTGCCGCACCGAGCACATGTTCTTTGGCGAAGAGAAGATTCCCCACATGCGGGCGATGATTCTTGCCAACAATGAAAAGGACCGCCGCGCCGCCCTGAAGAAGTTGCTGCCCATGCAGCGCAACGACTTCATCGGCGTTTTCCGCGCCATGGACGGTTTCCCCGTAACCATTCGCACCCTCGATCCTCCGCTGCACGAGTTCCTGCCACGTCGCGAGGAACTCATGGTGGACATTGACATGCTGCCGCACTACGACGCCAGGCAGAAGAAGTCCCTGGTCTCGAAGTATCGCGATTATGGCGTCAAGGCAGCCAGCGATCTCAAGAAAGCACTGCCCGCTTTGCTGAGCCGAGTGGAACAACTGCACGAATTCAACCCGATGCTGGGCCATCGCGGATGCCGGTTGGGTATTACCTATCCCGAGATCACCGAGATGCAGGCGCGCGCGATTTTCGAGGCGGCCGTAGCCGTCGCGAAGGAAGGCGTGAAGGTGCATCCCGAGGTCATGATTCCGCTCACTGCCACCCTGAAAGAGATGGCCAACCAGGGCGCGATTGTGAAGCGGGTCGCCGAGGAGGTATTCAAGGAGAAAGAAAAATCCGTGCCTTACATGGTGGGCACCATGATCGAGCTGCCGCGCGCTGCGCTGGTCGCCAATGAGATCGCCAAGGAGGCCGAATTCTTTTCCTTCGGCACCAATGACCTCACCCAGACCACGTTCGGCTTCTCGCGTGACGATGTGAACAAGGTACTGCCCACTTATATCGCAGAGGGCATCCTGAAGCAGGACCCGTTCGCGGTGCTCGACCAGGAAGGCGTGGGCCAGTTGGTGGAGATGGCTACCGAACGGGGGCGCCGTACGCGTTCAAACCTGAAGGTGGGCATCTGCGGGGAGCACGGGGGCGAACCTCAGTCGGTTGAGTTCTGCCACCGGACCGGACTGAACTATGTATCCTGCTCACCGTTCCGTGTGCTGACGGCAAGGCTGGCGGCGGCCCAGGCTGCGGCCAGTGATCAATTGAAGGTCGAAGGCGGCAGGACGAAATAGGCTGGTCCGAATAGAGTTTGGGCACGGAGATCTCACCCGTGCCCATTTTCTTGTTACTGAACTTTCTGCAGGCGGGCGATCAGCTTCTGGGCGAGGTTTTCGTCGCCCTCCGACCACAGCAGGCGGGCATTGGCGCCTGAGGCTTTTTCCACGCGGCTGGTAAACTCGACCAGCTTCTGCACGTTGGCACGGACCTTGGCCTCAGCGGCGCTGGTCAGCTGCAAGTCTTCGTGCAGAAAGGGAGTGTCGTGCCCCAGGTCCACCTGGATGTGACCCTCCTGCTCGAATGTCCCTTCATCGAACTCCCGGCCGTGCACGATGAACTTCACCAGCGAAGGCTGAAGGAGCCAGTCGCGCGTCTCTTCGGACAAAGTCCAAAGGTCCCAATAAGCCTCGAAGACGTAGGCGTAGTCTTCATGCAGCTGCTCGGAGGCCAGCTGCACGGCCTCTTCGGGATCGACGCCGGGCCGGAAACGCTGCTCCAGCACCGTGGATTCGTTCCATGACACGGGATTGAGCGAAAGATATGTGATTCCCAGCTGCTGGGCAGAAAATGGGAACTGCTTCATCACGGCGAGCGCCCGCGGAAGCATCTCGTCTTCTTCGAAGCTGGAGAACCACAGACTGAGGTAAAGGGGATCGGCCATGGGCACTGGAACCATTCTAAATGTTGTGCAGAACAGTTAGGACCAAACCGCAGCAAGTCCTGAGCCGTCATGGACACTCTGCCGAGTTCAAAAATACGCTAAGATTTCTTCGAATCGAAGCAACCACAAAGTCAGGCCAGCCATCGCCGTTAAAGTCTCCAGCGGCAACCGGGCCGCCCTCGAGGCCTGGGATGAGTTGTCCCCTCTGAAACGCGCCATCCCCATTCCCCAGCAACAGCGAAGCGGCTGAGCCATACTCGTCGGTTCCAACCAGCAAATCTAGCGCCCCATCCCGGTTGAAATCCGCTGCCACAACTCTGCGGGGGGACGGGCCCGCCGGATAGTTTTGTGTTGGTCCAAAGGTTCCATCCCCCAGACCAAGCAAGACGCTGACATTCCATTCTGTGTAATTCGCAGTAACCAGATCCAGATTCCCATCCCCGTTCAGATCGACTGCGATTATATCCACCGGACCCTCCCCGGTTGGGTAATAACCTTCCGTACCAAACGTGCCGTCTCCTATGCCAAGTTCAATGCTAACTCTCGATACTTCTTTGTTGAAAGCGATGTCGAGCTTTCCGTCACGATTAAAGTCGCTCGCAGCAAATTGCATCCCAGTAAACCCGTCAATCCGCCTTAAAGTAAAATTGAAGAAGCCGTTGCCAAGTAAGAGATGCGACATCAAGAAATTGTCGCCAACCAATAAGTCTTGCTGACCGTCACTATTGAAGTCGCCGACAAGCAACGAAACCGGGCTGTGCCCGGCACGGTAGAACTTTGGTGTCCTAAACGTGCCGTCCCCTTTTCCTGGAAAGACCGATATGTTATCGCCACCTGAGGCAAGTGCCACGCCTAAATCGAGTATTCCGTCATGATTGAAATCAGCCAGAACCGGGGCCATGGGATCCTTGGCGGCATAGTTTTGCCGCTCCTGGAAAGTGCCATCACCGTTGCCGAGATAGACGCCGACGCTGTTGCCGGGCTTGCCGTTGGTTGTGACGAAATCGAGTTTCCCATCGTCATTCAGATCGCCGACCGCGACGCCTCCGGGACCGGTAACCATGAACCTAACAGGTGGATCGAAGCATGATGCCGCTAGCGTCGGAGCTAACATGACAAGCGCAACGGCTAAGAACAAGTGCTCGGACTTGCGCGACATGGGAAACCTCAAGAAAACAATCCGGCAAATTCGGTTGGGAGCATATGTGTGTGCATGTCTGCTGTCAAGAGCGGGCTAGAGAGTTGGACTTTCCGTGTCGGCCAATCTGAGGGATCGCTGCGAAACTCTGCCGCGGAGGAACTGATACCGCGGGTGAACTGATACAATGGCAACTGCTTGATTCCTCAAGCGTCCCCGTCGTCTAGCCTGGCCTAGGACATCGCCCTTTCACGGCGGTAACACGGGTTCAAATCCCGTCGGGGACGCCAAGATTTTCCAAGAACATACAAGAGACCTCATGGGTCCGAGCGGCGCATGTGTTGGCCTTTGAGGAGCAGTTCGTTTGCCGTTCAAACCTCTGGTTCTTGCGTTCAGCCGGCCTGCAAAAGAGTGTATCCTCTTAGTCTGCGTCGGAAACTGGAATGCGCCACGCGACTGCAATCGTGGTCTCCATGGCTGTGCTTCTTGGGGTCGCCCTTGGATTGGGCGCCTACACCTTCATTTACGCCAAAGGCTACTCCTATCTCACGAACGACCCCGCGGCATGCACCAACTGCCATGTAATGCGGGCCCAATACGACGCCTGGCTGAAGTCGAGCCACCACTCGGTTGCCACCTGTAACGATTGCCACACGCCGCACAACATTGTCGGCAAGTACGCGGTGAAGGCGAACAATGGATTCTGGCATTCCTTTTACTTCACCTCAGGCCACTACCCGGACACCATCGAGATCACGAAATTCGACCACCAGATTGCTGAAAATGCATGCCGCCGGTGCCACGAATCCATCACTTCGGCAATCGACGGAAACGTCGTACATGGTGAGGCCGCGGGCCTGCAATGCACGCGCTGCCACAATTCCGTGGGTCACTCCGAATCCGCCTCGGCCTCGCTGAACCAACTGTCGCGCTGGAGCCTTCATGAATAACCCCAATCCCGAATCAGTTCGCTCTCGAAAACTCATATTTGCCGTGATCACGCTGGCTGCGATTTCGACGGTGGCCGTGACGGCCTTGCTGGTGAATATCTTCGAGCGCAAGCAGGAAGCGAAAAATCCCTTCTATCGTGTCGTCGAGTTGAACGACACCATTGACGATCCCGCGATCTGGGCCAAAGACTTTCCGCTGCAGTACGACCTCTATCAACGCACGGTGGACATGGAACGGACAAAGTACGGCGGAAGCGAAGGAATGCCGCACTCACCCACCGCGGCCGATCCGCGCTCCGTGGTGGCGCGATCAAAACTCGAGCAGGACCCTCGTCTGAAGACCATCTGGGCGGGCTATTCTTTTTCCGCCGACTATCGCGAGCGCCGGGGACACGCCTACATGCTGGATGATCAGACATTCACCGAGCGCCAGAAGTTTGCGCCTCCGGCGATGTGCATCAACTGCCATGCGTCGTTGGTGACGACCTTCCTGAAGCTGGGCAATGGCGACATCGTGAAAGGCTTCAACGTCATAAGCGATACCCACATGACGTACCAGCAGATTCGCCAGGAGGTGAAGCACGCGGTTGCCTGCATCGATTGCCACGATCCCAAAACCATGCAGCTGCGAGTGACGCGCCCGGCGTTCATCGAGGGAATCCGGGCGCTGAAGGCCTCACAAGGCGTGCCGAATTACGATGTGAATACCATGGCGACCCGCCAGGAGATGCGGTCGTTCGTTTGTGGACAGTGCCACGTCACGTATTACTTCCAGCCGCCGAACAAGCGGCTGACGTTTCCTTGGGCAAAGGGCCTGAAGGTGGAGAACATCATCGCTTTCGAGGACGAGCAAAAGATCAAGGAATGGGACCATCCTGACAGCGGAGCCGGATTGATCAAGGCGCGGCATCCCGAGTTTGAGATGTGGAACCAGGGTGTGCACGCGCGGTCCGGCGTCGCTTGCGCAGATTGTCACATGCCGTACATGCGGCAGGGAGGGCTTAAGATCAGCGACCATCACGTGAACAGCCCGCTGCTTAAGGTGAACCGTTCCTGCCAGACCTGCCACCACTTCCCGGAGGAAGAGCTAAAGGCGCGAGTGGAAGATATCCAGGACACGTTTTTCAATCTGCGCAATACGGCACTCGATGCCCTGGTGGACTTGATCAACGACATCAAGGCAGAGAAAGCCAAGGGAGCCACGGATGCGCAACTCGCGCAGGCCAGAGACTACCAGCGCAAAGGGCAATTCATGATTGACTTCGTGATGTCTGAGAACTCGATGGGCTTTCATGCTCCGCAGGAGGCAACGCGAATTCTCGGCGACGCGATCAACGCCTGCCGTCTTGGCCAGTTGAGCCTGCACGGCGGACCGCAGCCGAGCCATAATCCACCGAACATCGCGCTCTCAGTTCAACCATAAGGGGATGACGGTTTCAATGGAGGTTGTTGGAAGCAATCAGCAGGCACGGACCCGCGCGCTGATCGTGCCTCGTGAGCACGGCGCCTGGGGCCTGTTGCTTGTTCCTCTACTGGTGGGAGCGGCAACGGGACTGAGCACCTCGCAGCGCGTATTGCCAACGTTGGTGTTCGTGGTGGCGACACTTCTTTTGTTCTGGTTGCGGACGCCGGTCGAGAGCCTTATCGGCTCAGGCCCGATGGCAGCACGCACCCGTGAGGAACGTCGGGCCGTGTTGCTATCCGCAGGCGTGCTGATTGTGGCCTCAACCTCCTGCCTGATGGGATTGATGTGGGGCGGCCGCAATCTGGGACTCTTTCCGATTGGAGCAGTCTCCGCCGTCTGCTTCATCCTCCAGGCAGTCCTGAGGAAGCTCGGGCGTAGCCTGAGGATGGCGTCGCAAGTGGTCGGCACACTCGGCCTGACTGCCGCAGCTCCGGCGGCTTACTACGTTGCCAGCGGCCGCTTGGACATGCCGGCGTTTGTCTTGTGGGCGGCCAATTGGCTCTTCGCGGCCGACCAGATTCACTTCGTGCAATTGCGTATTCACGCTTCCCGGGCACGCACTTTTCGGGAGAAAGCTTTTGCGGGAAAATTCTTTCTGGCGGGACAGGTCGTGCTCTTAGCACTCCTCGCGACAGCGCTGTTGGCGCACGTCGTGTCTCCCTTCGTCGTGCTTGCGTTTGTTCCGGCGCTATTTCGCGGTACGAGATGGTTCTTCCAGGCCCCGCAGTCATTGAACGTCAAGGCTCTCGGGTGGTCGGAAATGCGACAAGGCATTGCCTTTGGAGTGTTGCTGACATTCGCCTTGTTGATGCATTGATCGCGGTGGCGATACTGTTCTTCCCATGCAACTCTTCTGGAGCCGAAACCAGCTCTGGCGAATCCAACAATAAAGAGCAGTGCCGTTACGTACCCTGTCTGCAAGTCCAACTGGAGGCTGGATGAGGTTTGCGCGCATTTCCTATGCCCTGGCGGCCGCATATGGAATCATCTTTCTGCTGCCGTTGTACTTTCTGGTCGACAAAATCGGGCGTGACGCGCCGCCACCGGTCACGCATCCCGAGTTTTACTACGGTTTTCTGGGGGTGGCCTTCCTTTGGCAATTCGTCTTCATCCTGATCGCCAAAGATCCCCTGCGTTACCGCGCTCTGATGCCCATTGCGATTCTTGAAAAGTTTGTCTATACCGTCCCCGTTCTCCTCCTCTACTCTGCGGGAAGGGTTCACCCCAACATCGTCGGGCCCGCGCTGGTGGATCCGATCTTTGGCGTACTGTTCATCATTGCCTATTTTCGTTTAGCTCCGATAGCTAGAGTCAGTAGTCAGTAGTCGAATGATTCGGTGACGGCGATTTGCTGACTGCTGACTGCCGACTACTCACTACCGAGAGGTAAACCCATGAATGACGTAATTCTCAAGCGATTCGAACATCCCGACGAAATCCGCACTTTCGAGAAGGGAAAATTCGAACTGGTCCGCCTCGGCGGCATGACTATCGGCAGAGCTACGTATGAGCCCGGTTGGCGCTGGTCCGTACACGTCGGCAAGGCTCTGGGCCAGAAGGAATGCATGGTGGAGCATGTAGGGTTGGTCGTTTCCGGGTGCGCGACTGCCGCGATGTCCGACGGCAGCGTGATCGAGCTGCGCCAGGGCGAGCTGTTCTACATTCCGCCTGGACATGATTCGTGGGTCGTCGGCGACGAACCATATGTGTCGCTGCATTTCGCTGGAGCCACGGATTATGCGAAGCACAAATGAAGGCACGGTTAGAACGCAGTTGGCGTGGCATGCGGGTTGAAGGCGGCGTTTCATATCGTGTGCAGCATCGCAAGATGTGGCGTGCTATCCCATGACCTTTGTCCAATAACAAATCCTGATAGCCGCAATAAATAGTTTCAATTTCCCAAGCCGAAGGTTTGTCCTTAGAGTATCCGACTAATTCGGAGCACGGAGGCGAACAGATTGTTGACCAAGAAGGCTTGGGCGAAGTCAGTGCTATTGCTGCTGTTCGTCGGGCTGATCGCGCAGATAGCGCCTTCACAGACGACTTCGTCAACGGCGCAGTCCGACCGGATCGCCAGGCTGGAGCAGGCCGTTGCCGAGGCCAAGGGCGCCGCCGACAACTCCTGGGTCCTGGTCTGCTCGGCGCTCGTTTTGATGATGACCGGTCCTGGCCTGGCTCTCTTCTACGGCGGCCTCGTTCGCAAGAAAAATGTGCTTGCTACCATGATGCAGAGCTTCGCTCTCATGGCACTCGTGACCGTATTGTGGGCCATCATCGGCTACAGCCTGTCATTCGGGAGCGGCAACAGTTTTATCGGAAGTCTCAACCACCTCTTTCTGCGTGGGGTGGACTCGACGCCTGACCCTGCGTATGCCTCCACCATTCCGCAGCAGACATTCATGATCTACCAGCTGATGTTCGCCATCATCACGCCAGCGCTGATCACGGGAGCGTTCGCCGAGCGCATGAAATTCAGCGCCATGGTGCTCTTCATGATCCTGTGGTCGGTGTTGATCTACGACCCGATGGCGCACATGGTCTGGGGTAAGGGCGGGCTGCTCAACGCAGCATCGGGCGGACGCTATCCCACCCTGGATTTTGCCGGCGGAACTGTAGTGCACATCACATCGGGAGTGTCGGCGTTAGTGTGCGCGCTTTATCTGGGCAAGCGGCTTGGGTATCCGGAAGAACGCATGCCGCCACATAGTGTCGTATTGAGTTTCATCGGCGCCTGCCTCTTGTGGGTAGGATGGTTTGGTTTCAACGCCGGCAGTGCATTGTCTGCGGGTACGCTGGCGACCAGCGCCTTTGTCGCCACTCATTTCGGAGCGGCCGCCGCCGTAGTTGGTTGGACCGGCGCCGAGTGGTGGCGGAACGGCAAGCCTAGCGCCCTGGGCGCGATATCCGGAGCCGTGGCCGGGCTGGTTGCGATTACGCCAGCAGCGGGCTTTGTCAGCCCGATGTCGGCGTTGTGCATCGGCTTGTTCGCCGGTATCTTCTGCTACTGGATGGTGACCTGCGTCAAAGCCCGCTTTGGATACGACGACTCACTCGATGCATTTGGAGTACACGGGGTCGGTGGGACCGTTGGCGCAGTTCTTACCGGCGTTTTTGCTATGCGTGCAATCAATCCAATTCTCAAAGACCCGCGGGGCAACGCAGTCGGCATCAGTGTCCTCGATGGCAATCCCGGGCAGCTGATGAACCAGTTGATCGGCGTTGGCATTGCATGGATGCTGGCGGCCGCGGGCACAATGCTGATCCTGAAGGTCGTCGACGCTCTCGTTGGATTGCGCGTCACCACGGTTCATGAGGTGCAGGGTCTCGACCTCTCCCAGCATGGCGAGGAGGGCTACTACTGGGATGCCCCGCCCCAGATGGCTGACTAAGGCCAGCCCATATACGTCGTAAGCGTCTGGCCCCGGCGATTCCTCGTCGGCCTTGTTCTTCCTGTTTCCCAGGAAAAATTACCCAGAAACAACATTCCTGAGCCCGATTCGTGGCACACTATACGGCACAAGATCGGCGCCCAGCCGGTCTTCCGGCAGGATCACGCCTCTTTCCGGATCAAATCCCCGAGGTGAATTATGCGAGCCTGTGAGTACGTTCGCCCTGCGTTGCAGCGAGTTTTTGTCGTAGTCTGCCTCCTGGTTGCCTGCACCCTGAGTACCTCAGCAGCAGTTCCACAGCTGGCTTTGCAAAACTTCGTATCCGGTCTTCGCCTTCCCATCGGCTTTGAAATCGCACCCGATGGGTCGGGGCGAATCTTCATCATCGAGCAGCGCGGTTTCATCCGCATCATCAAGAATGGGGTTATCGGTCCCCAGCCGTTTCTCAACATCAGCTCGCTGGTCGAATGTTGTGGTGAACGAGGATTGATCGGCCTGGCATTTCACCCCCAGTACCAGAGCAACGGACGCTTCTTCGTGGATTACACGCGCCGTGTGAGCGGACAGCTCCAGGTCGTCATTGCCGAATATCATGTCTCGGCGACCAATCCTAACAAGGCAGATCCCAACGGAATTGAGTTGCTCTCGATTGATAAACCCTTCGACAACCATAACGGAGGACAGCTGGCCTTCGGCCCGGATGGCTATCTGTATATCGGGGTCGGCGATGGCGGCTCGGGTGGCGATCCTTTCGGCAATGGCCAGAACCTTGAGGTGCTCCTGGGAAAGATTCTGCGCATTGACATCAATTCCGGCGCACCCTATGCCATACCGCCGGACAATCCCTTCGTGAACGATCCCACCGCACGGGGTGAAATCTGGGCGTATGGGCTGCGCAATCCGTGGAAGTTTTCCTTCGACAGGCAGAATGGCCGCCTGTTCGCCGGTGATGTAGGCCAGAACAACTGGGAGGAAGTGGACCTGATCACCAAAGGCAGCAATTATGGCTGGAACGTTATGGAGGGATTCCATTGCTACCCGCCGGGTACACCTGACTGCGATATGACCGGCCTGACGCTTCCTCTGTCTGAATACAGCCATCTTGAAGGCGATGCCATCATCGGCGGCTTCGTTTACCACGGTATTTCGATCCCACAGTTGCAGGGATTGTATGTTTTTGGCGACTACATCTCGGGCAAGGTGTACGTGCTGAAACAGCAGGGTACGACCTGGAAGCGCGGCCTGTCGCTCGAATCCGGCATATTCATCAGCGCCTTCGGCCAGGATGCGAGCGGTGAGCTCTACGTGCTCGATTACAACAATGGAATTGTGTACCGCCTGGTTGCAGCGTGAGTCTCAAGCGATACGCTGGATCGCATTGTCCAGCATGGGCGAAATTCGCCGAGAGATGTAAACGACATAAAGCGCCACTGCCATGCCCGTGAAGACGTCCATGGTGTAGTGTGCTCGCAGCACCAGCACGGTTAGGACTTCGAAGATAACGATAAGCACTGCCGCCACCGTCAGCCAGCGGCGGCGCATCGCCGCCAGTTCGGCCGCTCCAAGCACAGCGATCGCTGTGTGGCCGGAGAAGAAAAAATCGTTCGCAACGCCGTAGGTGACCAGGAGGGAAGGGAAGCCGGGGTAGTGCCAGATGGAGTCGGGCGGGGCCGGCAGCGCCACCAGCGCTTGCATGATCTGCCTCAATGCGAGCACGATCACCAAGCTCAGGAATGGCCGCACGCCGCTGCCAAAAATCCACTTTGCCAGCAGGAAAATTCCAAGCAGGTCAATGATGGCGGAGCTGATAATCAGCAGCGCATTCGCAGCCGCCGGATGCAGAAGTAAATACTGATTCAGGCCCGCGGTAAGCGCGTGCATGCCGTCGCCGATGCCCGTCCCCTGCAGGGTGCGCGCGCCGATCAGCGACTGTGTCCAGAACCAAACCACCAAAGCAACCGCTGTGACCGCTATGCGCGTGGCGAGCGCCCGCCACGACTTTTTCGCAGAAGCTCTGCCGAGTTGCGCCGAGGTGCTCACGGGGTCGCGGCTCCCAAGGCAATTTCTTTCATGCGCCGCAGATCGAGCTTTCCTGTTCCCAGATACGGCAAGGCTTCCACGTGCACAAACTGGTCGGAGCGCGGCTTCCACAGCGGAGGCAGGTCTGACTTACCGAGCTGTGTCAGGCAATCTTCCAGTTTCGGTTCCGGCAGCGTATGCAGCACGATGAGACGTTCACCTTTCTTGTCGTCCGGGATGGCCGTCACCGCGAATACCTGCTCGGTCGCGGCAGCAAGCTCCTGGAGCTTGTCTTCCACCTTGATGTGCGGCACCATTTCGCCGCCGATCTTGCTGAAGCGACTCAGCCGGTCGGTGATGCGAATGAATCCATCCTCATCCACCGCCGCGATGTCGCCGGTGTTGTACCAGCCATCGCGAAGGACCTCCGCAGTTTTCTCCGGCCGGCCCAGATAACCCTGCATGATGTTCGGACCGCGCACCAGCAGCAGACCTGGCTGTCCAGGCACAACTGGTTGGTGAGTTTCCGGATCAACAATACGCACGCTGATTCCTGGCAGCGGATGCCCTATGCTGCCGCGCTTGAAGCCCACCTGCCGGAATTGTGCCGCGCGAAAATCGCGCGTGTTCACCGCAACTACTGGTGAGCACTCGGTGCAACCATAACCTTCCAGGGGCCGGAGGCCAAAATGATCTTCGAAGGCAACCGCCACGCGCTCGGGCAGCTTTTCTGCACCGGCCAGCACATATTGCAGGCTGCCGAAATCCTCCGGCGTGCAGCGCCGGATGTAAGCCTGTAGGAACGTCGGAGTCGCAAGCAGGAAGGTCACCGCGTACTGGCTGACCAAAGCTCCAATCGCTCGGGACTCCAGCGGACTGGGATGATAAACCACTCCGATTCCTGCCGCCGCCGCCAGACACAACGTGCCTGTAAATCCAAAAGAATGAAAGAAAGGAAGGATGCCCAGGATGCGATCCTTGTCGTCCAGCATGAACACCTGGTTGATCTGCTCGACATTGGAAGCGACATTGTAATGCGTGAGGACGACGCCCTTGGGATCGCCAGTGCTGCCGCTGGAAAAGATGATGGTCGCGACATCGTCGAGATGCACTTTGCGGGTAGATCCAACTGCCTTCTCCAGTAGCGCCGCGGGGAAAGTCCACGAGACTACAGCTGCCGCCAGCCGCTCGAACAAGCCGGGATCAGCCGCCAGGGCCTCCATCATGATCGCCTTGGCTGGCGGTTGCACGTGCAGGCGTTCCAGGAATGCGCTGGAGGTGATGACCGTCTGCAAATCGCATTGCTTCGCGCAGGAAGCCAGCACTTCATTGGAAGCGGTGTAGTTCAGGTTGACCGGGACTTTTCCCATCAGCAGTGCTGCCAGGTTAACCAGCGCTCCGGGAATAGATGGAGGAAGGAGAATGCCGACCATCGTTTGCCCGTCCCATACTTTCCTCAGCCGGCGGGCAAGAAAGATGGTTCGCGTCAGTGCCGCCCCGAACTTCAGCTTCGGAGTTCTTCCATCTGCCATCGCAAATCGAAAGCGATAGCGCCTTGCTGTATTCACGAAGGAGCGATGCAGCGGCCGCATGTACGTCTTGCGATGCTCGTAGGTTTCGGTGCCTAGCTCCTGTACGACCTGTCGCACTTCCTGAGCGGTGACCGTGGGTGGCAATGGTTTTCCGAACGTCACCGCCACCGGATAGGGGATCCGCCTCGGAAACTTCCACAGAAAACGTCCGCGCTCGAAGCTGAACACCGATCCCCAAACCCCGCCCAGGCTGACCGGAATTACCGGCACATCCACGCCCTTCAGAATGCGCTCCATGCCGCGCCGGAAGGGCAGCATCTGGCCGATGCGGGTCATCTGGCCCTCTGGAAAGATGCAGACTACCTCTCCGTCTTTGAGTGCCTGTGTTGCAGTCCGCAGTGAGTGGATCATGTCTCTTGGCCGAAGCTGCGACGAGATCGGGATCACTCCCATGATTTTGGCGAACGGTTTTACCAGCGGATGCTCATAGGAATCCTTGAACATCAGGAAACGAATCGGCCGTCCGGTAGTCGCGATCAGCAGCACCGCGTCCACCATCGACACGTGATTGGGGACCAGCAGCGCGCCGCCTTTCTTCGGAATATTGGTGCGGCCTTGGACATGAACACGGTACAACGTGTGCGTCGCCAGCCAGAGCATCAGCCGCAGCAGCGCGTCAGGCAGCAGATAAAGCACGTATAGCGTGGCTGCAATGTTGATCAGCGACGACGATCCGAAGATGGCACGGGGATCGAGGTGCAACAGGTGAGTCTGCAGATAATAGAATCCGCCCGCAGCGAAGACACCCACGAACGACAACAGGTTCGCTGCCGCGATGACACCGCCCTTGTCTTTTTCGTCGGGCCGGTGCTGGATCAGGGCATTGATGGGCACGATGAAGAAGCCCGCGGCGAAGCCAAGCGCTGCGAGCAGGCAGGTTACCGCAACGAATGACAATCCCGGCAATGACAGCCACACTGCCAGCAGCGTCATGCCGATCGAGCCCAGCGGAATCAGCCCGTACTCAATCTTGTCGCCGGAAGCATAGCCGGCCGCCACGCTTCCAAGACCGATACCGATCGCAATTGCCGCCTGCAACAGTCCATTGCGTCCCGGTGTGATCTTCAGGATGTCGTTGCCGTAAATGATGATGTTCGACTGAAGCAGTGCGGCAAGGAACCAGAAGTAGGTGTTACCGATCACCGCCAGCCACAGAACGCGATCGGCGCGAATCAGGCGAACCTGGGAAAACAGATCGCCCAGAGGATTCGCGCGGAACGTCTTGGTGGGGTTCGCCGCAGGAACACGCGTAATTCCGCGCGCACACAGCAACCCGACGATCGAGAGCGCGAGGAAAATGACTCCCGACCAGTGTTGCTGCCCGTGGAATGTATCGGCGAGGAGTCCGGCAACCACCGTGGCCGCGATAACGGCGACGAACGTCCCCAATTCGATGATGCCATTGCCCCAAGACAGTCGCTCCTGCGGCAGTAATTCGGGAAGCAATCCGTATTTCGATGGGCCGAAGAATGCCGCTTGCGTACTGGCCAGGAAAACCGCCGCCAGTTCGACTGGCAGGTTCTGCCACGCCAATCCAGCGATGAACAACGCCATCACCGCCATCTCAAAAAACTTGGTCCAGATGGTGACGCTGCGCTTGCTGTAACGGTCGGCGAGATAGCCGCCGGTCATCGAAAACAGGATGAAGGGCGCCGAGAACAGCGTGATGACGATGAGCACCAGACGGTCGCGGTCGGCCTGGCTGAAGCCCATGCCCACAACGAGGAAAATGACCAGGCTCTTGAGACCGTTCTCGTTGAATGCGCCCTGAAATTGGGTGGCGACGAGTGCCCAGAAACCGCGCTTCCATTTGCTTTGTGGCGCGGCAATCAGGTCTTGGTCCGCCATGGTGCCTGGAGCGGAGGCAGTCCCAGTGCTCATCTTTTGAAGCCTCGGCGAATCAGCACGATGGTGTGGGTATAAACCATGTTTATCCATGCGGTTCGGTCCTGGTTGCCATGAACCAAGAACGTTAGTTACCTTCGGTTGTGCAGGCAAAACCGCGTGCAAGAATATAGCATTCTCGCGTTCTACAATTAGCGACCGGGATATCGGTAGGCACAGGAGTTCTGATGGCGGAGCTTGTTCTCCTGCTGTTCGCGCTGCTGGCACTGGCCCTGGATACCCCATCCACCAGCCTGGTTTTTGTGTTTCTGGCCATCGGCGCTGGAGTCTGGCGGCAGCGCAAGCTGCGCCAGCAAATGGACCGCTTGGCGGAAGCCCACGCCAAGCAAAACGACGCGCTCTACCGGGAGATGGTGGAGCTGCGCCGCCAGGTCGCGTCCGGCAAACCGCTCGAAGTCGTTGGTGCCAAGGCGTCCCCCGTTGAGACGCCCGCGCCGGTTTCTGCGAAAGAGCCAGTCAAGCCCGCCGCGGTTGCGCCGCCTCCAGTTGTGACGGTGCCGGTCCCGCCTTCGGCGCCTGTGACTCCCCAGCCGGCGCCTCCGGTAGCACCGCCCGTGCCGCAGGCGCCTGCGGCAAAACCGCCGGACGTACCCAAGCCCGTTCCACCGCCTCCGGCTCCCATCGTCACTCCGCCCATCACGCAGGTTCCGCCGCTGGTCACGCCGCCCATGCAACCGATAGCTGCGCGTGTTTCGGCGCCGGCACCGGTCGCGCTGCGTGCAATGCCCCCCAAAGCGAGCGGGCAGAGGATGAAATCAGTTTTCGATCTGGAAGAGGCGCTGGGTACGAACTGGGCTTACAAGCTCGGCATCATCCTTCTCGTGATTGGCCTTGCCTCTTTGGGCATATCCAAGCTCGGAGAACTTGGGCCGCTCGGTAAGGTGTTGCTCTTGTTTGTGACCTCGTGTGCCATCCTCGGCGGAGGCATCTTCGTCGAGAAAAAAGAGCGCTACCGCATGTTTGGCCGCGCTTTCATCGGCGGTGGGTGGGCCCTGCTCTTCTTTACTACCTACGCCTTGCACCACGTCCAGGCAATGCGGGTCCTCGATTCCGAGGGCACTGACCTTGTCCTGATGTTCGCCGTGGCCGCGGGCATGGTCCTGCACACCCTGCGCTATAACTCGCAACTGGTTACCGGACTCGCATTCCTTCTGGCGTTCACCACGGTCTCCCTCAGTCACGAAGACGTCTACAGTCTCGCCGCGGGTGCGGTGCTCGCAGTCGGCCTTGTCACTATCGTCGTCCAGCGTGGCTGGTTTGAGCTGGAAGTCTTCGGCATTTTGTCGAGCTATCTCAATCATCTCTACTGGCTGTATCGCTTGCTCGGCCCCGGCGGAGCTCAAGGACACATTTTCCCGCAGTATCACGCCAGCACCGGCCTGCTGTTCTTTTACTGGCTGGTATTCCGAGGGTCGTATGTTGTGCGCAAGATCAAATCGCCCTTCGATGAACACGTCTCCACGGCCGCCGCCTTGTTGAATACATTACTGCTGCTGGCCACCATGAAGTTCCAGTCCGTAAATCCTGAACTGGCCTACGTGGCATTGCTTGGAGTCGGCGCGGCGGAGTTCTTCCTCGGACAGTTACCGATCACCAGGCGCCGGCGTCCGGCCTTTGTCATCCTCAGCGTGCTGGGCGCGGTCCTGATGATCGCCTCGGTTCCATTCCACTATTCGGGAAACAACGTCTCGATCTTGTGGCTGGTCGGAGCGGAAGCCTTCCTGGCCGCGGGCATCGTCCTTGGCGAAGTGGTCTTCCGGCGGCTTGGCTTGCTCACGGGCCTTCTGGTCGGAGCACATCTGGCTGCCATCGATTTCGTTGATCTGGTTCGCCTGCGCAACGTCACCGAACAAAGATCTCTCTCTTCCGGCATTATTTTCGCCGTATGCGCGGTGGTGCTGTACGCGAACACAATTGTGTGCGGCCGGCGATGGACTCAATTTTTCTCGTCTTCAGTCGACCGGCTACTGCTCACGTTGCACTCATACGTTGGAAGCTTCGCCGCTGTCTGTGCGGCCTGGGCTTTGTGCTCTGGTGACGGGACAGCCCTGGCGTTCGCAGGATTGATGGTGGTCCTGGCGCTCATGGGGCGCGGCCTGCAATCCAAGCACCTCCAGCTGCAGTACGCGCTTGTCGGAATTCTGGTCCTGTTCCGAAGCTTCTTCTTCAACCTGCACACCGAGATTCCTCCGCACAGTCACGTGCAAATGCGTCTGCTGACAGTGTCGGTCATGGCCGCGGCTTTCTACGTGACAGCGAAACTCGCGCGTTTGCGTGACGACGTGGAGCAGCGCGTGTTCGCAGGATTATTCGTAGCCGCCGGATCCTTGCTCGTCGCCGTGCTTCTTTATTTCGAGCTCCCGTTCGCATGGGTCGCTGTGGGCTGGATGGCGCTCGCGATTGTGCTGGCATTGGTCTCGCGCCGCGGCGGATACAGGCAACTGGCCTGGCAGGCGAATGTCCTCGCCGTCGCCACCATGGCTCGAACCTTCGCCTGCAACTTCGCGGTTGATCAAAACTGGCACGGAGTATCGCTACGTCTGCTGACCGTGGTTCTCGTTGTAGCCGGGCTCTATTTCATTTCGCGTAAAGCGATTCTGGAACCGCCCGGACGAATCCAGGCGACCGCTTACCTGCACAGCACCATTGCCACCGCCTTGCTTGCGACACTCGCCTGGTACGAAGCGCCAAGCGGATGGCTGGCGGCCGTGTGGGCGGTCTTTGCGCTGGCTCTCGCGGCGATTGACCGGCGCTTTAAGCTCGACGAACTGCCCTGGCAGGCTCATGCGCTGGCGGGACTTGCGCTGTTGCGAAGCGTGAGCGTGAACCTCTATGTCACCGATGTCTGGCATGGAATTAGTGTGCGCTTGCTTTCGCTTACCATCGTCGCTGTGGCTTTATACGCGCTTGTGGTCGTTATTCGGATCCCCGATCGCTGGCGCGCGCAGGATATCCATCACATCTACTCGTGGTCGGCCTCCACGATTGTTTCTCTTCTGCTGTGGTACGAACTGCAATCGCTGAGCGTTGCCATCGGGTGGGCGGTATTCGGCCTTGTCCTGTTCGAATACGGATTGTGGCGGACCATCAAGCAATTCCGCTACCAGGCATACGTGGCATTCGCCGCGGCCTTCGGCCGTATCTTCTTTGTGAACCTCACCGCAGGCACGCCGGACGAGCTTTGGGGCCCTCGCGTTTACACCGTTCTCCCGCTCGCGCTGATTTTCTTCTTCGTCTACGCACAATTGGCGTCGGGAGAGAAAACGACTTCTCGCGACTTGAATCTATACTTCGATGCCTTCCTGGCTTACCTGGGAACGGGCAGCATTGTCGCCGTCCTCTACTTTCAGTTCGCCAATGACTGGATCGTAACCGCGTGGGCAGCCGCGGTTTTCGCGCTGTTCGTGGTGACCCTGGCCCTGGGTCGCGGCATCTTCCTTTATCAGGCCATCCTGCTGGCCGCCGCAACATTCGCGCGCGGGGTCATGCACAACCTGTTCGGATCAAGCTACTTCGTCGGCGGAGATTGGAAAGGCCGGTTCTTTGTCCTGGGATCGGCGGTGGCGATCCTGCTTGCCACACTGCCATTCGCATTTCGCCTGAAGAACCGCTACGGCCTCACTGGACGCCTCAAAGCTCTGACCGCAGCCGTGCGGCGGCCGGAACAGGTGATGTTTTTCCTCCCCATCGCTCTCCTCACCCTGATGCTGGCGCTGAAGATGCGAGCCGGAATGGTTACAGCCGCATGGGGAGTCGAAGGTGTGGGGATCGTGCTCATGGCCCTGGCGGTAAACGAGCGCAGCTTCCGCCTGACCGGACTCGTGCTGTTACTGGTGTGCGTGGGCAAGATCATGGCCCTCGATATGTGGGGATTGGCGCTCCGTGACCGCTACATCACGCTGATTATCCTTGGCGCGGCTCTGCTCCTGGTCTCGTTCCTCTATACAAAATATAAGGATGCCATTCGCCAGTACTTATGAAGCGTGCCCTGGCATTTTTTGTAGTTCTGGCATGCGGTGTCGCCGCTCTCTATTACAGCCAGCGCCGCCGCGAGCCAACCCCTGTCTCGGCCAATGCGGTTCTCGATGTCGCCGCCGATGTGCAGCGGGATCTGACGCGTGTCCCGATGCGGTTCACTCGGCTTTCCGACGCTGAAGAGATCGCCGCCGGTAACGAACTGGCCTCCCGCTACAGCGCGGGCGATCTGTCTGCGGAAGAACAGGCGACCGAAAAATACTTGCAGAAGGTTGGCGCAAACCTCGCCCTGCATGCACATCGTCGTCTGCCGTATAGCTTTCACCTCCTGCCGGATGGCGGCATGATGAACGCCTTTTCGCTGCCTGGCGGGCACGTCTTCATTGGCAAGGGAATGCTGGATGTCATGATCACGGAAGACGAACTGGCGAACGTGCTGGGACACGAAATCGAACATGTGGACCACTATCACTGCGCAGAACGCGTTCAGATGGAGGCACAACTGCGCCACCTCGGCGTGATTGGAGCGCTGGCCCAGATTCCTTTGCAGGTCTGGGAGGCGGGCTACAGCAAGGATCAGGAATTCGAAGCGGACCGCGAAGGCATTCGGCTCGCAGTCTCCGCCGGCTACTCGCCGTACGGTGCGGTCACTATGTTCGAGAGATTCAGCAAGCTGCACGATGAATACGTCATCCATGCGCGCAGCCCCGAGCAGGAACTGTCGCAGCTCGCGATCCAGAGCCTGAACGGATATTTCCGCTCGCACCCGCAGATGTCGGAACGCATCGCCCAGGCGAACCGCCTGATTGCCCAGGAACATTGGGAATCGCGCAAGGCCCAGAAAGCGTTTCGTGTGGAGTACCAGGTGAAAAACGGCGAATATATTAAGTAGCTGGTGGCTACTCGCTTCTGGCTCCTGGCAACCGAACCCAAGGCTGCGCATTACCTCAAAGAATTGGGTTGCCGAAGACCAGGTTGCCAGTGGCCAGTAGCTACCGCATTACCGCTGTTTCAGTCGGCAGCGAATCAGGCTGCACGCCACGCCGCCGCATGGTTTTCTCATAGATGTCCATCAGCAGCTTGTAATTCTTCTCCGCCGTGTACTTGTTCTCAAATTCCTGCCTGGCGTTGCTGCCCATTTTTCGCATTTCTTCGGGATGGTTCCAAGCCCATTCAACTTTTTCCGCCAGGTCGGCGGGATCTCCCGGATTCACGTGCAGCCCGGTCCGTCCATCCTCAACGATGACTTCCATTGCGCCGAGCTTTGACCCGATTACCGGCGTCGAACACGCGAACGCTTCGGCAATCACCATGGGAAAGTTCTCGTACCACAAGCTGGGAAACAGCATGAAGCTCGAATTCTTGAATGTGGCAATCGTTTGCTCGCGATTGAGCCGCCCTTCGAAGCGAACGTCGTTTAACCCAAGCTTCGCCGCTTCACCCTTGAGCGGTTCCAGCTGCGGCCCGTCCCCGACAATACGCAGCGGGACCGGAGTCTTCAGCTTCGCCCACGCCGCCAGGATCACCGCGACCCCCTTCTCCGGGGACAACCTTCCGGCGAACATCGCGTACTCGCCCGGGTTCGTTCTTTTGCCAGGATCCGCAAAGAGGAAATTCGGTTTCACGCACACTTTCTTAGCAGGCAACCCAAGCTCCACAAACTTGCTGCGCGCAAATTCATTCAGCGCGATGAACGTATCTACTCCGCGCTCCCAGGTGTGGCGCATGCGGTGAAAGCCGAGCATCGCCGCAACCGCGGTGGTGGTCATCTTGGAATCGCGATAGCAGCTATGACGGATCCCTTCCCACAAACTGTGCTCGACGCAATCTTCGCAAACGTGTCCATCGCGATAAAAGAAAGCCGCCGGACAAAAGAGGCGGAAGTTGTGCAGGGTCTGCACCACGGGCACTCCGGCTTCCTGGCACGCTGAGTAAATGGAAGGCGAGATCACCATGAAGGTGTTGTGCACGTGAACGATGTCGGGCTTCTCCTTCTGCAGGAGCCGCGCAATGTCCTGACGCGAATCGCTTGCCCAGAGAATCGTCTTCAGCAGGCCCAGTTGTCCAAAACCGGAGATTGCTTCGGTCTCAGCATTGCTGCGGCGATATTGAATGACCTGGTGGCCGGCCTTTTGGAGAAGCTGCATCTCCTGGTCAACCACGACCTCCTCGCCACCGTGCTGGCGGTATTCGTTATGGACGAACAGTACCTTCAGAGACACGTTCCCCCTCTCGACTAGGATAATCGTTTGCAAGCCCGCGCGGAGTCCGGCGTGGAAGGATTCGGGCGGAGCCGGCCGGCGGGCGAGGTACGCCTCGCCCGCGCCGTAAAACCGTTCTTACAATCCTACTGCGGACGCACTTTCACGCGGGTGCCTTCCGGGAGTTGCCCTCCCATCAGTACCACTACACCCTTGCTGACGACGCCGTCCAATTCGCCCGAATTGTCGTTTCCCCCTCCGCCCCCGCCGTCGCCATTCTGCTGCCCGTTATCGGCTTGCTGCGATTGAAAGGCTTCGGGATTGACGAACGACACGTAACGGTCGTCGAGCGTTTGTCCCGCCTGCGGATAGCTCGGCAACAGGGCAGTGAGCGCCGCCACACGTTCGCTGAACGGCGGATGCGTCGCCTGCCACGTGGCCAATGCCCGCTTGTTCTCGGGATCGCCCGTGGCCTTGGCCAGCACATCCAGGATATCGCGCAGTCCTGATGCTGAGTATCCTGCCTTGGCCGCGAAGTCCAGTCCCGACTTGTCGGCTTCCGCTTCCTTGTCGCGGCTGATCTGCGAGGTGAGGGCCGTCGTCACCACCTGGCCAGCCATATTAATGAGCTCGCCTGCGGTAGGGATCCTCTCCGCCGCCTCCTCCTTGGCAAACGCCGCCGTCTTCTGGGCGCGCACTTCTTTCTCCAAATGGCGCTTGTCGACGTGCGCGATCTCATGCCCAAGTACGCCCGCCAGCTGCGCCTCGGTAGTGATGTTCGCCAGCAAACCGCGGGTTACGAAGACGTAGCCGCCCGGCAGGCCCATGGCGTCAACCGCCTCGGTGTTGAGAATGGCGAAGTGATAATGGATGTCCCGCGGCGATTGACGTGCCACAGTATTGCCCACCATGCTCACGTAATCCACCATGTCGGGATTCTGGTAGAGACCGAAGACGTTAATCAGCTTTGCCGCCGAGGCCTCGCCGATCGCGTTCTCCTTCTCCGCCGTCCAGGGAGTCGCGATGTCAACTCCCTTTTTGACCTTCTTGGCCTTGTCAATCAAGCCGCCAAACTGCGCCCATGAGGTCTGCACCATGAGCGTCAGCAATACCAGCAACGCGCTACTTGCAATGATGCGACGCATATGTGCCCTCCTCACTTTTTGCCCTTCGGCGCTTCTTTGGTCGGAGCGGTTTCGCTCAGGCTTCCCGCCTTGATAAAGCTGTCGAGCTGCGCGGGATTGATCTGGTAGGCGGCCAGTTGCTGGGCCGCTGCCTCGTCATCCTGGGTCGGCTGCGCATCAAGCGCCGCCTTGCTCACGTCTCCATTGGGGCTGAGCCCGTTAAAGCCCAGCGTGGTCGCATCCTTGGATTGCCGCGACGATTTCAGGGTCAGGCTCCCGCCGAACAATGGCTTGGGCTTCGGAGGTGGAGGTGGCGGTGGTTCCGGAGCCGTGTTAGCGGCAGGCGCGGCTGTGGTTGCGGATCCTGCCTTGGTGTTTTTCTTTTTCTTGGTCTGTTGCTGGTCCTGGGTTTGCTGCTGAGCAGATACAATGAACGGACTGCATAGTGCCAGCCCGACCGCGGCGAATAGCAATAGTCGCATACTTCGCGAAAACATCATTACCCTCCCCAAAAGCCGGACGAATTTTATCCCGTAATGTTCACGGGTTCCTTGCTCGTGGCCTGCTCCCGGGAGACACTGCCGTCGGTCCCCAGGAGTTCGTAAACCTGCGTTTCTACGGTCTTGCCTTTGACTTTGACCCCACCCAGCGGCCTGCATTGGGCGCTGTCCCCGAGGCGCTGCCGCGTGGCTTCGCTGATAATAATCGAAGTTTCGTATTCCTTGTTCAAACTTTCTAGCCTCGCGGCCAGGTTGACCGCATCTCCAATGACCGTGAATTCGATCTTTTTTCCCTTGCCAACGTTGCCGAAAATCACGGTCCCGGTATTGAGTCCAATGCCGATAGCGATAGGGTCCTTGCCTTCCGCCTGGAACTGAACATTCAGCAGTTTGACCCGCTCGATCATCTCCAATGCCGCCTGGGCCGCATCCTGGGCATGGTTCGAGTCCGGCGTGAACGCGCCCCAGTAGGCCAGGATGCCGTCGCCGATGAACTTGTCCACAATGCCGTTGTGCTTGAAGATGATCTCGGTCATCGCCGTCAGGTACTCATCGAGCAAGGCGATCAGCGCCGTCGGTTCGGATCTTTCCGTCATGGCGGTGAAGTTGCGCACATCGGAGACCAGGATGGTCAGTTCCCGCTTGTCTCCTCCCAGGTGCATGCTCTCCAGGTTGTCGAGTACATGCTTCACGAGCTGCGGCGCGATGTAGCGGTCGAGCACGCCGCGTGTACGCCTTAATTCTCGTCCGGTGGTGGCATAGCGAATTCCAGCCGAGGAAAAGTAGGACAGGCCCAGGCCGAGCGATGGCGCGACAGCCGGCATCCACAGGTGCCAGCGGCCGAAGATCAAAGTGACTAAGCCCGCGTAAACCGCCAGCACGGCCAGCATAATGGCAGAGCCGGTAAGAACTGACGTCAGCCGATATGCCAACAATGCGCCTGTCCCCACCAATATCACGATGGCGACGATCAACAGCCACCTTGGGGCGGCGCGCATGGCTTCACCGTGCAGCAGATTGTCAACCGCGGCTGCGTGCACAATGATTCCCGGCGCCGCCTCCGCAAACGGAGTTGTGTGCGTGTCCGATCCCCCCGACGCGCTCGCTCCCAGCAGAACAATCTTGTCGCGAAAGAAGTCCGGTTTGAATCGCGTCACATCTGCCGGACATTGCTCCGGATAAATGGAACAGATCACCTGCCACAGCGGGATGCGGTGGTATGCGAAGGAATCGCCCTTCCACAGCAGGAGCATGCGTCCTTCGTTGTCCACGGGGATTCGCAGTCCATCGCGCACCACGTGATTGGAGCCCATGGAGGACTCGCGCCGCTCCCAGTCGAAGCTGCCCTTGCTCCGCCCCGAGGCGACCTCGAACGTGCGTACCGAAAACGCGCCGAAAGTCTGATCGCCATAGACGAACTGCAGCGGCACGCGGCGGATGGTGCCATCGGGATCAGGCACCGCGTTGACGGATCCCATAGCTGCCGCAGCCGCTTGCAGCGCTTCATCGGGGATGTTCAGGGCATTTTCCCTGGGCTCCACAAACTCTCCCAGGGCATTGTGCTTGCCTGCCTGAGTCTTGAGTTGCTCTATCTTGCGTCCCTTCTCGCTCTGGTCGGTAAGCTCCATCTTGGTCGGACTGAATGAGTAGCCGATCACGACGTTTCCCGCCGACTTCATAACTTCGGCGAACTGCGCGTCAACCTCGGGCGTCTCCGTGCCGGCAAAGATGGCATCCAGGGCGATAGCACGCGGTTTTCCGTGGCTGACATATCGCACCAGCTCGGCCCACACCTGGCGAGTCCAGGGCCAGCGTCCCAGCTTCTCGTTGAGCACGTCGAAGCTGGCATTATCAATGTCAATAATGACGATGTTGGGGTCGACGCTATTAGGACGGACCGTCCAGCGAACCCGGGCGTCGTAGCTGCCGTCTTCGAGGAACTGCACTGCTGAAATCTGCGACAACCCGGCCACCAGCGCGGCAATCACCACTGCCGCAACACAGACTCCACGCAGGAATGTCCGTTGACTGTAGGACTTGGCCATAATCGGGCGAGGGAGCGGAACTATAGCCCGCGATTTTCCGTCGCTGCGGGGGTACTGTCAAGTTGGCCGGAAGGGTCGGACGAGGCCCGACGGGGTTTACGTCAACTGCCGGCCCCGCCTTCCTTCACCCCAGTCGCAGGCATTAGGTTGGGTCTGCGAGCCCCGAACTCTAACATCCTTTGTTGCGCCATGCCAGGGCAGGAATTTTTCATGTTGACTTTGGAGCAGTCCCAGTGGAGAGTTCGGGAAGCGGGGTGATCGGAGGGCCCGAATGCGAGACTTCATGATTCTGCAAGCCCTCGATGTTCTGACCACCGTAATGGTGATCAGGTGGGGGGGCGGTGCGGAATTGAACCCATTGATTGGCAAGTTTGTGGCCTTCTTTGGCCTGTTCGGCGGGTTGATCATGGCTAAAGTGGTCGCAGTGGGGATTGCCCTGCGCCTGAAGAAGCTGTTGCCACTGGCTAACCTTTTATTCGCCGCTGTCGTGTCGTGGAATCTGCTTATTATGGCTGGCCTGCACTGGAGAGTTTTCTAATCCAGGAAATCAGTGGCGCAACTCAGCACCAGTCCTGCAGGTGGCGAGCCCCATCGCGGATGCTGCATCTTGTCCTTCCGTCACAGATTGTCTTGAGGCGCTTGCTAAAGCCCCACAGCGGGTAGCCCACCCTTTCGCGTCAAAGTGCAGAAGTAGATGTCCCACCCTCTGGGGACGTCGGGATTTGTCACGGCGTTGGAAGAGTTGATGCTGCGTCCACTGGCGGCGCGAAAGGCTGGACGACACAAGAAGCCGAGAGGCGACTCAACTCACGCCGACCTCACCTTCGTGGCGTAGAAATTGGGGAATGTCCCGTCTGTCCCCGCATTTCCCCCCAAGCAGAAGTAGGACAAGTGCGGTGGGCAACATCACTTGTCCACCGTCGCGGTCCGCAGGCGTCATGAGTATTGCCTTACCCAATCCTGCATTTCGCTGGCTAAACCTGTATCACGCCAACCGATGAATGTTTTGCCATGTTCGTCTCTTCCGATCCAAATCTCGGTTGCGGGCGGGAAGGCCTTCCTTTCGCCTTCGTTACCTACAACTTGGCCATTCTCGCCAAGCTTTTGGAGGAATGTGTCCATCTCTAATGGATAAAAATGCACTTCTTCAAGTCGCGGGTGGCCCACCCTTTCGCCCGGTTTTGGCGAAGGGTGGGACATCTACTTCCGCACCTTGACAGTAAGAAACCTTTCCAAGCGTCCTCGCTTTCTCGCCGCGGGTGGCCGACCCTTTCGCCCGGTTTTGGCGAAGGGTGGGACATCTACTTCTTCTGCACTCTGACGGTAAGAAACCTTCCCAAGCACTCCCGCCGCCTCGCCGTCCATTGCGATTCAATCTCCACCACTCCATCTTCCCCGGTTGCTATATGCCGGAAACTGCTCCACCGCCAGTCTTCCGCCCGGGCCACCAAGCCCCGGCGCACTGGATTCTCGTGAATATACTGCATCTTCTCGTAAAACTTCTTCTCGCTCCACACGTTGAAGTCGTAGTAACGGCGTTGCCAGAAGCCGCCGGCCTTGCTTAGTTTGCAGGACACAATCTGCTTCAACATCTGGAGAACCACGGCCAGGTTACTGCGCTCCGGTTCGCTGATGAGCAAGTGGACATGGTCCGGCATGACCACGTAGGCGCTCACATAGAAGCCGTACCAGCGCCGCACCCGCTCCAGCGTTTGCTCGAACAGGTCACGCGCTGCTGCCCTGCCCAGGTTAGCGGCGTGGCGGTAGCAGTTGAAGGTGACATAGTGCAGGTGTCGCGCATGCTGGTAGCGCTTCAGGGCGCTGGGCATGGTGCAAAAGATTTTAGTGTTTGAGATTCCTGCTGTCAGTGATGCTCTTCTTGTCCCACCCTTCGCCAAAACCGGGCGAAAGGGTGGGCCACCCCGCGATTGAGCGAATCGTAGCTGTAGGTCGTGTTCTGCCCCTGCGGATCGGTCATCGAGGTGCGGTTCGACGCCGCATCATACCCGTACTGCACCGTGAACGTCCCCGCCGAGTCGAAGGCATAGTTGGTCGCGGCCGCGGTCAGCCGGTTCATGTTGTCGTAGCCGAACGAGTACGTCCCGCTGGGGTCGGTGGCCGAGGTCAACCGATTGGCGGCGTCGTAGTTGTACTGCGTGACCAGGGCGCCCGGCCAGGTCTTGCGCCACAGCCGGCACTCGAAATCATAAATGAAGGGGATGGTGACGTTGTTGCGGTCGGTGCGGTTGGCGGGCGCGTTGCAGCCCTCGTACCAGGTGTACTTCTCGAGGTATCCGGAGGGAAAGGTGATCTGGGTCAGCTTGCTGCCCGCCCCGCTGTAGGTGAAGTGGGTGTGGTTCGACACGGCGTCGTAGATGTCGGTCACGTGGTTTTCGGTGTCGTACGCACAAATATGGCTGTGGAAAACATGATTCTGCGGTTCGTTCTGGAATCGGAACAACTAGAGTCGCAAAGTGAAGGAGTTGGACCGCGTCCGAGTGGGTGGAGTTCCTTGCGGCGGCGGAATCGCTCAGCGAGAGTGGCGAATTGCGTCGCGAGAGTGCCGGACGCCGTGACTTTACGGTACTGCTTGCAGAAAAAATGGGTTCAACTCACCTTGTTGACTTCATCCGTCCCCTTAGCCGTGAAAAGAGCACCATGGTGATAGCAACAATAAGCACCATGAACAGGCTAAAGCCCATAAGGTCATTGCTGCCGTAGTCGCCTAAGAGGCCCCACTCTCTGCCGTAGTGAATCACGAGCATTCCAGTGGCCCATGCGTAGAAGCCAAAGACAGCAATCGCTGACCCGTAGTCTCCCCGGGTTCTGCCCCGGTTACGAGCCCAAAACATGCAAATGTAGGCGCCTACTTGGATCACTATATAAGCGCCTACGGGAACGAAAAGTTCATGCCAGGGCCGTCCCAAGACAATATGCAACGCGCTCGCAATACCTAGACCAGCGAGGACCAGAGCGGGTACTCCGATGCCAAACCAGCGAGCCTCCGCTGTATTCATTCGCAATCCTTGATGAAGATTTCTTCGAGTTCCTCTACAGATGATCGGGTGACGAAATATCCTCCCACGCGGGTGGCCCACCCTTTCGCCCGGTTTTGGCGAAGGGTGGGACATCTACTTCCGCACCTTGACAGTAAGAAACCTTTCCAAGCGTCCTCGCTTTCTCGCCGCGGGTGGCCGACCCTTTCGCCCGGTTTTGGCGAAGGGTGGGACATCTACTTCTTCTGCACTCTGACGGTAAGAAACCTTCCCAAGCACTCCCGCCGCCTCGCCGTCCATTGCGATTCAATCTCCACCACTCCATCTTCCCCGGTTGCTATATGCCGGAAACTGCTCCACCGCCAGTCTTCCGCCCGGGCCACCAAGCCCCGGCGCACTGGATTCTCGTGAATATACTGCATCTTCTCGTAAAACTTCTTCTCGCTCCACACGTTGAAGTCGTAGTAACGGCGTTGCCAGAAGCCGCCGGCCTTGCTTAGTTTGCAGGACACAATCTGCTTCAACATCTGGAGAACCACGGCCAGGTTACTGCGCTCCGGTTCGCTGATGAGCAAGTGGACATGGTCCGGCATGACCACGTAGGCGCTCACATAGAAGCCGTACCAGCGCCGCACCCGCTCCAGCGTTTGCTCGAACAGGTCACGCGCTGCTGCCCTGCCCAGGTTAGCGGCGTGGCGGTAGCAGTTGAAGGTGACATAGTGCAGCTGCCGCGCCTGCTGGTAGCGCTTCAGGGTGCTGGGCATGGTGCGGAAAGTTTAGCGTTTGAGATTGCTGCTGTCAGTGATGCTCTTCTTGTCCCACCCTTCGCCAACACCGGGCGAAAGGGTGGGCCACCCCGCCGTCCCCCCGCTGCCCGGCAGCACTACCGACGTCAGCCGGTTTTCCACGTCCCAGTTGTAGGTCGTCGTGCCCGACGCATCCACCTTCATCTTCGTGTTCCCGTTCTGGAAGACTCGGGGACAGACGGGACATTCCCCCATTGTTTTGGCCCGATATGGGAATGTTCCTCCTACCAGTTAACGTCGAAAGTACAGGCATGGCCGGCGGACGAGTCATTTCTGCTAATTTCCAAACCGTGGACCACCGCTCACTAACAGCCGACCTGAAACTTCTCTTTTAGAACACCGCCGTCCCCTGTCGAATCCACAGAGGCGATCCCTTGGGTTGGGTTAGCTGTCCGTAGAAAGTCTTGTCTCCCGTCCCCGAAGTGAGCAACGGAACGACCACCGTATGCTCGATCTCTCCAGGAGCAAAAGTGACGGTCTGGGCTGTGCGGGTGTAGTCCACGTTGCCGATGGCAGTTCCGTCGGCGGTCGAGAAACGCACGGAGACATTGGTGGAACTGGCCGGGTTCAGAGTTACAGTGAAGGTGGCGGTCGAGTTACCGGCGTCAATCACAGCGTTGCTCACCGACACCTGGCGCAGGCTGGAGTTAATCCTCAACGACCCGAACAGGGCGGGCGCAGCGCCTTCGCAATGCTGTTCGAAGTCGGACGAGAATTTTTTCACATTCCCTGAGCCGTCATAAACAGCCTGGGTGACGACGAAGCGCCCGGTAAGCGTGTTACAGCCGCGTCCCTGGCCACTTACTGACAGGCCCGGCACCCCCGGCGGCTGGAAGGGGAAGCGCTGGGCATTGTCGTAGGTTCCAGGTACGAGGGTCTGGCTGTCGGGTGCGGCAAAGTCGAGAGTCCAGAAGTCCCCTGTCTGAATGCTGACGCTGACGCCGTTATCGAAATTACGGCTGGGAGTGAACAATCCGTCGCTGATGTTGAAGAGGAAGAGCTGGCCTCCGCCGATAAAATCGCCGGGCTGGCTGCTCATCGAAAGCGCAGTGATCGGGCTGTTGGGATCGAAAATTTTTACGTTTGCGGACGCATCCCCTAAAGGCGCTCCGGTCGGGGAACTGAGTTGAACTTTGAACGTCTTGCTGCCTCGCGAAAGGCGGTCGCCGATGACGGGAACAGTGATCGTCTGCGAGGTTGTGCCTGGCTGAAGCGTAACCGCACCCGAGGTGGCTACGTAATCGGTTCCGGCGACGGCGGTGCCATCAGCGGTCGCATAGTTGACGCTTACCGGGTGGTCGCTGAGCAGGGAAAGCGCCAGAGTCACGCTGGCGTCGCTGGTGCCGACATTTCCCTTGAGCGCGCTGGCGTCGCCGATCCCAAAGCGCGGCGTTACCGGCACGGACGAGTTATAACGCACAGAACCATAGAGCGCCGGCGTAGCTCCTTCACAGTGTTGTTCGAAGTCCACAGCGAAGCGGGCGACGGTATTGTCAGGGTTGAATGCAACCTCGCTCACCAGGAAGCGGCCCGCGACAGTGTTGCAGCCGCGCCCGTCGCCCGAGACATCAAGGCCGGGTTTCGGGGGCGCGTGAAAGGCATAGCGCTGAGCGCCTTCGTATTCGCTGCGGGCAATCGATTGGCCAGTAGGCGGAGCAAAATCAAGAAACCAGAACAGACCAAAGCCGGAACCGAAGAAGGAGACCGTAATCCCGCTGGTGGAACCGCTGACGGTGAAACTGCCGTCCGCAGGAGTGAACGTTGCTTGCATACCCTGGCCGATATAGTCGCCGGGCTGGCTATCGAGAAAGATCAAAGTCTGGGGATCGGCCTGAGCCAGTGGTGCGAGGGCAAGGCTGACAAGGATCAGTGCGAGTAACAGTTTCATGCAACCTCCAGGGTGTATGGCTGGTTCTGGTCCAAAGGTGGGGCTACCACGGAGCCCGCGCAAGCCGGCGCGAAGCATCGGTAATGCTGCCTCAGAAGCGGTCGCTTGTCGAGGAGAAAAAAGTTAGATGCGCGTTTACGCGTGGCCGGCGCTGGTGAAGGCTTCCAGAGCCTCGCTCAGGGTGGTGAAAGTCAAAAACAGCGATTCCACCTTGGTAATTTCAAACAGCTTGCGAACCCGCTTATTTACTCCTGCGAGGGCGACGCAGCGTCCGGCCTTATGCCCGGAGACGTAGGCGGTCACGAGCGATCCCAGACCGGCGGAGTCGATGTAGGGAACGTGGGTCAGGTCAAGGATGGTGGTCGGCGAGTGCTCGGTCTGCAGCGCGGTCTGAAATAGCGGCAGGTTCTCCATGGTCAATGGGCCCTTCAGCAGGAGAACGCCGTGTCCATGAACGGAGCCGGTGTAACGTTCGATCACCAGCGGGTCGGAAGGCATGGGGGGATTGTAGCAAACGGCCAGCGCATCGTGGATTCCGAGCTTCCAGCTACCCAGGCGCCAGCTACCAGCCACTTAAAGTGTTTTGATATCCATGCTCCGCCACAAGTACCAGCAGGCCACGCTCCGGTAGGGCTCCCAGCACTTGGCCAGTACTTCCATCTGCTTTGGCTTGGGCAGCTTGCGCTTGCGGTAGTGTCTCCGGATGGCCATCTGAATACCGAGATCGCCGGTGGGCAGGACATTGGGACGTCGCAAAGAAAACATCAGGAACATGTGCGCAGTCCAGACACCAATACCCTTGATCCTGGTGAGCTCTGTAATCACTTCTTCGTCGGGCAAGTCAGGCAAGGCCGCGAAGTTTACCTCACCGGAGTGCGCCTTGGCCGCCAGATCACGCAGGTAGCTCAGCTTCTGCTTGGAGAGACCCGCGCCGCGCATCTGGGCTTCCGAGAGCTTGAGGATCCCTTGCGGGGTTAACGGCAGGCCGGCGAGATCGGTCAGGCGCTTGAATATCGTCGCCGCCGCCTTCCCGTGCAGCTGCTGGTAAACGATCGCTTCGGCCAGGCTGGCGAAGCAGGGGTCGTCATAGTTCATCTTGTAGGCGCCGACGCGCTCGATGATGGCTGACAGCACAGGGTCGGCTTGTCGGAGATGACGAATGGCTTTCCGCATGGCGATATTGATTCACCTGAAAGTTGGGATGATACAGAAAATCCCACGCAGCCTCCGGCCGCAGCCTGCCAGGGAATGCTAACTGAAGATTCGACATGAGGTTTACAGTTTACTGTGGCATGGAGGTATGAGGTCGCAAATTGCGACCTCGAAGGTGCCCCCGTTTCGCGCAACCCGCGCGAAATGTTTATACTGCACCTTCACGCAAACCCATGATCACTATTGTTTCCGGACTCCCACGCTCAGGTACTTCCCTGATGATGCAAATGCTCGCCGCCGGCGGCATGCCGGTCGTTTCCGACGGCGAGCGCAAGGCCGACACCGACAATCCCAAGGGATACCTCGAGTGGGAACGCGTTAAACAGCTTCCCAAAGATCCCTCGCTGATCGCCGAAGCTGAAGGCAAGGCTGTGAAGGTTATTTCCCAGTTGCTGTTATCGGTCCCGCTCGATCGCCAGTACCGCGTGATTTTCATGCAGCGGCCGCTGCCCGAGGTGATGGCCTCGCAGGACGAAATGCTGCGCCGCCGTGGCACCTTCGATGCCGGAGTGGACGCGTCGGCCATCACACAGGCCTTTCGCGACCATTTATATGACGTCCATACCTGGCTTAATGGCAAGCCGAACGTCACCGTGCTGCGGATCAACTATCACCAGGTATTGCAACAGCCGCGAGAGACAGCGGAAAGCATCGCCAAATTCCTGGGCGTGGCGCTGGATGTGGAGGCCATGGCACGGCAGGTGGACAAGGACCTGTACCGGCAGAGGCAGAAACAGGAGGGGTAGCGGCAGAACTGGCTGTCTAGAGCTTCAGACGATCCAGCGCTTCCCCTGCGGAAACAATTGGGACTCCTTCCACCTCTTGCAGTGACAGCAAGTCTGCCTTGTCGCCCGTGACCAGCAAGTCAGCGTGCCCATCGACTGCCGTCGCAAGGAACACGTCATCATCCTCATCGGGACTGAGCCGGATCGCAGTAACCAATTCGACCCGCTCGGTCTGATAAACCAGGTAGGCAGCGATGTCCACGACGAATCTGTCGCTGATCTTGCTGAATTTTCGAATTCGAGGATAGTTCAACACTCGCAGGTACTCCTCGACAATCGGATCCGAGACCAGGTGAATCGCCTTCTTGCGTTGAATGGCCCGAAGGATGAGCGCGGGAGCGCCGCTTGCGGAGATCAGTCCGCTGATAAATACATTGCTGTCTATGACGAGGCGTGGGACAGACACATCACTTGCCACGCTGTTGCTTCCTCACCGCTTGCACGGCTTCCGCAACAGCGTGCTCGACCTCGCGAGCGGGAATTCTTCGGTTGGACGATTGCACTTCTTCAATCGATTTCCAGGGATCTATGTTCCGAAGTGCTCGCCGCACGGTCAATGCCTGAGCGAGAATCCCGCTGATGGAGGTTCCCTTTTCGAAGGCTTCCTTGGCAACATCTTCATGCATACCGCGAGAGACGCGGACATGGATTTGGCCATTGAAGGTTCGTGGCATGGCGCGTTCTTATCCTATACCAATATACCACGGTATAACACGTTCCCGCTTGCAATTGCGAGTCGACGCATAAGCATTGCCCTGCCAAGCTTGGCGCGGGCAGGGGGGGCCGCACGAGCCTACGTAATGCTCACTTCCGTGTACGTCCCATACACCTCGCGCAGCGCGTCGCAGATCTCGCCCACGGTGGCGTAGGCGCGAACCGCGTCAATGATGTAAGGCATCGTATTCGCCTGCGAGATGTTACCGTTATTTCCCGCGGCCGGAGTCCCGGCAGCGGCTTTCTTTAGCGCATCCAGGCAGCGACGCACATCTTCGTTTGAGCGTCGCGCGCGCAGCGCCTTCAATTTTGCCGTCTGCGCCCGCGCCACGCTCTCGTCTATGTAGAGAATTTCCGGCGGCTTTTCTTCGATGGTGAACTCATTCACCCCGACAATGATCTTCTCTCGGGCTTCGGCCGCTCGCTGGTACTGGTAGGCGGACTCGGCAATCTCTTTCTGCGGGTAGCCGCGCTCGATCGCCTTGACCATGCCGCCCATGGCGTCGAGCTTACCGAAGTAGTCGAACGCGCCATCCTCCATCTGAAGCGTGAGGTTCTCGAGGAAATAGGAGCCGCCTAGCGGATCAACCGTCTGGGCCACGCCGGATTCATACGCGATGATCTGCTGCGTCCGCAGGGCTATGCGTGCCGCCTCTTCCGTTGGCAGCGCGAGAGCTTCGTCGTAACCGTCGCAGTGCAGCGACTGCGTGCCTCCCAGCACCGCCGCCAGCGCCTGGACTGCCACTCGCGCGATGTTGTTCATGGGCTGTTGCGCCGGCAGGGAAACGCCGGCCGTTTGCGAGTGAAAGCGCAGCAGCCACGCCCGCTCTTTTTTCGCGTGGAAGCGGTCCTTCATCAACCGGTACCAGATCTTGCGCGCCGCCCGGTACTTGGCAATTTCCTCGAAGAAATCGTTATGCGCGTTGAAGAAGAAACTCAGGCGCGGACCGAACTCGTCCACATCCAGGCCGCGGCGTAGCGCCCATTCCACGTATTCCACGCCGTCATAAACCGTGAAGGCCAGCTCCTGCAGTGCAGTCGAACCGGCCTCGCGGATGTGATATCCGCTGATGGAAATCGTGTTAAATCGCGGGGTGAACTTCGATCCGAACTCGAAGGTGTCAATCACCAGACGCATGCTCGGCGCCGGCGGGTAGATGTATTCCTTCTGCGCTATATATTCCTTGAGGATGTCATTCTGAATCGTGCCGGAAATTCTCTTCCAATCCGCGCCCTGCTTCTCCGCAACCACCAGGTACATCGCCCATAGCACCGAAGCGGGCGAGTTAATGGTCATCGAAGTCGTGGTCTTCTCCAGGTCAATTCCGTTGAAGAGGATCTCCATGTCTTCGAGCGAATCAATGGCCACGCCGCACTTGCCAACTTCGCCTTCACTGGCGGGATGGTCTGAGTCATAGCCCATGAGGGTGGGCAGATCAAACGCGACCGAGAGACCTCCACCGCCGTGTTCCAGCAGGTACTTGTATCGCTGGTTGGTCTCCTCCGGCGAAGCAAAGCCGGAAAACTGCCGCATGGTAAAAAGCTTGCCGCGATATCCCGAGGCGTGAATGCCGCGCGTAAACGGCGGCTGTCCGGGATAACCAAGATAATGTTCGTAATTCCAATCTTCGGGGAGGTCAGCCTGCGTGTAGAGGCGGCGGATGGGCAGGCCTGAAATCGTGGTGTAACGTGCGTGCCCGTGGTCGTCGAGATTCACGCCGCTGGCGGCGCCGATCGGCTTCTCCGGGGCTTTCTCAAGCGTTGGGGCGAGCGTCTTCTCCGCCCACTCCTTCTCGCTGGCGGATGGATGACGGTCATCAAAGATGTCAGAAATCGGGCTTTCGGCGACCTGCGGCTTCTTAATCTCGGCCATGCTCACCCCGTGTGCTTCCTCAATGATACGGCAAAATCTGATGCCGGACGCTCGGGAATAAGCGCATTTTCGCTGTGGAGTTTGTAAAATTTTGCGCATGACACCCGCATCCGTGAAGCCGGCAATCTCCATCGATGTATTCAACCAGGTGGATATTCGAGTGGGGACCATTCGGTCCGTCTGCGATGTCCCCGGCTCCGATAAGCTGGTGCAGATGCGCGTCAGCTTTGGCGATCACGAAAGAACAATCGTTGCCGGTATGAAGCAGGAGCGCGCTGATCCCCGTGAAATCGAGGGCAGGCAAGCGCTGTTCGTGGTGAACCTGGAGCCGCGCAAAATGCGCGGTGTCGTCTCAGAAGGAATGCTCTTCGATATCGGCTATGCCGACGGAGTGCAGCCGGTGCTGGCGGTGCCGGAGGTAGACGTACCAGACGGGACAAGGGCGGGTTAGCTGTAGCGCCGCCGTCCCGGCGGCCAACATGGGTGTTCCTTGCCGGAGGGACGCCGGCGCTACGGCTTCTTCCTTCCCAACTCCCACGCCTTCGCATATTTCCAAGATACGTACACTGCATGGTAAAGGTGCAGTAGCAGTCCCTCGCGGCCGTCGAGAAATCCAAGCCGGAAAAAATAGTTATAGATGAAAGTGAGCCACGGACGAACCGCGATGTTGATCACACTGAAGCGCACCGGGCCTTTGGCGGCCACCATTTCCGCGCCTAAGCAAGAGTAGCGGTTCATGTGATCGAGGTAGTCGGAAAGGGTTGGGTACGAGTGGTGAAGGAGGGCGTGTCTTAGCTGTCCTGTAATTCCCTGGGTTAGCTTCGCGTCCTCGTGCACCAAGCGGTCTTCGAAGCGGGCGGCGCCTCTGCGAAACAACCGAAGTTTCGGATCAGGCCAGAAACCGCCGTGCCTAATCCAGCGGCCGAGGAAATGGTTCTTGCGAGGAAGCCAATAGCCCGTAACATCGTGCTGGACAGACGCGTTCTGCTGAATCTCATTGCCAAGCGCAGCCTCGATGCCCTCATCCGCATCAAGACTCAGAATCCAGTCCCCCGATGCCTTATCCAGCGCTGAATTCTTCTGCGCGGCGTACCCCTTCCATTCCTCAATGAACACTTTCGCCCCGAACGATTTCGCGATCTCCACCGTGCGATCAGTTGATCCCGAATCCACAACGATGATCTCTCCCTTGCCGTCGCGCACCAGGGGTTGAACGCTCTCCAGCGTACGGGCGATGTTGGCTTCTTCGTTGTAAGTGATGATGACGACCGACAGGGTCACGGAGAGAGAATAACCCAAGAATCATGCCGTCGAAGTGGCTTCAGTGGTTAGATCGATTCCGCAGGTTAATAAAACAGGACTCTTCGGGAAATTATCTTCGCGAATGCACCATCGGGACGGCCCCATCGGAATAACTCCATCGGAACAGCCCCGTCGGGAGGGCACGGTTTAGCCGTGCCAAGGATGCAACGAATTAACCTAGGGGCTTTAGCCCTAGCAAGGGCGCGCACTACTTCTATTCGTTCGCCTATGCCCGAGCCTCAAAACCAAAGCCCTGCCGCAAAGCAGCAGGGCTCGGATGCTACGCCAACCCATCTAGTGCTGTTGGTCTGGCTGGTCCTGGATCGGTTGAGGCTGGATTGGCTGGTTGGGCACGCCGGGCTGTATTTGGCTCTCAGGTCTCGGCGCGGCATAAGGCACATTGGGCATCTGGCTAACTTCGCCCTTCACTGCATCTGCCAGCTGGATGCTGTTATGCGTCAGCGTCAAACCAGTGGCGCGATCGAGTTCCACGCGTGACTTAACGTAGTTGGCGTTGGCGGTAACCAGGTTGGACTGCGCCTGTGTCAGGTCGCGCTGCGCTTGCAGCACCAGGGTAGTGGTTGAGGCGCCCAGGGCATATTTTTTCTGCTCGGCATCCAGGGATTGCTTCGCCAGTTCGACGGCTGCGGCCGCTGCTTCCACGCTGGCACGGCCTTGCTGCACCGAGAAACTGGCGTTGCGGACCTCGATACGGACCTGGTTTTCAAGCTGCTGAAGCCGCATCTGCGCCTGCCGATACTCGAGCTCGGCGCGTACTTGCGTTGCTTGTGCGGCACGGTTGCGAATGGGAATGGTCAACTGCAGGCCGATGCCTTTGTCCGGAGCGCTAGAGTCAAACAATTGGTTGATGGTTCCGCCATAGCTCACGCGCGGCGGCACATCCGAGGGCTGGATACAGAACTGCTGGTCGGGCGTGGTGCAAATAGTGGCTTGCGGATTCAGGCCGCCGCCTAATCCGGTTCCACCGTAGTATGCGAAAAGGTCAAGACTCGGCAGCAACGCGTTGCCTGCCGTTTTCTTGGTCAAGTCGCGGTTGGTGAGGTCAATTCGCGACTCTGCCAGCTCGGCTCGATGGCTCAACGCATCATTGATGAGGTCCTGTATCGGTACGATGGGCTCGTCGTTGGGCACAGCCATCGTCGACGTCGGAATGACTTCGGCCTCAGCCAGGGACGGATCAACAAGGGTCCGGCTGAGCGCGTTCTTCATCAACAGCTGCTGCAATTGCAGGTTGGTCTGGGCCACGATGAGCGCCTGCTGGTTTGTGGCGGCAACGCTCTGCGCGCGCACGACTTCAATCGGTGCCAGAGTGCCGATTTGCACTTGCTTCTTGTTGTCCTCGAGCGTCTTCTGTGCAAGGGCGACCGATTCCTGCTGCACCCGGACGTTCTCGTAGGCGCTCACCAGGTCCCAGTAAATCGTCTCGATCTGGTTAACGCTGGTAATCACCTGCAAGCGGAAGGCAACATCGGAGATCTCGCGGTTGTTCTTTGCGATGCGGATAAACCGGGTATTCGACGCAAAGCCCAAGCCTTGAAGCAGGGGCTGGGTCAGGGTGGCGCGGAAATTCGAGTTGATGGTCGGGCTCAACGTGGTGAACGGAGAGTTGGTGGTGATCCGGTTATTGTTGAACGATACGTTCAGGTTCATGCCCCAGTGAAAACCCTGGTTGTATTCGAAGTTCGCGGTTCCAGTATTTTGCTGGATGATAGGAACGCCTGAGAATGCGCTGGAGCTGGGCGTGTTGTTGTGATCGAGTTGCAGGGTTCCAGTGATAATCGGATCGAACGAAGGAATTGACGAACCGGTACCCACTGTCGAGGTAACGAGCCCCGAACTTCCTGTACCCGCTCCGCCCGCGCCCGTGGTGGTTCCTCCGGCCCCTCCACCTTGAGAACCCGTCGTCGTGGTGCCGCCGATGCCGCCGACCCCGCCGCCGGGCGTTCCCTGGACCACGCCGGTGTTGACGCCTCGAATCGAGCTGCCGGCTTTCGACAGCAGGATGTCGGTGTCGGCAATCGGCAGGTTATAACGGGCAATCGCGATATCGAGATTGTTCTCCAGCGCCAGTGCGATGGCATCGTTCAGCGAAAGATAAAGTTTCCCGTCGCGCATCAACTGGCCGATGCGTGGGGTATTGGCGAGGTTAGGCGCCGAAACTTTGCGCGGACTGTACGGGCCGACTGGGTTGGGAAAGTACCCCCGCGCCTTGGAAAAGTCGCCAAAGGGCGTGGAGGTCTCCGGTTTCTGGACCTGTGGCGCCGGGGCCGGCGGTGCTCCCGCTGCAGTTTGCGCAAGAGCGTTAAGACACAGCGCGCCCGCCACGATAACGCTAGCCACAACACGGGCGAGAGACTTCAAATGGGGCAAACGCATTCGCTCATCTCCAATCTAGATAAGGGCGATTCAAAAGACTGTAAAGCTTCCCAGGTCACCTTGGTGGTACGCATACAGCCGCTTACAGGTTTCACTTTTCTGGCGCGCGCGAGGCGGCAGAGTCGTTAATCCGATCCGTGGCATGCGGGAAGTGAAATAGTATAGCTGACATGGCGCTCGCTTCTGCGCTTGCGGAAAGGCCGGCCGAGTAAAAGTTTGTAAAGGTTGCAAGGCGGTTGGATGAGAAAAGTACCGCCCGGGACTCCCGAATTCGCATGCGTAATCTCAAGTTAATACTGGCCTACGACGGCACGGATTTCGCAGGATGGCAGGTGCAGCCGGACGCCGTCACGGTCCAGGGCACGCTTGCCGCAGCTATTGGACGGCTTACGGGGGAAAAGGTCTTGCCGCAAGGCTCGGGGCGCACCGATGCCGGTGTGCACGCGCTTGCCCAGGTGGCGACCTTCGCGACGACCTCTCCCATTCCAGGGGAGAACTTCCTGAAGGCCCTGAACGACATTTTGCCGCCAGCTATCCGGGTTCTCCACGTGGAAGAAGTGCAAGCCGAGTTTCATGCGCGCAGGTCGGCAATGGCCAAAACCTACCGTTACCGCATGTACCGCGAAGCGATTTGCCCGCCCTTTCTGGCAAGATACGTGTGGCATTACCCCTATCCGCTGGATGAAGAGTCCATGAAAAGTGCAGCAGGATTGGTGATTGGGGACCACGACTTCACTTCATTTGCGGCGGTCGATCCGGAGCGCGGCCGGGACGATGACAAGTCCGATAACCGGCGCAGCATCTCTTGCTCAAGCTGGCAACGACAGAAAGACGAGTTGATCTACACCGTCCGGGGCACCGGCTTTCTCCATCACATGGTGCGCAATTTGGTAGGAACGTTCCTTCTGGTCGGAAAGGGGACTCTGAAACCCGTGGACATCGAACGCATTCTACTGGCGCACGATCGCTCACAGGCCGGCGCCACAGCCCCAGCCCGCGGGTTGTTCCTGGTCAGCGTCGAGTACTGACGGTGTGGCGCGGGTGCCCTCACCCGCGTAAACTTTCCATAGATATATGGCCACAGATGTTCAGGCCGCGGTTCGCAAGGTAGCTTCGGTCAATCCTGCGACGGGCGAGCTCTTGCGCGAATTTGCGTGCGCCGGCGAAAGCGAGATGCACGCCGCAGTCTCACGGGCGCGAACTGCGCAGCGCGAGTGGAATCAGCTCGGCATTTCACGTCGAGTCAATATCCTTCGCGAGTTTCAGCATCAATTGCACAAGCAGAAATCCGACGCTGCCCGGCTGATCACGCAGGAAGCAGGCAAACCCTACGTCGAAGCGCTCTTGACCGAAGTGCTGGTGGTTCTCGATGCAACTGCCTTCCTGGTGAAAAATGCCTACCGCCTCTTGCGGGATGAGGCCCTTCCGCACGGCAATATCGCGATGAAGACCAAGGCCGGGCGGATCGTTCGAGAACCGTATGGAGTGGTTGGAATCATCTCACCGTGGAACTATCCCTTCTCAATTCCGGCAACCGAGAGCCTTGCGGCTCTGGTGGCGGGCAACGCTGTCGTCATCAAGCCTTCCGAATTGACCCCGGTTGTCGCGCTGGAGTTGGGCTCAATGCTGCATGCGGCGGGAGTTCCGGAAGACGCGTTCCAGGTCGTGGTTGGCGACGGCTCAACCGGTGCCGCCTTGATTAATTCAGAAATCGACAAACTGATTTTCACCGGGAGTGTTGCGACCGGCAAGCGGATCGCTCAGGCAGCCGCCTCGCGATTGCTCCCGGTGGTGCTTGAACTGGGTGGCAAAGATCCGATGCTTGTGCTTGACGACGCCGATGTCGAAGTCGCCTCGAGCGGTGCCGTCTGGGGCGCATTCGTGAATGCCGGGCAGGCTTGCCTTTCGGTGGAGCGTTGTTACGTTCACCGCAGCCTTTATGACTCATTTCTTGATGCCTGCGTGAACAAGGCGAAACAGCTGCGGGTTGGCAACGGCATGAATTCGGAAACGGACGTGGGCCCTATGATTCATGAGCGCCAGGTGCGCAACGTGGAAGTGCAGGTTGAGGACGCCCTCGCGCGGGGCGCCCGCCTCCTCTGTGGCGGTGCACGCCTCGGCAAAGGAAACTTCTATGCGCCCACCGTCCTTGCCGACGTGAATCACGACATGAAGATCATGCGCGAAGAAACCTTCGGGCCCGTGCTTCCGGTCATGGCCTTCGATCGTGATGACGAAGCCGTTCGCCTCGCCAACGACTCCGACTACGGCTTGGCTGCTAGTATCTGGGCACGCGACCGCGCTCGCGGAGAGGCCCTGGCAGCCCGAATCCACGCCGGCACCGTGATGGTGAACGACACCGTCTCATGTTTCGGGATCAGCGAGGCTCCTCACGGTGGCGTGAAAGCCAGCGGCATCGGACGAACTCACGGCCGCTACGGCCTGGAAGAGATGGTGCGCATCAAGTATGTCGGGTCCGATCGCCTGCCGGGCGTCAAGAAAATCTGGTGGTACGGATACGGCGCGGCCTTCGTGCAGCAAATGGAAGGATTTCTTGATCTGCAATTCGGCCGCGGCTTGGGCCGCCGCGTGCGTGGCGCCATGCGGTCCGCAGGCGTGTACGCGCGGAAGGGAAGGGTATAACAGAATTATGAGCAACGATCGCGGCCGTGAAATGCTGCGCCATACACTCGCCACGCTTGCCTATCGCGGCGGAAAAGCCGTACGCAATGCGCCCTCAACCTTCGCTGTTTTTCAAGCAGGAGACGGAACCAGGCAGCCCGCGCAGATTCTCGCCCACATCGGCGACCTGATGGATTGGGGCCTCTCCATTGCCAAAGGCCAGCAGAAATGGCAGAACTCCGAACCCTTACCCTGGGATCGGGAAGTGCAACGGTTCTTCGCCGCGATCAAGGCTTTCGACGATTTCCTTGCCTCGGGCGAGCAAGTGCAGGCGCCGGTCGAACAGCTCTTCCAGGGACCGATTGCCGACGCCCTTACCCACGTGGGTCAGCTCAACATGCTGCGACGCCGCGCAGGTGCGCCCGTGCTAGGTGAGAACTACTTCGTCGCCGACATCGCCGCGGGCCGTGTGGGACCGGACCAGGCCGCGCCAAAGCGGGAATTTTGACTGCTCCCAGAAAGCCAGGTTAAGGCTCCCGCTCAACTTCGAGTAAAATAAATCGTTCTGAGCCGAATCCGGCGGCCCGCGTGCCGCAGCGACGAGGATTACTGAATTGGCCACCACGGAAACCGCTGCTTCCACAGCTCCTACCCAACTCCCACATCACAAAGTGAAAATCAAAAAGGTGGGACAACGTTCCTGCAATGAGAAAGACGCAAAAGGAAAGTTCTGCGGCGGGCATCTAAAGCGCTGGTACTACATGAGCGATGCCCTGGAGCAGGCGTGCGGCGACGTGGAGAAGGCATGGGGTCCGAATGCCGAAGTCTACCGTTGCGAGCATTGCAAAACTCTCTACCTGCCCAACCCCGAAGACGTGCGTGGCATCAATGTGGCCGGAAAGGGCCGGACTTCGGTTTTTGGATTGACCGTAGCACCCAAGGAGAAGTAGAGCGAGAGCATCTGCGAACTGCGAAGCGAGAACTGTTTTCCAGTTTGTCTTGAGGTTTTGGTTTCATCGCTGTGAACACTTCTGAACTCATTTACGACTGGAACCGCATCCATCCCGCATCGCTGCGGCCTATGGGAAGAGTTCTGCTGAACGACGAAACTCTGCGTGATGGCTTGCAGTCCCCGTCGGTGCGCGATCCTTCCATCGAAGAGAAGATCCGTATCCTTCACCTGATGGAGTCGCTGGGAATCAACTCGCTTGACCTGGGGTTGCCCGGAGCGGGTCCGCGCGCGGTCGAACATACGGAAGCCTTGGCCCGCGAAATCGTGACCCACAAGATGAAAATCACTGGCAATTGTGCCGCGCGGACCCATGAGAACGACATTCGTCCCGTTGCCGAGATTGTACAGCGTACCGGCTTGAACATTGAGGCCGCGACGTTTCTCGGATCAAGTCCCATTCGCCGTTATACCGAAGGCTGGAGCGACGACTTTCTGCTGCAAACCACCGAGAGCGCGGTGAAGTACGCGGTGTCCCTGGGACTCGATGTCATGTACGTGACCGAAGACACCACCCGCTGCGATCCAGAGATGGTCAAGCGCCTGTACTCGACCGCGATCAACTGTGGGGCAAGGGCCATCGTGATTTGCGATACCGCCGGGCACGCCACTCCGATGGGCGCATTCGCGCTGGTGCGTTTCGTCATGGACGAAGTAGTGAAGCCGTCGGGAGAGAAAATTCGCGTCGATTGGCATGGCCACTGTGACCGCGGACTCGCGATTGCAAACTCGATGGCGGCACTGGTCGCAGGAGCTGAGTGCGTGCATGCCTGTGCCCTCGGCCTGGGCGAACGCGTGGGCAACACCCAGATGGACCAGATGCTGGTCAACCTGAAACTGATGGGAATTCCCCCATGGGACAAGCAGGATGTCACCCAGTTGAAGGAGTACTGCCGGGCTGTGTCAAGCGCCACCGGAGTGCCGATTCCCGCGAACTACCCCGTCGTTGGCGACGATGCTTTCCGTACCGCGACTGGCGTCCATGCGGCCGCTGTCATAAAAGCCTACAAGAAGAATGACATCGAGCTTGCCAATACGGTCTATTCCGGAGTTCCATCCCATGTCTTTGGCATGGAACAGGTGATTGACATCGGACCGATGAGCGGGAAATCGAATGTGTTGTTTTGGCTGGAGCGGCACGGAATACCCGCGGCTGAAGATGTCGTCGAGCGTATTTACAAGCGGGCCAAGGCGTCGAACCATACGTTGAGCGATGCGGAAATCCTGGAGTGCCTGCAACCAGCTGCGACTTCGTCCGATTGACCGATTCGCCCTGAGCCACTGCTGCTCGCGGGCTGGTCCTCTCGTAATCCGCGGTCGCCCCTAAAGGCACTCTCAGAAAGCCTCCTGCGTTGTAAGATGACGCATAACTGCGATGGCCCTTACTCCCCGAGCCGAAGTGACGGGAAATCCCGGCAATATCAACCAGGAGGTGGCACGCCTGGCGGTATTGGCGGAGGTGCGCTCGGCGTTTGCCTGGTTGCGCGCCCAGGAGCCACAACTCGCCCACTGGCAGATGGAGGTAGCGCGCATCGCCGCGCCGCCCTTCGGCGAATCCGCGCGAGGCGCCTGGCTGGCAGACAAGTTCCGTGAATTAGGTTTGGACAATGTGCACACGGACGATGTCGGCAACGTCTTTGGCATTCATCCCGGATACGGAACGAGTTTTGTCTCCCTCAGCGCTCACCTCGACACCGTCTTCCCCGCAGGAACACCGCTTACTATTCGGCAACAGGGCACGCGCCTGTACGGTCCCGGAGTCTCAGATAACGGAGCCGGCATCACGGCCATGCTGGCCATCGCCGCGCTGTTGCAGGCAGTGCGCATCCGTCACGCCATGCCCTTCGTGTTCATCGGCAACGTGGGCGAGGAAGGCGAAGGCGACCTGCGGGGTATGCGTCACATTTTTTCGACACCACGCTGGAACGAATCCATCGTCTACAGCGTTGTGCTGGACGGCGCCGGATCGGACACCATCGTTGCCGAAGCCTTAGGCAGCAGGCGGTTTGAAGTCATTGTCCGCGGCCCGGGGGGACACTCCTGGAGCGACTTCGGCGCGCCAAACCCCATTCTGGTGCTGGCGCGCGCCATTCAGGCGTTCGCCCAAACCCCGGTGCCAATCGCGCCCAAGACCACCTTCAACATTGGCGTCATCCGCGGTGGGACATCGGTGAATTCCATCCCTGAATCCGCCAGCATGCGCGTGGACATCCGCTCGACTTCCATGGCTGAGATGGAACGCCTGGAAGGAGCATTGCGCCTGGCCATCGACCGTGCGGTGGAAGGCGAGTCGCAAGCGACCGAGGCACGAGTCCCTTCACAACGCAGACCCTTCGGGCTGAGTTCGGAAATCGTTGCCATCGGCAGCCGTCCGGCCGGCGAGTTGGACCCCAGGGCGCGCCTCCTCCAAGTCATGCGTGCGGTGGATGCGCAACTCGGAAATTCCGCCCAGATTCAGCGGGCCTCTACCGATGCCAACATTCCTTTGTCGCTGGGCCGTGAGGCGATTGCCATTGGCGGCGGCGGCATTGGCGGCGGCGCCCATACTCTGCAGGAGTGGTTCGACTGCAGCGGGCGCGAGTTAGGCCTGAAACGCGTTTTGCTCACTATGCTCACTCTCGCGGGGGTAAGCGGACACGCATGAGAACGATCCTGCTGTTGTTGTTCACCGTTTCCTTGACTCAAGCCCAAAAGCAAACCAGCCCGATGAAAGCTGACCAGATTTTCCTTCACGGAAACATTTACACCGGGGTGGCCGTCACCTCGTCATTCCATGAAATCAAACGCGCCGAAGCCTTGGCTGTTCACGGCGACCGCATCGTGGCCGTGGGTGAGGACGAGGACATCCTGAAACTCAAGGGGCCCGATACAAAAGTATTTGACCTGGGCGGACGTTTCGTCATGCCAGGTTTTAATGATGCCCATATCCATCTCGCGGAAGGTGGTTTCGAGCGGCTTACCGTGGACCTGAAGGGCGTGAAGTCGCTTAGCGAATTTCGAGAGAGGATCCGGGCGCGAGCCCAGAGCGCAGAACCAGGTGAGTGGATCCTTGGCGGAGGTTGGGACCAGACCCGCTGGCCGGTGCAGGAATTGCCGACCCGATGGGACATTGACGAAGCGACTACCGACCACCCTGTATTCCTTCAGCGTGTAGATGGACACATTGCGGTGGCTAATACCCGGGCGCTGCAGTTGGCCAGCATCACCCTTGCCAGTAAAGAGCCGGCTGGCGGGCAGATTGATCGCGATTCCACCGGCCAGCCCAACGGTGTCCTGCGGGAGACAGCGCGCGACGCCGTGTTCGCCGTGATCCCACCGCCTACCCATGACAAGCGCCGCCAGGCGCTGGAGGCGTCCTTGCAGGAACTGGCTCGCTCGGGAATCACCTCAGTGCAGGACAATTCCGATGCCGAGGCCCCGGCTTCGTGGGAGGATTTCCAGATCCTCGAGCAGATCGAACAGGAAGGCAAGCTCACTTCGCGTATCAGCGAGTGGCTACCTTTTAACGCGCCCCTCGAAACCCTGCAAACACACCGTGCAGCTCATTCTCAATCCGACAACCTGCTGCGCACCGGCATGCTCAAAGCGTTCATGGATGGTTCCCTGGGCTCGCGGACCGCGGCTTTGCAGGAACCTTATAGCGACGCCCCCGGTAACTTCGGCTTGCTGCGCTACAAACAGGCTGAACTCAGCGAAATGGCGAAACAGCGAATCGAGGCCGGTTTCCAGTTGGGATTTCACGCCATCGGCGACAACGGCGTACAAATGGCTTTGGATACCTTTGACGCGGCGCAAAAAGATGCGCGTGCCAGCAAAGTGAAAGCCGCGAACGGCGGCGACGATTTTCGACTTCGCGTCGAGCACGTCCAGGTCACAACTCCCGCGCAAATCGCCAGGTTCAAAGACCTGAATATCGTTGCCTCCATGCAACCGGGACACGTGTTGAGTGACATGCCCTGGGCCAACGATCGGCTGGGCCCGAAGCGTGCTCCCCACTCTTATCCATGGGCAGAGCTGCAGAAAAAGGGTGTCAAGATCGCCTTCGGCAGTGACTATCCCTACGACCAGTTATCGCCCTTCCGAGCCCTGTATGCTGCGGTCACCCGCAGAAGTGAAGATGGCAAGAAAGAATACTATCCGGAACAAAAGTTGAGCCTGGAGCAAGCCATCGAAGCGTACACAAGAGGGTCTGCCTTCGCCGAATTCGCGGAGAAGGAGAAAGGTACCCTGGCTGATGGGATGCTCGCCGATTTCATCGTACTGGACCACGACATCACCTCCGTCTCACCCGAGAAGATTCTGGCGACCCGTGTCCTGCGGACGGTGATGGGAGGGAAGACCGTATATGAGGCGAAGTGACGGCGTTTGAGAAGACCCGCTTGCACGACCAGGACCCAGAACCCCGGGAAGGGTTACCGCCGACAAACCCTGTATTCCAACAACACTTTTGCAACCCCATGCGTCTAAATCAGTAAGGCCACACTGGAAGGCCCGGGAAGCAGTGGTTGATATAATCACAATGTTCTGATTCGTTTGAGGAGAGATCATCATGGATCCGCGCGCAAGCGCTTTTTGGGTGCGCCTGAAGGCCAACCGTGTGGCGTACACCCTGACTATCCTGGCCACGCTGGCCGTGGGTATTCTGATTGGAACTGTCATATCGTACGGGGTAAAAGGCCAGGACAAGAAGGCGGCCGGCGCAACCGACGCTGCGCCGCTGACGCTGCCGTCTCCACAGCAGCTTTCCAATCAATTTGCGCAGATTGCCAAGCAGATGGAACCCGCGGTGGTGAACATTAACACCGAATCCACCATCAAGAATCCTCACCGCCGGCGCGGCATGCCGGGAGGGCAGGGCCAGGGTGGGCAGGGTGGCCCGGACGACGACAGCCCCTTCGACGATTTCTTCGATCGCTTCTTTGGCGGGCAGGGCGGCCCGGGTGGAGGAACCATTCGCGAGCGCTCCCTGGGTTCAGGTGTCCTCGTTGATTCCAAGGGTTACATTCTCACCAACCGCCACGTCGTGGAGAAGGCCGATCGCATCCGCGTCAGATTGCAGGATGATCCTCCAGGTGTACAGCGGGATGCGAAGGTGATCGGTTCGGATCAGGAGACTGATCTGGCTGTCATTAAGATTGAAGTGGACAAGCCTCTGCCCGCGGCCAAGCTGGGTAATTCAGACAGCATGCAGGTCGGAGACTGGGTGCTGGCCATTGGCAGTCCATTTGGGCAGGTAGGCTCCGTCACCGCCGGAATCGTTTCTGCCAAAGGCCGCAATATCGTTCCCAATCGTCAATTCCAGTCATTCATTCAGACCGACGCCGCGATCAACCCAGGTAATTCGGGCGGCCCGTTGGTCAATATGCTGGGAGAGGTCATCGGCATTAACACCGCCATTTTGACCGACACCAACGCCTACGCCGGGGTCGGCTTCGCACTGCCCTCAAAGACGGTGGTGGATGTTTACAACCAGCTGATCCAGCCGCCACATCGCGTTGCCAGGGGCTCGATTGGAATCGAGTTCAATGCCCAGGAAAATCCTGCCATCTCACGCGTGTACGGGGTGGAGCAGGGAGTGACCATCTCCAACGTCGTGGCCGGCAGCCCCGCCGAGGAAGCCGGATTGAAGGTGGGTGACACTATTACCGCGGTTGACAATCATCCGGTGAAAAATGGCGACGAACTGGTGAGTGATATCGCTGGCCGTCGTCCCGGTGCCAAGGTGCCAATTTCCTTCATTCGCAATGGCAAGAAACAGGAGACCACGGTTACAGTGGCAGACCGCGCGAAGCTCTTCGCTGCCCGGCTGGGTCAGGAGGAAGAAGGCACTGACGACAATCAGCCCAAGGAGAGCAAGCTCGGACTGAGCGTTCGTCCGCTTACCCAGGACATGGCAGACCGGCTCGATGTTCCGGTGAAGGGTGTGATTGTCCAGGAAGTCAAGCCGGGCACATTCGCCGACGACGTGGCGCTCCAGCGCGGGGACGTTATCCTGGAAATCAACAAGCAGGCGGTAAACAGCGAGGATGACTTTAACCGCGTCGCAAGCACTTTAAAGAGCGGCCAGGACGTGGTATTCCTTGTCCGCCAGCGGGGTGCGGGAAGACAGGATGGTACCGTCTTTCTAGCGGGTACACTTCCGTAACCAGCAATTGGCACCATGGGAACTAGCCGGGAGGCCTTCTTTGGGGGATGATTGCCTTTGACAAGCGGCTATCCCCGAACCTGGATTGGGAGCCTGATTTAGAAGTCTTCCGAGGGGTGAATTTGAGTTTTCGTGATCAATGTCGGAAGGGATTACTGGGCCTGGGAGTGGTCCTGCTCGCGGGTGTGCTCGTCCAAGCCTGGGCGAGCGAGGCCGCCAAGAGCAGCGCTTCCTCATCGAGCGCGTCGAAGACAGCCGCGCCCAAAAGCACCACCAAGAGCACGAAAACGTCCGCCCGCACAAGTTCTAAGAAAAAGAAGTCCCGCAAGCGTGCCAGCTGGCGTCGTGGACAGCAGAAGATGGACGCGCAGCGCGCGCGCGAAATCCAGGATGCGTTAATCCGCGAACACTATCTTGATGGTAAGGCGTCGGGCATTTGGGACAACGCATCACAGAAGGCGATGGAGCGCTACCAGGGCGACAATGGCTGGCAGACCAAGACCATTCCCGACTCGAGGGCCTTGATCAAGCTGGGTCTTGGACCCGATCACGAACATCTCTTGAATCCCGAAAGCGCCATGACCATGGTGCCGGTTTCCAGTCCCGCCAAGGAGACGGGAAATCCCCCGAAAAACTAGTTTCAAGTTTCAAGTTTTCAAAGTTTCAGGTTCAAGGCTTCAAGGTTTCTAAGTTACGCACATTAAGGCCTTGAAACCTGCGAACCTTGAAACTTTGAAACCTTGAAACTTTGAAACCTTGAAACTTTGAAACCTTGAAACTTTGGAACCTTGAAACTTTGAAACCTGAAAAAATCACTTCCCCGACACTGGCGCCGGAAAATAAGGTAAAGGCTGTCCGCTGACGACGGCCCGCGGATTGTCGTCCACCAGTGCGGTGGCGACCTCTGCACTGCAGAACTCTTCTGCGGCAGCGCGGGCAGCCGACAGGATCGGCTTGCGGTGATGAAGGTCGTGGGCATCGCTGGCAAGAATATGAACCGCTTCGCGCTCGAATAGCCACTTCGCCGCAGTCCACGCGCGTGAACCCCAACCCCCGGTGAGTGCCGAAGCGGTCACCTGAACCACACATCCCTGCTCGATCCATCCCAATACTCGTTGCGGGCTTTGCTGAAGAATCGGGTTTCGCTCCGGATGGGTGAGCACCGGCGTGATCCCCTTGTCTCCGAGAAGCGTGAAGCACTCATCGATCTGCATCGGGACACTGTAGTTGCTAAGCTCCACCAGCAGGTATCGCGTGCCCTCGATAGTGTAGCGATCTGGGCACGACAGCACGTCCTGCAAGTTATCGTAAGAAAAATGGAAGTCGCACCCCAGGGTGAGCTTGGGGGGAGTCCCTCCGATCCGTTGCCGCAGGTGCTCCAGGGCGCCGAGCAGATAATCGCGATCGTAGCGGTAGCGGTCGTTGGCATGCGGCGTGGCCACGATGTGCTCAATGCCATCCGCTGCAGCCATGCGGCACATCTGCTCCGACACCTCCCAGGACTTCGGGCCGTCATCTACCTCCGGAAGGATATGGCAATGGATGTCAATCATGGGTTAGTGCGATTTTAAGCAGATTCACGGGCGGCGTAGGATAGAAAATCTGCGCTGTCCTGTGAATAAGCCGAACTTCAATCTGTCCCGAGTTGCGCTCGCGGCCCGGCAAACTCTAAAGTCCAGGAATGATAAACACAGCAGTCCCGGTTGATCGAATTGCGGAAGTCGAATTGTACTCGGTGATTGCTTGCTGGATCGCTTTCGCTGCTGTCTTTCTCCTCAATCGGCGGCCTGAACGGAAGCGCGAGACGACCCGGAACCGCCATGCGACGTTGGGAATTCTGCTGCAGATGCTTGGCTACTCGACGGTCTGGTTCTTCTCGCGGCAACGATCCGGACTGCATCCTCTCGTGGACATGCTCAGGCCGCTGGAAATCGCACTCGCGGCATTTACGGTAGCGATCGCGGTTGCCTCGGTCTGGCTGGTGATGTCGGCGGTGCGTGCTTTGGGAAAGCAGTGGGCAATCGCGGCACGCCTTGTCGAGGACCACAAACTGATCACGCATGGGCCATATCACTGGGTGCGGAACCCCATCTACACTGGCATGTTTGGCATGCTGCTGGCTACGGGGTTGGCGGTAAGCCATTGGATCGCATTGCCGCCAGCGGTCGTGTTGTTTGCACTGGGTACAGTGATTCGCGTGCGAAGCGAGGAGAAGCTGTTGCAAGAGGCTTTTGGAGAGGAGTTTGAGGCGTACACGCAGCGGGTGCCTGCGGTGTTGCCGGGCATCTACTAGAGAAACAGGTACTTATTCATGTTGCAATAGTATGAAGTATGAATCATACTTATTAAGTATGAAAATAGGAGAGCGCGGACAAGTCGTCATTCCCAAGCCCTTGCGCGACCGCTTTGGCCTCGGTCCGGAAACCGAAGTGGAGTTCCGGGTAGTGCGCAACGGTCTGATGCTTCTGAAGAAGCCCAAGCCACTCGACCTCGGGAAATGGAAGGGGCGGTGCGGTCGCAGCTTTGAGCAGATGGGTTACTCGTCCGTGGACAAGTTCATGGATGACGTGCGCGGGCGATGATCACCGCCGTGGACACCAACGTCCTGCTCGACGTGCTCGTACCCAATGAAGAGTTCTTTGCGCGTTCGCAACGCGCGCTGGAAGATGCCTGGACCGCGGGCGCTCTCGTGGCTTGCGATCTGGTGTATGCGGAGTTGACGATTCATTTTCCGACTCGGGAAGAATGCGATGCCTTCTTGAGTGAGACCGGCATTCGAGTAGAATCCCTGGCTCGCGAGGCCAGTTTCCTGGCGGGGCGGGCTTGGCAGAAATATCGCCGGCAAGGCGGGAAGCGAAACCGCATTCTCACAGACTTCCTGGTGGGAGCTCACGCACAGGCGCAAGCCACGCGCCTGCTTACGCGGGATCGTGGATTCTATCGCAGTCTTTTTCCTGAACTTCGTCTGCTGGATCCGAGCACGCTGCCGTCTTGAGTTAGTGGTACCTCTCCCGCATGAAATCCCCAATAGCGGCGTAGGCGCTGCCCAGGGTTTTCTCGTCAGGCAGAAAGACAATGCGGAAGTGCTTTGTCCCCGGCTTCTGTCCGAAACCCGAGCCATGCACTACCAGCACATGCTTTTTAAGCAGGAGTTCTTTGACAAAGACGTCATCGCCTTCAGGTATGTCCAGGCGTGGATATGCATAGAAGGCGCCCCGCGGGGAAACGCAGCTTATGCGTGGCGTCTCGTTGCAGGTTTTTACCGTGAGATCACGGCGTGAGCGGAGTTTCTTCCGCACTTCGATCAAGTGTTCCTGCGGCCCTTCGAGCGCCGGCTTGACGGCATATTGCTCGGGATGATTGGCGCAAAGGCGCGCCCGCAGCAGCTTGTTGATGCCATCTACATAAGGCTTGACCGCGGCAGCATCGCCGCTCACCACGCCCCAGCCCACGCGCCAGCCGGGAGCAAGATAGTTCTTGGACAAGCCGCCAAACGTGATGACCGGCACGTCCGGCGCGACCGCCGCCAGCGAGATGTGCTCGTCATCATCAAGAATCAGCTTGTCGTAGATCTCATCGGCGAAGATGACCAGGTTGTGCCGGCGCGCCAACTCTGCAACGTCTTCGAGCATCCTGCGCGTGCACACCGAGCCTGTCGGATTGTTGGGATTGATGAGCACAATGCCGCGGGTGCGCGGCGTGATCTTTCGCTTGATGTCGTCAAGGTCTGGCTGCCAGCCATCTTCTTCGTTGAGATAGTACGCGTTGACGGGAATGTTCAGTTTGGCCAGAACGGCGGAGTAAAGCGGATAGTCGGGACACGGAGTGAGTATGTCCTCTCCGGGATTGAGCAGTGCGGTCAGGCAGATGTCCACACTCTCGCTGACACCGGAGGTAACGAACACGTCTCGAATATTGCTGATGCCCTTACGCCCGGCCTCGCCGCGAATCGCGTCCAGCGCCTCCTTGATCCCGGACGACGGAGCGTAGCCGTTTTTGCCGTCCTTCATCGCTTTGTAAACGGCTTCGATCAAATGCGGCGGTGTCACAAAATCGAAGACGTTGGGATCGCCGATGTTGAGCGGCAGGATCTTGTGACCTTGGGCGGCGACTTCATCGGCAACACAGGCAAGATCACGGATGGCGTAACGGACGTTTTCTAAACGCGTGGCAGCTGTGATTTCGCGGAGTGCGGTAGAAGGCATGGCGAGCTCCGGGTAGATTGTACTCAAAGCGAATCGAGTCTGAAAGCCATGCTGCCCCAGCGACAATGATACGATTCCTCGGTAATACGGTTCTCCATCGCTAGTTTGCCAGGAGGACATTTGGCTATAGGTGCAGCCGGTACATTCGAATACGTCGTGGAATTGTCTGATGACTGGCAGAGCAGGAGCTCCGTTGCCATGCAATTCGTTCATCCAGGTCTCAAGCGGATGGTTCTTTCTACCGCGGTCCCGGGTTGTGCGCGATTGGTAGGACACAGTCCCCAACTCACCATCACGGATGCAGGGCAAACGCCCGACCCAGGGCCTCGCAATCCAGCAACCCTCCGCAGCAAAGTCATGCTGACAGCGGACGATTGCAACGACGCCACTGTATCGCAGGTTTCCTTCTTGGTGGACAAGGGCTTGATTTCTGTCCTCAAACCCGGAGACTTGCTGTATTTGGCCCGTACAGACTGCGGCCGGATTGGATTTTCCGCGATTCGAAACGACCTTCTGATATTCGCGGTTGGGGCAATTACTGCCGTGCCGTTGGGACGCGACTTCAGCGCTGAAATTCCAATCGATCTCATCCGCGATGCCCAAAGAGTGTTCCGCAAGCGGGATCCGCGGTTCGAGCTGTCGGATTACCCTATCGAAGTCCGCGCAGGCAATGAGCGACACATCCTTCTTGGGGGCCGGAGAAAGGTTTCCAAGTTCGACTTATGGGTGTTGCATGGGCATCTTGTCGGTATTCCCGGAACAAACGAGTGCGTGTCGGTTGTGCGCACCGACATGTGCCCCGCTGTTGGGGCAAACTCTTCGGCTTTGTTTCTGGATACCGATCGTTTTCATATCGTTAGGTGGCCCGTCGCCACACCGGCAAAAATAACTCAGCCGCCAGAATCACAGTCCTGACGGCTGATAGCTGACGGCTGACGGTGGCCGTTAGTCCACCCGATCAATCTGCGCCTTCTGCAGCTTGTCGGAGTAATCCACGTAAATCGACTTCCACTCGGTGTAGAAGTCAATCGCGCCGAAGCCGCCTTCGCGGTGGCCGTTGCCTGTGGCCTTTACGCCTCCGAATGGCAGGTGCACTTCCGCGCCGATTGTTGGGGCGTTGATATAGGTAATTCCGGCATGCAGGTCGCGCATGGCAGCGAACGCTTTGTTCACATCTTTCGTGTAGAGCGCCGATGACAGCCCGTACTCGATATTGTTCGCGATCTCGATGGCATTCTCCAGGCTGTCGCACGGGATGATGGAAACCACCGGCCCGAAGATTTCTTCCTGGGCAATGCGCATCTTGGCATCGACGTCCACGAACACGGTTGGCTCCAGGAACCATCCGTACTGGTAGTCGCCCTTGTCCAAGCGATGGCCGCCGCACTTCATCTTGGCGCCTTCGGACTGGCCAATCTGGATGTAGTCCAGGTCGGTTTTGAGCTGTCCCTCGTTGACGGCAGGGCCCATCTCAACGGTTTCATCCAGGCCGTTGCCGACCTTCAGAGCCTTGGCGCGCTCCACGTAGCGTTCCACGAACTCGCCATAAATGCCTTTCTGCACGATGATGCGGCTGGTCGCAGTGCAACGCTGACCGGTGGTGCCGAAGCCGCCCCACAGGCCGCCATCAATCGCGAGATCGAGGTTGGCATCGTCGAGCACGATCATCGGGTTCTTGCCGCCGAGTTCGAGCGAACAGTGCTTGAAGCTCTTGGCCGCGGTTGTGCCGACGATTCGGCCCACGTCGGTCGATCCCGTGAGCGAGATTGCCCTCACCTCAGGGTGCTCCATCAGTGGTCCACCAATTTTGGAGCCGAATCCCGACACAATGTTGATGACGCCCTTGGGTACGCCGGCGTCGCTTAGCGTACGCACCAGGTTGAACGTCGAAAGCGGAGTGTCCTGCGCTGGCTTGATCACGCAGGTATTGCCGCAGACGATTGCGGGCAGCAGCTTCCAGGACGGAATCGCCATGGGGAAATTCCACGGAGTAATCATGGCGCACACGCCCAAAGGCTGCCGTACCGCCATGGCGAACTTGTTGGGAAGCTCGGACGGGGTGGTCGGACCAAACATGCGGCGGCCTTCGCCGGCCATGTAGTAGGCGGTATCGATCGCCTCCTGCACGTCGCCGCGCGTTTCCTTGATGATCTTGCCCATTTCCCGGGTCATGTCGCGCGAGTACTCTTCTTTCCGCTCCATGAGCATTTCCCCGGCGCGATAAACAATCTCGGCGCGCTTAGGGGCGGGCACCAAACGCCACTTGGCATAAGCACGCTTGGCGGCGTCAATGGCCGCATCCACGTCGGGTTTTCCGGACTTCTGGAAAATGCCCACCAGATCGCGCGTGTCGGCAGGGTTGCGGTTCTCAAAAGTCTCGCCAGTCGAAGCTTCCACCCATTCCCCGTCAATGAAATTCTTGTAAACCTTGGGACGGGTGGCGCTGCCCATAATGGTCGGGCTGGTAAGGGTATCGGTAGCCATGATGCCTCCTGGGATGATGCAAAACATCTATGCTACAGGCCGGGGACACCCCCGGCAAGTGAGCCAAATCACAAGGAAATGTGGCTGGAGTGGCCACCAAAAACCCTGGCCGATGCCGGTTCTTATCAAGAGTACTTGTCGCCCTTGCCGTAAGGCGGCGAACGTTTTGCGGATCGCACCCGGCAGCTGTCCCGCGCTTTCATGCACCGTCCAAAATTTGTAGTACTTCAGTAACTACGCCTGTTGTGACCCAAGTTGATTACCTGTTTTTGGCCAGTTAAGCTTGTGATAGGGTTGAAATTACCCCATATTCTCTAAGTTTGGCTGGTTCTCCGTGGCCTCGGTGTCGGCGAGACGCAAGTCGGGCGTTCACATTGCGTGGAAGACAGTCACCTATCGCAGTGTGGCATTGATGATATTGGGCGGGATGCTGGCCATCCTGGCCGGTATGCACTTTGCGTTTCCGCAATTCACCGATAACGGCATCAAGGCGGTCAACAGCTTGGCAGGACACATCCTGGAAGCGGTGGCAGGAGCCGCCGTGGCCCCGGCGAAAAGCGGGGCGATGAACCCGCAGCAGGCTCACATCACCGCTCTGGATGGGACGGTCCGAGTCAAGAAGTCCAACAGCAACAGTTGGGTGACCGCCGACTACAACATCCCGCTGGAGAAGGGCGACGTGGTACAGACCGGCTCCGAGGGCATGGCAAAAATCGCTTTCTATGACGGAACCAACTACACGGTGAAGCAGGACTCGCTGATCGTGATCGAGGAAAACTCGGCCAACGAGCAACAGCAGACGCAAGTGGCAGTCGCGGTCAGCACTGGAACCGTCGACCTGACCACTGCAACTTTTGTCCAGGGATCCAAGTCGCAGGTGAAAATGCAGGGCGCCACGGCTTCGATTGGACCGGAAAGCGCCGCCATGGTGCACAACGATCCCAAGGGCGATCAGCATGAAATTTTGGTGAAGAAAGGCACCGGCGAGATCAGCCGTAACGGCGAAGTGGTCAGCCTCTCCAGTTGGGAAAAGGTCAGCTTTGCTGCCAAGGAAGCAAAGATGGAGAGGTTGAAGGAGATCGGTCCGCCCACTCCAATCTCTCCCGCCAACATGATGCCAATTTTCGTCGCCGATGACCCCAAGGATGCCAAGCCGATCGAGTTTTCCTGGACCAAGATGCCGAATGCGGTAGGTTATCGCCTGAGAATCTCGCGCAACCCGTATTTCTCTTCTACCTTGGTGGATCGAAAGATGGACTCGGCTGAAGTCGAAGTTTCCGGGCTTCGCGAAGGCGCGTACTACTGGCTGGTACAGTCCTACGATGCGTCCGGCAAGGAGTCGGTGGAAAGCGAGAAGAACCGCTTCACCTTGATTCCCAAAGGCACCAACAGCCAGGCCATTGTTCTGGAACTTGATCCCTTTACGCAGCATGGCCACGTGCTGGAATTAACCGGCAAGACAGAGGTCGGGGCCCGCGTGATGGTTAATGGACGGGAAGTACCGGTGATTGGCGCGGACGGCAAGTTCCGCTACTTCATGCCGCCGCTGCCCCCCGGAGAAAGCGTGATCACCGTAACCGCTCAAAATGCCAAGGGTGGTGTGAACACCCTGCAGAAGACAGTAGTAATGCAGTGAGCACATTGTCGGCTTGAAAGGCACGCACCTTGATTTCGGTGTAGCCTTTGTTTCATAGAATTAAAGATGGGCTTGGCTTTGCCAGGAAAACAGTGAGCGGGACCGACCGTCCCGCGAACACAAGAGAGAGACCGGCATTATGTCATCAAATGGTTTTCACTCAAGCGCATCGCGCTTGCACAATCTCAGGTCGCTGTTCAGCCTTTTTTCGAGCGACCTGGCTATCGATCTGGGCACAGCCAACACGCTGGTGTACGCGCGTGGCAAAGGCATCGTGGTAAACGAGCCTTCCATCGTCGCCCTGAACAAGAACACCAACGAAGTGGAAGCCGTGGGCAAGGAAGCCAAGGAAATGCTGGGGCGCACGCCCGGCAACATCGTCGCCATCAAGCCCATGAAAGACGGCGTGATTGCCGATTTCAAAGTCACCGAGAAGATGCTCAATTATTTCATCCAGAAGGCGCACAACCGCAAGATGCTGGTGCATCCGCGAATCGTGATCGGCGTGCCTTCAGAAATTACACAAGTGGAAAAGCGCGCGGTCATGGATTCCGCTTACCGCGCCAAGGCAAGCGAAGTGCACCTGGTGGAACAGGCGATGGTGGCGGCCATCGGCGCTGGCCTGCCCATCACCGAACCCAGCGGCAACATGGTGGTTGACATCGGCGGCGGCACTACTGACATCGCGGTAATCTCGCTCAGCGGCATTGTCTATTCCCGCTCCGTACGCATGGCGGGTAACCAGATGGACGAGGCCATCATGAACTACCTCAAGCGGAAATATAACCTGCTGATCGGTGAGCGTACGGCGGAACAGATCAAGATTGAAATCGGCAGCGCCTATCCGCTGGACAAGCCTCTGACCATGGAAATCAAGGGACGCAACCTGATCGAGGGAGTTCCCAAGACCATCACCGTGGATGACAGCGAAGTACGGGAATCGCTGAGCGAGTGTGTCTCGACCATCATGAATGCGATTCGCGTGGCCCTCGAGCGCACGCCTCCGGAACTCTCTGCGGATATCAGCGATCGCGGCATCGTGTTGACCGGTGGCGGGGCATTGTTGAAGAACCTGGATAAAAGGATTCGCGAAGAAACGGGTTTGCCGGTATCGATCGCCGATGACCCGCTGTGCAGCGTAGTGCTGGGTACGGGAAAAATGCTCAGCGACTTCAAGCTGCTGAGAAAGATTTCGATCGAGTAGAAAAACAGTCGACGGCCGTTGGTCGCTAGCCGTTGGCTGAACCGGGAGGGCACGGCCTCAGCCGTGCCACTCGTAGCCCTGGAAGGATTTGGGCTTTAGCCCCCGGGGTACTCCGCGGTGCTACTCCGAAGATTCAAGACAAAAGCTGACGACCAACGACTAACGACCAACGACTAACGACGTTTCTGTTCTCATGGAAACCTTCATCACCCGCTACCGCAACGTTACTATCCTGGTGGCGGTCCTGTTCGCCCAGGTGCTTGGCCTCGCCATGCAGGTCAAGCGCAACGCGGACAATGAGCCAACCCGGCTGATTCGCATCTGGGCCGTGACTGCGGTGACTCCATTCGAGAAAGCCATCGTCTGGTTCCAGCACAGTACCTTCGGCGTGTGGCACAACTACCTATACCTCCGCGGGGTGCGGCAGGAGAATCGCGACCTCAAAGCCGAAATCCAGCGCTTGCGGATTGCCCAGGTTCGCCTGAGCGAGGATGCGGAGCAGGCCCGCCGTCTGCAGGTTCTGCTTGGCTTCAAGGAGCAATTCATTTCCAGGACTGTACCCGCGCAGGTGATCGGTTCCAGCGGCAGCGAGCAATCGCGATCGGTCTACATCGACAAAGGGGCTGCCGCCGGCCTCAAGCCGGACATGGCCGTAATCACCGCCGATGGCGTTGTCGGCAAGGTCCTGCGCGTCATCAATGACAGCGTCGCGCAAGTTCTGCTGATTGACGACCAGACTAGCGGTGTTGGCGCGATCCTGGAGAAATCACGTTTGCAGGGAGTCCTGCGGGGATCGCCATCGGGAGAAGTGGTCCTGGAGAAGGTGATGGCGGATGAACAGGTTCCCGCCGGAGAAAGAGTGCTCACCAGCGGTGGTGATCGCATTTTTCCGAAGGGCCTGCCCGTGGGTACGGTCACCAAGGTCTCATCGGGATCGGATTTTTTCCTGAGCATCCGCGTCAAGCCCGCCGCCAATCTGAGCAAGCTCGAAGAAGTGCTGGTTGTAACCAGTGTCGAAGACAAAGAGCCTGAAGTAGAAGTGACCGGGCCAATGCGGGCGGCGGATGTTTTGGCCCAGCGTTTGCCCACAGTGCCGCCGAAGCCTGCGGATTCCTCTGCCAAGGCTGCAGGAACCGCAGCGACGGGCGCCCCTTCGCCGGGTGCTGCCAAACCGCCAAAGCCTGACGCTGCCTGGGCGGCTCCGAAACCAGGCGCGGCTGGTAATTCGATCCAGGCCGGCTCGGCGCCTCCGAAGGCACCGGCAGGCAATAGCGGCATCACAGAGCAGGCTGTCACCCCGGCAAAGCCTCACTCTCCGGAATCAGGTATCAAGGACGTGCCAAACGGCTCTGCGCAAAAGCCGGTGAGCGCGACCACCGCGCCCAAGACCGGCAGCGCCATGGAATCGAAACCAAGTCCGTCGCCATCTCAGGTCGCGCCGGCAAGTGGCGCAGCCTTGAAGCCTGCGACTGAGCAGAAGCCGGTTCCGCCGGCGATCAAGGTGGCGGAGCCGTTGAAGCAAGTGCCCAACGGCGTGAAAACCGTAGAGCCGCCAAAGACCAAGCCGCAAGAGCCGCCCCAGGCGCCGCCCCCGGAGGACAAGCCGCACTAGCGTGCCTATCACCTACACATCGCAGGAGCAGATTGAGGTTTACCGCTTCAGTATCCCCGCGGCAATCCTTATTCCGCTGATCGCGGTCTTCCTTCAGGCCTTCGTACCCTTACGCCTGAGTTTCTTTTCCATCTTCGATCTGCCACTGCTGATCGTGATTTTCTTTTCCGTAGCGCGTCGCAGCCAGGTCGGCGGTCTGCTTACGGGCGCCGCGATTGGCCTCTTGCAGGATGCGCTGACTCACCAGCCGATCGGCCTTTATGGCATCGCCAAGACTGCGGTCGGGTACGGCGCTTCATCGCTGGGGGTGAAACTGGACGTAGAAAATGCCGGATCCAGGTTCCTGGTGACGCTGTTTTTCTACATCGTCCATGAGGTGATCTACTTTTCCGTGGCGCGAGGGCTGGTAGGACTGACGCTTCAGTGGAGCTGGCTGCATGAGCTGGGCTCGGCCATCGCCAATGCACTGCTGGCGGTCGCGATGTTCGCAGTGCTGGATCGCTTCAAGCAGCGGGCATAGCCGCTCACTTCGCAAAAGTATCGCAGGCATCCACGTTCCCGCTTGTAAAACCGCGACGAAACCAATCGGTCCGCTGATCGCTGCTGCCGTGAGTAAAAGTATCCGGCGCAACCTGGCTCCCTGACATCCGCTGAAGGCGGTCGTCCCCTACGGCTGCCGCTGCCTGAAGTCCTTCGTCAACATCGCCCGACTCCAGAATGTCGCGCTGCGCGGTCGATTGACCCCATACTCCTGCGAGACAGTCAGCCTGCAACTCCAGCCGCACCGACAAATCATTCGTGGCGTCGGGATTCGAGCGCTGCGCTGCTCTCACCCGGCGTTCGACGCCCAACAGATTCTGCACGTGGTGCCCAATTTCATGAGCCAGAACATACGCCTGCGCGAAGTCGCCGGGAGCTCCGAAGCGCGACTTCAGTTCTTCGAAGAAGCCGAGATCGAGATAGATCTTCTGGTCTGTGGGGCAGTAGAAAGGACCAGTGGCCGACTGGGCAAATCCGCAAGCGGATTGAACCGCGTCGCGGAAAAGAACGAGCTTGGCGTTGTGATATTCGGTCCCACGTCCGGCGAGTACTTTTCGCCAGGTTCCCTGGGCGTCGTCCAGGACAAAAGAAACGAATTGCACCGTAGGCTCTTCGGCTGGGTCATTGACTGGGCGGGCTTCACTCTCAGTCCCCATCGACGGCTGGGTACTGACGAGGGAGAGAAAGTCGCGCTTAAAGACAATGCTCAGTACAAGAAGCACCAGGACGCCTCCGATTCCCATGCCTCTCCCCAGGCCAAAGCCACCGCCCCCAAAACCTCCGCCCCGCCGGTCCTCCAGGTCTCCGCTTCGTCCGCCACCCTGCCATCGCATAAGAACGCTCCTTCGGGCAAGCCGGGCTCGCCAGTTCGGAACACAAAATAATGTTGAATTTGGATGATCCAGGCTTGGTAGCCGTTGGCCGGTGGAGGTTTGTAGGCCGGTGCAGGCTCGGCGACTACACCGGCTTGGCGGCGATGCGGCTTGCCGAATTCGGCATCTGGGCCAATGAAAGCGGAGTCGCCACGCAGGCCTCCCAAGGACAGCTTTCGCCCGTCAGCTTGTGGACCGCAATCTGTATCTTGCGCTCGCTGCCCGAATCGCGCACCCAGACCACGCGGTAGCGCGCCTGACGATCGGCATATCCGACGCCAATTACGTCGCCAGTCCTGAGTTTTCGTTCGATGCCTGACACCAGGCCGCCGTTCACGCTGATATTGCAGGCGACCGCGTCCTGGACAAAGAGCGCTCCCGTAGCGTCAATGCCCCAGACGCGAATCGCCAGCTCTACCCGGCTTCGTGGTTCCGTTCGCCGATCATTCATGGATGAAGTGCACTCTAGGAAACGAGGGATTAACGACTTTGGCGATTATCTCCAAAATAGGGACATCCTCTCAGTGATGTCATCGGTTTCCGGCAAGCCAAAGTAATCCGGGCGGATTACGACGGTCACGGCTGCCAGGACGGGGCCAGGGGCGGGCGGATGGCGATGGAGAACCGGGCCGGTCTTTGTAAAAAGCGCTATAACCGCGGATCCTTAGAGCTCTCAGCCAAAGGATCTCAAGTCTGCCCGCCGTCCCTGCCCTTCCGTCACCCACAACACAATCCCCATCGCTCCCTTCAAAGGGTTAGAATGCAGTTAACTTCCCGAAAGGACTGCCCGGCCGTGGGAATCCACCGCTACAGTGTGCCGCCGAGGGCTGACGCCCGAGGTCTGAGGTCTGAGGGCTGATGTTTGGCCGCGACGAAAAAGTCTCGCCGATCCGCCTCACCGCGGTGCAATACATCATTCTAGGCATTTTCCTGGTCCTGGCTTACGGTCTGTGGCGTCTCCAGGTGGCACAGAGCGATCTGTATTCGACGCTTGCGGAAAAGAACCGCATTCGCAACGTCCCCATCCTCGCGCCTCGGGGCAGAATTCTCGATCGCGAAGGACGCACAATCGTTGACAACTATCCGTCCTTCACCGCGCTGTTATTGCGTGATTCCTCACGTGACCTTGTGGCTGACTCGGACCTCATCGCACAAGGGCTTCATCTCGACCCCAAGGAGGTTCGGGAACGGATTCGCAAATTTGCTTCCGTGCCTCAGTACCAGCCGATTTATCTGAAAGATGACATCACGCCGGATGAACTGGCCTTCATCGAGTCTCATAAGAATGAACTGCCGGAGCTGGACACCATCATGGCGCACCGGCGCCTTTATCCGAAGAATGGCTTCATGGCGAACCTCGTCGGATACGTCGGCGAAGTCAGCGAAGAAATGCTGAATTCGCCTCGCTTCGAGCTGTACAACCCAGGGGACGTTGTCGGCCAATCGGGCGTTGAGCTGGAATACAACTCGATCCTTATGGGGAAGAATGGCTTCCGGCGCGCAGTGGTAAATAGCCGAGGCAAAGAAGTCGGACGTCTGGACCAAACCCCCGCGGAACCGGGCAAACAGCTCAAACTGACAGTTGATATTGACCTGCAGATTGCCGCCGAACAGGCGCTGGAAGGAAAAAATGGCGCCATCGTTGCCATGGATCCGCGCAACGGCGACATCCTGGCCATGGTGAGCCGCCCAACTTTCAATCCCAATGATTTCGCAGTGCGCATCTCGCGCCAGGAATGGACCAAGCTGGTCACCGACGAGAATCATCCTCTCCTGAACAAGGCCATTCAGGCCCAGCTGGCGCCGGGATCTGTATTCAAGATCATTATGGCGACCGCCGGCTTGCAGGAAGGCATCGCTCAGAACATGCACGTGAACTGCGGTGGCGGCGCCAACTTCTACGGGCGCTACTTCAAGTGTTGGGTCGTCGCCGAGCACAGGACGCATGGAGTCGTAGACATTCGTAAGGCCATTTACCAGTCGTGCGATGTCTTCTTCTACACGCTGGCGGAGAAGCTGGGTATTGAGCGCATCGCCAAGTACGCAACCATGCTCGGCCTGGGCCAGCGGACGGGCGTAGACCTGCCGCAGGAAGTTACCGGCGTCATGCCGTCCGAGCAGTGGAAGATCCGCAACTTCAAGCAGAAGTGGTATGCCGGTGAAACGATTTCGGTCGGAATTGGCCAGGGAGCGGTTGCCACCACACCCATCCAACTGGCGCGTGCCATCGGCGGGATTGCCAGCGGCGGCGTATTGCGCCGGCCGCATGTGGCATTTCCCGACCAGCTCCCTCCCAACGTCCGTCCGGTTTCCGACATTCCCGACGAAGTCAGGGTGCCAATCGATCCCGCGAATTGGGAGACCATTACCGATGCCATGGCGGACGTAGTCAATCCCATCGGAACGGCTCCCAGCGCGCACTTGCAAGGGATTGACTTCGCCGGAAAGACCGGCAGCGCGCAGACCATCAGTAACCTGGCCAAGGCGCGCCTGGCAGATGGCAAATCACGGTTCAAGGACAATGGCTGGTTTGTGGGTGTCACGCCGCGGCGAAATCCAGAGATTGTCGTGTGCGCATTGCTCGAGGAAGGCGAACACGGATACCTCGCGGCCCGCGTCGTTGCACAAGTAATCAAGACTTACGTGGAGAAGCAGCGTCGCCAGCCGACCAAGGTTGCCAGCGCGAATGGGAAGGCAGAAGTGGGCGCCGTTTGGAATGTCGCGGATCCTGGCTCTGAGCAGGAGACTTTGCAAAGCGGGCGCTTCCTCCTGGACGTTTCCAAGAAGCGGGTTCCATTGGCCACGGCCGCGCCTGGAGTTAACTAAGTTGCCAGCGAAATAGTACCTAGTAACGAGTACCTAGTACCTCTTGCAACTCGAAACTTGCAACTCGCAACCGACTTGGTACTCGGTACTAGTTACTAGAAAACAATGTCACGATACGTATCATTTCGCGATTTTGACTGGTTGCTGCTGATCTTCGTCCTGCTCGTCTGCGGACTTGGGGTGATTGAGATTCAAAGTGCCACCGCGCACACCAAGTTTGCAGGTGCGCACATCAAGCAGGTTTACTGGATCGCAGGCGGCCTGGCTGCAATGTTTGCCATGAGCCTGGTGAATTACCAGGTTTTGCTCGACCGCGTGCACTGGTTTTACTTCGCTTCGATCGCGTCCCTCATGACGGTGCTCATCTTCGGCCAGAAATATCTGGGCGCGCGGCGCTGGATCAAAATGCCCGGGGGCGCTCACTTCCAGCCCTCTGAGTGGGTCAAGTTGATCCTCATTCTGGCGGTGGCCAAGTACTTCGCCGATCTGCACCAGCGGGAACTGTCCTGGGGAGATTTTGTGAAGGCGGGCGCGATGGTCGGAGTACCCATGTTGATGGTCTTGGTTCAGCCTGACCTGGGGACAGCCCTGACCTACCTGCCGATCGCCGCGATGGGGCTCTTCCTGGGCGGCCTGAGGGCCAAGCAAGCCACCGCGGTGATTCTATTGGCAGGGTCTATGATGCCGCTGGCCTGGCACGTCCTTAAGCCTTACCAGCGAGACCGTTTGACCGCCTTTATGGAGCCTGAAGCCGACAGCCAGGGTTCGGGATACCAGGTCAACCAGTCAAAGATTGCGGTGGGTTCCGGCGGCCTGTGGGGCAGCAGCGCAGGCTCGCAAACCCACCTCGCCTTCCTCCCGGTACCCCAGACCGACTTCATCTTTGCCGCTTTTGCCGAGGAACATGGATTTGTAGGTGCTTTAGGGGTGATGCTGTTATACTTCATAGTGCTGATGCGGTTGACCCAGAACGCCCAAACAGCCCCGGATCGGGCAGGGACGTTTGTGGTGATGGGCGTGGTCGCTGTGCTTAGCTTCCACATCCTGGTCAACGTCGGCATGGTGGTCGGCTTCATGCCGGTTACCGGAATACCTTTGCCGTTAATGAGTTATGGCGGGTCTTCCGTCCTGTTTATGTTTCTGGCGCTGGGGATCGTAATGAACGTTCGTATGCGCCGCTTCGTGAACTGAAGCAGGAGGAAGAAAGAGTAGCCGCGCTAGCCATGCGCGGTGTAACAACAAGATTGAGATTACGTCGCCCTCGCGTGAAGAGGGTACTTACCGGTCCGAACGCAGTCTGAGGCCGGGTAGGATTGAAGCCGAGCGCTACCAGGCAGGTAACGGCCCCCTCAAGGGAGAGAGCGGTCACAAACCTGGGCGAGCGCTGATGCGATAAGTGGAAAAGAATTCCAAGCTTATGCAACGAATTGGGTTGCGGAGACAACTCCGAGACCCGGATTGTGCCCCAGCGGGTACGGTCCTCGCATCGCTCCATCCTCCCTGTCGCTACCTGCCTTAAGTCCGGTGCAACCTGCGCCTTGCGCGCAGACCGGAGTTTGCATGACAAGAGAATTGTTTGTGTCTTCGACACCCCACGAGACCAAAGTGGGTCTGGTCGAAGAAGATCAACTAGCCGAAATTTACCTGGAACGTGAAAACGAATACACCCTCGCAGGATCTATCTACAAGGGACGAGTCACCCGGGTTCTCCCGGGAATGCAGTCCGCCTTCGTTGACATAGGTCTCGAGCGCGACGCCTTCCTGTACGTCTCCGATTTCATGGAAGTAGAAGAAGGCGAGGAAGTCGAAGAAGTTCCTACCAACCGTCCCGTTCCCGAACCAAGGAGACAGGCACAGCCACAACCACCGAAAGCTGAGACCCAGTCGTTTATCATCGAGGGACCCGATTTTCCCGAGGAAGCTCAAGCGACAGCCGAACCGCCGTCGCAGGGAGCGTCGAGCCCCGAGCCTCGTGAGGCCGGACAGGCCGAACAGCGCGAGGGCCGAGGGAACTGGCGCGGTCGTCGGCGTCGCCGCGGCCGGCGCGGGGAACGCTTACCGGAATCGAAGTTCGCAAGGCCAGAGCCGTCTCGCGAAGCACCGCGCAATGAGCGTGCCGAGGCTGACGAGTACGGGCCGCCCCCTGGATACCAGCCGATCATTCTTCCCGGCGAATCCATTTCGAAGTACCAGCGTGGAGCCAAGTCCTTCCCCATTGCGCCTGAACATCATGGGGAGCCATCGGGAGTAGAGAATCCTGTCCAGTCTGAATCTGGCGCCCCCGCTTTTACTGGAGAGGAACCCTTTTTCTCGCGCGAGGAACCCGAGCATCACGAGGAAACGTACAACTCTTCGGTTGACGGTGGATCCTCCCATGCTGACCGTGAAAACGCCGACGAAGCCTGGGAGCGTGAGCAGAAGAGGCTTCATCAGATGAACGTGGCGGCCGTCTTCGGCGAGCCTGAAGTGGAAGAAGCCAAACCGGAACCGCAGACGGAAGAACCAATGGCCATTCCTGAGGGCGAGCCCGTCGAGGAACTTCGCGAAGGAGGTCTCTCCACCGGAGGGACCGTCGAAGAAGAAGAGATTGACGAAGAAGAGGCTGAGCTTTCCCAATACACCGAGGAACTGGAAGAAGACGCGGCCTTTGAAGAACTGGAAGAAGAGACGCGCGCGGCAGAGGATTACCACCCCGAACACCGGGCGGAAATAGCAGCCTCTGAGGAGCCGGTCAATGACGGTGCGGGAGAGATGATTTCTGCGGACGCGGCGCCTGCTGAGCCGCACGACGGACTTGAAGCTGCGGATGAAGCGGCCGAGGAGGCTGCCGCCGAGGAAGAAGAAGAGGCTGAGCTCGAAGAAGCCCAGGCGGAAGCCGAAGCGTTGCTCGACGCGGAAGCCCGTGGCAACGGCACCGTCGATGCTCGCGCGGAAGTGCGAGCGCCCGCCTCAACCGCGCCTTACACACAGCGTGCGGCGCGCCCGGCATTCGATCGGCGAGGCCGCGGACGCCGTGGTGGACGCCGCTTCCCGCGCCGCCGCGAACCCCAGCACGTGCCGCAGATCAGCGATCTCCTGAAAGAAGGCCAGGAAATTCTGGTCCAGATTGCCAAGGAACCCATCGGCAAGAAGGGCGCGCGCATCACCAGCCACATCGCCCTCCCCGGACGTTTCCTGGTGTACATGCCCACGGTGAACCACACCGGCGTGTCGCGCAAGATTGCTTCCGAGGAAGAGCGTCAGCGTCTGAAGAGGATCATTCAAAGCGAGCGCGAGAATGGACACGGCGGCTTCATCGTGCGGACGGCTGCGCAGGGTGCAAACGAAGAAGAGCTCCGGGCCGACATTCGTTTCTTGAAGGGGCTGTGGACCGAAATCAAGAACCGTGCCGAAAACGGCAAGGCGCCGTCGCTGATCTATCACGACTTGAATGTCGTGGAACGGGTTCTCCGAGACCAGGTTACCTCCGACTTCTCCGCCATCTGGGTGGACAACGAGCAGGAGTACGAACGCATCCTGCGTTTCGCCAACCGCTTTCAGCCGGCGATCGTGCGGCGGGTCAAACTTTACACGAAGGAGACTCCGCTGTTCGAGCAGTTCGGGTTGAAGGACGAAATCGACAAGGCGCTCAAGTCCAAAGTCTGGCTCAAGAGCGGCGGCTACATTGTCATCAACCAGACCGAAGCGCTGGTAGCGATTGACGTCAATACCGGCAAATACGTCGGCAAGACCGCGCGCCTCGAAGACACCATCGTCAAGACCAATGTGGATGCCATCAAGGAGATCGTGCGCCAGATCCGCCTGCGCGACCTCGGCGGCATCATCATCATTGATTTTATTGACATGGACGAGCGTCGCAACCGGCAGAAAGTCATGCAGGCCCTCGAAGAAGCCCTGCGCGGCGACCGCGCACCGTCAAAGGTGCTTCAGTTCAATGATTTCGGCCTGGTCGCCATCACGCGCAAGCGCGTCAAGCAATCGCTTGAGCGTACCATTGGATCGCCATGCCCGTACTGTCAGTCCACCGGATTCGTGAAGTCGGTGACTACGGTTTGCAACGAGATCTATCTCGAGATGCGCAAGATCGCGAAACACCTGGAACACGCCGACGTGATGCTGAGGGTGAATCCGGAAGTAGCGAAAGCCTTGAAGTCCAACAATGGCCGGGCGCTGAACGAGATGGAAGAACTGACCAAGCGGACGGTTATCGTGAAGAGCGATCCCGCGCTTCACCAGGAGCAGTTCGACATCACATAGGAATCGGCTGAGTTTGTGGGGCCGGGTCTCAGACCCGGCCAAACACCTTTTTTGTACTGATCCCAAGTACCGATCCCCCACATCCTGCGAAGAAAAAATACTCTAGAAGCGGCAGGAAGTCACAGAACGCGGGAAGCTCAGCTGGCGCTAGCCAGGGCTGTCTTCGGTAGTTGGCCGATCAGGCTGCCGGCGAGGTCGACCAGTGTCTGCACATGCATTCGCCAAGAGAAATCGCTGGATCTCTGCAGACCCCGCTCAGCTAGTCTTTGCGCCAAGGACTCAGCCGAAACCAGTTTGACTACCCGATCCGCCAGTTCCTCGGGCGAGAAGCGCCGGAAGTAAAGGGCCGCGCCGTCGCATATCTCCCGATGGACGGGAATATCCGAGGCAACGATTGGCAGTCCGCTGGCCATGGCCTCAACCAGCGGATGGGCGAACGATTCGGCGTAGGCTGCGGTTACGTAGGCATCGCAGGCACCATAAAGATGATGCAATGACCGGTAGGGAATTGCCCCGAGTTGTATGACGTCATCGAGTGCCAGGTCCTTTACCAGGCGTGCGGCCGCTTCCGCCCGGTAGTTGCCTGGACTCTCTTGCGAAGAGAGTTTGCACGTCAGAAAAAGCTTTACCCTGCGATTTCCCATTCCTTGCCTGATGAGCGGAACCGCTCGCAGCAGCATCTCGAAGTTTCGATAGTAGTTGTAGTGGCTCACGAACAGAAGCCTGAAGCACCCCTCCGACGCATTCACTTCCCGCTGAATCCGCTGGGGAAGAGGTGTGGGATCGCCCAGGAACGCCTGCCGGTCAAAGCCATGATGGAGGGCGACCACGTTCCTTCCAGTCCAGGCGCGAAGCTCTTCGGCAAAAGCATGACTTGGAGCGACGGTGCAGTCAGCCCACTGGATTGACTGGCGCGCGAGCCTGGCTTTGATCCGTGTGTCGAGCCACAAGCCGAACTCACGACGCGCGCGCAGGTCAGCCACGAAGTCCGAGGATGTGTAGAGCGAATTGCGGGAAAGGAGGATCTGCGGCACCGGAGAATTACGCAACGCAAAATTGCCCGCCGAGATCAGAACATCCGCTCCACTCTGGCGGATCAAGCGGGGCAAGAGAGTCTGTTCCCGATAGGCACGGAGGAAGCTTCCACCTGAACCGCCCACCTCGAGGACGGCCACATTCTCAACATCGCGAAACTCTGCCCGGAGGTCGGAAGACAGAAGGATGGTTGCCTGCACGTCCGTGCGACCGGCGAGATGAGGGATAACGTTACGCAGGTAGGTCAATCCACCTCCCGCGCTGGCCGCTAGTCCATTGAGAAACAGACGCATGATGGTTATGGCAAAGCGGCGGGCATCGGCCCGGCCCAAGCCTCTGCGCGTTGTGTCATAGGCAAAACAACCGCGCCCTGGGCTTTTGGTACGACATCCACAAGCACGAAGGCCAGGCTCCAAAAGAACACGCAGAGGTAATATCCGGGAGCGAAGAGCCAATCTTCCAGCCCGGCATGAAGCAGTCCGGCGGCCACGATGGCTGCGATGGGAACAGCCGGCGATAAAGCGCTTCCGCCCCGGCGCGTCCAGCGAGCAACCCTGGCTACTTTTTTTCCCAATAGCAATACCATCGCAACAAAGGGCAGGACACCGAGCAGACCCACCCACTCCACAATAGCCAGGTAGCTGTTCCCATGTTCGCGGGTAGCTTCGAGGTTAGAACGAAATCCGAAGTGATGGTTGTTCGCGTCTGCCCGCGTGACGCTGGTGCCGAATCCGGTTCCAAACCACGGGTGTTCTTGGATGTCGTCCGATGCGCGCTGCCACACAGAAACCCGCGAGCCAAGGATGCCATCCTCGCGATGGCCTTTGTAAACAAAGCGCGAAGCCACAGAATCCCCCTGATGCTCCTGAATGGGAGCGACACCGGCCACGGTTACTGCCAGCACTGCGGCAGTAGCGACCCCTTTGATCAGCAGGCGGTACTGGCGGGAGGCGATGCAGAGCAGCAGGCATGCCAATGTTCCCGCTGCGATGCCGGCACGCGCGTAACTTGAGAGCAACAGGCTGACTGCCACCACAAGGGCGAAAGAACGCCGGCGTTGCGGTCTTCCTTTTTCGCTGGCGATCAAGCCCCACAGCAGCGTCGGCACCACCACGACGCCCATGACCGCTCCCAGGGAATTGGGGTTATCGAATATCTCAAAACGGAAGATGAAGTAGGCGGCAGCGCTGACGTATGTGAGGATTTCGCAGCCAAGCAGCAGTCCTTTCAAGAAACTTGCTTCGCGCCCCATGACAGCCAGTCGTGCTCCTGATGCTGCATAGAGAAACAACAACAGGAGGCTGACGGCCTTCAGCATGGCTTGCTCCGCGTAGGCCGATACCAGTGCCGAAATCAGCGCGGCCACAATGGCGAACAAGCCCACGAGATGAAATCCGCCGAAGTGGTGGCGGGGATCCTTCATATACATCACAACGCCAACCAGGGCCCCTGCCGTCAGAACGAACCATCGTCCGGACACCCACACGCTGCGCATGGGCAGCGCGATGCCCGCCCACAGAAACGCGGCCAGCAGAAGGAGAAAGAAGCGCTCGCGGAACTTCCATACTGCCGCCGCCACGATCTGGAGAAAAATCAGTGCGCCCAGGTAGCGAGTGCTGGTCAGGTATCCAGGGCGAAAAATCGTCAGGTAGACCGCGGCCAGACAGCAGGCGAGCAGCGTCAGGGGAAAAAAGAACCTGGAGTAACGATCAGCCATAGCAGGCGACCTCGTAGTTCAGGACGGCTTGGGCAATACCGTCGGCACACGCTTCCGGTGAGTAGCTTTCAATATGTGCGGCGCTGTTCTGTCCCATCCGTGAACGGAGTTCAGTATTGCCGGCGATTTCGCGCATAGCGAGCGCGAGTTGCTCTACATCACCCGCGGCGACGATGCGGCCGTTCCAGCCGTCCCGCACGAGATCCGGGGCACATCCAGCAACGGGAGTTGTAATGATCGGTAGCCCGCAGGCCATCGCTTCATTCACGACCAGGCCCCAGGGATCGCTATATGTGGGAAATACCAGGCAGTCCGCCAGCGCGTAGTAACCTGCTAGCTCGTTGCGCTGGACAAAGCCTGCAAAATGGACGACGCCATGACCGCAATCAGATGCCCGGCGCTCGAGTTCGGCTCGCTCGGCGCCATCGCCGGCGAATACCAAACCGATCTGTTCGCAGGGATCAACTGGCAGCTGGAGATAGGCATCGAGTACATCGAATACGCCTTTCTCTTCAATCAGCCGTCCGACGAAGAGAAAAAACCTGGTTGGCAAACTCAATCTGCCCCTTTCGTGGGCGATGTTATCTCGTAGCCTGGCGGCTTCCTGGGCAAAGAGCCGGGAGTCAACCGCGTTGGGCGCGACGAAGATCTGGTCATCCGAAGTCCCGAGACTGCGGACGTACTCTCGGGAAGAGGTTCCCGGAACAACGAAACCATCGCACTGACGAACGAATCTTCTTTTCAGGGATTCGACCAGCAGGCGACCGTTGCGCCGGTCGTGAGCGTTGCTTTCCACCCACAAATAGAAGCGAGCGTGATTGCGGCGCGCCCACAACAGCGACGCCCACGAAGCCGGATAGTTGTAGCCTCCGCAGAGGATGGCGTCGGGCGCTGCTTCACGTAATGCCGATGACAGGCCGCGATTCACAAGCAGGTTGTGCTTGCCTATCCTGCGGCGCCAGGATGGCAGCACCTCGTAGGAAAACTCTATTTCGTCCCGATAGACGTCCCACTGCCGGAGGCTCGGATCGTTCTCTGAAAGAAAGATTACGTGTGGCTCAACGTCTTCGTGCTTCGCAAGCGCGTTGAATACAGGAATGCGGTAAGGGGCGATAATCTCGGTGATGATCGTCAGGCGCTGTTTCACGCCAGGCACTCCCGGTAAACGCCGAGGAGGCGATCGGCCTGGTGAGCCAGCGTGTATCCCTCGAGGATGGTGCGACGGGCGGCTTTGCCGAGCTGTTTCGCGCGATCTCTGTCATCCAGGAGTGCGATGAGCGCGTCGGCCAGTCCCGCCACGTCGCCGGGTTCGACGAGCAAGCCGTTGCGGTCGTGTAGGATCACTTCGTCAATGCCTTGGCCGCGGCACGCAATCACCGGCCTGGCAGCAGACATGGCTTCCAGGTAGACACAACCCAGTCCTTCGTAGCGACTCGGCAGGGCGAAAACCGAGCATCCTTTCATGGCTTGAGGAACTTCTGCCCGACTCTTGCGCCCCGGCAAACGCAACTTGGCGGCGATATCGAGCCTTTTGGACAACGCGATCAACCGACCTCGCTCGGGACCATCGCCGATGATCTCAAGCGAAAGCTCAGGAAATCGCTGGTGAATTCTGGCAAAGGCCTGTACCAGTGCCTCGTGACCCTTGACGGGAATGAGATTTCCTACGCTGAGCAGGACGTCGGTACGCGCCTCGTCTCCGGCCGGAACGAATAACAGGGGATCTACTCCGTTATAGACGACGGATGTTTTGGCCGTGGAACCTTGCGCGACTTCCTGCCGCACCTTTTCGCTCACGCAGACAACTCGGCTTGCCGCGGCAAGTACGTTTTCGGTGACGCGCTTACACCAGCGGCCGGCGTAACCTTTGACTTGCCTTGTTGAAAAGACGTCTTTCCCATGCACTGTGACCACAAAAGAAATGCCAAGCTCACGTGCGAGCAAAGCAGCCGCATGACCGCAGGGCAGGGGAGCATGGGCGTGGATCAACTGCAGCGGGCTTGCACGATGCAGGGACCGCACCTGCTTCAGCAAGCTTCTGTACAAGAATGTCCCCGCCGTCGGCAGGCCCCTCCCGCTTGGTAGGGAGAAGTAAGGATGCCAGGTGGCTAGCGGCGCCGAAGGATTGCTGCTGGCTTTCTCATGATAGAAGGGCCGCACGGCGACAACCGTATTTCGCACCCCCAGCGCCTCTAGCCACGGCAGGGGTTCCGACACAAAACATCCCTGTGCATCGTCGTTCACTTCCGGGTAGAAGGGGGTCAGTGTCAGCACGTGCAGCGGCACATTGGACGGTCTGGTCACTTCGATCGGAAGTGGCAGGGTTGCGCTCATGCGACGGCACGCTCAACTTGCTCAAAGCTCGCGAGATGTTCGGTCGCTACCTGCCAGTAGAACTGCTGCCACAGGGGAGCAACCGCGTCCCAATCGAATTTCCTGGCATGTTCGACCGCGGCGTTTCCCATCCTCAGGCGTAATTCGCGATTCTGAACCAGCAATTCGAGCCGTGACAGCATTTCGTCAAAGCTCGACATCTGGTAACCGGTCATTCCGTGCACCACGGAGGGCGTGTGATAGTCGCGGAAAACAACACAGGGCAGTCCCGCGGCGGCAGCTTCCAGTGTGACTTTCGGCAGTCCCTCCAAATGTGAGGGCAGCAGGAAGATATCGCTACGCTGCATCAGCGAGACCATTTCATCCTGGGATCTGGAGCCGTGAAAGCATACGTTGCTGATTCCTTGATCGCGGCATCGCTGGCGCAGGGTTGCGTCGAAGCCGTTGCGTCCCGGCCCCACGATCCAGAACATGGCATACGGCATTTTCCTCGCCGCTTCCACTACCAGTTGCGGCCCCTTGCGCTCCATCACCGTGCCGGCGAACAATACTACCGGCAAAGGATTGTTCCGGGCCTTCGGTGGCATGAACATCTTGGTATCCACTCCCACCGGTAAAACGCAGCTGGCCTTTACGCCTGAGCTTTCGGCAAGCTCACGCGCGATGAAGTCCGTAATGGCTGTATGAAGCTCGCAACGGGTGAGGACCTCCCGTCGGAGTCGCCGGAACGATTGCGGAAGCCCGTCCAGCTGTGCTGATGGAGCTTCTACATGGTTTACCGCAATCTTGTTCCGTCGCATGGCCTTGGGCATGCGCAGGAACAAGTATGAGGCAGGACTGCAATCCGCGTAGGCGATGACATCGGGCCAGGCCAGCATCTCGCCGAGGATGCGCAGCGTCCGCCCACGCGCCGGCATTTTGATCAATCGAATGGCAGGATGATCGCTTACGCGGCGGTCAGGCTGGCGTTCATAGAACAGGGTAGACGCAAACCGAGTGGGATCAAGGCGCAGCGCGATCTCTCTCGCATTCAAGCTTTGCGCGTTAGTGTTGTCGGCATCCGCCGACACCATAAATAGGATTTTGATTCGGCGAAGTTCCATGCTCACACCGCAACTGCATCCGTTCTGGATGGCAATGTTTTTGTCGCTTCCAACCTGATTTCACGCAAAGTCGCCCGGATCCATTCCTGTGGGTCGGCTGCCTCGGACCTTGCTAGGTGTTGCTGCGCTCGTTTCAACAAGCGGGCCCGGACCGCCTTCTCCGCGTCTGGCGGCAGCGGATTCTGCTCCCCGGTGTCACGATCCAGATCAAACAACTGCTCCTGGGCGACCTCGAAGTTCAGGACAAGTTTGTAACGTGATTCACGAATCGCAAGAACGCGCGGGCCCATGCGTCCTTCCCGGCAAAACAAGTCGGTGGGGTTGGCGGCGCATTCGGTGGCTGCGTAGTCGCACAGCTCAGGATGTCGGAAACAGCTGAGCCCGCGAAATGCATCGGGGATGATCACTCCGGCTGCGTCGAGAAGCGTCGGGGCAAGGTGAACCAGGCTGAAGGGCTGGTCAACACGCTTTGCCGCGTTCCCCGGCGCACGGACGAGAAGCGGCACTTTGACTAACTCTTCGAATACATGCGAAGGCGGATGAAAACGTTCTCCGTGTTCAAGGAACTCCTCTCCATGGTCAGCGGTCACGGCAAACACGCAGTCATCCCACAGGTCCCAGGTTTTCAAGGTATCCACCATGCGCGCGAGTTGAGCGTCGGCCCAGCGGATGCCGGCGTCGTAAAGTGCAATAATCTCCTCGCGATAACGCATCAACCGCTCGCCGCTCAGGCCTTCGCGGTTCCAATAGGAATTCAGATAGCGCGCGTGGCCTGAGGTGATTTCTGCATCCCCCATCCACCCCAATGCTTTTTCCGTCGGATAGTAGGGCGCGTGCGGATCCATCAGGTGCAGCCAGAGGAAAAAGGGTTTTTTGGCGAGGCACGTCAACCACGCGGTGGCCTCATCCACAATGACATCGGCGGCCGGGTAACGCCGCAGTTCATCGAATGATTGGTCGTCCACAGACCGCTGGCAGTATCGAAAATAGAGCTCGTCATAGACCGGACCCACCGGCCCAAGTTGGTGGCAGGTTTCTTTGATGGCGCGATTGAGACGCGTTCGCGCACTCTCTGGTTCGTTGACGATCTGTGCAATGGGGCCGGCATCCAAAAAGTCGCGAAAGACGTCAAAGCCGGCATCGTACCCGAACCGCGCAGAAAGATAAGGATTGCCCGCGACAAACGCAGCCGTCGCATAGCCTGACTGCTTCAGCGTGGTGGAGAGGGTCGCTTCCTCGGGGGCAAGCCCTATAACATCACGCCCGAAAGCCAGCGGGAACCTCGACGCCATGATCGCGGGAAATGAATAGAACGTCGGCGATCCTGCGACGATCGCATTGGAAAAAACCAGGCTTTCCGGCGTCAACGAGTCGAGGAAGGGAGTTGTCGGGCGACTATATCCAAGGAAGCCTGCGTGGTCGGCGCGCAGGCAATCCACCGTCACCAGTACCAGCGACTTGAGCCCTGAGTTGGAATCCATTCCTTTAGAACTGAAAATACAGGAATGGACTGCCTCCTCCTAGTAAGAGAACAGATGCCACCAGCATGGCGGCCAGGGCATAGGCATAACGCGGCCGAGGGGTGAATTCGAGTTCCCAGCTGTTCTTGAAGAAAAATGCAATGACGCCCGCGGCGGGCAGGCTGGCCAGGAACGTCAGCGGGAACGCTTGCATTGACCCCAGGCCATGCAAACCTGCCAGGTCGCCAAAAATCTGGAGCGCCCGGCTCAAAGTCTCGGCGCGGAAGAAAACCCAACCCAGCGCGACTGCGACAAAGGTGATGACCTGGCCCACTCGTGCCGACGATGGCGCCCATCCGCGGTTCTTGCAAAAGAAATAAAGCGCCAGCAGCATTCCGTGATACAGGCCCCAGATGACGAATGTCCAGCTGGCTCCGTGCCACAGACCACCCAGGAACATGGTGATCGCGAGGTTAAGAGCCGTGCGAGCCAATGTGCCCCGCGATCCGCCCAGAGGGATAAAGAGATAGTCCCGAAGCCAGGTGGAGAGGCTCATGTGCCATCGCCGCCAGAAGTCGGAGATGTTTGCTGCCTTATATGGCGAATTGAAGTTCTGTGGGAACTGGATGCCCAGCAAGTGGGCAAGGCCAACCGCCATGTCGCTATATCCGGAAAAATCAAAGTAAAGCTGAAAAGTGTAGCCCAGGACGCCTAGCATCGCGGGAACCAGTCCGTGTTGGCCTGCCCCGTCGAAGAAAGCGGTTACGGGCCTCGCCAGGCGGTCCGCAATCAGCATCTTCTTGCTCAGGCCTATGACGAAGAAGTAGATCCCGGTTGCAGCCTGGGAAGAAGTCAATCGGGTCTTTAGCGCGGCAAACTGGTCCTCGATGTCCGCATACCGTACGATCGGACCTGCCACAAGATGAGGGAAGAGCGCTACAAACGCCGAAAAATGCAGCGCCGACTTCGCCGGGCTCACCACACCACGGTAGATATCGATGGTGTAGCTCATCGAGTTGAAGGTGTAGAACGAAATCCCAATGGGCAGGATCACGTGCAAGGTCGGCAGAAATGAGTTGGCGCCCATCGCCGTGGCGACCTTGTCCACAGAATCGGCGAAGAAGCCGTAATACTTGAAGAATCCAAGCGTTGCCAGGTTAAAGCTCAACGAATAAATCAGCCACTGTTTGCGCACGCGGGGCACGCCCGAGGCCGCTATCTTGCTCCCCGCGATGTAATCCACGGTGGTTGACGCGATCATCAGTGGCAGAAAGCGCCAATCCCACCAGCCATAGAAGAAGTAGCTCGCCAGGGTGATGAACGTAAGCCTCGCCCAGGTAAAACGCAGGGTCCACCAGCCGGCCATGACGACCGGCAGGAAGCAGAAGATGAAAACGTAGCTATGGAACAGCATGCGCTCTCACCGGAAACATTTTGGAGACCAGCAGGGGCGAGAAAGTGTCGTCGTAATGGACGCCATCGTAGAAATGGCTGAGCTCGCCGCCAAACGAGGCCGGCGAGGTGAAATCGTAGAATGGCACGTCCCACGTGGCAGTGATGCGCTGAAGAGCCGCGGTTACCTCCCGTTTGCGGTTGTCGTATCCATGAGCGCGAAGGGCTTCTTCAAGTGCCGGATGTGCGGGTGGAAGGAACACAATTGCCTGCATCCCATGGTCGTGCGCGTACCGCAGCGTAGCATCGAGGTAGGCAAGACGCTCCTGCGACAAACCGGTATAGGCTTCGTATCGCGGGGTAAAACGGTTAATCGTGGCCTTGATCTCTCCCGGCAGATCCTGCCGGTTCTCTGCCCGTTGATGTTCCCAGGTATCAAAGCGCACGTGCCCATCTTCCTCGAGATGAGAGAAGGCATGGTTGTTTCCACGCGCAGACTTGTACAGGGATTCGACGGCGAGCTCGGTCTGCTGATGCGATAGCAGCTCGGTGAAGTTCCTCCAGCGCCAGTCCTGGGATTGTGATCGCCACAAGAAAGACGACAAAAATGAAGGTTGCTGCAGGAAGTAGTGGACCGGCTCGTGATCATGGAAAGCTTCAACGTCACAGCCAATGATCAACAATCTGGGCTGGATGTGCGCCTGTTCAACCGCATAACGCAACAGGATGTAATAATCCTCTGCTTTCCCGCTGTCCACCCCGGCGTTGAAGGTGCGCAGGCCCGTGGCCGCCTGCACCTGCGCCGGCCACAGATTCATGACTCGCGAGGATCCGAAGATGAGGGCTTCCGGTTTTGGTTCAAGGGATTTGAGCATCACCAGCTTCTGCGGCCGAACTCCCCACAGGATTTGCGGCACAAGTTGCGTGTCGTATAAGCCCTCAGGGTTCACGCAATAGTTGAGGGAAGCGATACCCAGCAGTGCCACAACCACAATCAACAGGAAAGGCCGCACGAATGACTGCCAGGCGCGGGTTTCCGCGCGTTGAAATGGCTGTCCCTGCACTGGATGATCCAAGAGACTGATGACTCAATTTCTAGCTGATCGCGCTTGAGGGAGGCAATTACTTTTCGCCTTGGGATGTTGCATGATTCTGTACCCTGGCTTGCATGATTCTGTACCCTGGCGGCGAATCTCAGGTGTCCGAGGTCTGAGGTCCGGGGTCCGCCTTACATGTAGCCGAGGTCACGCAACCGCTGTTCGATTACGGCCCGGTCGGCTTTATCCAGCGCGGCAGCATCGTCGCGGAGAAGTTCGTTGAGGACGAAGGTCAGAAGTTCCTCAAGGCTGGCAAAGCGTGCCCCGAAACGGGCTTCCGCGCGCGCGCAAAGCTCAGCCGGAAGGCGAAGAGTTCGATATTCTCCAAGAATTGCCGGTTCGCGCTGAGGATTAGAAGCCATCGCAAATGGCGTCCAGTATACCCCACGATTTCACTTGGCCTTTGCCCGCGCAGAATTGACCTTGGTTAGCAGTTCCTGCGTTGGACCCTGCATAGGCCCGGAAATCTTGACGGCTTCGTTCAAAACTTCTCGCGCTTCCGTCACCTTGTTCAGCTTCGCGTAGGCAAAACCCAGGCGATACATGGCGATGGCGTATTGCTGCTCATCCTGCCCTTTAAGCAGGTCCGCCGCCGTCTTCAACTCGGGAACGGACGCCGCCGTCTTGTCCTGCTTCATGTAGGCATATCCCATGGTCGAGTGAGCGATCCCCGCGGACAGCTTGCGAGAGCGGTCGGCGTCGGGTGCATCGGCCTTGGCAACTTCAATTGTCTTTTGCGCGTAACTGATAGCCTTACCCACGCTGCCCGGCTTCGGATCATCAACATAGGTGGTCGAAAGCAATGTCAGAGTCGCCAGGCTGTTGGGGTTTGCGGCGAGTGACTTTTCCCCGTATGCGACTAGCCGCGCCGTATCTTTCAACTCGGACAGCGACACCATGGCATAGGACGCAACCTGTTCTTCAAATCGCGATCCGGGAAAGGCCGGAGTGAAACGCTCGATATCCGCTATCCGCTTCTTGGCGTCCGGTTCTTCAACGATCGCATTAAAGGCCGACGCTTCCAGGAATTCGTAAGAGCTCTTGGCGGAACTTCTTTCTTCATCCTGACGCGTGGCGAAGTCTTGATCGCCCATCCCTTCCGGCTTAGGTTCCTTGCCGATCGAGTTGTACGCCTCGCCACCGCGGATCGCGTAGTCGAGGATCTTCACATTGTCTTTGGTCTGTTGCGCGATGTTGGCCTGCGACACCAGAATGTCCAGATTGTGCGGCGAACTTGCCAAAGCTTTGTCACCGTACTCCAGCGCCTTCTGCTGGTCGCCGGCCGTCTGGTAGTACTGGGAGATCTGCCAGTTCCCGTACGCCACGGCCGCGGGGTTGGAGGCGTAGTCCTTCACGAAGGCTTCGTACATAGGCAGCTTCTTCGCGGCGTCAGGCTCATTTGAGACCGCCTGGAGCGCCTTGTCTTCGGGCGTGCCTGCAGGGATCACGATCTTGTCCAGTTGTGCATACAGCAGGGAACTCGAAGCCATGATTAACAGGACAACCAATGTGTAGCGCTTCATAAATCGCCTCCAGGGTAAACAGCCCAACAGCGCGAATGCTAGCTCCGAAGTGGCTTCTCTGCAAGAGAATCAGTCACGACGGTGCCTCGACCCTGTCTCGCCGCTCCGTGGCACGAACACGGCAGTAGGGTCAGGACTGGCGCTTGGGATTGCTCAAAATCAAGAAACTTCGAACGATTGCCGGGGTTGATAGTATGCAGACACGCCACTCCTGAGGCGGTATCCATGCGTTTGAGGGGCCAAAATATTGGTATTCTGCTGGTCCTGATCCTGATGGGTTCCGCCTTTCCTGCGCAAGTCGTCCTTGGCGGCAAGAGCGAAAATCACGCGCCAGGCATGAGCGAGCAGAGACGGGCCCTGCATGCCGTCAACCGCCTTGGTTTCGGGCCTCGCCCAGGCGATGTCGAGCAGGTGGCCGCCATGGGCGTTGACAAGTGGATTGATCTTCAACTTCACCCCGAAAAAATCGACAACGCCGCTCTCGACAGCCGCCTCGCCTCCTTTCGCACCCTGCGCATGGACAGCCGGGAAATTGTAGAGAATTATCCCCCAAGGAAATTGATCAAGGCAGTTCAGGAGGGAAAGCCGCCCATGCCCTCCGATCCCGCCAAGCGCGCAGTCTATAAGGAACAAATAGAAAAGCTCCAGGCAAGCGATGACGGCAAGAAGGGATTGGGCCGCCCGCAGCGTGAAGTCGTGATGGAACTGGCAGAGAGCAAGCTGCTGCGTGCCACCTACAGCCAGCGCCAGTTGCAGGAGGTGATGACCGATTTCTGGTTCAATCACTTCAACGTCTTTATCGGGAAGGGCGCCGACCGCTACCTCGTCACCAGCTATGAGAGGGACGTGATTCGTCCCCACGCGCTCGGCAAATTTGAAGATCTCCTGGTCGCCACCGCAAAAAGCCCCGCCATGCTGTTCTATCTCGACAATTGGTTGAGCGTGGGTCCGAACTCGACCGCGGCCAAAGGCGGAAAGGGCCGCCGACCGGGCAAGGGAAAACGCAACGGACTGAACGAAAACTATGGCCGCGAGCTGATGGAGCTGCACACGCTCGGCGTGGATGGGGGCTACACGCAGAAAGATGTGACCGAGGTAGCGCGTGTCTTCACTGGATGGACCGTCAAACGTCCACGGCTGGGTGGGGATTTTACTTTTGATGAACGCATGCACGATCCCGGTGATAAGACCGTTCTCGGCCATCGCATCAAAGATCGTGGAGAAAAAGAGGGGCTGGACGTGCTACACATGATCGCGCGTCATCCGTCCACAGCGCATTTTGTGTGCAACAAGCTGGCGGTGCGGTTCGTCTCGGACAATCCGCCGCCCGCGCTGGTGGACCGGATGGCCCACACGTTCCGGAAGAAAGATGGCGACATCCGGGAAGTCCCGAAGACGCTGTTCCGCTCGCCGGAGTTCTGGGATCAGAGTGTGTATCGCGCGAAGGTGAAAACCCCGCTGGAGTTCGTAGTTTCAGCCCTGCGTGCCAGCGATGCCGACGTCAGCGACGCAGCGTTGGTCGCACGCCAGCTCCAGAAAATGGGAATGCCGCTCTATGGCATGCAGCCGCCGACCGGGTACTCGATGAAAGCTGATTCCTGGGTGAATTCGTCGGCGCTGCTGGATCGCATGAACTTCGCGCTGGCTCTCGCACGCGGAAGCCTGAAGGGCGTGCAAGTCGACTCCGGACGCATGGTGGGTACGCGGGCAGGCCCGGACAATGTGCTGGCTACGCTCGAACAGAACCTGCTGGCCGGCGATGTCTCGTCTCAGACACACCAAACCATTGCCTCGCAGATGCAGAATACGAAAAGCGATTCCAACCTGGCGACAATTGCCGGACTGATTCTCGGCTCGCCGGAATTTCAGAGGAGATGATGTCAATCACCCGGCGTGGATTCATTCGCAATTCGGCCCTGGCCGCCGTCGGCACAACTGCACTGCCGCAGTTTCTGCAACGGGCAGCATTTGGCGCCGAGCAGACGAGCAGGGCAAAACGGCTGGTCGTCATCTTCCAGCGCGGTGCCGCCGACGGCCTGAACATCGTTGTCCCCCACGGCGAGCCTGCGTACTACGCCATGCGCCCGTCCATCAACATTCCACGGAGTGCGGTGATCGACCTGGACGGCAGGTTCGGACTGCATCCTTCAATGTCGGCATTGCAGCCATTGTGGAAGCAGAATCATCTCGCGGTTGTGCACGCTGCCGGCTCGCCCGACCCGACTCGTTCGCACTTCGACGCGCAGGATTTCATGGAGTCGGGAACTCCCGGCGTGAAGGTCACCGGGGACGGCTGGCTGAACCGCGCCTTGCACTCCGCGCCTGCGGACAACTCTCCCTTTCGGGCCATCGGCTTGGGCCCATCGCTTCCCCGCATTCTCTGCGGCAGTGAGCCCGCGGTAGCGATGAACAACGTCAATCAATTCGGGGTCGGCGGG
>JADMIO011683249.1_pt1 | contig 89816 bp, 51 predicted proteins | sample 8958161 | NCBI WGS metagenome assembly JADMIO01 (sample SAMN16585339, study PRJNA669376) | soil metagenome | isolation source: Crop rotation soil | place: USA: Cullars Rotation, Alabama | collected 2011
ACTTCTGAGGCGAAGCCGTTGAGCTGATCGACCATCGTGTTGATGGTGTTCTTCAGCTCCAAAATCTCACCCTTCACGTCCACCGTGATTTTGCGGGAGAGGTCACCGCGGGCCACGGCGGTGGTCACCTCGGCGATGTTGCGGACCTGCCCGGTCAGATTGGAGGCCATCGAGTTGACAGAGTCGGTGAGGTCCTTCCAAGTCCCGGCCACGCCGCCGACCTGGGCCTGCCCGCCGAGCTTCCCCTCGGTGCCGACCTCGCGGGCCACGCGGGTGACCTCGGAGGCGAAGCCGTTGAGCTGGTCGACCATCGTGTTGATGGTCTCTTTCAGCTCCAGGATCTCACCCTTTACGTCCACCGTGATCTTGCGGGAGAGGTCACCGCGGGCCACGGCCGTCGTCACGGTGGCGATGTTGCGGACCTGGGCCGTGAGGTTGGTCGCCATCGCGTTCACAGAGTCGGTGAGGTCCTTCCACGTCCCGGCCACACCCGGCACGACGGCCTGGCCGCCGAGGCGGCCGTCGGTGCCGACCTCGCGGGCCACGCGGGTGACTTCCGACGCGAACGACCGGAGTTGGTCCACCATCGTGTTGATGGCTTCCTTGAGCTGGAGGATCTCGCCGCGGACGTCCACCGTGATCTTCTTGGACAGGTCGCCGTTCGCCACGGCAATGGTAACGTCGGCGATGTTGCGGACCTGGGCGGTCAGGTTCCCGGCCATCTGGTTGACGGACTCGGTGAGCTCCTTCCACACCCCCGAGACGCCCTTGACCTTGGCCTGGCCGCCGAGCTTCCCCTCGGTGCCGACCTCGCGGGCCACGCGGGTCACCTCCGAAGTGAACACCGAGAGTTGCTCGATCATTGAGTTGACGAGCTTCGCCGACCGGAGGAACTCGCCCCTCAGGGGTCGCCCGTCCACCTCCAGGTCCATGGACTGCCCGAGGTCCCCCTTGGCCACCGCGCCGATGGTGCGGGCCACGTCGGTCGTGGGCCGCACGAGGTCGTCGAGGAGGGTGTTCAGCGACTCGATCTTCGCCGCCCATCCGCCGATGGCCCCGGGGACCGACATGCGCTGCTGCAAGCGCCCCTCCTTGCCGACGGTCGCGCTCAGTCGCGCGACCTCGTGTGCGATCCGGTCCTCGTGCGAGATGGCCTGGTTGAACGCCTCGGCAATCCGCCCGTCGGTGCCGGCCCAGTCGACCGGCAGACGCACTGAGAAGTTGCCGTCGCGGAACGCCAGGATGGCCGAGAGGATCTGCCGGGATCGGGCTTCGGCGGGATCACCCTCGAGTTGGTCCGATGTGACCCGACGCGCCTGGGACCTCCGCGCCCCCGCGCGGCGTGAGGACGAGCCGTTCTCGTGAGCGCCCGAGGCGGTGGTCGTCTCGGTGTGGTTGGTCGTGGGCTTATTCATGGCAATGGAGGCTCACGGGTTAAGAATGTTCGGGCGAGTCAACAACACGATCGTGACGCTCGGCGGTCAGGTCGCATTTGGGCCTGAGCACCGCGTTCGGGTCCCACGCAGGGAACGCCCCGACCTTCGGCGCCAACACCCGTGGGCGCTCGGCCAGCCGGACTGGCTCTCTTCCGTCGCTGGTCGAGCACTCACGGGCGGTCCCCCCTGTCCGATTTCGATCGGATCGAGGCAAGCAACTCTTCGAGGACGGCCGGGTCCACCGGCTTGACGAGGTGGTGGTCGAACCCGGCCTCCCTCGACCGCCGGCGGTCCTCGTCCTGTCCCCAGCCGGTCATCGCTGCCAGCACCGTGGTGCGGCACTCGGGCACCTCCCGCAGCCGCCGGGCCACTTCGTAGCCGCTCATCCCGGGCAGTCCGATGTCCAGAACGATCAGGTCGGGCCGAAACTCCATGGCGGCCGACAGTCCGGCCGGGCCGTCGTGGGCCGTCCGGACCTCGTGGTCGGCCAGCCGCATCAGCATGGCGAGGCTCTCGGCCGCGTCCACGTTGTCGTCCACCACCAGCACCCTCCGCCGGGGACCGGCAGCCGCCAGGCCGTCCGCGTCGCCATCCACTGCCGCCCGGGACTCGGCAAGGGCGGGCAGCCTGACAACGAACTCGCTCCCCCGGCCGATCCCCTCACTGTGCGCGATCACCGTCCCCCCGTGTAACTCGACGAGCCGCTTGACGAGCGTCAGCCCGATGCCCAGCCCGCCCTGCGACCGGCTGATCGATCGGTCCACCTGGGCGAACAACTCGAAGACGCGGGACAGGTCGGCCGGGGCGATCCCCACGCCGGTGTCCTTCACGCTGACAGCTGCCTCCGCGCCGACGCGGGCGACGGTCACGGTGACGCGGCCCGCTCGCTCCGAGTACTTGGCAGCGTTCACCAACAGGTTCGAGAGCACCTGGGTCAGCCGCACCACGTCCCCGCTCACCCACACCGACTCGTCCGGGAGGGACACCGTCAACTCGTGGCCGGCAGCGTCGATGGCCGGCTGGGCCGTCTCCACTGCCCGGACGACCACGGTAGCCAGGTCGACCCGCTCCTTGCGCAGTTCCACCTTCCCCCGCATGATGCGGGACACGTCCATCAGGTCGTCGACCATCCGGACGAGGTGCCCGACCTGCCGCTCCATCATCCCCCGCGCCCGCTCGACAGTGTCCGGGTCAGCTCGCATCTTCAGGACTTGAAGCCCGTTGCGGACCGGGGCCAGCGGGTTGCGGAGTTCGTGGGCGAGCATGGCCAGGAACTCGTCCTTCCGCCGGTCCGCCTCCTTCAACTCCCGGTACAGTTCCGCGTTCTCGACCGCGACGGCCGCACGGTGGGCCAAGTCCCGGGCCACGGTCAGGTCGGTTGCGTCGTACCTTTGTCCGGACTCGGCTGCCACGAACGTCAGCACCCCGAGCGGCTTGCCCCGGACGGCGAGCGGAACGCACAGGTACGACTTGAGGCCGAGTTCCCGGAGCACGCGAAGGTGCTCGGCGTCCTGGGCGGCATTGGCCAGCATACCGTCCTGAATGTCGGCCATCATCTCCGGCTCGCCGGTCCGGAGGACGTGGTACGCCCCGAAGGGCGCGGCCGGGTCAGGCGGGTAACGGCGGTTCAGATCGAGGGCCAGTTGCACCTTGGCTGCGTCGGCATGGGCGACGGCCAGCCGCCGCAGCGTGCCGTCCGGCTGGGCGACGTCCACCGCCGCCCAGTCCGCGAACCCAGGGACAGCCAGAGCGGCCACCTTCTGGAGGGTGCTCTGGTAGTCCACCAGGGCGGCCAGGGCAGCGCTGGCGTCGGCCAGGAACCGGGCCTGCCGCTCTCCGACTCGCGCCCGCTCCCGCTCCCGCCGGGCCTGCTCGAACAGCCGGGCGTTGTCGATGGCGACCGCTGCCTGGGCCGCCACCCCCTCCACCAGCCGCCCGTGCCGCTCGGTGAACCGAGCCGGCGCGGCGTGACCGAAGAACAACCCGCCCAGCACCTCGCCGCTGCGCGATTTGACCGGCACCGCGAGGTAACTGCGAACCGGCAGGTGGCCCTCTGGCATCCCGTGGTACGGCGGGTTCTGTCCATACCGCGGGTCGGCCGTCACGTCGTCAAGGCGGACCGTCCCAGTTCCCTTGAATGTCGGCTCGAACACCGCCGTGGCCCGGGGGTGGGGGAACCGCTCGAACGCCTCCCGGGGTGCCCCCGACAGACAGTACAAGAGGTAGGAGTCTCCCGTGTCGTCGGTCGCGTTGTAGAAGAACGCCCCGAAGCCCGCCTCGGTCAGGGTGGTCGTCGCGTCCGTCAGCGCCTGGAGCAACCTCCCCAGGTCGAGTTCGGCCGCCAGGGTGCCGCCGATCCGGTACAGGGTCTCGGTCACCTGGGTCTCGTCCCGCAGCCGGGCCTCGGCACGCTTCTGCTCCGTCACGTCCCGGGTGAAGCAGCGGGTGTGGACGAATTCCCCGGACGCGCGGAGCACGCTGGAGTGGATGAGCACATCCTTGATTGACCCGTCCTTGCACCGCAGCCGGGCCGGGTAGTCGTGCAACTGCTCCCCCGCCTTCAGCCGCCCGAGGATGTCGCAGATCGTCGGCTCGTCGACGTGGAACTCGGTGATGCTGCGGCCGATGTACTCCTCCGGAGCGTAACCGAGGAGTTGAAGTTCGGCCTTGTTGGCCCGCAGGATGGTCCCATCCGGGCCGACCCAGTGGAGGCCGACGTTGGCGTTCTCGAAGAAGTCGGCCAAGTCCCGCTCGCTTCGGCGTAGCGCCTCCTCCGCCGCCTTCCGCTCGATGAATTGCCCGACCTGAGCGGCCACCGTGTCGAGCATCTCCAGCAGGTCGGCGTCCGGCTCCTGGACGCCCCGGCTGAAGAACTCCATGACTCCGAGGGGCTGACCGCCGACCGCGACCGGGCAGGCGACGGCCCCGTGCAGGCCATCTCGTGCCGCCAGTGCCCCTCGGGGGAAGTTAGGGGCGCGGGTCACGTCGGGCAACCATTGGGGCTTTCCACAAGCCCAGACGAGGCCGGGCAGTCCCTCACCCCGCGCCAACTTGGTCCGCCGACTCGCCGCTTCGAACTCGTCGAACGCCGGGGCCGGGGACCGCCAGGACTCACGGCAGCGGAGCACCTCGCTGGTGTCGTCGGGCGTCCAAAATGCGCCCAACTCCCAGCCCAGGCTCTCGCCCACCGCCCGCAGCACGCCAATGATGCCGTCCCCGGCTGTCCTCGCCTGCGCAAGCGCCTGGGTAGCAGCGAGTCGGGCAGCCCGGAGGCGCTCGCCCCGCACTCGGTCGGAGATGTCCCGCACATGCGCGGTAAAGAGGGTCAGGCCGTCTGTCTTGATGGGGGTGATCGCCAACTCGACCGGGAACTCGGCACCGCCCGCTCGCACCGCCGTCAGTTCCAGCCGCTTGCCGAGGATGGACGGAACGCCGGTGGCGAGGAAGCGGGCCATGCCGCTGCGATGGGCCGCTCGCAGCCGCGGGGGGACGATCAACCCGCCCAGGTCGTGCCCGAGTACGTCCGCCCGCCGGTAGCCAAACATCCGCTCGGCGGCGGGGTTGAACTCGACCACCTTCCCCTCGTGGTCGCAGGTGACGATGGCGTCGAGGGCCGTCTCCAGGATTGCCGCGTTGCGGGCGTTGCTTTGTCGCAGGTCCGCCTCGGCCCGCTTCCGGTCGCTGATGTCCCGGCTGACGGTGCTGAACGCCACCGGCTCCCCGGTCAGCGGGTGCCGGATCAGCGTCACCTTCTTCGAGATCGGGATGACCCCGCCGGTCCGCACGTTCCTGTACCGCCACTCTCCCTCCCACTGTCCGTCCCGCATCACCGCCGGGATCATCTCCTCTCGGACCCGGGAGAGGTCATCCGGGACCACGAAGTCGAACAGCGTCTTGGTGCGGGCCTCGGCCGCGTCCGCCAGCCCAAGCATCCGCAGCCCGGCGTCGTTGAAGTATCGGATCGACCCGTCCAGGGCGGCCAGCCCGATCAAGTCGGTCGAGCTTTCCAGAACGGCGAGCAGCTCTCGGTTCCCCTCCTCCTGCCGCTTCCGGTCGGTCACGTCCCGGAAGACGAGGACGGCCCCGCCCACCCGTCCGCGCTCGTCCCGGATGGGGGCGGCGCTGTCGTCGATGGGCCGCTCGGACCCGTCCTTTGAGATCAAAATGGTGTGGTTCGCGAGCCCGGCGACGCGGCCGTCCCGGAGCACCCGCAGCGCCGGGTTTTCGACCGGCTTGCGGGTTTCCTCGTTGACGATGCGGAAGACCCGCTCAAGCGGCTCTCCGGTGGCCGCCGCCTGCGGCCACCCGGTCAGTGCCTCGGCCATGGGGTTGAGGAAGGTGATCCGGCCCCCGGCGTCGGTGGCAACTACGCCGTCCCCGATGCCCAGCAGGGTGGCCTCCAGGAGTTCCCGCTGCCCGTGCGCCGCCGCGGCGGCCGCCTCGGCCCGAAGTCGGGCCGTCCGCGCGACCCCGCCGACGGCGGCGACCCCGGCCCCGGTGAGCATGAACAACGCCAGCCCGACCTGTTGGTCCCACCCATCGGCGGTCAAGGCACGGGGCGGGAGTAGGAAGACGACTGCCGATACCGCCCCGGCCGCGACCGCCACCGCCGCCGGGCCGAAGCCGCCGAAGACGGCGGCGGCCAGGACCGCCAACAGGAGGGTGGCGAACGGGAACTGGTCGCCCAGGACCGGGGTGATCAGCACCCGGACTGCAATGGACAGGGAAACGGCAAAGAGAGCGACCCCGTACCGGGCGAGCAGTCCGGGCCTTTGGTCAAGCATGAAAGACCTTGATACGCAGTCGGATGGTCGAAATTCACTGCAAATCGCGAGCCGCAGCCGAAGGATAATTCTATTGGAGATGAGCCGCGGCGAGGCCGGCAGCCGACTGCAGAAGCGGCGGTGTGCTGCCCACCTGCGACCAAGCACCGACCGGCCCCGTGTGAGCCGTCAACTTCACCGGGTGCGGGCTGAACTCGACGACGGCGAGAAGTTCGAGCAGGTGTACGGGGGAGACGGGCTTGGGGAGATGTCGGTCGAACCCGGCCCACTCCGACCGGCGGCAGGCGTGGGTCCCGTCAAGGTGGGCGACGGCGGCCACGAGCGGTCGGGCCCGTCGAGAGTGCGGGGGAGATCGACGATGATCAAGTCGGGGCAGAAGAGGTGACCGAGGCTGTTCGACTCATTATATACTAACGATTTTTAAATCATTTTATTATTCAGAGCGAGGTGGGTCTCTGACCAGGAGTTTGAGGGCGAAATGCGGTGGCCGGGGGAACAGGCCGTCGAGTTTCGCCGGTATCTCGAACTTGGCGACCGGCTCAACGTGGTTGTTCGGTTGCATCGGGATCGTCAAGCACAGAAGGTCCGAGCATCACTCGAGGCGTCGAATAATTGGTTGCTGAGCAGTCGGGAATGAGCATCTGAACGCGTTTCACGACGACTGAGATTCTTCAAGGCTCAGCCAACGAAAAACCCCGGCACACTGCCGGGGTTCTCGGGAAGCCGGGCTGTTGCGTTCGGCTTGCAATCACACCGGCGTGACTTCGAGGGCATTGACCACCCAGAACGTGGCACCCGCACGCACGCCAAAGTTAATCTGCAACACGCCATCCGCACCCGCGGTGCCACTGACCGTCAAAATTCCATTGCTCGACAACGTCGAGGCGGGACCGCTACCCACCGATGCGGTCAAACCCGGCTGGCCTTGTGTTGCCGTCGCATAGGAGTAAATCGTCACCGTTGCCGACTTGCCCACACCCACGAACACCCGGAACGTCGCCGCCGTCGCGCTGTACGAATAATCGCCCAACACATTCGCATCACCGCCCGGAGGCAGCGGCGACGGCACCTGACCACCCGTTCCACCACCAATGGTCGAGGTACTTGCCCAGCCAAAGCCCGTCGTGGCGGAATAGGCTGTGCCCTGCCACACCTTGTTCCAGCCCGCCACCGGCGGCGCCGAACTCGACGACTTCATGTCGTAACGCTGCGTCGGCTTGACCGTGTAAATCGCACTCGGGCCCGCTGCCGGCGCCGGGTGACTGAAGGTGTCCGTCGCAGTGTTCGCCGCAATCGAGATGCTCAGGGTGCCATCACCCGTGATGCCCGTGATCGTCACTGTTCGCGTGTTGCCGCTGCCACTGACGCCGACGGTTCCCGTGGCCGTGCCCGTCTTATTGAGTGTCACGTCCGACGCCGACAGCGTGATCACTGCCAGGTTCGGGTCGGTGTACGTCACCGTGTACGAGATCGAACTCGATGACACGGCCGTCGGGCCGCTGATCGACACCGCGGGGCCGGAGTTGTCCACCACCACCGTGCTGCTCGGGCCGGCTGACACCGCAAGATTGCCGGCCCCATCCATTGCGGTGTTCGCCGCGATCGAGATACCCAGTGTGCCATCCCCAGAGATGCCCGAGATTGTGACGGTTCGCGTGTTGCCGCTGCCACTGACACCCACCGTCGTTGCCGAGGCCATCCCCGTCGTGTTCAGCGTTACATCCGATGCCGACAGCGTGATTGCCCCCAAGTTCGTGTCGGAATAGGTCACCGTGAAGGACACCGAACCCATTGAGACTGTTGCCACCGATGGCGCACTGATCGAGACCGCTGGCTTGGTGTTGTCCACGTTGAACGGCGTGGCCACCACTGCCGAGGCATTCGTGTTCCCCAACGCATCGGTGATACTGTTGGCCTTCAGGGTCACGCCAAGTGTGCCGTTGCCCGTGATGCCCGTGATCGTGACTGTTCGCGTGTTGCCGCTGCCCGAAATCTGGAGGGTGCCGTTGGCCGTGCCCGTCTTGTTCAGCGTGAAGTCACTCGCCGTCAGCGAGGCCGAATTGAACGACACGTCGTTCACCGTGAGGGTGTACGTGACGGGACTGCTGGCTGTGAGCGTCGCCGAGGGGGCACTGAACGAGGCCGTCGGTGCTGCCGTATCCACGATCCAGGTGTACGAGGCCGGCGTCGGGTCCGCGTTCCCGTAACTGTTCACCGCTCGCACCTGGAACGTGTGCGAACCATCTGCCAGGCCAGGGAAAGTGATTGGGCTGGTGATGGCCGTGAACGGAGCACTGTCGAGCGAACCCTCGAACGTCAACGGCCCGGGTGCGACATTGTTCGAGCCCGTGAACGTGAAGGTTGCTGAGGTGCTCGCCGTCACCGCCCCTGGCTTCGTACCGATGGCGGTGTCCGGTGGAATGTCGTCGTTGGTGATCGTGCCCGTTTGCGGCGAACCCGCCTCGGAGATCGCCGCGATTTGCACCGCTGTCGCGTTGCTGATCGTGCCCAACGCCACCGTGAAAGTTTCGTCGGGCTCGCTCGTCGTGTCGCCGTTGACGAGAACGGTGATGGTCTTGGTTTCGCCGACGGTGCCGTTGAAGTGCAGCGTGCCGTCGTTGTCGGTGTAATCGCTCGGTGCGGTCGCGGTGCCATCGTTGGTGGTGTACGCCACGTCGAACCCGCCCTGAACCGCCTTGTTCAGGGTCACCGTGAAGGTGTAAGCCGTTGTGCCCGAGACCCCCTCGTTCTGGGCGCTGCCGCCAGTCAGTGTCAGCGTGGCACTGTCGTCGTTGGTGATGGTGCCGGTGCCCGTACTGGTGCCCAGCGACACATTGCGACCCGTGGCCGACACCGTGCCCAGCCCCACGTTGAACACCTCGTCGTCTTCGACCACGGCATCGTTGGCGACGGTGACATTCACGATCTGACCGGTGGTGCTGCCCGCCGTGAAGGTGACCACCTGATTCGTGATGCCCGTGTAATCGCTGCCGGCCACCGCTGTGCCGTCGCTGGTGGAGAATGGCACGGTCACGGTCACATCGACGGGGTTGCTCAACGTCACCGTGAATGCCTGCGGCGATGTCGCTTCTGATTGGCTCACGTTGCTCTGGATGCTCACCGTCGCCGAATCGTCGTTGGTGATCGTCCCCGTCTGCGGCGAACCCGCCGTGGACAGTTGAGCCAACTGCACGGGCGTCGTGTTACTGATCGCACCGAGCGCCACGGTGAAGGCTTCATCGAGTTCAACGGTGTTGTCGCCGTTGACCAGCACGGTGATCGTCTTGCTTTCGCCCGCGTTGCCGGCGAACGTGAGCGTGCCATCGTTGTCGGTGTAGTCGCTGCCCGCCGTCGCAGTCCCATCATTGGTGGTGTACGCGACCTTGAAGCCGCCCTGTACCGCGTTGTTGAGTGTGGCGGTGAATGTGTAACTCGTCGTGCCGCTGTTGCCTTCGTTCTGGGCAATGCCGCCTGAGAGCGTCACGGTGGCCGCGTCGTCATTGGTGATGGTTCCCGTACCCGTGCTGGTGCCCAGCGTCACATTGCGACCGCTCGCGGCCAGTGTGCCGATGCCAACATTGAACACTTCGTCGTCCTCGGCCACGGCGTCGTTGTTCACCGTCACGTTCACAACCTGCGCGGTTGTCGTGCCCGCGAGGAAGGTCACCGTCTGGTTCGTCACCGCCGTGTAATCGCTGCCGGCAGTTGCAGTGCCATCACTGGTGTTGAACACCACCGTGACGGGCACATCGACGGGGTTACTCAGATTGACCGTGAACACTTGCGGGGTCGTCGCTTCCGACTGGCTGACGTTACCCGCCAGACTCACGGTGGCCGAATCATCGTTGGTGATCGTCCCCGTTTGCGGCGAACCCGTCGTGGACAGTTGAGCCAGCTGCACGGGCGTCGTGTTGCTGATCGCACCGAGTGCCACCGTGAACGCTTCATCGAGTTCAACGGTGTTGTCGCCGTTGACCAGCACGGTGATCGTCTTGCTTTCGCCCGCGTTGCCGGCGAACGTGAGCGTGCCATCGTTGTCGGTGTAGTCGCTGCCCGCCGTCGCAGTCCCATCATTGGTGGTGTACGCGACCTTGAAGCCGCCCTGTACCGCGTTGTTGAGTGTGGCGGTGAATGTGTAACTCGTCGTGCCGCTGTTGCCTTCGTTCTGGGCAATGCCGCCTGAGAGCGTCACGGTGGCCGCGTCGTCATTGGTGATGGTTCCCGTACCCGTGCTGGTGCCCAGCGTCACATTGCGACCGCTCGCGGCCAGTGTGCCGATGCCAACATTGAACACTTCGTCGTCCTCGGCCACGGCGTCGTTGTTCACCGTCACGTTCACAACCTGCGCGGTTGTCGTGCCCGCGAGGAAGGTCACCGTCTGGTTCGTCACCGCCGTGTAATCGCTGCCGGCAGTTGCAGTGCCATCACTGGTGTTGAACACCACCGTGACGGGCACATCGACGGGGTTACTCAGATTGACCGTGAACACTTGCGGGGTCGTCGCTTCCGACTGGCTGACGTTACCCGCCAGACTCACGGTGGCCGAATCATCGTTGGTGATCGTCCCCGTTTGCGGCGAACCCGTCGTGGACAGTTGAGCCAGCTGCACGGGCGTCGTGTTGCTGATCGCACCGAGTGCCACGGTGAACGCTTCATCGAGTTCAACGGTGTTGTCGCCATTGACCAGTACGGTGATGGTCTTGGTTTCGCCCGCGTTGCCGGCGAAGGTCAGCGTGCCATCGTTGTCGGTGTAGTCGCTGCCTGCCGTCGCGGTCCCATCATTGGTGGTGTACGCCACCTTGAAGCCGCCCTGAACCGCGTTGTTGAGTGTGGCGGTAAAGGTGTAACTCACGGTGCCGCTGTTGCCTTCGTTCTGAGCGATACCGCCGGAGAGCGTCACGGTGGCTGCGTCGTTGTTGCTGATGGTTCCCGTGCCTGTCGTGGTCGTCCCCAGCGAGACATTGCGACCGCTCGCAGCCAGTGTGCCGATGCCGACGTTGAACACTTCGTCGTCCTCGACCACGTCATCGTTGTTCACCGTCACGTTCACAACCTGCGCGGTTGTCGTGCCCGCGAGGAAGGTCACCGTCTGGTTCGTCACCGCCGTGTAATCGCTGCCGGCAGTTGCGGTGCTGTCGCTGGTCGAGAACTTCACGGTCACGTTCACATCGACGGGATTGCTGAGGTTGACCGTGAACACTTGCGGGGTCGTCGCTTCCAATTGGCTGACGTTGCCCGCCAGACTCACCGTCGCCGAATCGTCGTTGGTGATCGTCCCCGTCTGTGGCGAACCCGACTTACTCAGCGCCAGGACCTGGGTGCCACTGGTGTTGCTGAACGCACCCAAGGCCACCGTGAAGTCTTCCGTCAGTTCGACGGTGTTGTCGCCATTGACGAACACGGTGATGGTCTTGCTTTCGCCGACCGTTCCGTTGAAGTGCAGTGTGCTGTCGTTGTCGGTGTAGTCGCTGCCAGCGGTCGCGGTCCCATCATTGGTGGTGTACGCCACATCGAAGCCGCCTTGGACCGCCTTATCCAGCGTTGCGGTGAACGTGTAGCTTACCGTGCCGCTGTTCCCTTCGTTCTTCGCGATGCCGCCGCTCAAGGTCACGGTGGCGAAGTCGTCGTTGCTCATGGTGCCCGTCGCGGCCGCTGGCGTGCCGATGCCGTAGCCCGTGCCGGTGGTCACGGTCAGGATCGCCGTTTCGTCGTCTTCGACAATCGCGTCGGCGGTTGGAGTCAGCGTCACGGTCGCAGTTGCCGAACCCGCCGCAAAGGTGACGGTGCCGACGCCACTGGCGAAGGTCGCGGCCCCACTCTGGGTGTAGTCGCTGGCGTCCGACGCCGTCCCCGCGTAACTGAAGTTCACCGTCGCAGCGAGGCTCAGGTCGCCCGTGCGGGTGAAGGTGTACACGATTGGTGTGCCCGAGTTCTCGGCCACCGACGACGGCGAGGCCGTGACAGTCACCTTCACGTCATCGTCGAGGATCGTGCCGGTGGCCACATCCGAGCCGGGCACGACGCGGTAGCCAGCACCGCTGGCCAGCGTGAGAATCACGCCCTCATCGGGTTCAGATGTGGTGTCAGCGGTTGGATCAACGGTGATGGTGGCCGTCGTGGAGCCTGGCGCGAAGGTCACGGTGCCGCTTGTCGCGTTGAAACTGGCCGCGCCGGATTGCGTGTAATCGGTGCTGAAGGTCGCTGCCCCGCCGACTGTGAAGTTCACGGTTAGCGAGTTGCTGGTGATACCGGCCCGGGTGAAGGTGTAGACCAGATTGGTCGAACCGTCCTCAGTCACCGAGGTGGGCGCGACCGCCACGCTCACATCGGTGTCGTCGGTCGTGATGGTGCCGGTCTGCGGCGAACCCGCCTCGGTGATGGCCGCGATTTGCACGGGTGTGCTGGCACTGATTGTCCCGAGCGCCACCGTGAAGGTTTCGTCGGGCTCAATGGTCGTGTCGCCATTGACCAGCACCGTGATGGTCTTGGTTTCGCCGACCGTTCCGTTGAAGTGCAGTGTGCTGTCGTTGTCGGTGTAATCGCTGCCCGCGGTCGCGGTCCCATCATTGGTGGTGTACGCCACATCGAAGCCGCCTTGAACCGCCTTGTTCAAGGTCGCGGTGAAGGTGTAACTCGTCGTGCCCGACTGTCCCTCGTTCTGGGCAATGCCGCCACTGAGCGTCAGCGTCGCACTGTCGTCGTTGCTGATGGTGCCCGTCCCCGTACTGGTGCCCAGCGACACGTTGCGACCGCCCGCCGCCAGGGTCGCCAGCCCGACGTTGAAGACCTCATTCGCCTCGACCACGGTATCGTTGGCAACCGTCACGTTGACCACCTGGGCCGTTGTCGTGCCCGCGAGGAAGGTCACCGTCTGGTTCGTCACCGCCGTGTAATCGCTGCCGGCAGTTGCGGTGCTGTCGCTGGTCGAGAACTTCACGGTCACGTTCACATCGACGGGGTTACTGAGGTTCACCGTGAACACTTGCGGGGTCGTCGCTTCCGACTGGCTGACGTTCCCCGCCAGACTCACCGTGGCCACGTCGTCGTTGGTGATCGTCCCCGTTTGCGGGGAACCCGGTTCCGTGATCGCCGCGACTTGCACGGGCGTCGTGTTACTGATCGCACCGAGCGCCACCGTGAACGCTTCATCGAGCTCGACGGTGTTGTCGCCGTTGACGAGCACGGTGATGGTCTTTTGCTCGTTGGCCGTTCCCGTGAAGGTCAGCGTGCCATCGTTGTCGGTGTAGTCGCTGCCTGCGGTCGCGGTGCCGTCGTTGGTGGTGTACGCGACCTTGAACCCGCCCTGCACGGCGTTGCTCAGTGTTGCGGTGAAGGTATAGCTCACCGTGCCGCTATTGCCTTCGTTCTTCGCGATGCCGCCTGAGAGCGTCAGGGTTGCCGTATCGTCGTTGCTGATCGTTCCGGTTTGCGTGCCGACATGCCCGCTCGCGTAGCCCGGGTCGCCAGGGGCGTTGTACCCGGTCCCCGCAACGACCGTCAGGACCACCGTCTCGTTGTCCTCGACAACGGTGTCACCGGTTAGGTGGATCGTCACGGTGGCGGTGGCGCTGCCAGCCGCGAACGTGACCGTGCCGGTCGTGGCCGTGAATGATGCCGCGCCGCTCTGCGTGTAATCCGTGTTGAATGTCGCCGTGCCGCCGACGGTGAAGTTGGCCGTCAGGGCACCCGTCGTCGAGCCCAGGCGAGTGAAGGTGTAGACCAGGTCCGTGCCGCTGTTCTCGTTGGCCGACGCGGCGGAGATCGCCAGTGTCACGTCTGGCCGGTCGAGCGGCGTCACGTTCGGATCGGTGAGTCCACCGACCGATGGGTCGTCAGTCAAAACACTGATCGGGCCGTTCGCTGTCACCGTACCCTGGTTGGTCAGGCTGGCCCCGGTCGGGGTCCCGATCACCTGCGTGTCGAACCGTAACTGCACCGAGCCGCCAAAGGGCACGTTGCCGAGAGCGACCGGCCCGACCAGGAAGTCCGGGCCGCTCGCACCGGCGAGCATGTTCGAGTCGGCACCGGCCGCCTCGCCAAACGCGGGCAAGCGACGTTCGCCGAGAACGAGATAGCCGTACATCAGGTCGTCGCGACCGGCGAGGTCGTAGCGATCGGCAAGCCCCAGTTGGTGCCCCATCTCGTGCAGGATGGTGGTGAGCAGGTCGAGCCGATCTTCCGGGCCGCCTTCGAGTCGGGTGGACGATTCCGCGACCGGGAATTCGCCGTTATCCGCCGCCGTGGGATCGACAAACCAGCCGTGCCCCGCCGCGTCGTGATCAAGTGTGATGTGCCCGGGGGATGCTTGGCCGAGGTACATCCCGGGGAGGTCGGCGAAGTCGATGGTGACCGAGTGCAGCAAGGCGTCTTGCGCGGGCGTGAGGCCCGCCGCTTCCCAGCGGTCGATGGCTGCGGCCACGAGTGCAGCCGTGCTGGCCTGTGTGAGTGCAAGCGTGGCAGCGGGCGGTGACACCACGTTCGATTCACCAGCGGAGGCCGCGGGCGTCGCAACAGGCAGAGGGGCGGAAACCGGTGGGAGGTCACTCGCCGGGTTCGGCGAGAAAATCAGCGGCACGGTCGCCGTCGTGAACCCCGATGTTGCGGAAATGAGCAGTGTCCCACCGACGCCCGACGTGCCCGATGCACTCCCAGGGTTCAGGCTGTTGATGTAATTCTCGACGGCCGGCGTGCTGGCCGGCGCAGGGCTGAGCCCGTCGATACCGAACACGTTGACAGTCGTGCTTGTCCCTTGCTTGCGGAGGCCGATACCAGGCGAACCGTTGCTGCCCCCCGACGTGTTGCCAGAGATCTTGAGAGCCAGAGTGGTATTGCCGGCGCTGGTCCCGGAATCGACCCGAATGCCCGGCCGGGTGCCGCCGAGCGGGGCGGCGACGGTGTTGTTCAGGATCTTGGCGGTGAGGGTGCCGACGCTGGCCTTGACACCGACCAGGATGCCGTTGCCGTCGGTGTTCTGAACGTTGTTTCCGGAAATCGTCACGGCAGCACTCGGGGCGTCCGTGGCGGTGAGGGGGCTGACCTGGAACGAGATGCCGTTCGCACCCAGACCGTTGTTGGCGTTGATCGTATTGTTGGTGATCTGAACGTTGGGGAACTGCGCGTTCCCCTCCACCCCCACCCCGATCGCGTTGGTGACCGTCCCGTTGATCGTGTTGTTCGAGATCGTGAGCGAGCTGAGCGTCCCGATGCCGTTCTGGATCTGCATCCCGATCCGGTTCATGGTGGTGAACAGGTTGCCCGTGATACTCGCCGTCCCGGACAGATTGTTCGAGCTGACGGTCCCGAAGAAGACCCCGTCGGAGAACAGCGGACCAGTCGAGTTGCCGATGTTCGTGAGCTGGCTTCGGGCGAGGTTGAAGTTGACAACCCCAGTACCCTTGATCCCGTTGGCCCCGTCGGTCGTGATGTCCTTGAGAACGATGTTCGTCAGGGACACGTTCGACGTGTTGGTCAGCGAGATCGCGTCGCCGGTCGTCTTCTGGATCGTGCCGCCGGACCCGTCACCGCCGACCGTGGCGTTGCCATTGCCGGTGACGGTCAGCCCGCCGCTGCTCCCGGTATTGTTGAGGATGATGGCGTTCACCGGCCCGGCCGCCGCTGTCCCCGCGGAGATGCTCTTGAAGTTCAGATTGCTGGCGCCGATGGTTGTGTTCGCCACGTTCAGGGCGGTGCCGGTCGTCGTGGTGATCGTGCTGTTGGCCCCGGTGGCGGCCACCGTCCCGCCCCCGGTGGCGGTAAAGGCCGTGTTGGCAGCCGTGTTGAGCGTCAGGGCGCCAGAGAACGTGATCGTTGCCCCGCTGTTGCTGTTCACCAGAATGCCGGTGCCGGTGTCGCTGATGGCACCCGTGAGATTCACGGCTCCACCGGTGCGGTTTTGAATCGAGACGGAACGCCCCGCCGTATTGGTAATGCTTGCTCCGAAGTTGATGGTCCCGGTTGCATTCCCGCTCAGGTCCAGATCGTTGCCCGCCACGTTCGCGATGCTGACACTTGAGTCGATCGTCGCGTTGGTGATACTCGTGCCTTTAATCCCCGCCCCACTCGTTGTGCCGATGCTGATTCCCGCGACCGTCACGCCGTTCGCCAGGGTGATCGCATCCCCTGCACCATTTGCAAACGTGGTGTTGGAACCTGCCGTGTTGATGGTCACGGTGTTGACGGTCAGCGTGGCTCCGCTGCCGTAGAGTTGCTGGCCGGACAGAAGTGTCATCCCGCCGTAGTCGCCGGCCTGTTCCTTGAAGAAGATGATCTGGTTGGCCAGGTCCGGGCCAGTTGCGCCGGACACATCAGCGGCCGACGTGAACGGGTGCAGCGAGGACCCATCCTTGCCAGCGCTGCTGGCCGTACTATCGACGTACCACACGAGCGCACCGACGTTGAACACGACCACGCCCGTTCCCGTCAGCCCGTCAGCATCTCGCACCGAGTACGTGAAGGACTCCGAGATGTTCTCGTCGCCCGTCTGCGGGGTGTAGGTGAACGTCCCGTTGCTGTTCACTGTGACGCTGCCGCCCTGCCCAAGGGCGACGGGGCTTCCGACGTTGCCGGCCACACCGTTGATCGCCGTGATGGTGAGCGACGTGGTCGCGGTGAGGCCATCGATGTCGACATCGTTCGCGCGAATGTCGCCGGTCAGTTGCGTGTTGCCGGCGGCGTTGAACACGTCGCGGACAGCCCGTGGGCCGATCCGCACCGACCCGGCGACGAACGGGGCATTGGTGTCCTCGTTCATGTTGAAGGCGCTATTGATGGCGTCCGCATCGCCGCTGTTCGAGACCGTCACGGTGTAGCGGATAGTATCGCCGGGGTCGCCCTTGCCGTCGGAATCGGCATCGATCTGGATCGTGTCCACCATCGACGCGCCGAGCACGGCGGCCGGCACAACGCGGTCTTCGAGTCCCTCGACCCGCAGTCGCAGGCCCCGGATCGCTGCCTTAGATTTGACACTCCAGACGAGATCGCGGAGCCGCATGAGTTCGGAGAACAACCGGCGGAAGACGCGGGAGCGATGTTTCATGGGCCACCGGGAGAGGAAATCGGGAGGAACGCGGCAATGAATCCAAAATACCGCACCGCCGCGACTCGTTCAGGCGAGCCGGGGTTGGCGAGTCGAAGGAAACAAGGAAAGGAATAGTTTATCCGACGTCGGGAGATGCCGCAACCAGTGGCGATGTGATTCGGAAACATCGAAACGAGGGTGCGCGTTATACTCTGACCGCGACTGGGGAGCCTGGGGAAACTGTGCCGGCGACGCGGGCCGGTCAGCACGTTGCGAATACCGGAATCGGCGTCGTGTTCGTCAGGTTCGGGGCGGTCGAACTGATCGCCACCGTGGGCGCAACGTGGTCAATCGTGGAGACCTGCCCCGTGAAGTTCCCCGCCGCGGCCAGCAACACTCCCACGTTGTCACTGACACGGTTGGCGACGACGATGTCGGGCTGGCCATCACCGTTCACATCCGACACCGCCACCGAGTACGGACCCGACGCTGCCACAGTGGTGAATGTCTGCTGCGCTGCAAACGCGGCCGGGCCGGTTCCAGCGAGCGCAGTTCCCGTGAGATCGCGGATGCTGCTGTCATCGACCAGATCCAGGCCAAGCGTGCCGTTACCCGTGATGCCGCTCACCGTCACCGTGTCTCCCAAACCGCTGACCCGAGTCACGTCGATGAGCGTGTTCCCGACCGTCCCCGTCTTCACCACCTGGAAATCCGTCGGATCGACGCCCATGACGGCCGTATCAAAGATGACGGCCGTGTCAAAGATGACGGTATAACTCACGCTGGAAGCGTTGGTCGCCGGGCCAGCGGGCACCGTCCGATCAAGAGAACGGATGCCGGCACCATGCGATCTTCGAGCACGGCCACGAATAGGCGGGAACGTGGCGGCCGCGACAACACCGGCCGCTGGGAACGAACCGTGGGCGACCAGTGACGCAGCCAGCGGCGCAACCAGATGTGGAACATGGGCGACCTCTTCGCTTCGTGATGTGGAATGATGATCCCGCGGCCCACACTCGTGGTGTGGGTTTTGCTCAAGGACCGCGGCTGAGGGGGCGATTACTTGCGAAGGGACCGAAACCTGAATCGGATTTTTCGAGGATTGTAAACGTGGGGCACCAGAGCGGCGACCGCCAGGGAGCGGAGCAATCCATCCGCACCCTGGCGGTCGCCGCTCGCATCGGCGGCGAATGGATCGCCGCCACGCTGGGCCAGTTCTTCCCAACACGCCTTCAACTCGGCTGCCGAGAGTGCGGACGTCGCTCAGTCGGCGAGCGAGCTACCGCACAGCGACCCGGACTTCCGGGCGTGGCACGCGCGGTGGCGAGAGCGGCTCGGGCGGGAAGGCGAGCCGATGACCGTGGTCTCAGCTCTGTTGCGAAGTGCCAATCTGGCTGTCATTCCACGCAACCACCGTGATGAGGAAGCACTGGCCGCGGCCGAGGAGGCCGATGACCTGTCGGTGCGGCACGACCTGCTGGCGATGTTGGCACCGTATGAGCCTGCCGTTGATCTGAGGTACCGCGACCCGCCCGCTGATGAGTGCGGCTACCGGACGTTCTGCGGCACGTCGGCGACGGTACACAACCGTCGAAGCGTTCAACCGGTCCACCCGAGGGTGATGAGGGGGAGCGACGATCTCGGGGCGTCGGTCACAACTCGGCACCGGTCGCAGACCACCCGTCCGGCTTCCCAGGAGGAGTGCTCCTCGCAGGCGGCCCTTCCGCAGACCTCGCACTCCGGGTACAACCAGGTGTCCCGATCGCGCGGGTCCACCTTCAGCAAGGGCTGAAGTCGGCGGCTACACCCGCCGACACTGCACTTCACGAATGGCATCGCTTTTCCTCCAAGTTACGCGGCTTGCTCGGGAACAGTTTCGCTCGGGGCAGAGTGTCGTGCCGCGACCAGTTGCTCGACCGCCGGGCGATATGCCGGCTTGATGACCCGGGCCAGCGCGGTGAGAAACTCCTGCCACGCATCGCCCCGCCGTCTCTGACGCGGGTCGGCGACCGTGTTCCACTTCATATCGCTTGCCAAGTAAGATCAATAGTTTCTGCCGCTGTCGGCCCGGCTTCAGGCCGTGTTCCTTCTCCTACTCGCGACCGAGCATCGCGAGCGTGTGGACCCGCTTCCCACCTCAGTGGCCAGCGGCAGAACGGACCGGATCGACGGGAGAAGTTGTCACTGCAGCAGCCGAGATCCCGTCGATAAATGCTTCGTTGGACGTGTCCCTCACGAGTGAGGTATCGGTAACCAGCACCGCCGGTGTCGGGGAATCGAACTCGTTCACGGTCAGCCTCCAGAATTGCTCTCATATCGGATGTTTCAGAACCGTTATTAGAGGACACCGCAAGCACCTGGGATTCAACAAGGCGGAGAAAATGAAGGCAGGCCGGGGATTTAATTCCCCAGCCTGTTGGTTGTTGCTTTCGCGGATGTCGGATCACCGCTTGGCAGCGGCCTTCTTCGGCTTCATGGCAGACTCGTCATCATCTTCATCTGCCTCGTCTTCCTGGCTCACCTCGTCGTCCGCTTCCTCAGCCTCAACGTTGATGATAGTTTCTGCCAATTCGGTCAACTTCTTGTCTGCTTCGCCTTCCTCGTCAAGCGTCTCCTGCAGGAGCGCCGCGGCCTCTTCATAGCCGAGCAGGTTGGCGAAGGTGCGGACACACCCGTACCCGGCCATCTCGTAATGCTCGACCCGTTGAGCAGCCGCAATCAGAGCGGCATCGATCACGGACGGAGCACCGTCCTCGCCCAAGATCTCCTTGCCCTCTTCAATCAAGCCTTCCATCGCCTTGCACTTCTTCCCCTTCGGGTTGGCCCCGAGTTCGGCGAAGATCTGCTCCAACCGCTCGACCTGTTTGCGCGTCACTTCCAGATGTTCGGTGAACGCCGCCTTCAGTTCGGGAGCGGTCGCGGCCTTTGCCATGCGAGGCAGCGCTTTGAGCAGTTGGTTCTCGGCGTTGTACAGGTCCTTCAGTTCGTTCAGGTACAGGTCCTGAAGAGAGTCGAGTGACATATCTGGCTCCGCGAGGGAGGAACACGTTGGGTCGGTTCGTTACGTGTTGCAATTTGCAGGCCACTGACTCCAGACGGTGAGAGTCTCGAAATCGATCGGGACGGCCCGCGGCGGTCGGCAGTTCCGTCTTCAAACGCGCCTTCGGGATGAGCATCGCCTCCTGGTCGTGAGCGTCATCCGACGCTTGGCTTTCCGCGAGGACGACGAGATGGGTATCTGGTGTACTGCCGTGTGGAACACACTCACTTTCCGGACTGGCTTGCTTGGGTGGTCGAGTTCCAAAAGATCGGCAAAAAATGGCCCTCGCCCACGCACGCTCTGCAGGGACGAGGTGTGGTGCCGGGGTGGTCTTCCGATCAAACCAGAGAATTCCCTTTGGTAGTCGGGCGAATGGTTCGCAAATTGCAACACAGTTTTACGTCCCGGAGCTGCCGGATGAAACTTCAATTACGGTGGGAAACCACCTCGAACGGAGGATAAGAGATGTTGTCCCTTCTGAGCTGGGTCGTAACTGGTCTGATTGTCGGTCTGATCGCGCGGGCGCTCGTTCCTGGCAAGCAGCACATTGGCATTGCTCTCACGATCGGCCTTGGCATCGTCGGTGCGTGCCTCGGCGGCGTCATCTCCTCCGCGTTCTGGCCGACCTGGACCGACCAACCGGACGTCAACCGCATGTGGCCGGGGTGGCTGATGTCCATCATCGGTGGGGTGATTGTGTTGTGGGGTTACCTGGCTGCGACTGGCAAGCGTGACGTCTCTTACCTCAGTCGCTGACCGTGGACGAAGGCTGACCAGCGCCTCGACCGCTCCAGAAGGGGCGGTTGTTGGCGTTGGTAGCCGCCACTTCGAGTGGAGAGACATCACTTCTGCCGTTCGACGAGTTGGAACAACTCCGACAGGCTGACAGACAGTGCCGCCGCCAGTTTCTCGCTGTTCAGCAGGGAGAGATTGCGAGTGCCGCGTTCCACATCGCTCAGGTAAGTGCGGTGAATCCCGGCCTTGTCCGCCAAATCCTCCTGCGTCAGTCGCAATTCTTCACGGCGGAACTTCACCGCCGTTCCGAACCGCTCCCGCACGTCCAGTTTCGCATACCGCTTTTTCATTGCGGCGATGGTGGCATCGTGTCGCTTATCAGTGTATCGACTATGAGTGACATTCCCCGGTGACGCGTTCGACCGACGGCGATGGAAACGCGTGCGGAACGCGAGCGACGAACGGCCTGAACTCGTGGGATGCTGTGGTCCCCGGCCCGACTTCGGTCGCGCCGCGGCCGTGACCAGGTCGTCAGTCGTGCGGTCGAGAGCGATGGCCGAGGAACGAGCCGTCTTGGTGCGTTCCATTCCGCCTTGAGGAGCCTCCACCATGCCCGCCCAGGCGTGCGTCAATTGTGAACACATTCGAACCGCGTTCGCCGAGCGACTCGCCAGGGGTGAGACGTTCCGCTGCACGGACTGCGGAGCGACGACGAGCGCTCAGTTCTGGATTCTGACTCAGAGCGTGCCGACCGGACCGTTCAGCATCGCCCAGATTCACGCCACGTTGGCGACCGGCGAGGCTACCTGGCAGACCTCCGCTTGCCCCGTTGGCGGTGGGACGTGGCTTCCACTCAGTCTGACCCCGGGAGTTCGAGGTGGGGATGAAAGATCGCCGCCGAGACCCCTGGCGCAAGCCACCCCAGCAGCGAGGGGTCGAGGACCAGACCCGCAGCGATCTCGCCGACGACGCCGGGTTGCCCGAATCTGCGAAAGAGCATGGCGAACAGACGAGCCGATACGATGATGACCACCAACTGGATCAAGACCGGCATCAACAGGTTTTCGGTCGAGACGCGTCGAAGTGCCTCGACAGGATTTGAGGTCGCTTCACCAAAGAGAGGAAGCATAGGGTTCCGACAAGTATGATGACTCGGGTTCCGCAGCGTTCGAGAACACCTTGACCCTCCGAAAGCAACCGCGAAATTGGGTGGCTCTCGATGGCAGGACGGAAATCGGGTGTTCGAGACAGCCCGAAAGGCATCAGTGCGCAGGAAGACGAGTCAGCCCCGTGCGGCGAGGGAGGCCACGAGGCCCTTGTGCCTTCGCCCTCGCTGTCCCAGCGTTCGTCGTCCCGGCGGCCGCGACGAGTACCATCAGCAACGACGACACCGCGACCGTGACGCCCTCAGGCAGTGGATGGCAACGAGGGGCGGGACGTTCACGACCGCGGGAAAGCGGCCTGGTGGGTTCCCGGAGGGCGATGTGGTTCGGGGTCTCTTCTGATGGGATGGTCGGCGTCATGTTCCTCCTCCTATGCCGACTCGCCGCGCCACCTTCAGCACGCGAAGGTCGCCCCACTCTTCGAGGTGTCCAACGAGACGGATGCTGTCCGCCGCCAGATCGAAATACGCCGCGGAAAGCGGACCGCCTTCCGCGTTCGTGAGCAAGAAGAGCCTGTCGCCGTCATCGCGTGCCACGAACACCGGTGGGATTCCGCCCTTCAGACACAGCACGGCGCAACCCTTATGTGTGCGCCCACCGCCCGGCTTCATTGCTCCGAGGTAGCACTTCGAATCCACAAGTTCGCCGCGGATTGTGACCTCGCCGAGCGGCTTCGCAGCGGGCCGCCGCAGCGCCCGTTGCTCCGCCTCAGGAAGTTCTGCCGCCGTCAGCCCCTCGTCGCCATCGGCCAGTTCGAGCATCGTGCGGCCATCGCGAGACAGGAGCGTTCCGCGAACGCGAACCGCCTTGCCATCATGCGGTCGCACACGGTCCTTTGCACCGAACTTGCCCTCGTTCACCAGCAGGACCGTGCGAGGAGTGCCGTTCGTCTCGCCAGACACACGGATCATCGCGTAAGGCTCTGCAGACACAACCCCAGTGAAGGTTGTCGCGTTGTCATCCCACACGCCCGTGCCAGGTGAACGTTGTCCCAAGGCGATGACGACACCAGCGAGCACCGCGACCGCGAGCAGCACGCACGAGACTGGCAGCAGGAATCGAGAATAAGATCGCGGCATCGTCAGCCAGCCGACGAAGAACGGGTCGCGGTCGGTGTTTGGTTGCGACTCGGTAGACATGGCATTCCTCCTCGATTGGGGAGAATGAGAACCCGGCAGGCCGTGTGCTCATCCCAGTGACGCGGGTTCGACGTGCGTTCCGGCTGGGGGTGGATTCGGGTCTATGAACACCCGTCGATTCATCACCTTGACGCGGTACGTCGCGATCTTTTCCTGAAACGGCGGTGGTGAGCAGCCATCCTCGGGCCGGTATTCCCAACCGTGCCACGGACAGGTGATGCACCCATCCACGATCTTTCCTTCGCCGAGCGGACCGCGTTGGTGAGCACACACATTCGTCACTGCGGAGATGCGGTCCGCGTATCGAAACACCGCAACTCGCTCTCCCCCCGGAACGCACACCACCTTCGCGCGATTCTCGGGAATCTCATCCACGGAACAGACATCGACCCACGTCAATTCCAGAGGAATGCGTGCGTGTGCGCGTTCGTCGCGCCGGCGTTCGCGAAGTCCCGTCGCGAGATGCAAGACGACGAGCGTGACGAAGCCGCTGCCGACGAGGACGGCATAGAGCTGGGTCGTCTCGCTGCGGAGAACACCGAACAGCACATGCACAACGAGCAGCAGATACGCGGCGTACACAGAGAGATGCAACCATTTCCACGCATTGCCGCCGAGCGTCTTCTGCCAGAAATCGTGGCTCGTTGCAGCCATCACGAACAGGATCGCGAGCGCCGCGAGGCCGAACCACTCGAAGGGGAACAACCCCGACCATGTGAGCAGCGACACGAGCGGGTTCCGCGAACCGAAGCCGTGGTAATAGCCAACCGCAACGAAGGCGTGCAACAGGCTCACGAAAAACGTCGCCACGCCAAGATGCCGACGGTTATACACGAGCGGCAGGAAGCGTCTGTCCAGGCGGGCAAGCGGGCCAATCGCGAGAGCAATGTGCAACATGAGAAACGCACAGGTGCCGAGCGCCCGTATCAGCAGCACCGGGATACTGATGGCTTGTTCACCCGTCCACACCACGCTGCCGACAACGAGGAACGCCGCGAGGTAGAGCAGCACGCCGCCCATGACGAAGGCGTCGTACACGCGCTTGTTGCGGTTCCACTTCACGGGCGAATACTTCACGCTCACGGTTCACCTCACGGTTGAGTCGTCAGCCACAGCACAAACGCGCCGCCGCCGATCGCGGTCACGACGAACCACAGCCAGACGTGGGCCAGGCGGTGCTGCCGCGTCATGATTGGTCTCCGTGGTGTCGTGCCCACCGCACGGCCAGCAGCGGCCACAGTGCGGCACTCCCCGGCAGAATGATCACTCGAAAAATCCATGACGTTCCACGGGCCGAGGGGTCGATGCGGCTCACACCGAACGCGATGAACGCGAGACCGAACGCGATCCCCGCGAGTGCATAGGCGGCGATGGCGAGCAGGACGAGTTCCGGAACGGTCATGGGGATCACTCCGGGGCAAAAATGGTTCGGCCGCCGTCCACAGGCAGGCACACGCCGGTGATGAAGTCGTTGTCGAGGAACGACAGCACGGCCTGAGCGATGTTGTGCGGGCTTCCCTCGCGTTTCACGAGCGTGGCGTTGATCGCCTGCTGTTTCTCGCTCTCGGGCAGGTCGGGCGGCAACATCACGGGACCAGGGAGAATGGCGTTCACGCGAACCTTCGGGTTCCGCAGCGCCAGTTCCACCGCGAGGCAGCGAGTCGTCGCCGTGACCGCGCCCTTGCTCGGGAAATACGCCGCGTAGCCGGGGTACGGCCGAACTTCGGCCCAGTCGCCAATGTTGACGATGACGCCGCCCTCGGGTTGTTTCGTCATTGCCAGCCCAGCGTGCTGGCAGGTCAGGAACGTGCCGAGGGCGTTGGTGTCGAAGTGGAACCGCACGTCGGCTGCGGTGACCTCTTCGAGTGGACGAAACTTCCACACCGCGGCGCAGTTCACGAGTGCGTCGATGCGGCCGAACCGCGTGAGGACATCGCGGATCATCGCCCGAACAGCGTCTTCGTTGGCGAGGTCAGCATGAAAGGCCGCCGCTTCGACGTCTCGTTTTCGCAGAGTTGCGACGGTGTCTGCGGCTTCGGTCGCGGAACTGCGGTAGTGAATTGCGAGCGAGTAGCCGCGTTTCGCGAGAGCATCGGCCACGACCGAGCCAACTCGTTTCGCGCCGCTGCCCGTGACCAGGGCCAGCCGCTTCGGTTGCATGTCTTCTCCTCACGATGGACGGGAAATTGCTCATTCGATGCCGCTGGCGGGGCAAGGTTACAGCGCCGTGGCGAATCGTGGTTCGAGGATCGACTTGAGTGCCTGCCGTGCGCGAAAGAGGCGAACCTTCACGGTGCCACAGTTGATGCCGAGCCGGGCTGCGGTTTCTTCCATGCTGAGGCCGTCGAGGTCGCGGAGTTGAATCACATTGCGGTACGTCGTGGGAAGTTGCGCGACCCCGGCCCGAACGCGCTCGCAGGTCTCGGCGAGTGACAACCCGCTGTCACTCGGCGGGGTGTTCGCCGCGTACTGCTCTGCTTCCAGTGCCACGAATCGCGAGCGCCGGCGGCCGCGAAGCTTCAGCAGGCACGCATTGACGGTGACGCGGTGTAGCCACGTTCCGAGCTTCGCCGTGCCCTCGAAGCTGTGCATCGCCCGGAACGCGGACACGAACGCATCCTGCACGGCCTCGGCCGTCTCGCTGGTGTCGCCGAGGAAACGGCGAGCCACTGCGGTCATCGCAGTGCTGTGATCGCGGACGAGTTGGACGTAGGCGGCGTCATCGCCGGTTCGCAAACGAGTCACCAGTTCGGCTTCGTCGAGAAGAGACATGGAACGCTCCGTTGAGGGTGTGCCGGAGGTAAAGCGAGCGCCGTGCCGGAGCGGCCATGATTACGAGAAAGTGCGGAAACGATGGATTTTCTAGGTGATTGATGCGGTCGGAATTGCAGGAGCAAGAGTGGGGTCGCCAGACTCACCCACGGCGGTTCGTGGTCCCCACGACATTTCGTGGGTGGGTCACGACGGCCGCGAGATGCCGAGCTTCTTCATCCGGCTGCGGAGCGTGTTCGGGTGCAAGCCGAGGATTTTCGCGCCTCCGTTCGGGCCCTCGATGACCCAGTCGGTTTGCCCGAGCACGCTCAAGATGTGGTCGCGTTCGACCGAGTTGAGGCTTTGCCCGCCAACGACAGGAGCCAACTCGTCCGAAGCGAGCGAAAGCATTTCGGGGTCGATTTCCAGTTCCGGGCCATCCGAGAGAATCACGGCGCGCTCAATCACGTTCTCCAGTTCGCGAATGTTGCCCGGCCAGGGATACGCGGTCAGCGAGTCGAGCATCGCCGAGCCGACGCCCTCGATCCGCTTGCCCATGCGTGCGGCAAACTTCGCCACGAAGTGGCGGACCAACAGCTGCACGTCTCCGGGGCGTTCTCGCAGCGCGGGCAACCGCACCGGGAACACGTTCAGCCGGTAGAAGAGGTCTTCGCGGAACTTCCCCTCCTTCGCCAACTTCGCAAGGTCGCGGTTGGTCGCGGCGATGACGCGAACATCGACTCGCACAGGAGCCGTTCCCCCCACGCGTTCGAACTCGCGTTCCTGGAGCACGCGGAGTAACTTCGCCTGCGTTTCCAGCGGCAATTCGCCCACTTCGTCGAGGAACAGTGTGCCGCCGTCAGCGAGTTCAAAGCGGCCGGGCTTGCGTGCGGTCGCGCCGGTGAACGCACCCTTCTCGTGTCCGAATAGTTCACTCTCGACGAGGTTCGTCGGCAGTGCCGCACAGTTCAACTTGATGAGCGGCTTCGCCCGCCGTGGGCTTGCGGAGTGAATCGCCCGCGCCACCAACTCCTTCCCGGTCCCGGTTTCGCCCGTGATGAGCACGGTCGAATCGGTGCCCGCGACTTTCGAGACCCGCTGAAGCACCGACACGAGAGCCGTGCTGCGGCCGACGATCTCGTCGAAGTTGTGGGCCGATTTGATCTCGTCTTGCAGGTAGGCGTTCTGTTGCTGAAGCCGTGCCTTCTCTCGCTCCATCAGCACGCGCTCGGTGATGTCGATCATCACGGTGCGGGTGAACTTGCCGCCGGGGTCGGGCTTCGACCACCACTGCACCCACACGGGGCGGCCATCGACTTTGCGGCGCAGTTCGATCTCCACGGGGCCAGGGTCGGCACCCTGTTCCATCTCGGCGAACGCGGCCTGCACTCGCCTTCGCATGTCGGCCACGTCCGCGACCAGCGACATGCCCACCGTGCCAACGGCCTCTTCCGGCTTGATGCCGAGCATGCGAAGTGCTGCTCGGTTCGCACGGAGGAACCGCGATTCAAGGTCTTCGTGAACGTAGGCGATGGGTGCCTCATCGAAGAGATCGCGGAACCGCTCCTCGCTTTCCTTGAGCATCTTCTCGTAACGGAGGCGTTCCAGTTCCGCGGCCGCCCGAGCAGCAAAGATCTGGAACGTATAGAGCAACTTGGGTTCGGCAGGCATGGGCCTGGAGTCGTACACGCACAGGTGGCCGAGCACGTGTCCAGCCGCGTCGCGGAGTGGCACGCCAAGATAACTCTCCGTGCCCGCCAGCCCGACATCATTGGGAAACTTCTCACTCACACCGGTCGGGTAGTGGCATAAGCTGCCCTTCACAACGTCCTCGCACGGCGTCCCGGGGAGATCCCATTCGAGGTTGGCAAGGAAGTCGCCGCCCGTCCAGTAGGCGAGCGAGCGGACTCGCGTGTTCGACCCGGCGAACTCGGCGACGAACGCACTGGGAATGCCAGTGGCGGCGCTCAGGTTGCGAACCAGCGATCGGAGGAATTCCGCGCCCGTGTGCTGGGCGGTACCCTCGACAATCGCACGCAACACGGCGACTTCTTCGCGGTCCGCTGGGAGTGTCGGATCGGCCATTGTTGCCTTTGTGTAACCAGACGGAATCTCCAGGCATCGTATCAGCACACGCGGGCCACCGCGAGGTTCCCTGCCTGGAGTCGTTGTGATGACAAGCGATCGCCGTTCGCACAAGTCGGATGCCGTTCAACCACTTGTCGCGCTGCTGCGGCAACTCGGCGACTTGCTCGAAACGCTGACTGACGAGGAATACACGCGGAAGCCCGTCGGGGTCGTGGAAAGCTCCATCGGCGGGCATGTGCGGCACAACCTCGACCACATCCAGGCACTGCTTCGCGGGCTGGCATCGGGCCGCATTTGCTACGACCACCGCGAGCGTGATACCGACATCGAGAATGACCGCATCGCGGCGATGGACGCGCTTCTTCAACTTGAACGAGACCTGCTGGCGTTCCCGTGGCACAAGGCCTCGCAGCCGATCATCTTGTCCTCGCTCGTCGCACCGGAGATACCTCCGATCATGGGCGTAACCAGCGTCGACCGCGAACTCGCGTTCGTGGTGAGCCACACGATCCACCACAATGCCCTGATCCGCGTTATGGTAAAGCTACTCGGGGCGAACGTGCCCGCCGACTTCGGCTATGCCCCGTCCACCATCTCGCACAGGAAGACCCGAACGTGTGCACGCTGACCGTCGTTCGCCTGCCATCCTCCGTAGTCCGGGTTGCGTTCAACCGCGACGAATCACGCACGCGGCCCACTGCGTTGCCGCCCCGAGTGCAGCGGCTTGCAAGCCGCAATGCGATCTTCCCAACTGATCCAACTTCCGGCGGAACTTGGCTCGCGGTCAATGACGCCGGGCTTGTCCTCGCGGTGCTGAATGTGAACCTGCCCGACCGCGACCGCAACGCGCCGAAGCCGCCGCGTTCGCGCGGTGAACTGATCCCGTCGTTGCTCGAATGCGATTCGCCCTCCGCCGCATTGAGTGTGTGCGAACGGCTGAACTACCGTGAATTCGCCCCGTTCCGACTCGTGCTCATTGGCGATGGCCTTGTTGCCGATGTGCGATGGGATGGCCGCGAGCCGATGGCGATGTCGCGATTGCTCGGCAGTGGCCCGCAGATGTTCACGTCCTCCGGGCTGGGCGATCACCTCGTCGAAGGCGTGCGCCGCGAACTGTTCGATGAGATGTTCGCAAGCGACCCCGAGTCGTGGGAAGCGACCCAGGATGCGTTCCACCGCCACCGCTGGCCCGGGTGCGAACACCTCAGCGTGAACATGACCCGCGAGACAGCCCGCACCGTCAGCCACTCCGTCCTCGACATCGGCGTGACCGAATCAGTCTTCGCGTATCATCCCGACTTCCCCGATCAACCGGCCGAACTCACCATTGTTCGGCTGCCTCGCACAGGTGCCGCGTGACTCCGCTCCCCTTCCCGTTCCTTGACGCTGCGACCGGCTCCGTTCTCTTCGCGGCTCTCGTGCTCGCCACATTCATTTCCGAAGACTTGACGTGCCTCGCGGCTGGGTTGTTGGTCTCTGCCGGTCGTACGGAGTGGTTCCCGGCCGTGGCCGCGTGCTTCGTCGGAATCGCTCTCGGCGATGCGGGCGTGTGGCTCATCGGTCGCGCTGCTGTCGAGAACAGATGGGTCGCTCGCCAACTCCCGCAATCGCGACGTGCAAAACTCGCTCGCTTGATCGCTCGACATGGTGGGAAAGTCGCATTCGTATCGCGGTTCGTGCCGGGCACACGGGTGCCACTGCTGCTCGTCGCAGGGATAGCGAACCGTGCTGGCCTTCGCGCGCTGCTCTGGTCGTGTGCGGCCGCACTGCTGTGGGTGCCGCTTGTCGTGCTATCCGTGGCTCAGTTCGGGGCCGCGTTCCCTGGGTGGGTTGTCCTCGCTGTCGCGGTCTGCGTGCTCCTTGGCCTTCGCGCTGCGACGCCTTTGTTCACGCAATTGGAGCGAGCGAAGTTGCTCGCGAAGCTCGCGAAACTGTGGCGCTGGGAGTTCTGGCCCGCTTGGGTGTTCTACTTGCCACTCGTACCGTGGTGGCTCGTGCTGAGCGTGCGATACCGGAGCTTCACAGTCTGGACGGCAGCGAACCCGGGTATCCCGGCTGGTGGCGTCGTGGGCGAATCGAAGGCCGACATTCTCACGAAGTTGCCGGCCGAGTGGATTATCCCAACGCTGCTCGTTCCCGCTGGTGAGCACGGTGACCGTGTGCGGTTCGTGCGTGAGGCGCTCACGGAACGCGGCTGGAACTTCCCGCTCGTGCTGAAGCCGGATGTGGGCGAACGCGGCACCGGCGTGCGGAAGGCACACGACGCGACCGATGTGGAGAAGTACCTGCTTGCGAACCCGCAACCGCTGCTCGTGCAGCCCTATCACGCGGGGCCGTTCGAGGCAGGTGTGTTCTACTACCGACTCCCAACCGAAGAGCACGGCCACATCTTCTCGATCACGGACAAGGTGTTCCCGGTCGTCGTGGGCGACGGCCACTCCACGCTCGCAGAACTGATCTGGTCGCACCCACGCTACCGAATGCAAGCCGAGATGTTTCTGGCGAAGCACACGGCGCACGCGGAACGAATCCTCGCGGTCGGCGAACACTTCTCGCTCACGTTGGCAGGCAATCACTGCCAGGGGACACTGTTCCGCGATGGCTCACACCTGTTCACACCGGAACTCGAAGCCGCGTTCGACGCCATTGCCAAGCACTTCGATGGGTTCTTCATCGGCCGCTTCGACGTGCGCTACTCCGACCCTGTCGAGTTTCGTGGAGGCCGCGGATTCGCGATCGTTGAGTTGAACGGCGTGACCTCAGAATCGACGAACGTGTATGACCCGTCGTGGTCACTGTGGCGTGCGTATGGTGTGTTATTCTGTCAATGGTCGCTGCTGTTCCGAATCGGCGATGCCAACCGTCGGCACGGGCACACACCGAACACGTTGTCCGAACTGGTTCGGTTGTTGACGGCTCCCCAGAGGCTTCCGTCTGCCAAGTTGAGTATCCCCTGCTGGCGCTCGGACAACGATCGGCTTGAGGAGCGATGATCTTCCCAAGAAGTGAATGGCGGAAAGGGACGAGCAGCCAGGGAGAAATGAATTAGCAGGGTCGATCAGCCGTCGGCTTTCGCCTTCGAGTAACTCATCCTGCCAACGCATTCCAGGGCCAGCGTGTCGCGGACGATGGCGAAGCGTCCATCGAACCTTCGCCGGATGTTGATCCTGCTCAATTCTCGGTTGTTGTGCCAGCAATGCCTTCACAACGGATGCGCGAGTTTGCGTTCTGGCTCACTCCCTGCAACGTTGAGGCACGAAGAGAGTTCCCGGTCTCGTTTAGATCTCCGAGTACGCCGTCGGCGTCAGCACGCGGTTGGTGATCTTCGAGACGATCTCCTTGTCCGCATACTCGGGCACCGACTTCAGTTTCACCCACTCGTCATCGGCCCGGAACTTGTCCCACGCTGCCTTCCTGCCGGCCTCGTCGGGGAACACGAGCAGGTACGTCAGATTCGGCATCGCAGCACCCACGACTGCCGACGCGAAGAACACCGGCTTCAGCCCGACCCGCTTGAAGATGGCCAACTCGCCCTTCTCGAACATCTCGACTTTCTTTGCGGCTGCACGTTCGTTGTGGCTCTCGTAAACTCGCAGGTTCAATAAGCGCGGCTTCGAGGTGTCTGGTTTCTCCAATTGCGGCATCCCGGCGATGGAGGACAGCAGTGAACTCTCGATCCGCACATACACCGGGTCGTCCGCCTTCGCCGCCAGGTAGGCGGCCGCGGCTTTCCTGTATTCCTCGTCTTCAGCGAACTTCGCCTGGAGGGTCGCGACGGTCTCAGCGGACTTGTGAACGACGAGGACGAACACGCGGATCAGGTCGTTCTCGGGGGCCTCGGCGAATACGCCGATCGGGCCAACGCTCAACCGCTTCAGCGCCGGCATGTACGCCTTGCTCAAGTACTCGTCGAGGACGGCACGCTTGGCTGGCTTGAGCGTGTACGAACGCAACTCGTACAGCTCCGGCGATGTTGTCTTCGGGTCGGCGCTGGCGGTGGTGGCAGAGCAAACAGCGGCGACCGAGGCACCGACGAACGTGCGACGTTCCATGACGGCTCCTGGCACGAGAGGGATGACCGAAGTGTATGGCAGCAGAGACGGATCACAAGGTCGAGGTCACCGGCACGTCGATCGGTTCAGGGTCACTCCGCACGGGAGATCAGTCGTTTCGCACCGTTCCGTTGAGGAGCGCTTTGATCGCCGCGCCAAGGATCTTACGGATCGCCAATCTTGAACCCGGCTTGAGCGAAGCAGGCTTGCACCACCCGCCACCGCGCCGTCACCGGACACCGGGAAGCGAAAAGCACCCTGAACAGTTTGCCTCACCGTACTCCTTCTATTTCGCCACTGGAAACAACTTCATGGCGTTTTCCCGGAGAATCTTGGCCTCGACTTCTTTGGGTAATTTCAGTTCGTCGACCAAGGCGAATTCCGGCATCGGCTCGGCGTCCTTCTTGAACGACCACCACCCACTGTCGGAGCCGAAGAGGAGCTTGTCGGCGTTCCGAATCATGAACTCGCGTGCAAAGGTCTTGTCCCGCCCGATTTTGCTCCGTTTGGTCGTGCAAGAAATGTCGGCATAAAGGTTCGGGTAGGCTTTGAGAAGTCGGTCACACGTCCCGTCATCGAGGTGTTTCCACCAGTCACTATGGGCGATGAGAACGCAGCGCGGATAGGTCTTCAGGACACGTTCCAGCCGGGGCAAGCCTTTATCATCGAGGTTCCTGAGAGTGTCCATGTGGAACATGACCGGCAAGCCCACCTTTTCACACGCCGCATACAGCCGCATGTTCAAGGGGTCGTCGAATTTCAACCCCGCTCCGTAGTGCTCGCCGAAGCCAATCGCCCCATCCGCTTTCTCCTGAGTGAGGAATTTGACGGCGTCCGCCTCGCTGGTCGCCTCGGTGTCAAAGATCATGCAGAATCGCTCGATCCGCCCTTTGTACTTGGCATAGTTTTCCAGCATCTGTTTGCGCTCGGCGTCGTTCTTGGGTTTGCTCTGGGCGAGGGGATGGATGATGCATCGGTGCACGTTATTGGCCTTCATCCATTCATCCACTTTGTCGAGGTCTCCTGCCTTGGTGTCGTGAAAGTGGACATGGCAATCGATGAATCGCGCGGGCTCCTTGCCGGGGTCAGCAGCCGACGAGACACCCACGACCGATGCGCTGGCTGCCCCAGAGATCAACGCCAGCAGCGCCACGACGCAGCGAATGCTGACGGAGTTGACACCGGATGTCTGCATGTTGCACCATCTCTCGGCCAAACGGCACCACTCAGCAGCCGCGGCCACAGGGGCTGAGCATTGGAAACAACCTCAGGTATCACTGCGCACGCCAAGCGTGCGCCAGGAGCTGCTCCCCAGCAATCACGCGGTTCGGGTCTTCTTCGCAGGCCACGCTCGGAAGCGAGAACCATTTGCGGCGACTTGTGAGATTGCGACGCTCGGGAGTGAATCGAGCGTAAGACGACGATCACGCGAACGCAATGGCAAAGCGGCGAGAGACGAGGGGCGAGCGGCGAGTGGCGTGAGCCCCGAGTGCGTTCAACACAAGAACCAAAAGACAGGAAACAGAACGGATGAACGGCGAAGACTCGGGGGACTGATGTGCCCCGCTCGCCCGGATCACACCGCGGCCCTGACGAGAGCGCCGTTCTGGCCGACAAAGCCGAAGCTAGCCGAGAGGCCGTCCCGCACCTTCCCCGCGCGGGCCATTTCGAGATGTCCTCGAGATTGCATGCCGGGTCGGCGTTCAAGAGGTGGAGCGTCGTCGGGGTCTCCTGCCTATGCAGGTTCATTGCCACGGCGGTAACGTGCAGAGGCGTGAGTGCGTTTCGCTCTGCCTGTGAGCCTGTTATCCTCTATCCTCGGGAGGGCAGCAGATTGTGAGTGCAAGCGATGTTCAACGGATTCGATTGACGGACACCGCTGACACTCCTGATCGCACGGCCGGTAAGACCTCACGTCGATGTTGTTGGCCGGCGGCACAACATCGGAGACCTCGCTCCGGACCGGCGAAGTCGGCTGTTCTCCGAGCGGCGGTGATCTCCGCGAAAAGTTGAGATTCCATGTCCTGTGGCCGACTCCTGGCGCAGATACACTGATGCGACCATCCCCGCGCAGTGGCGGAAACTCCTAGGTCTCAATGGGAACGCATCATGCCCGAAGCTGAACGCTCAGCGAGCACCTCCGGATCGGTTGGACGACTGCGGGATGGTCTGGCTTCTCGCAACCCGGATGCCATCACGGCCTTGTGGGCACGCTACTTTGAGCCGCTCGCCCGAGTCGCCGCCTCGCGGATGAACCCCGCCGTGTGCCGCAGTGGCGGCCCTGAAGACGTCGCTCGGGACGTCATTCTGGAGTTCTGCCGCCTCCTCGCGGAACCGGACGTCGCGCGCCGCTTTCCTCGCCTCTCGACCCGACAGAACCTGTGGGCAGTGCTCGTCCGCATGACCGTGTACGAAGCATTTGACAAGACAGCGAAGTTTCGCCGACAGCTTGAGATCGTGGCAGGCGAGTCGGCGTTCGGGCCGACGGGACCGGATGGAGTTGTGGGAACCGAGCCAGCACCGGAGTTCGTGGCGGCTGTCAACGACCTTCTGGAACAACTCGCGACCTGGAAACACCCCGAGCAGGGGCGACGACTCCAGACCGTGGCTCGAATGATTCTGGAGGGTTACACCCACGCCGAGATTGCCGCCGAACTCCTCTGCTCGGAGAGGGACGTTGGGCGAAAGCTCAAGCTCATCCGGAAGATCTGGCAGGACCGCAGTGAGGATCCAACCACGAACGTGTGAGCGCCCTCTCGCTCCTCCTTCGATCACGCCACCTCGGAGGTTTCCCCATGCCTCTGCCCAGCGCCGACCCGTCCTCAGACGTTCTCCTCACTCACGACTACGCCACCCTCGACCGACTCGGAGACGCCTACCGACAGGCTTGCCAGGAAGCGCACTTCGCGGGTGTTGCCACTCCAGATATGGGTCCGTTGCTGACCGGCCTCCCGGAACAGTTGCAGAACTTTGCGCGTCGTCGTCTCGAAGACATCGCGATCGAACGAGCCAAAGACTTCTACAAAGCCGCTTGCCAGGAAGCTCACGACGCGGGTCGTCCTGGGCCAGACATCACCGCTTGCCTCGATCCCTTACCTGAAGAGTTACGGAGTACCGCACGGCGTCAGATCGCGGACATTCCTGGCTACTTTGTGGTCGGTGAGCAAGGCCGCGGTGGGATGGGGCGGGTGTACCGAGCAACGCCACTCGGGAGTACCCAGCGAGTGGCCGTGAAAATTCTGGAGGGTGCGGAATGGGAACGAGTCGATCGAATCAAAGAGACTCTTCGCAAGCTCGACCACCCCAACCTTGTCCGGATCGAGGCCGTGATCGGGGACAAGGAACTGCGACAAGCGTTCCTGGTAATGCCGCTCGTGGAGGGTGGCAACCTCAAGACTGCCATCGGCCGGTGGTCAGCGCTTCCGAAGCACTTCGGCCAGGATGATGTGCTGCACCGTCAGCGGGAGATCGCCAGACTCGTCGAGAAGTTGGCGAGCGCGATTCATTACCTCCACGAGCGGGCCATCATCCACCGGGATCTGAAACCGGCGAACATCCTGATCGACCTGAACTCCGAACCCTTGGTGTGCGATTACGGGCTGGCCCGACCAACCGAGCGGGGATTGCACGACCCAAGCTCGACGAACGCGCGAATCGGGACGCCACTCTACATGGCTCCGGAACAGTTCGCCGGGAGTCGCGATCTGACCGTCAAGGTGGATGTCTACGCCCTGGGCGCGATTCTCTACGAGTTACTCACCGGTTATCCCCCGTTCGCGGGGAAAGACGTTTCCAACGTCGAGGTTGAACGGCAGCGGTTGGCCGAACAACTTCCCCTTCCTCCGCATGCTGTGAACGAGGCATTACCAGCGGACGATGACCTGGCGTGGTTGACTCTTCAATGCCTGCACCGCGACCCGGACTTGCGGCCTGACGCGAAGCAGCTCGCCGGGTGGCTCAAGCACTACCTCGCACGCCAGCGAATCCGGCCAGAGGAATCGCTGTTGCAACGCTTGCGTCGGCGGCTTCGGCCCGGCGACATGAAGGAGCCGGAATACATCGACCGCTGGTATCGGTCCCTCCGTATCGAGGGGGTGACGAACCCGCTGGCCCACATTGGCATGTTCTTGTTGCTCTCGAACAACGCTCCGGGGTGGTCGTTGTGGGCCTGCCTGCTCTTGTGCGACACGCTGTTGGGGTGGTCGATCTGGGTCAGCAATGGAGTTCGCAAGGGGTTCCGCCTCTCACCGATGGAGCGGGATGTCCTTCACCTCTGGATTGCGGGGACGACCGGAGAGTTTCTGTTGTTCACGCTGCATTGCCCGCTGTTCGGTCCGGCTGATCCCCAGCAGGTCGTTGGCTTCTACGCGACCTGGGCCGTCACGCGGGCCATGCTCTTCTTCATCGAGGGGCACTTGTTTTGGCCGCCTCTTCGCGTGGTCAGCGCGGTGTATGTGGTTGCGGTTCTGGTCATGCCCTGGATCGGACTCTACGCGGCCCTCCTCTATGGATTCCTCACGGGCGGATGGTTCATGCTCCTCAGCTTCCGACCACGCAGCCCGGCGACACGCAGGAGGAGTGCTGGTTAGCGACCGAACATGGTTGTCCATCAGGAGCTGACCGCTGTTTGCCTCTTGTACGCTGTCCAGATTGCGTCGAGCGCTTCAGCGGCTTTGAGGCGGAGCTTGACGGTGACGAACTCGGTCACGTCCGTTTCGCTGGGGTTGATTTCAACGCTTGGCTTCCGCAGGTGGTGAGCGTCCAACACCGGGTTGGCGATGTAGGGAAACACACTGGTAGTCCCGATCGAGAAAACCAGATCGAATCCGCGTGTCATCTCCTCCTTGTAGATGGCGATCTGTCGTGCGGGGAGGAGTTCCCCGAACAACACTACAGCCGGCCGGAGCAGTCCGCGACAATCCGGGCAACGGGGCGGAATCGAGAAGCCCTTGTAATCCGCGACGCCTTGGTCGTACCGACACCCCATGCAGCGAATCTGATGCAAATCGCCGTGGATGTCGATGACATTCGCGGAGCCTGCCCGGTGGTGGAAACCATCAACGTTTTGCGTCAGCACCCACACGCGCTCGAAGTGCGACTCGATTTCCGCGATGACTTCGTGGCCCCGGTTCGGTTGGGCTCCTCGGCAAGCCTGTTCGATCTGGAGCAGATACTTCCACGTCAGGTCGGGGCGGCTCGCGAGGGCCTCGCCGGAGAGCAACACCTCAATCGGCATATTCTCCTCGGGATCGCGTCCCTCGTACAAACCGCTGACCCCTCGATACGTCGGAAGTCCGGAATCGGCGGACAGCCCCGCCCCCGTAATGAACAGGATGCTTCGACTGCCACGCATCAACTCGGCGACTTGCTCGATCCGCTGAGCGTCCTCGACCGTAAGCGTCGTCAATTTGGTTTCAGAGGGTTCCATGTTCCCAAGCCTCGATCGGATTTTCTGATCATGCTCACAAATTGAGAGGCACCCGTGATTACACTCCGAAGACCGCTCTGGCCGTGTTTCGGAACACGTCCGCGTGATGTTCCTTCGGGAATAACCTCTCCACGAAGCCGCGATAGACCGACACGGGTGCGAGCGGCCAATCCGATCCGAACAGGAATTTCTCGGGCGACTCGGTAAACTCGATCGCCTGCTTGATCCGGTTCTCGGCTCGCGCCAACACACCCGACTTCGCCATCTTGGCGAACGCATCCGCATCGCCGATCAGGATTCCGGAAAGGTCGGCCCAGACGTTCTTGTTCTTGTAGACCACCTCCGCGGCGTCGGTGATCCACGGGTTGCCGAAGTGTGCCAGCACGAACCGTGTATCCGGGAAATCGACCGCCACTTCGTCGATGAGTTTGGGGTGGGCATATTTGATTTTGGCCTTGTCGGAATAGGTATCGCCGGTGTGGAAGATGATCGGCGTCTTGTACTTCGCAGCCAGCTTGTAGTACGGCCGGTAGCCAATGTGAGACGGGCCGTAGTGAAGGTACCCGAGGTAGACTTTGAACGCCTTCACCGTGCCTTGCTTGAGAACATCCTCCACGAGGGCCAGGTGGTCGCGGTCGTACCGTTCCGGGTGAACCAAACCGACTGGATGCAGTCTCGCCGTCTTGACCAGCGTTGCCACTTCCACGACTTCTTTCACGCCGAGGGGATCCTTGTCGCTGATCTCGTGCCGTGGCATGCACAGCGCCTGACCGACCCCAGCGGCTTTCAACTCTTGGTCAATGGCGAAGGCCAGTTGTGTCGCTCCTTGCGGATCCTTCGCGGGATCGAACGGAGCCAGCCGCGTCTTCTTGTCGGGTGCCAGAACATCGGGAACGCCAGCGAGCCGGACGTTCGACAGGTGAAAGTGAACATCGGTGAGCGGTCCCGCAATCGGTCCTGCCGCCGCGAAACTGGGAACTGAAGTGGGGCCGAAACCGCCGAGCAGGGCGGCCGCAGTCCCGCCGAGGGATTGCAACGCCCGTCGTCGTGTCATTGGGCTTTCTGGCATTTCTGCTCCACGGTTTCTCGGAGGGAGACGAACTCTGAAACTCTTGACCGTGCCTGGGCTCACGCCACGATCCGGTGGTCTGCCCAGATTGTGATCACACTCCGCATGCTCAGGTAGACGACCAGCCCGGTCAGGACATGCCATAGGAAGTGTGTGCCGATTGGAAACTGGCGACACACAATCAGGTCGATTGAGCGGCAAACGAGGGCCAGCGTGAAAACGACCGCGGCCGCCAGCAAGTGGAACCGCTGCGGACGCCCGGACAGGTACTGGTGGATGCCCGTTGCAAAGCCCAGCGCGAGGGTCGGCGCATAAGTCAGTCCCCCGTTCAACCACTCACTCTGCCCCGAGAGCCAAAACCCGACACCCGCGTAAACCGCGAGAATCAGGCCAACGACCACCCAGTGAAGCTCGACAGCGTGGCGACCGTAGAGCCAAAGAAACGTGAACTGAAAGAGCATGATCGGAACCACGTCGAGCACCATCGCCCACTGGGTTGCGAATGTGTGCCAGAGGGCGCTGCCGATCCCCACCGACACCGCGAGACCGATCAGCAACCACAGCCCAGTCATGAGCACACCGAGTCGTCGCCCCACTCGCCACACTGCCCAGGCCGCGAGGAGAAAGGCTATGTTCGAGATCGCATTGATTGGTTCGTCGAATAGGCCGGGACCGCAACGTTCGCAGTAGGTCTGCATGGACAAGGAACCTCCCGGACCGTTGCACCTCAACCCTGGCTCACCTGGCTCACGTTGATATCCGCGCAAGTCAGCTCCGACCGGACTGAGAATACCCGGAATCCCTCTTGTGGGTCAGCTGCGTGGGAACGTCTGCCAAGCGAAATTAAGAAAATCTCGCAATTCCGGGTCAGGTGATGGGCTCGCCGCGCGGATAGACTTGCGGGGAAGGTAGCGAGATGGTCGAAGGAGATGTCATGTCCCAATCCGATGGACGAGAAATTCGCGAACTCATTCCCGGTTCTGTTGTCGAGTTGTCCGCCGGCCTGCGTGACTTCAAGCCGGACGCGGTCGCAGCGTTGTAGCAGCGCTACTTTGAACCGCTCGTCCAGGTGGCGGCGGCACGCATGGACCCGGCCCGCTGGCCCCGGGCGATTTGCTCGTGCTGAACGACACGAAAGTGCTCCCGGCCCGTTTAGTGGGGCGAGGTCAGGCGACACGGAAGAAGTGGGTCGGCATCTTTCTGGGCGATAGCGGTGGACTTTGGGAAGTGCTCACTCGGAATCGAGACGTGCACCGATTGGGCAGCGTCTTCATCACTGACACGGGGTTGCGGCTGACACTTCGCGGACACACAGAGGACAGCCACTGGCTGAAGGAACCCGCAGAACCCGGCACGCCTCCGGAGATGCTCACGCGGTTTGGCCGCATACCCCTGCCGCCTTTCATCCGCAACGGCGAGGCGGTTGATGAAGATGACGTGCGATACCAGACCGTGTATGCGGACCGGTTCGGTCGCAGCGCCGACCGCTGGGTTACACTTCACGCCGGAACTCTTCCCGCGGCTCGCGGCCCGTGGAATCGGCACGGCACGGGTGACGCTCCACATCGGGCTCGGCACCTTCGCGGTCATGAAAGTGGATGATCCCACGGAACACGTCATTCATCGAGAATGGTGTGAGGTGACGCAACCGACCGTGGATATGATTCGTGCGGCGAAGTCTCGGGGGAACCGCGTGATGGCAGTCGGCACCACAACGACCCGCACGCTGGAGAGTGCGGCGCTGGAGGACCGACTGCGGCCATTCCGCGGCGAGACGGACCTGTACATCCTGCCCGATTTCGAGTTCCGAGTCGTGGATGGACTCATCACGAACTTTCACCTCCTACGGACAACACTGCTGCTCGTGGCTGCGTTCGTGGGATCGAAATTGCTTCGCGTCGCTTATGCCAGTGCGATTGCCCGTGGCTACCGCTTCTACAGTTACGGCGATGCGATGCTGGTGTTGTGATCGAAGCACAACACCCGACTCGGGCTGTCGATCGAGTTGCAGGCGCACTCGCCTTAGAAAATTCACGCTTTCCGTGTCCTGCCGGAGGACTCCTCACGCGGATGTACAGGTGACCCCACCACCACGACAGGAGATTCCGATGCCCGACTTCGAAGACGCTGATTACTTCGCGAACGCCGCCGACATCGCCCGCCGTGTTCGCGAGAAGAAACTGTCCGCCGTCGCCGTGGTCGATGCACTCACCGAGCGCATCAAGAAGCACAACCCCACGCTCAACGCCTTTCTCGACATCCATCTCGACGAGAACTTGAAGGCCGCCCGGGTCGAGGCCGAGATGAAAGACGCCATGCTGAAGCAGCATCCCGCAATGAAGGTTGGGCCGCTCTATGGAGTCCCGGTTGCGATCAAGGACGATCTCGCCGTTCTCGGGATGCCACTCACCAACGGCTCGCGGCTGTGTCCCACCGGGAGGAAGGACTTTCCCGATTATCAAGACGCCGCCGTGACCCGTCTTCGCGACGCCGGGGCCATCATCCTTGGCAAGACAAACCTGCCCGAGTTCGGGCACAAGGGCACGACTGACAATCTGCTCGGGAACAACGGCACGAAGCTCGTCACCGTGACGCCGTGGGACACGTCGCGAACCTCGGGCGGTTCGAGCGGCGGTTCGGCCTCGGCCGTTGCCGCGGGAATGGCCTACCTGGCATTGGGCACCGACATCGGCGGCTCAGTTCGCATCCCCGCGAGTTGCTGCGGCGTGGTCGGCCACAAGCCGACATTCGGCGTCATCCCGCGCGTGATCTCGGGCAATGCCTTCAGTCTGTGGATGATCGGGCCGCTCGCCCGCACCGCCGAGGATGCCACGCTCGCCATGCAGGTCCTATCCGGGACTCACCCCAGGGATCGCTTTTCCCGGCCGCTCCATCCGAAGGACACGCTGGACTCCGCACGCGCTGTACCCGAGGGGTTGAAGATCGCGTGGTATCCAACGCCAGCGGGCTACCCCGTGGAACCTGCCATCGAGATGCTCACCTTTGCAGCGCTCCAGAAGTGGGCGAATATCGCGAAGGCCGAGATTGTCCAGCCGAAGGAGCCGTACCTCAATGCCGAGGAAGGGGCGGCGCTTCTGGAGAACCTCCTCGACGTGGCCGTGGTCGATCTCCTCGGCTACGCGATGGCGTCCGCGAAACTGAAGACCAGGGCCGACTTCAATGCGGTTGCCGACAAACTCACGCCGACATTCGCGGAGGTCGCCAAACTCGCGTGGGACGTGGACCTGCCCCGATACCTCGCGGCCCAGGCGAAGATCACGGAGTTCTGCGAAGGCCGCGCCGCCGAGCGATTCGCCGGCGTTGATCTGATCGCCAGCCCGACCATTGCGGTCGAACCGCCCAACAAGGAACTGCCGTTCGGTCCCGACGAGGTCGCCAAGAAGAAAATCCCGCCCCACCTGGGCTGGTGCTTCACCTGGCTGGCGAACGTGACAGGAGAGCCAGCGGTTTCAGTGCCCGCCGCGTGGACACCCGCAGGCATCCCCATTGGTTTGCAACTCACCGGACAGCGTGGCTTCGACGGCCTCGTGTTGCGTGTCGCCGGCTCGATTCAGAACGCCACAGGTCCATGCCCCAAACTGCCCCTGACGTAATCCGTCGTTCTCGAACGCCCTGCGGCACGCCGCGGGGACGGGCACGCTGCGCCTGTTTCCAACTCCGATCTCTGTGCCACCGCTCAAGGACACTCACCATGCCACAACTCTCCGATCAAACCGTGCCGGAACTGAGCCAGGAAATCCGTTCGCTCCTGATGGTGGGCAACTACCGCCGTGCCCTCGTAGTTGCCGATCGGGTCGCCGAATTTCTCGCTCTCGGTGCTGACGCGATTGAAACAGGCGAACTGTGGACCTGTGTCTGCCGTGCTCGCTGGGAGATGGCACACTACGCCGACGCGGAAATCGCCGGGCTTTAGGCTGTTGCTGGGCTCGCCGTGGCGGTGGGTCGTGAACACCCTCTCTACGCGGCGGCACTGCGAGAACTGGGGCGGGTGTACGAGGGGTTGGGCTGCTACGCCCAGGCCGAGGGACTCGATCGCCAAACGCTCGCCATTCGTCGGCAAACACTCGGAGCCAATCACCCAGATACCGCCAAGAGTTTGACCGATCTGGCGTTACTTCTCTCCGGCCTCGGTCGCGCCGTTGAAGGGGAATCTCTGGCTCGTGAGGCACTCGAAGTCTTTGCCCGTCCGGAACACAACCGCCATCCCGATCGGCCGCGTTCGCTGACGTGTCTCGGATCTCTCCTGATCGGCCGAGGCAACATTCGAGAAGCGAGCCAACTGGCCCGGGAGGGCCACCGAGCCGCCGAGAGGCTCTTGCCCGTCGGCCACCAAGAACTGGCAACAGCAGCGGGTCTGCTTGGCCGGTTGCTGTTCCTTGAAGCACGCAGGGAGGAAGCCGAAGGACTGATTACCGCGGCCGTGGCCAGTCGACAGGCGGCACTGGGAGAAGAGCATCCCAGCTACGCCGCTGCCCTCGCGGCACTCTCATTCGTGCGGCTATTCCAGCATCGGTTTGAGGACGCGGAACGGCTGCTGCGTGATTGCGTTCGGATCACGGAGGCGCACTCTCGGCAGCGAGCACCCGGTGCTTGCCCTCGACCTCAGTCGATTGGGTGGTGTGCTGGGCACAATCAATCAGTGGGAACAGGCCGAGCCGTTTCTGCGACGGGCCATCGAGATCTTCCATCGCACGCTCGGAGCCACAACTAAGCGCGAGAGCGCAATGCATGAGAAGTCTGCAGACCGTTGGATGGTACGGCGGGCTTGGATGCGGCAGATTGGACCGACCTTCCCGGTGCCGCCCGCTGAAAGCTGAATCGGATGTGTCGTGAAGGACCAAGGCCGTGTCGAGTGTCGCGGTGAAGCGGTCGGTGGTCGCCGCAAAGTGCCCGGCCAGGCTAATGCTCTCGTCGACCCGCTCATTTCTGAAGAAGCGATACGCGGCTTTGGTCGCGGCCCAGTCTTGACAGGCCAAGGGCACGGTGCTGCCGATCCGTTGCCCGAGATCACCCAACAACTTTCCCAGTCGTCTCTTCAACCGCTGGTCGGGTCAAATTTCGGCGTCCCGTTCGCGTTCGACCCAGCCGTCCAGGTCGGTGCCTCCCAGCGTGGGCGACTCCGAGCGACCTGCTCTCCGGTCACGTTATCCCACAACACCGAGGCCGGATGCAGAACTTGTGGGTAACTGAAAGCTTCACCGGGCGTACATTTCCATGCTCGACCGCGGTGTGCGAATGCCGTCGATTCTGGCGAGCGGCGACATCCCGCTCGAATCAGTCTGGATACAATCGCAGGAACCCCTCGGGAGCGTCACATGCCCGAACCGCATTCCAACACCGATGCCACGGCGGCGGCCTCTTCGATTCAACCGGTCACCAACACGGGTTCCGATACGCTCGGTTCCGGCGGCGCGAGCGCCTCGCACGCCACACCCAACCGTGTCGGCCCCTACCAACTTCTGGGTGAACTCGGCCGTGGCGGCATGGGCGTCGTCTACCGTGCCGAAGATCCCAAGTTGAAACGCGATGTCGCCATCAAGTTGATGCTCCCGCAATTCGCGGCCAATCCACTGGCCAAGGCCCGCTTCGTTCGCGAAGCCCGCTCGCAAGCCAAGGTTGAACACGAACACGTCGCGGCCATTTATCAGGTCGATGAACACGAGGGCTTGCCGTATCTGGTCATGCCGCTGCTCAAGGGCATGACTCTTCAGACCGCGCTCAAAGCCAACTCGCGACCGCCGCTCACGGAAGTGATTCGCCTCGGCCGCGAGATGGCCGAGGGGTTGGCTGCGGCCCACGAGAAGGGTTTGGTTCACCGCGACATCAAGCCGGCGAACATCTGGCTCGAAGGCAAGAAACTCCGCGTCAAAGTCCTCGACTTCGGACTGGCACGAGCGGCCGACACCTCCACCGAAACCGAACACAGCACGGCGGGGCCTGTCACCCAGGAAGGCGGGATTGTCGGCACACCAGCGTACATGAGCCCGGAGCAGGCACGCGGCGACGACCTCGACGGCCGCACCGACCTGTGGAGTCTCGGCGTCGTGCTCTACCAGATGACGACGGGCGAGTTACCGTTCATCGGCAAGAACGCGATGGCGGTGCTGGCCCGGGTCGGCATGCACAACCCGCCTCCGCCGAGCAGCGTGAACTCTGCAGTTCCGCCGGTGTTGTCTGATGTCATTATGCGGTTGTTGGCGAAGAACCCGGACCAGCGTCAGCCCACGGCCGAGGCTGTGGTCGAAGAACTGCGAGCAGTGGAAGGCGGGTTAGTCAACGCGGTGCGGGTGATTCCGCTAGGTGCCCCGCCGCCCATCATCCTCACGGATGCGAACGCTGGCCCCGACCCGTTCGCCGATCTCGATGCGACCGAGGCCAACAGCGCCGAGTTAGCGGCGGGCTTGCCCGCCGTCTCGGAACCGGCGGTTTCGCGGCCGGTGGGCAAGCCCACCGCTAAATCAGGAGGCTTCCCGGTGTGGGCGATGGTTGCGGGCGTGCTGCTGGCCGTGGGTGGGGTTGTGGGGTTCGTCGTTTCGCAGATGGGCAAGAAGCCGCCCGAGGTCGCGAAGGAAGAGCCCCAGCCCACGCCGCCAAAGAAGGAGACGCCGAAGAAAGACACAGTGCCGAGTTCCAACGACTCGGAACGAGATATCGCGCAGTGGCTCGCGCCACACGCATACCTCATCGTGCGGCTCAAAAATGAGCTGCGAGATGTCGCGGTTGATCCCGGACAAGCTTTGCCGCTCGAAGCGTTCCACGTTCAAGAGATCTTATTTCGTGCCGACCGTCCGCTACCACCGCCCGAGTTCATCGCGAAACTCATTCCAGCACTCACTCGCCTCAACTTTCTCTTTGCGTTCCGAGATCAGCGTCTCCTCTTCCGCTGGTCCGCCGATCAACTTGCACAACTCGCCGCCAGTCCGCTCCGCGACTTGCAGTGCTTCGATGCTGACTTCGATCCGAGTCCGAAAGTGTGGGAGGCTCTCAACCAGTTCCGCTTCCGGGAACTGGCTCTCAACGGCGAGCGAATCACCGATGAGATGACGGTCGGTTTGCCCCCGCTGAACGAGATCGGATATCTGCGCATTGCGGGTCTCGGCAAGTCTGAGAGACTCACGGCGAAGGGCTGGGCCTCAGTGCTGAACATCTCCAAGCTCGACAATCTCACCCTGGTCGCGTCGCGGGGGTTCAACTCCGAGGCATGCAAGGTGGTCGCGGGCATTCCGGGGCTTCGTTCGCTTCTCATCCAGGCCAACACTCCGGATTTGGACGAAGCAAGTTACGCGGAACTCGCGAAGGCTCCAACTCTGCAATCCTTCGCTACTGGTGCAACGACGTTCCCCGACGCGGTGGTGAAGCACATCGCGGGGATGAAGACACTCCGGTCCTTGATACTCAATGGCAAGCTCTCACAAGCCGGGTTGGATGTGTTGTCCCAGGCGAAGCCACTACGCTCTCTTGAGTTGTGGGGTAGTGGAGCGACTGATGAGGAGATCAAGAAGCTGAACGCCGCGTTGCCCCGCTGCGCCATTACCTGGGACAAGGGCACGCTCGAACCGAGCGAGCCCCACTTCCGCGAGTCGAAACGCTGGATTGCCGAAGGCGGGAGCGTGACCGTTAAACTCGCGAGCGGGAAAACTGTCGAGGCTCCTCCGACCGAACTCCCGGAGGAACCATTCACGATCACCGGTGTCTCGCGACCGGGCCAGACAACCGACGAACACCTGAAACGTCTGGCTGCGATTCCGACACTGACGTCCGCGTATCTACCATGGGCCACCTTCTCAACCGAAGGCTTGCGGGCGCTCCTGAATTCGCGAGAAACCCTCACGTACCTCCACCTGCGGAATCGTGCCCTGACAGAAGAGCTAACCGAGGTGATGCGTGGGTTCCCAAACCTGCGAACCCTCGAGTTGCCGGAAACGGGGATGACCGACCCGATGTTGAAGACGCTCTCTGGGCTCTCGAACTTGGTCACGCTCAGTATTCACGACAACCCGATTTCCGACGCGAGTGTTGACACGCTCAGCGAGATGAAGAAGTTGACGGATCTGTACCTCGAACGCACACGAATCACGAAAGCCGGCTTTGAGAAGCTCAAGGTTGCACTTCCGAATTGCAACATCAGGTGGGAGGACCCGACGCGGGCCATCGTCACGCGGTTCCTGGGCCAGGGGGCGATCATCCATCTCCGGGGACCCGACGGCAAAGCCTTTGAGGTCAGGAAGCCCGAACTATTGCCGCCGGGGCCGCTCGTCGTCTCCTGGATTCAGTTTTCGAATACCCGGCAGTGGACGGACGCGGACATGCTGTGGTTGGAGCCGTTGGCGAATCCCCATTTGGAGCAGGTGGGCTTCTACGTTGAAAACAACGTTACCGCCGTCGGGCTTCAATCGCTCCTTCCGCACAAAGACACGCTCAAGACCCTCGCTCTGTATGGCAAGATGAGTGCGGAAGACGCGAAGATCGTTGGGCAGTTGAGCCGATTGGAACACATTAACATTGATCGTGCCAAACTCACCGAGTCAGAGACCAAACCACTTGCCGAGTTGCCGCAACTCCGAACGCTCGAGTTGCCTCGATGCGATATCACCGAGCGCGGACTCGAGCAGTTGGCTCAGTCCAAGTCCATTACCAATCTGACCCTCGCGGCAACACTCGCCTCCGATGCCGGCATTGAGCCTCTCGCGGCCATGAAACAACTCACGAGCGTGAATCTGTTGCAAACGCGCGTGACGGAAAAGGGATTCAAGAAGCTCAAGGCCGCGTTGCCGGACTGCGCCATCGCCTGGGAAGAACCGAATCGCAGTTTCGCCAAGTGGGCTCTGACCCACGGTGGGTTCAGCATCATGTTGGAACTCCCCGACGGAAAAGAGATTCGACCGACAAAACTCGAAGAACTGCCTGAGGGGCCATTCACGGTGACGTGGTTCAGTGGCAGTGTGGATGACGCAGAGTTCCGGTATCTCCAGATGCTGACCAACCTCAAAAACCTGAAACTTGCACCCAACCACAAGGTCACCATCGACGGGTTCCGTTCCCTGCTCGGCCACAAGAACACGCTGGTGGGATTGGACATCTCCGACAGCCAAACCCTCTTCACGGATGAGGGGGTGAAGATCCTCGGTCAGATGCCGAACTTGGTCGAAATCGCGGTGGGGCACTGCCGGACCACGGACGAGGGACTGGAGCCGCTCGCGCGGCTCACCAAGCTCAACGTCCTGCGTTTCTTCGTCGACTCGCCAATCGGCGATGCCGGACTCAAACACATTGCGTCGATCAAGAATCTCCACCAACTGTACCTCCCCGGGTCGCGAGTCACCGACGTGGGGCTGAAGCATATCAGCGAAGCACAACTGCTCCGCGACCTGCACCTCCCGGACTCTGGAGTGTCCGACGCAGGGTTGGTGCATCTCACGAAGATGAAATCTCTCCTCACGGTTGGGCTGGCCAATACGGCTGTCACCGATGCCGGCGTCGAACACCTCGCAGCGATCAAGGCTCTTCGGTTGTTGAATCTGAGTAGGACTCGCGTTACGGAATTGGGCTTGAAGAAACTCAAGGCGGCAATCCCAACCTGCGCTATCGACTGGTCTCCGCGGCCCCAACTCCAGTTTGATGGCAAGGAACTCACCGGCGCCACACTTCACGGGCACAAGTTCGATCTCTCGGGACCACTCACGTATGAGGCGTATCTGACGACCTCGACGAAGTCGAGTTCAGAACAGTCTTCCGCGGTGTTCTTGTGGCATTTCCTGCACCTGGGCTGTGCGGAAGGGAAATGGCACATGCGGATCTGGAAGAAGGGGGAAGTGACTCACCCGGTAACGGTTGGGCAGCGCACTCACGTTGCCGGCGTCTTGGATGGGAACGTCATCCGGCTCTACATCGATGGGAAGTTGATCGGCTCGAAGGAAGTCACACTCACCGAGGTTGACCGCAAGACACCACGGATCCTCCATCTCGGCTTTGGATACACCGGAGTCATGGAGGAAGTACGACTGTCGAGCGTGGTTCGCTACGACAAGGACTTCACGCCCTCGCAGCGGTTCACCACCGACAAGGATACGATCGCGCTGTACCATCTCGACGAAGGCACACCCGGCGAAGTACGGGATTCCTCGGGCAACAACCGCAACTGCAAGATCGAGAATGCGAAGTGGGTGACGAGTCCGGAGCCTGGCGAACCAAAAAAGCCGTAGCATCCGGTCTTCGAAGCTGACCCAGGGTCACCGCACTATGAAATGCTGCCGTTGTAGGGGTTTATGGCTACATCGAGAGGAGTTATGGAGGACTCCCGATGCCACTGCCTTTGACCGCCGTGTTTGCTGACATCCCCGATCCTCGTCGCCCAACCAAGAACACACGCCACCTCTTGGTTGACATCTTGAGCATCGCCACCTGTGCCATCATCGGCTCGGCCGAGTCCTGGGAAGCTATCGCCGAATACGGACGCACCAAAATCGACTTCTTTCGTCGATTCCTCAAACTCCCCAACGGCATCCCCAGTCCCGATACATTTGAGCGGGTCTTCGCCAAACTCAAGCCCAAAGCCTTCTCCCAGGCATTCGGACGATGGATGGCGGCGGCCTGTGAGTCCACGGGATTGATTCCCATCGCCATTGATGGGAAGTCGGCACGGGCCGCCAAGATGAACACCGCCACGGGATGCCTGCATGTGGTCAGTGCCTGGGCCACCGAAAACCGCCTGACACTCGGTCAGGTGGCGGTTCCTGAAGGTTCCAACGAGATCGCCACGATCCCGGAGTTGCTCCGGGAGTTGGAGATGAAGGGGGCAATTGTGACCATTGATGCGGCCGGGTGTCAGGTGCAAAACGTCCAGGAAATCCGGCGTCAAGGCGGACACTATCTGCTGGCGGTCAAGGACAACCAGCCCACGCTGCATCAGGCTGTGCAGGCGGTGTTTGAGCGTGCCGATGCTGCCAACTTCGAGACTGTTCGGTTCGACAGTGATTGGTTGACGGAAGACGGCCACGGTCGTCAGGAAGAACGAATTGTGACGGTGATTTACAAGCCGGTGGGTTTGCCAACAGATTGGAAGGATGTGGCAGCGGTGATCTTGATTGGTCGTGAACGAACGATTGGCGAGAAGAACACAGTGGGCAGCCAGTATTACATCAGCAGTCACGAGGGGACGGCGGAGGAGTTTGGCAGACTCGCTCGTGGCCATTGGAGCATTGAAAATAATTTGCACTGGGTCTTGGATGTGGTGTTCCGAGAAGACGACAGTCGAGTTCGGGCGGGTCACGCGGGCGAGAATTTGGCCGCGATTCGGCGAGTGGCGGTGTCGCTGTTGAGGCGGGCACCAGGAAAAGGAAGTGGTCGAACCAAGAGGCTCAAAGCTGGTTGGGACGACAATTATCTGCTCAGCGTTCTACAAGTAATTCAAGCAGATATAGTGCGGTGACCCTGGAAGCTGACCACGCCGAGCAGGGGCGACTTCTGGAACACCGTGGCGACGTGGTGAACGGTGTGGTCGGAGTGGGCTATCTGGAAAGTTACACGCTTTCGACGAAACCATCGGTAGTGGAATTCCCCTGCTGTTTCGCGAATTGTGGAAGCACCAGGCGGTTGGGTTGGACTCAAGAGGAATGCCGTCGAAACGTCATCGGAGAAAGCAGCCCATGTCTGACTGCTTTCTTGCGAATCATCGCGGTTTAGAAGCCGTCGAAAGTGATGCCGCCGTGCAGGACCGACAGTGAGAAGCCACCGGCTTGCAGAGCTCCCGTCAGGGGGTCCAGATACGCGACGCCCGGCGATGCGCTCTCCGTCAATAACGCGAGATTCTCCAGCGTTCCTGTTCCGGCGGCATGCGTGATGGCGTGATCGACAACAGCCCCTCCCGTCAGGTACGTTCCAGCGTCCGGACCCGTGCTGACAATCGCGGCTGCTCCGGTGCTGGCGGCCGGATTGATCGAATACACCCCAACCCGCACTCGCTCGTTGCTGGTGTTGGTGAGCGGATCGAGGGCCGTGAAGACCAACTCGTCCTTGCCATCGCCATTGGTGTCGACGAAGGCCACGCGGCCATCTCGCTTGATCGCATTTGCCGGACCGCTCAGCGCCCCGAACGGCGCGAAGGACGTTGAGCCGTCGGCGTTGAGGTGCAGTTCTGCGAGCGTGCTTCCCTGAAGTTGGAACACCTTTACTTTGATCTGCTGGATCGTGGGGTTCGTGCTGGCAACTGGACCGCCGCGAGTGACCGCGATCTCGTCCCCGCCGAGCCCATCCGCATTGCCTGCGGCAACCACCACGCCCTTCTGATAACCCGGCCCGAACGGCTTTTGGATGCCGCCGATGATGATGTCGCTGCCGCTCGGTGAAGTCCCGTCGATCACGACCAACCGACCGAATTCCGCGGTTCCGAAGCCTCCGGTCGCGCCGCGCGTTCCTGCAATCAGATCAACAGTTCCGTCACCGTTGACATCGCCAGTCGCGATGTTCAGGCCGTTGGTGAATGCCCCACTGATTCCTCCCGGCCCGTCGTTCGTGGCGAACGGCGTGAACGTGCGGATCAGCGCCAGCACACTCCCGTTGAGATCGACGCCGTTGTAGACGAATACCTTGCCGGCCTTGCTGGTCGTGAGACCGGCCACGCCAGCTGGGTTTGCCGCCGCAACCGCGAGATCGGGCGTACCATCGCTGTTGAAGTCACCCAACGCAACTTCCACGAGACCGGTATACCCGGCAATCGGCGTGACTGTGGCGATGTTCGTGCCAGCAGCGTCAAGCAAGCGAACCGTGCCATTGGCCCCGCCGACGGCGAAGGCCAGTCCTGGCGGTGGTGGCGGCGGACTCGTTGCCACGACGGAGAAGGGGTCGACTTCGACGGAGGTGACGTGCTGCAAGCCAACAGCGTCCACCGTTTCCGCACTCACCCGCAACGTCCGCGGCCCAAGTGGGCCATCGCCCAGATACTTGAAGAAGTTGTTGGTGTACACACCATCCCCTGCCGTCGCGTCACCACCGTTGCTGCCGTCATCGTATAACCGGTCGTCAGTGAAGTGGCCTTCCTCCGACACACCGCCCAGCAACATCGCGTTCGACGCCCCCGCTATCGACTCGCTGGAGGTGACATGTGCCGACACGCTGTAATTCGAACCATTGTTCACCACCACAAAACTCGGCGATACCGTGATGCTGTTGACCGTCGGGGCCTTGCCCAAACTGCTCGGATTCAAGTGCGCCATTCCCACCTGACGAGCACCGTTAATGTCCGCAGTAATATAAAAAAACGTCGTCCCTGTGACGTCCATCTTCGCGTGATACAGGTTCGAAGACACGAGATCGCGGTGCGGCGGACCCGAGGTGTCCAAACCCACATTGGTGCCAATCTGCACCACTCCACTGTTGTCCGTGCTCATCAGGTAACTTGTACTGCCCAACAGCAACTGCGAGCCGTCCTGCGTCAACTCCGGCGTATCCCCGCGACCGCCCAACGAATGAAAATTGGCCGGCACGTTGGTCAGGGCGACACCATTGCTGCCGTCAAAATTGAACACCGTGATGACCGGCAAACCATTCACCGTGTCGTCGCGAACCACCTTGCTCCCATCCGCACTGATGTTCGCTGAAGTCAGAGAAAACGGAGACTCGATGCCGATTCGGTGCAGGCTGGCGGCGTTGGCTACTGCCACGCCCGGCGACGGATAACTCAACGTCACTCCCAACAAAAATGAGCCGTTGGGCCCGGCCGCTCCAAACACCATCTTGGTGCCATCCGCTGACAATGCCATGTCGAAATCGTCGCCGTTGGTCGAACCCATATTGATCTGGTTGCCCGTGACCCCGCCACCCACCAAGGCAGCGACCTGATCCATGCTGACCAGAAGTTGCGGCGTGCCAGTGCCGTCGGCGGACATCGAATAGAGGCCCGGAACGTTCTGCGCTGTCCCCCAAGTGCCATGCGTGTTGGTGGCAAAGAAGACGGTGCTTCCGTCGGGAGACAGCGTGTTGGGCGAACTGCCGGGAACACCAAGACTGACGGGGACGGCATCGTGAAGCGGCAAACTGCCGTCGGCGGGGCCGACCAGTAACTCGATGGGCGCCGCCTGATCCTGGTGCGTGGTCAGGATGACGTTGCCATTGGCACTGAGGCGAAAACCGCCGCCAAAGCCGAAGGGGCCGGAATCGATCAAGGTCAAGCCGGTGCCATCCGTCTTGATCGTGTAAACCTGGAAACCCGTCGATGTCTGAGTGGACAAGGCGGCGCGGCTCCCATCCGCACTCATCGTCGTGTACTCCGAGGCCGTCACCGTCGCTCCCGACGTCGCACCGCTACCGATCGACGTCAACTGGTCATAGGTGATGACGAGCGGACCAGCCGGCGGCTTGATCGTGAGAGTAGCGGTGCTCGGCGTGCCGAGGGTGGCGTTGTTCCCGCTGGGGTTGCTAAGCGTGAGATTGACCGTGCGGGGAGTACCCGTGAATCCGCTGTTGAGAATCGGGATCGTGAACATCTTGCTGCTCTCGCCGTCGTTGAAGGTGAGAGTGCCACTGGTTGCGGTGTAATCCGTGCCTGCGGTTGCGGTGCCGTTGCTCGTCGCGTAATGCACTGTCACCGTCCCGCTCGTGCTCACGGCCCGATTCACCGTGATTGTTGCCGTGCCGGCGCTCTCGTTGACGGTGTACGTCGAGGTGCTGAACTCCACCGTTGGGGCTGGGGCAGCCGCCACGACGGAGAAGGGGTCGACTTCGACGGAGGTGACGTGCTGCAAGCCAGCGGCGTCCACCGTTTCCGCACTCACCCGCAACGTCCGCGGCCCAAGTGGGCCATCGCCCAGATACTTGAAGAAGTTGTTGGTGTACACACCATCCCCTGCCGTCGCGTCACCACCGTTGCTGCCGTCATCGTATAACCGGTCGTCAGTGAAGTGGCCTTCCTCCGACACACCGCCCAGCAACATCGCGTTCGACGCCCCCGCTATCGACTCGCTGGAGGTGACATGTGCCGACACGCTGTAATTCGAACCATTGTTCACCACCACAAAACTCGGCGATACCGTGATGCTGTTGACCGTCGGGGCCTTGCCCAAACTGCTCGGATTCAAGTGCGCCATTCCCACCTGACGAGCACCGTTAATGTCCGCAGTAATATAAAAAAACGTCGTCCCTGTGACGTCCATCTTCGCGTGATACAGGTTCGAAGACACGAGATCGCGGTGCGGCGGACCCGAGGTGTCCAAACCCACATTGGTGCCAATCTGCACCACTCCACTGTTGTCCGTGCTCATCAGGTAACTTGTACTGCCCAACAGCAACTGCGAGCCGTCCTGCGTCAACTCCGGCGTATCCCCGCGACCGCCCAACGAATGAAAATTGGCCGGCACGTTGGTCAGGGCGACACCATTGCTGCCGTCAAAATTGAACACCGTGATGACCGGCAAACCATTCACCGTGTCGTCGCGAACCACCTTGCTCCCATCCGCACTGATGTTCGCTGAAGTCAGAGAAAACGGAGACTCGATGCCGATTCGGTGCAGGCTGGCGGCGTTGGCTACTGCCACGCCCGGCGACGGATAACTCAACGTCACTCCCAACAAAAATGAGCCGTTGGGCCCGGCCGCTCCAAACACCATCTTGGTGCCATCCGCTGACAATGCCATGTCGAAATCGTCGCCGTTGGTCGAACCCATATTGATCTGGTTGCCCGTGACCCCGCCACCCACCAAGGCAGCGACCTGATCCATGCTGACCAGAAGTTGCGGCGTGCCAGTGCCGTCGGCGGACATCGAATAGAGGCCCGGAACGTTCTGCGCTGTCCCCCAAGTGCCATGCGTGTTGGTGGCAAAGAAGACGGTGCTTCCGTCGGGAGACAGCGTGTTGGGCGAACTGCCGGGAACACCAAGACTGACGGGGACGGCATCGTGAAGCGGCAAACTGCCGTCGGCGGGGCCGACCAGTAACTCGATGGGCGCCGCCTGATCCTGGTGCGTGGTCAGGATGACGTTGCCATTGGCACTGAGGCGAAAACCGCCGCCAAAGCCGAAGGGGCCGGAATCGATCAAGGTCAAGCCGGTGCCATCCGTCTTGATCGTGTAAACCTGGAAACCCGTCGATGTCTGAGTGGACAAGGCGGCGCGGCTCCCATCCGCACTCATCGTCGTGTACTCCGAGGCCGTCACCGTCGCACCCAACGTCGCACCGCTACCAATCGACGTCAACTGGTCATAGGTGAGTGTTCGGACGGTTGCTGGGGCGATCCGACTTTCCAGAAGTTCAAGGCGCGGTTGGGAATGGCGGGACGGCATGGGGACATCCAGCTGAGAAGGGAAGTAATGTTTGGATGAGTGTGATTTCGTGGCTCCTTACTGTCAACAGTTTTCTTGGTGAATTCCAGACCAGGTTGTCTCAGTCGGCCGTTCCACGATCCGGTGCAAGAGTGTTCTGCCATCAGTGACACAACTGCCATTAGTCCATCAGGTGTTTCGCCTGATTGGCACCGCCGCACGTACGCGGCTATTCCGCGATCTGCTCGTCACCATCGCGACCCACCGGGTCGGGGATCACCTGACCGTTCCGAACCGCAACTCAAGAAGCGAAGGTGGAAGGACGATGGCTGACCGGCCCGGGCCGAGATCAGATGCGAGATGGCAAAACTATTCAATCAGAAGTAATGCACATTAGACCGAAAAGTCACATATCTTTTTGTCTTAATGGTAGCCAACTGCGACGGAAACCACCGCGAATTTCTCGGGATCTCGTTCTTGTTCGTGTCGCCCCGAACAAGCTGTGAAGCGGTTCGCCGCGACAGCCGGGTCGATGTGACCGACGCGCGGCAGGCCAGCCAATTGAATCCCACTGGCATGTCGGTTCGGCACCGATTGGATGACTGCGCGAAACTCATGTTGTCGGGGTGATCTCCAGGAGTTCCTCCCGGCAGGCGGCACTGAAAGCCTGGAGGGGGTCGAGGTCTTCGGCTGACAACGAAGAGTGGATTTGCTCGATGGTCATGTTGGGCATTGCGTAGAGGTCGACAATCCGCCGGACACACCGTTCGGCCTCGGCCAGAACCGCTTCGCTGGATACCAATCGGATGCGCCCCAGGACCCCATAGAGGATGACCAGCTTGTCCGGCGTTTCAAGCGAGTGAGTCATGGCATCGACAACCCGGCGCGAGGCTTCCGTGATGAATTCCCCGTAGAGTTTCTCTCGCTCACGCAGCCGGGCCTGGGTCAACTCACGGATCGTCTGGGTGCGCTGGTTGATCCAGGTGGTGAGGACCGACGTGGTCCCGCCCACCAGGGAACCACCTGCGGCAGCCAGAGCGGAGATCATGTAGGCATCCATGGGTTTTCAGCCTCCACGAATCCAGAGCAACGAGTGAACGAGCTGGCAACGAGCCACCTCACTCCGCGCCGATGTGTTCACCTGGTTCAGCCACCGACCGCTTCATGAACAGCACAAGGACGAGCAGAGCGGCCGCCACGACGGCACACAGCCAGAACACGTCGAAGTAGGCCAGCGACATCGCCTGCTGTTGCCGCAAATCGTCCAACTGCTGGAGGGCAAACTGTTGCGACCGGGCCGGGTCGCCGCTCTTCTGCATGAAGAACGCCCGAGCCCGCTCCAGGAACTCCCGGACGTGCATGTTCAGCGGGCCGAGCCACTCGCCCAGGCGCGACAGGTGGAACTGGTCGCGCCGCTGCTCGATCGTCGTGGCCAGCGAGGTGCCGACGCTGCCCCCTTCCGTGCGGAGCAGGCTCGCGATCCCGACCGCCGCACCGCGGAGGTGAGCCGGCGTGTACTTGTAAGCGGCCACGCTGATCGGGGCGAACAGTAGCCCCAGCCCGAGCGTTAACCCCATTCGCGGGTAGGCCACCTGGGCCGGGCTGATCTGCAGGTTCATCCGCGCCATCCAGAAGCTCGAAGCCGCCATGACGAGCAGGCCGGCCCCGATCAGCCAGCGGGCATCGACCCCTCGCGTCATCAGCACTCCCACGAGCACCATCGCGGCCAGCGAAGTGACGCCCGACGGGGACATTGCCAACCCGGACCGCAGCGCGTCGTACCCGAACAGTGTCTGAAGCATCCCCGGCAGCGCGACGCTGGCACCGTACACCACGCCGAACGCGAAGAACAGGATGACGCAGGAGATGGCCAGGTTCCGTTCGCCAAGCACACGGAAATTGATGATCGGTTGTTCGGTCCGCATCTCCCGGATGATGAGGAAGATCAGTCCCACCGTGAACAGCGCGATGAGCATCTGTACCCGACCGAACGGGTCGCCCAGCCAGTCCCACTCCTGCCCCTTGCTCAGCGTGATCTCCCAGCAGGCCATGACCAGCGTCAGCAGACCAAGCCCGATATAGTCGAAGTTGAAAGGCTGGCGGCGCAGCTCATCCCGCTCCTTCTTGAGGTAGTCGGGGTCTTCAACCGCGAAGTAGGCGGCGGCCAGCGCCAGCAGACCGATCGGGACGTTGATGAGGAAGATCCACCGCCAGTTGTAATCGACGCACAGCCAGCCTCCGAGCGTCGGGCCGACGATCGGGCCAAGCACCGCCGCCACGCCGAAGAGGGTCATGGCCGTGCCCTGCTTTTCGGGCGGGAAGCTGTCCAGCAGGATCCCCTGACTACACGGCTGAAGCCCGCCCCCAGCCAATCCCTGGATCACCCGGAACAGGATCATCTGGCCGAGGCTGGTGGCGAAGCCACACGCTGCCGAGGCAAGGGTGAAGATCGCGATCGACAGGAGGAAGTAGTTGCGGCGGCCGAGGTGGGCCGACAGCCAGCCCGTGATCGGCAGGACGATCGCGTTCGCGGCCAGGTAGGCCGTGATGACCCAGTCGGCATCGGGCTGTGCGGTGGACAGCCCGCCGGCAATGTACCGCAGGGCGACGTTGGCGATCGTGGTGTCCAGGATCTCCATGAACGTGGGCACGACGACCACGATGGCGACGACCCAGTGGTTGATGACCCGGCGGCCGGTGGCCGGTGTGAGTGCGGTGTTCATGGCGTGCCTCCCTTGCTCGCGGTGGCGGTCAGGGCGAGCGGTTGCAGCACAGCGCCGGCGTGTGGGCCGGTGGACGGCTCCTTGAAGTACACGTAGGGCGTGACCGACACGCCCACGAACAGCGGGTCCTTGTCCGGGTCGTAGTTCGTCAATTCGACCTTCACCGGCAGCCGCTGGACGATCTTCACGAAGTTCCCGGTCGCGTTCTGCGGCGGCAGCAGCGAGAGCGTCTGCCCGGTGCCCATTGTGAACCCGGTGATCCGGCCCTCGAACTCCTTCTTGCTGCCATACATGTCCACCTCGCACCGCACCCGCTGGCCGATTCGCAGGTCGGTCAGTTGCGTCTCCTTGAAGTTGGCGTCGATCCAGATCTCGGTGACCGAGCGGACAGCCATGATCTGCTGCCCGGCCTGGACGTTGTTGCCGGGGTTCACGCTGCGGCTGGTCACCACGCCGTCGATGTCGCTGACGACATCGCAGTAGCGGAGGTTCAGGTTGGCTTGGTCGAGGTCGCGACGGGCCTGGAGGAGTCTGGCCTCGGCCTGCTTGACGGCCGGGGTCTGCGGGATGAGCCGCTCCAGGATGCGGTCGATGTCCCCATCGGGATCGAGCTTTTGAAACTCGTCGAGAACCTGACGCGGGGTCTTCTCCACACCTGCCAGGGGCAATCCGACCTGGGCCATGGTCTGGATCAGGTCCGCGAGTGCCTGGCGGACGGCCGAGAACCGTTGGTTCAGGTCGCCCGGAACGGCCGTCAGGTCGCCATCGGAAGGTTCGGGCGGCAGGCCGAGTGTGACCCGGACCTGACGCACGTCCTCGAGAGCCTGGTTGAACCGGGCATCGGCGACTTTCTTGGCGGCCGCATAACTATCGAACTCCTGCTTTGACACGACGCCCTTGTCCTGGGCGACCTTCGAGCGGGACAGATCCGCGGCGGCCAACTCCTGGGTCGCCTCGGCGCTCTTCAAGGCGGCAACACGGGCCTTGAGAAGCGCGACCTGGTTATCCACCAACTCCGTCTGGTTCTGGAGCTTCCACCGTTGCGACCCGGCCTGTGCCAGCAGCCCGCGAGCCTGGGACCGAGCAGCCAGCAGGTCGGTCTCGGCCGCGGACACAGCGGCCGCCTTGATTTGCACCTGGACCTGATACGGCTCCTTGTCGAGTTGAACCAGGAGGTCTCCCTTCTTCACCCGCTGGTTGTCGTCCACGAGAACCCGGCTCACCTGACCTGAGACGCGTGGAGCGACGTAGGTGACGTGGCCGTTGACGTAGGCGTCGTCGGTGGAGACCGTGTTAAGTTCTGTCTCCACGACCGGGATCAGTGCGTAGACCGCGCCGACGAGCCCGGCCAGGGACAGCGTCACCAGAACCAACTTCCGCCACCGTTGCGCTCGTGGTCGAGCGGCAGGTGAGTTCGTGAGCGTGCCCGGTGTAGGACTAATGGGTTGCTCCGCAACCGGTCCGGTGTGTCCAGCTCGGTCGGCAGCGGGCGAATGCGAGCCGTCTTTCGATTCGGTCAGCGGGACCGGTGCCGGGAGCGTGCTTCCCTTGTCCGCAATAGCGGCGGGGTGATTGTTCGTGGTGTGCATGTGTTTCTCCTCAGAGTTGGTTGGAGTGAGCCAGAGCCGGGGTCGAGTCGAACGGCTTGGCACCGTCCTTCTTCTCCACAGCCCTCCAGAGGATCGACGCGATCTCCGGGTCCAGCCCGACCTTCACCACGTCTGGCCGGAACAGCAGGGCGAGGGTCCAGTCGATGACGATCCGCAGCTTGCGGCCCCAGCCGGGCATTTGCAGCAGGTAGTAGATGCGGCGGAGGAACCACGCCGGGAAGCCGCGCACCCGCAGTCCGAGGAGCTGGCCGAACCCGTCCCCGCGGCCCAGCGAACCCATCATCCCCAGGGTGCGATACACGAACGGCCGGGTTGGTCGTCCGTCCAGAACGGCGGCGATGTTCCCGGCCAGCACCCGGGCTTCGCGCATGGCGTGCTGGGCCAGGCTGGGGTATGGTTTGCCGTCCGGCCCCGGGATCGAGGCACAGTCGCCCAGCGCCCACACGTCCGGATGATTCCGGCACCGCATGGTCGGCTCGACCACGATGTGCCCGCGCTTGTCCTGCTCGACCGGCAGCGCCGCGACGACCGGGTCGGGGATGGTCCCCGCTGCCAGGACGATCGTGTCGGCGGCGATGGTCTCGTCCGGTAGGCAGACGCGACTCGGCCCGATGGCCCGCACCCTGGCTCCGGTCCGGATGTCCGCCCCGCGCCGCGCCCGTAGAACTCCGACGCCGTAGTCAGCGAGCTTCGGGTCGATCTCCGGCATGAGCCGGTCGCCGCCCTGGAGAAGAATGAACCGAACCTCGCCACGGTCCACGTTCTCGTAGAGGGGCGTGATCTCGTCCACGAAGGTGGTTAGTTCGCCGAGCAACTCGACACCGACCAAGCCGCCACCGATGACCACGAACGTCAGGAGTTGCGCCTTGCGTCGCGGGTCGGTCTCCACATCGGCCCGCTCGAACCGCTCGATCACGTGATTGCGTAGCAGCAGGGCGTCGGCCAGAGTCTTGAAGGTGAACGCATGCTCCGACCCGGGAATCAAATTGCGATTTGTCCTCGACCCAAGCGCCAGGACGAGTTGGTCGTAGGCCAGTTCTCGCTCGTCTTCCCCGGCGTGCAGGTGGACCACGCGGCGGTCCAGGTCGATGCCCCGGACAGCGGCCTCGACAACTCGTGTGGAACGCAACAAGGCGCGGAGAGAAAACGAGCAGTCACGCACGTCCAGTGATCCCGAGAACACCTCGAACAGCAGGGGCGTCATCAGCACGAAGTTGTCCTGGCCGACCAGGACCACCTCGACATCAGACCGCCGCCGGCACAGTCGCTCCATGTGATAGGCCGTGGAGACTCCGGCGAAGCCGCCGCCGAGAATCACGATTCGCTTCTTCGGTGTCGCATCCATCGTTCAATCCTCCAGTGTCGGTTCCGGTGTTGATTCTCGGATGATCTCGGCCACGACGGCTGCCATCAGGCAGTCGGCGGCGACGAACTCGGCACCTTGCCGGTGCATGTTCGTCAGGCAGACCTTGCCCGCGTGATCGACGAAGGTCACCCCGGTGAGGTCCACACGGACGACCGGCTTGCACGGGCGGGCCAAGACCTCTTGCCAGCACTCCTCCAGTTCCCGCGCCCACGGCCCGGCCAACCGCCCTTCGAGTTGGAAGGTCACGAGCTCGTGCGTGTCGTGGACTGTGATGCGGAGCATCGCTCGCACCCTCGATACGGGCTTCTTGATCGTGGCGGATGATTCCACCGCTGCTCATCCCGGACGTGCTTTCACCTAACGCAGCAGACGTGCCGGCGCGGGGAACTTTCGCGAGTAGACTCGCAAGGAGTGACCGAAGAAGAACTTGCAGATGGGACCGTGCGAGTTGGCCGTGAAGATAGAGCGGCAGCGCCAACGGTGCGGTGTCGGCGGGCGAGCGCGTGCGTTAGCGGGCGAGCGCGAATGCTAATCGACGGGCCGGGAGATGCCGAGCTTCTTCATCTTCCAGAGCAGCGTGGAGCGATTCATCCCGAGGCGGGCCGCAGCGCCTTTCGGGCCGCCCACCACCCAGCCGGTGTCGCGGAGGGCACCAAGGATGTGTTCACGCTCGGCGTCGGCCAGGGAGACGGCCTTGCCAGGAGTCGGGGGACTGGGTTCCGTCGGCGACGCGCCCGCCTCGGTCTTCCTCGCTTCTGACCCCTGACTGATGGCCGCTGGGAGTTGCAGGTCGCTGAGGGGGACATGCAGGACGGAGCCAGCGGAGAGGATGACTGCCCGCTCGATGACGTTCTGAAGTTCCCGGACATTACCGGGCCACGGGTAGCGCGCCAGCGATTCCAGGACCGTCGAGGGGATCGTCTCGATCCGCCGCCCCATTCGCCGGGCGAATCGCTGGGTGAAGTGACGGACCAGACGCGGAATGTCGTCGGTTCGCTCGCGCAGCGGCGGGAGCAGAACCGGAAACACGTTCAGCCGGTAATACAGATCCTGACGGAAGCGGCCATCAGCGACCATCCGGGTCAGGTCGCGATGGGTGGCGGCAACAAGCCGCACGTCGACTTTGATTGTCTTGGTGCCGCCAAGCCTCTCGAACTCCTGCTCCTGCAACACTCGCAGCAACTTGGGCTGGAGTTCCGGCGGGATGTCGCCGACCTCGTCGAGGAACAACGTCCCCTTGTGCGCTAACTCGAAGCGGCCGATCTTCTGAGTGATGGCACCGGTGAAGGCACCCCGCTCGTGTCCGAACAGCTCGCTTTCGAGGAGCCCCGTGGGAATGGCCGAGCAATTGAGTTTGACGAACGTCCGGTCCTTGCGCGGGCTGAGGTCGTGCAAGGCGCGGGCCACGAGTTCCTTACCCGTGCCGGTCTCTCCACCGATGAGCACCGTGGAGTCGGTCGGGGCGACGGTTTCGACCTGCTTGAGGACTCGACGGAGCGCGGCGCTCTCGCCGACGACCTCCCCGAAGTTGTGCTCGGTCCGGACCTCCTCCTGCAAGTAGAGATTCTCCTTGGCGAGTCGCTCTTTGAGTGCCTCGATCTCCCGAAAGGCCGCCTCGATCTCCTGGAAAGCCAGGGCATTCTCGGTGGCGACGGCCACCTGGTTGGCGACGAGTTGCAGGAAGCCCACGTCCGACTTGTGGTAGGCGGCCGGCTGTTTGGACGCGAACACCAGCGTGCCCAGTCGTCGCCGGGCCGTGGTCAGTGGAAGCATGCAGGCGCTGTGGCCTCCTAACGGCTGCACTCGCTCCAGGAACACCGGCCAGCGCCCCAAGTCGGCGACGTCGGAAATGATGAGCGGCGTCTGGGTCTGCCACACCAACCCCGCTGGGTCGTCATTAACTGGGAGAACGAGGGGTGGCGGTTTGGCTTCGCTCGTCGCCAGGAAGTGCAGGCGCATTGTGTTGGTCGCCGGCTCGTGCAGAACCAGGGCGAGGTGATCGAATCGCGCCACCTGTTGGAGTCGGCCGGCCAACTCATGGAGCAGCGCGGGCAGGTCACGGTGCGAGATGATCGCTTCCGAGACGGCCAGCAGGGCGCGCTGCCGGTCGGCGGCCGTTGACTGCCCGTCGAGGTCGGCGCTGGTCATCGCGAACACCCTGCTCAGCCACTCGTCCGACACCTGCAAGTGGTCCCCAGACCCGCGAGGTTACGGACGCGACGGTGGAAGGAGGATGTTATCATACTTCGCATCGCGAGGGACGTGTCGGGCATCACGCAACCGCACAGGAACTCATGCGCATCGGTCTGACACACCGCCGTGCGTTCGGACGAAGGTCGATGAACGGGCGCGGCGAGATCGTCGCATGTAGGTCCTTGAAGGCTGGGGAAACCCGTCGATCGTCGAGTCGCCAATGGGCGAGTCACCTCGTCAGTCAGTCAGTCACCGGGCCGGCGGCCGGCATCCGCGTGTCGCTTCTCCGTCGCCCGGGAGAACAGGAGGCCGTATCCACCCCACGAGGGGAACGGGATCGCTCCCGTCGCCTCATTCGCGACGGTTGTCGGGGGCGGTCGTGTTCGGAGGCCACCGTTCACGATCCGCGCCTCGTGCCTCGCGAACTCGTTTCTGCTGACCGGATCGATCCTCAGGGAAACTCCCCACGCCGGTTCGGACATTCCCGACGCACGACCGGCGGCATCCGGTGTCCCTCGGTACAAGTTTCGCACTTTTATTTCTCACCCGCCGCGGTGTGGATGTGCCGCGGGGACGCACCCGTCACGTCGCCGAAAGGAGGCGAGAAGATGTCCACGGCGATCGCACCGGCCACCGGCTGGCGGGCTGCCCCGCCCGAGTATGCCGGCGTCCCGTCCGACCAAAAGCGGGTCAAGACCCGCATCGGGCCCGACGCTAGTCCCGGCGCGGACGGGTCCGCGCCGAGTGAGCCGCTGGCCACGTTCCTGGGGCTGTTCAGCCTTGGCCTGGGGCTGTGGGAGTTGACCAACCCGCGAAGCGTTGCGGAGACCAGCGGCGTCCCGTACTCGAGCACCCTGCGGGCGTACGGGGCGCGGGAGGTCATGAGTGGGCTGGGCATCCTGTCCAGCCACCGCCCGGCCGGGTGGCTGTGGTCGCGAGTCGCCGGCGACGCCCTCGATCTCGCCACCGCAGCAGCCGCCTACGCCGACGGGGATGCCGGCCGCCGTCGAAAAATCGCCCAGACCGTCGCCGCACTGCTCGGGGTGACCGTCCTCGACGTCGTCGCGGCCGCGTCCCACAGCGCCGGCCACTAACCGAACTGTCGCCCGACAAAGAGAAGAGGCTGGGGTCGCCCGGGCCGCCCCGACCGTCGGCCCGACTCACTTCACGACCGCAGCCGGGAGGAACCCATGAAGGCGATCGTATGGCACGGCAAGGGGGACGTCCGATGCGACAATGTCCCCGACCCCAAGATCGAGGACCCGCGGAACCTGATCATCAAGGTGACCAGCACCGCCATCTGCGGCAGCGACCTGCACCTGTACGACCTGTACGTCCCGGCCATGGTGCCCGGCGACGTCCTCGGGCACGAGCCAATGGGTGAGGTGGTCGACGTCGGAAGCCATGTGACGAAGTTCAAGAAGGGGGACAAGATCGTCGTCCCGTTCTGCATCGCGTGCGGCCAGTGCTGGTTCTGCCAGCGCGAGTTCTACTCGTGCTGCGACACCACCAACCGGGACCGGGAGAAGGCGGCCGCCATGATGGGCCAGGCCCCGGCTGGGCTGTACGGGTACAGCCACCTGACTGGGGCGTACCCAGGCGGGCAGGCCCAGTACCTCCAGGTGTGGCACGCCGACGCCAACGCCCTGAAAGTGCCCGACGGCATCCCGGACGAGAAGGTGCTGTTCCTGTCCGACGCCTTCCCGACCGGGTGGATGGCCGCCGAGCAGGCCCAGATCGAAAAGGGCGACACGGTCGCGGTGTGGGGGTGCGGGCCGGTCGGGCAGTTCGCCCTCCGCAGCGCGTGGATGCTCGGGGCCGGGCGGGTGATCGCCATCGACCGCGTCCCGGAGCGGCTGCAGATGGCCCGCGACGGTAGGGCCGAGACGGTCAACTTCGACCAGGTGACCGTTTACGACAAGCTGATGGAGATGACCAAGGGCCGGGGCCCGGACCGGGTGATCGACGCGGTCGGGTGCGAGGCCCACTACGCCGGGTACACCGACGCGCTCTTGGACAAGGCCAAGACGCTGGTCGGGCAGCCGGTCGATCGGGCCCACGCCCTGCGGGAGGCGATCATGTGCTGCCGGAAGGCTGGCACCGTGTCCGTCCCCGGGGTGTACGCCAACTTCCCGGACAAGTTCCCGATGGGCGCGTTCATGAACAAGGCGCTAACCATGCGGACCGGGCAGACGCACATGCAGAAGTACACCCAGCCGCTCCTCAAGAAGGTGCTCAAGGGCGAGATCGACCCGTCGTTCGTGGTCACCCACCGGCTGCCGATCAAGGACGGGCCGGCCGCGTACCAGACGTTCCGGGACAAGCAGGACAACTGCATCAAGGTGGTTCTCAAGCCGTGGGCCAACTGATCCTACTCGCACCAGCAGGAGGGACGGACATGGCAACCCACCGTGCCGTGCGCTCGACCGATCCGGATCTGCGGGAACCCTGGGGCGACTAACCCCACCGTTCGGTCCGGCTGCGGGAACGATTAGAACGGACACGGCCGGAGGTCAACGAAGAACCCCGGCAGTGTGCCGGGGTTTCTCATTAGCAAACTCCGAGGAGCTAAGAGCAGGATTCCAACGGTGGCCGCCACTGCGGAGGGTGAGCGCTCGCCGAGTCCCAACGCCAACCATGCACCCTACAATCGCAGTCTGATCGGGTGCCGCGACGCACTCTGATCGCACGAACTCATCGGCGTCACTGACGAGGACAACCTCGGCGGGTTCGCACGGATTCTGCCCGTGGGAGCCGCTTCGTCGAACGTGGATTGGCGGTGGTGGAGTCGTGACCCCAGCCAGGACGCAACATCCTCGCGTTCGACAGGCGGATCGAGTTCGTGGATTAGTTCTTGGGAATCACCAGTTCGGGGAGCCGCTGGGCATCGTCCTTTTTGTGCAGTTGCCGAACTTTGCCGTCCGTAAACACCACCCAACAACTGCTGAAGTCGAACTTGCCAAACACCTCGGGAGGCTTGCCCGGAGCCGAAGCGCGGTCGGCGGGTTTAGTCCACCACACCGGCGAGGGATCATCGGATTCCAGCGCCAGGATCGGAGTCCCCTGCTTCGGTTTCTTCGCTTCCTTCAGGCCATCGAATAGTGTCCCTGGACCCGTCACGACCTGGGTGTTCGTCTTCCCGTAGTTTTGTGGCGAAGCGTATGGCTTATTGAACGCGGCTGGCATCTTCGCGATCAGCTTCTTGTTGTGAAGACTGTCCCACGGCTCGTTCTGGCGGAACTCGGCGTACAGTTGCTTTTCACCCAGGTATGGAAGCAGTGCGACGCGCCAGCTCAGAAGCAGTGTGCCGTCCTTTGCCGAGGTCGCAGCCGCTGGGTAATGACCGTGTTCGGCATGGTAGGCGTCGAACGCGGCCGCCAGTTTCTTCAGCCGCACTTCCTCAGGAGGAGGTGCATCTTCACCTCCAATTGGTCGCCCAATTCTCTGGAACGTCCCAGGCGCGTTTTTCCCCAGGGCGCTGATCGCAGCAATCCCAACCACGGCCAACGCTGCGGTACTCGGAGGCGACGCAATTTCGGCCGTGCAGCGGACCATCGTTCCCTTCCGCTCCACCGGGAGTTTCTCAAGCAGTTCATCGAATCTACGAAGGGCACCCAGCCCGACTAACGCAGTGAAACGCTTGGGAATCTCGGCCGGACTCACCATGCCGTCGTCGGCCGCAGGTTGATCAATGAGATCCTTCAAGAGTGGTTCCACATTTTTGAGCCGGTCGCGGGCTAATCCGATCGTGGCCTTCACCGCTTTCTCGCCCTTCACGGCACCGTCGGCATCGGCATAGTGCAGTTCCACGCTTCCTTTGATCGACTTCCCGAGGTCGATCGCGACGCAGACCCGCTTCGCTTCGGTGAGGGGCTGAAGTGCTGCAGGAAACTCAAGCATTGGCGGCACCGCGACGCTGGGATTCGCGGCGATGAACACGGTGTGGCCCACCGCCTCGGCCCGTGCCGGCGATAATGGGCCAACCACCTCGCCCTGCTCCAACCGGTCAATCAACCAGACAAGTGAGTCTTCGGCTCCGATCACAAACGCGCGATTGCCGGGCAGGACCAGGAGCCCGGTCCAGGATTCATCCTCGAACTGATACGTCCGTCCGCGATACGACTTGGGTCGGCCAATTGGCGAGAACGCCTTGGTCAGCAGCACCGGGTCAAACGCCTTCGCGCAGCCAAAGATGCCCAGTGCCGAGACCGCCGTCGGGTGTAGATCGGGCAGCGGAGCGAGTACCGTTGCTCCGGTCGGGAGCACGACAACCACGTGTTCGATGGTTCTCGGATCGACCGGGAATTTCTTGGCAAACGCGGTGAGTTCCGCTGGCTTGATCGCGCCGAGAGCGAACTGGATGTCGTCGCACAGCGGACTGTTCATAACGGCCGGTACGTCGATCGCGACGAAGCCGCCGGCGTCACCCGGGATGGCCGCAAGTGCAGGTGGAAGTTCCGCACCGTTCACGGATGAGGTGACCAACCCGACCGCGAGCAGAGCACTCACGAGCGACATTCGGAACATTGTGGTCTCCAGTGAGGTCGTCCCAGGGGCACGCGGATGATACTTCACCCTCCACGAAGACGCAACCGACCCCAAGACACAACCGACCGGACCGCAAGCCACCGATTTCAAGTTGCGCTGTGCCCAGAGCCGGCGATGGGGATGGCTTGCTTGCAGCTTGCGGACGCCAATGTTCGCTTCCGGACGCAGGATTAGATCATGGGCGCGGTTACCGGCAGGGTCGCTCCTTCTCGCCGGTCGGGGAAAGGAAGATCGCCACGGTAAACTGAACGACAGGCTCTCAGTGGGCTCCGCCGCGTTCTTGGTCTCCTCGGAAGAAACGTTCGAGCCTCACGGGTCGCGCGAGATATCCTCGCTTTGCAGTCCCATCGCTCAGAGCAGTTCACTCGATGCGGCTCAGAACCGATTCGGCGACGAGAATCTCTCCCGAGTCGAGGCGGCGAAGGGGCGACGGCGACTCTCCGGTTCATCATCTGCTTCTTCCTCCCGGTTCGGAGGCGACGTCCGCATCGTCCAAGAAGCCGGACGGCTGGGACCAGGCGCTGTTTGGGCTTCCAGACCACCGTAAGCCACCAACGCGGAATCGGGTTTGTGGCCTACTTGTTTCGCAGTTTCAAATCGGCCAGCAACTCACCTCGCCCAACGGGACGCGACCGCAGTTCACCTGCCGATGCTCACCTCGATGGCGTTGACGATCCACATCGATGAGCCGGGTGGCACCGCGAACTTGATGTCGAGCAGGCCGTCCGCACCCGCGACACCACTGACCGTGAACGTCCCGTTCCCTCGGAAGCCTGTCGCTGGGCCCGTCCCCACCGAGGCCGTCACCCCCTGCCCGCCCAACTGCGGAGTCCCGTACGAGTAAATCGTCACCGTTGCCGACTGACCCGCTCCCACAAACACTCGGAACGTCGACGCCGTCGTGCCATACGCGAAATCGCCCAGCACGTTCGCATCCGTGCCCGCCGGCATCGACGACGGCACACTCGCACCACCCGAGCCACCAATCCCCGTCGGGTTCACCCAGCCATAACCCGTCGTCGCCGCGTACGCCGTTCCTTGCCACACCTTGTTCCAGCCCACGCTCGCCGTACTCGAACTCGACGATTTCATGTCAAACTTCGATGCCGGTCGCACAGTGAACGTCCCGCTCGGGCCCGCTCCCAAGGCCGAGTTGCCGACGACATCCACCGCTGTGTCTGCCCCGACCGAAATCCCCAGCGTCCCCACGCCCGTGATCCCGCTGATCGTCACCGTTCGCGTGTTGCCCGTCCCCGAGACACTGACCGTCCCGTTGGCTGTCCCCGTTTTGTTCAGCGTGATCTTCGAAGCACTCAGCGATACCGACGCCAGATTTAGATCGGTGTAAGTGAGCAGATACGTCACCGTGTCGCCGGGCTTTGCTGCTGATTGCGATGGGCTGCTGATCGCCAACGTCGGCTTGGTGCGGTCCACGCTGAAGGTCGTGCTCGGGCCGGCAACCGCCGCGACATTGCCGAACGTGTCGTTGGCCGTGCCTGCCGCCAGCGAGATGCCCAGTGTGCCGTCCCCGGTGATATTGCTGATCGTCACGGTTCGCGTGTTGCCGCTGCCCGGACTGACGCTCACTGTGCCATTGGCCGTGCCCGTCCTGTTCAAGGTAATATCGGACGCCGTCAGCGTGCTCGCGTTGAAGTGAGCATCGGCGTACGTGATGGTGTAAGTAATCGGCCCGGTGATTGTGACCGCAGACGACGGGGCGCCAATCGTCGCGGCCGGTTTGGTGTTATCCACGGTGAACGTGGCGCTCGGGCCCGCAGCCGCCGCGAGGTTCCCCACCGTGTCACTCGCAGTTCCCGCAATAAGTGAGATGCCCAGCGTGCCGTCCCCGGTGATATTGCTGATCGTCACCGTTCGCGTATTGCCGCTGCCTGGGCTGACGCTCACCGTGCCGTTTGCGGTGCCTGTCTTGTTCAAGGTGATGTCAGACGCCGCGAGTGTGCTCGCGTTGAAGTTCACGTCGGTGTACGTGATCGTGAACGTGACGGGCCCACCCGTCGTTGTCGTCGCCGACGGAGAGCCGATCGCGACTGCCGGGCCGTGGGTATCGATGACCGCAATCGTGAACGGTTGCGTGGCCGTTCCACCGTGGCCATCGCTGGCCTGAACAATGATGGTGTGGCTGGGTGCAACCTGGAAATCGAGCAACGCCGAGTTGGCGACGGTCACAATGCCCGTGCTGGGATCGATGGCGAAGCGACCACCCGCGTTGTCGGTGAGACTGTAGGCGATCGCTGGGCCGTTCGGGTCGGTGGAGTTCGCGGTGATGCCGACCGCAGTTCCGTTGGGTGCGGCTTCGAGAACGGCATTGGCTGCCGAGTTGCTGTCCGTCGGGGTGGTCGGGTTGGCGTTGGTGACATTGATCGTGAAGTCCTGCGTGGACGTGCCGCCCTTGCCGTCGCTCGCCTGCACCGTGATCGTGTGACTCGTGGCGCTCTCGAAATCCAAGAGCGAGGCATTCGCCACCGTGACAATGCCCGTGCTGGAGTCAACGGCGAAGCGGCCGCCCGCACTGTTGATCAACGAGTAGGTCGCGGTTGGGCCGTTCACGTCGCTGGCCGAAGCTGTGATGCCTACAGGAGTGCCGTTGGCTGCACCTTCGACAACGCTGTTCGCCGCGTTATTGCTGTCGGTGGGTGTGGTCGGATTGGCGTTGGTAACTGCGATCGTGAAGTCCTGCGTGGATGCGCCGCCCTTGCCATCGCTCGCTTGAACTGTGATTGTGTGGCTCGTGGCTGTCTCGAAATCCAGGAGGCCAGCGTTCGCGACCGTCACAACACCGCTGCTGGGATTGATGGCGAAGCGGCCGCCCGCATCGTTCGTGAGGATGTAAGTGATCGACAACCCGAGCGATTGCGTGGAAGCCGCCGTGATGCCAACCAGCGTGCCGTTGGCGGCACCTTCCACCACTGTATCGGGCACGCTGTTGCTGTCGGTGGGCGTGGTCGGGGCAGCGTGGATCACCGTGACCGTGGTGTTACCGAAGGTGAACCCGTTGTCACCGTCCGCGACGCGAACGCCAACGGGATACGTTCCCGCTGTCGAGAAAACGTTCGTTGGACTCGGCGATTCGTAGAACCCATCGTTGTCGAAGTCGAACGTGTAGTGCAGCGGATCGTAATCTCCTGCGGCATCGCTCGCGTCCACCGTGATCGTCACGGGCGAACCCTCTCCCACTGGGCCGTCGTTCCCAACCGACGAGATCACCGGAGCCACGTTCGCAACATTGATGGGTTGAGGATACGCGTGGGCGCTGCCCCCGAGCGCGTTGGAAACCACAAGCTCAACCGTGTATGGACCGTTGTCTGGCGGCGTGAAACTGACGTTGGCACCAATCAAATTGAGTTCACCTTCCACCGAACTCACGGTCCAGGTGTATGTCAAGTTCGGATCCGTCGCGTCGTGCGCCGTCGCGGACAAACCGATGGACGTTCCTTCGACGCCCGAGGTGGGAACGCTGATCGTGTCAATCGTCGGAACGGCCACTGTCACGGTGATCGTGTCAGCCACGGATCCCAACGGGAACCCGGGAAACTCCTCGGTTTCGACCGTGATTGTGAGGTCGAAAGACGTTGGAGCCTCATCATTCACGAGGATTTGAAGCCCCGTGAGTTGGCTCGGTGTCAGAATCCACTCGCTGCCAGAAAGGACACCGTGATTGAAGGTCACATTTGCAGGCAACCCGGTAATGCGAATCGTGACGGTTTCGGAACCGTCGGTGTCGGGCGAAGCTGCCGTGATCGGGAACGCCGTCTGAGTGAACGGGAGGAGTGTGAGATCCGAGACCGCGAGCGTCGGCGTATCAGCGACCGGACGGACGAATAGTTGGAGCGTGCCATCATCTCCGAAGGCAGTGCCATCGCTGGCGGCGAAATCGAGCAACTCGGCCGGCGCGGTGAAGCTGCCGACGTTCGCATCGGGGATGTACGAGAGCCAGTTTGTCGCGTGATAACTCGGCCCGCTAAACGGGATCACCTGGCCGACGGTGACGACTGAACCCTGGTACAGAAGCACACCAGAGGTCGGCAGTGAGTCGATGCGAATCGTTTCCACGATGTCGCCCGCGTCTTCGTCGGTGATGTGGAAATCATTGGCCGTCAATTGCACTGGCGTGTCTTCGTCTGTGTTGACGGAGGCGAAGTTCACAACAGGCAGATGATTGAACACGAACGAACCGCTTGAGAACACAGAGCCGCGGAACGTCGCATCGACGGCCTGAACTTCCCAGTAGTACGTTGCACCGCCGACAAGACCGCTCACGTTCGCGAAGGTCTGGGAGAAGACGCCGGGGGCAGCGACAAGCCGCGTTCCGTCGGCAAGCGCTGGAGCCGAGAGAATGTCGTTCCCGCCGGGCGTCGTGCCAACACGCACGGTGTATGTCAAGCCGTCCGTCGGTGTATTGTCGTCGTTCGGTGCGTCCCACGAGAGATGCGCGCTGTTGCCGACGAACGAATCCGCAGTCAGACCCGTGGGGGCATCTGGCCGTGTCGTGGGAATCGCCCCGTAATTCACGAGCACACGAACCGGCTGAACAACGTCGAGCGTGCCGTTGTTGTCGTAATCGCCCCACGCGAGCGAGCCATCGGTGTTCGCAATGTCTGCGATCACGGGCACATCGGTTGGGGTGGCTGGGGCGAATTCGCCGTCGTCGTTGACGAGCACGACATGGGACAGTTGCCGAGTAAACACGAAGTCGAGATCGCCGTCGGAATCGACATCGGCCCAGTGCAGGTCGGTTTCAGCTTTGTTCGACGTGCCTAGGGATGTGAGGTAAGAGAACGTGCCGTCGCCATTGTTGTGGTACAGCCCGATTTCATACACGTCGAGTTGAGCGTTGTACCCCGCGGCTGCAAAGTCCGGGAAGCCGTCGCTATCGATATCACCCCAGGTCGAGACCGTGCCCGTGGTGTTGCTGCTCGGGGAGGTCGGACCGTTGAGAAACACGCCGCCGTCGTTCCTGAAGAGCATCGGACCGGCGTTATAACTGCCCAGGAAATCGCGGTCGCCATCGCCGTCGAAATCGGCCCACGAACCGGTCGTGATTCGCACATCGGCCAGACCCGCCGTGGGGAGGAAGTTGCCGTTGCCGCTGTTCTTGAGGAAGTACGTGGTCCGGTACGGGTTCCCCGAGAAGGGATCGGTCGCAAGACCGGACACAACGATATCCAGATCGGCGTCGCCGTCGAAATCGGCCCACGAGACGTATTCAGCCTGAGTCATTCCTGGCGTGTTGAATGATGCGCCCACCTGCGTGAAGGTGCTGCTCATCGGGTCATAGCAGAAAATGGCCGGGTTCAGTGATTGCGTGATCCCGAGGACATCGAGGTAGCCGTCGCGATTGAAGTCGTCGAACTGGAGGGACGTCAGCGCGGGCAAGCCGAGATCGGTGTTGGTGAAGTTTCCGGCGCCATCGTTCAGATAGAGTCGCGGTCCCACGACCGCATCGAGGTTCCCATCGGCATTGAGATCCGCCCACTGGGCGCGACCAGGGAAGAAACCATCAAGCGGGATTGTTGAGTTTGGCGGGGTGACGACGAAGCGCACCACGGCAGTTGATTCCGCTGCCGTCTCGCTATCCCTGACCGTGTAGGTGAACCCCGCGACGCCCGCGAACATTGGGTCCGGAGTGAACTCGATGCGAGCGCTTGCACTCGGCGGATCGAGCAGTTGGACCGTGCCGCCAACCGCATTCCCCACCGCTGTCAGCTTGAGCACACCAAAGAGCGAGGAGGTGTCGTTTGCCGTGAGGGTACTCGACGTGATTTGGAACGCGGGCGATCCCTGCGGGATCGTCGGCAGCGTGTCGTCCACCGCACCGGCATCGGGCACTGAGGACACCGTGACGTAGATGCCGCCCGAGTTCTGCTTCGGGTCGAGAGTGCCGTTGGTGGTTCCGTCATCCTGGATTCGGTAGGAGATGATCGCCGTTCCGGACTGTCCCGCCGTCGGGTGGAAGACGACGTTCGTGCCAGCGATTGCGACGGTGCCGCCCACGGCCCCAGGGGCCAGCTTCACGCCCAGCAGTCGAATGGTCTGCCCGCTTTCCGGAGGCGGGCCGCCGTTGCTCGCGGCGATCAGATCGGCGATCGGGAATCGCAACGTGCCGTTCAGCCCCATCGAGTAATACACCGGGCCGCCGTTCGGCAGGTCGTTCACTTCCGTCACGAGTTGCGTCGCCGTGGCGGTGGTATCGCTGTAAGCTGTCGATCCGCCGTTCGTACTCACGTTCGCCGTGGTGCCGGTGGTGCCGCCGTCTGTCTGATCCCACGCCCGGAAAGTCATTGTCGCCGTTGAGCCGTCTTGCATGTCGGGGCAGTAGCGCACACGATCCGTTGGCGAGGCGCTGAGCAGTCTTGCGCTTGCATCAGATACGCTTCCAAAGTTCACCCAAGTCGTTCCGCCGTCGATGCTGAACTGCCAGGTTCCGTGGTTGCCCGTGAGAGCGGTCACGGCGATTCCCAGCCCGTGAACCGTGTCCGAGTCGGCAAACTTGCCGGCAATCAGATCGGAAACGAGCATCCCCGTGTTCCCGATGTTGTCCTCGTCAATGGTCGGCAGGTTGTTCGCGCCGGTCAGCACGGGCGCCACGTTCGACGAAATGGCCGACACCTTCGCGACGTAGTCGGTGAAGCCACCGTCCTTGTCGATGATGCGGGCGGAGTAGGTGATCGTGCCGACACTTGAAATCGCGAGGGGGTAATGCATGTTCGTGCCGGAGAGGACGTAGCTCGACACAAGCCCGGCGGGAGAGGGCGCGAACGAGTAGTGCAGCCCGGCGGCGGTGTCAGCGAGTGAGGGATCGGAGACGGTTAAGAAGCCACCAGTCACGCCCACGATGCCCGAGCCCGGATACACGATATAGCGGTCGGGGATGACGCCAGTCGGTTTCACGGTGCTGACGCTGTAAGCGAATGTGTTCGACGTGCCGCCAGCGGGTGCGGGGTTGAACACGGTGACATTCACGCTGCCACTCTCGGCAAGTGAGCGAGGCACGACGGCCGTCAGCGTCGTGCGATTCACGAACTGTGTCGCGAGATCGGTGCCGTTCCACCGCACGACCGAACCGAAGCCGAACTCCGTGCCGAGGATCGTGATTGTCGCATCTGCACCTTCGTTGATGGTTGACGGGTTCACGGTCGTGATCGTTGGCACCGGATAAGAGACCGTGATGGTCCGATCCGTCGTGCTCCCCCCGCCGGTATTCAGCGAATCGAGCGCGTGGAAGTGGAGCGCGGTTCCGTAGTTGATTCCCGACCCGACCGTGATCTTCACTTGGAATGTGTAGATGCCTGGGGTCGGAGAGTTGGCACGGGTCTGGAACCCACCGCTGGCACCCGCAAGCGTCCAACCCGTGGGCAAACCCAGTGGTGTCACGCTCACTTGCCCAGCAGGGTTCACCCCGCCGTAGCTCACGGTCTCGTCAGAGATGAACGTGCCGATGTTGTCACCGATGAGGGCCGTCACGGTTCCCGTGATGCTCGACCCAGCAGCAACCGACGACGCGAAGTTGTAGTCGATCGAGAAGTAATTGGTCGCGTCCTCGACCGCGCCGATATCCCACGCGCCGCCAATACTTCGAGGGAAACCGCGCTGATCGGTCGCCAGCGCCGACCCGAGGATCGTTGCCGGATCACCGCCTGCGTTCCTGGCAGGACTGGCACCCTGCAACCCGTACACCGGCGTCTTGCCGCCACTCGTTGCAAGCGTCGGAGCGAGGAACGGGTTGGAACCGAGCAAGTCGCCGTTGCCGCCGAAGCCTGTCGTGCCGGTCTGTGTTCCGATGAGGTTGTGGCCAGCGCTGGTGAACTTCCCAAGCGACGGGTTCACATCGGTGCCGGTGTTCTGCGCGACGATGGTGTTGCCGAGCTTCACGCCGCTGCCGCCACCCGCGATGCCGCTTGAGTTCCGCGCGATCGTGGCGTTCGCGATTGTCACTGTTCCTCGAAGAAATGCCCCGGCGCCTTCGTTCGTTGCTGATCCCGTCCAGTCGCTACCGGCCGTTCCCGGGCTCCCGCCGCTGCCACTGCCACCGAAGCCTCCGGCCCCACCCTTGGCAGTGACGGTCGGGGTGCTACTCGTGTTTAATGCGATGGTTGTGTTCGCGACGGTCGAGCCTGCTGCCGCGTCGAAGTACACGCCCGCTCCGCGAACGAAACCGCTGACACCACCGCTGCCGCCATCACCGCCATTGCCACCCGAGGCTTGGACCGTTGCCCCGAATACAGTCAGGAACACTCCACCATCGCCGCCGCGTCCTCCGGCGCCGCCGTCGCCTGGCGCCCCGGCGGTCGCGCTGCTGTTCCCCACAGTCACGCCCCGGAAAGTCATTGTCGAACCCTTGGCATAGACTCCGGCACCCGCGACCGATCCACCGTCACCGCCCTGACCGCCGTCGCCACCATCGTTGCCTGGGGATGCATACGGAATAAATTTGACGAGCACCGTGTTCCCATCGCCGCCCACGCCACCGACGCCACCAAGACCACCGCCGCCCGCGATCGCTTGATTTTGGGAAATAAACGTGTCGGTGAATGAAGCGCTCGCGACCGCGATCGAAACCCCAGCCCCGTAGACAGTGCCCCCTGCACCGCCCTTACCGCCTGTGGCTGCGGGCAGCGACCTGTCGAACTCCACTCCAAACGGAAGATCGAAACCGTACCCGCCGCCCCCGGCTACGCCGCCGCTCCCGGACGTGGCTGTGTTCGTTTCGACGATCGCGCCGTTGATCGCCGCGGTCCCACCACCGATTGCAAGCCCGGCTCCCGACACGCTTCCACCGTCACCGCCGGCTCCACCGATCCCCGCGTCCCCGGTTCCCTGTGCCTGGGAAGCACCGACACCTCCCGCCCCTCCGTGCCCGCCGGTCGCGGTGTTCCCAGCAATCCGGGTGACCCCCGCGATGGTCAGCGTGGTGGTTCCGGTGGTGTAAACAGCCGCGCCGGCCGCCCCGCCAGTTCCACCCGCGCCGCCCGGGCCACCATTCCCGCCGTCAAAAGACGACGGGCTGGAGCTGTAGTAGCCGCCGACACCGCCGTTGCCGCCCGTGCCGCCATCACCGCCCTTCGCGGAGTTGTTTGTCACCTGCACGTTGGTGAGGACGAGCGTTCCGCCCATCGCCGCGACCGCGGCCCCGGTCGCGCTGCCACCCTTGCCCCCATCACCGCCCGCGCCGCCGTTGCCCCCAAGGGCATGCCCCGCGCCGCTCAGGTTGTTGATTGCTCCCTCGCCGCCGCGACCCCCGTTGCCTGCGGTTCGCCCCAGACCACCGGTCGCCTCGTTCGCCGAGATTGTCGAGTCGATGATCTGAACGGATGCCTTGTTGCTGTAGATGCCGCCGCCACTCGCGTCGGCTCCGGGAATCCCAGACTCACCCCACCCCCCGTTCTTCCCTGGTTCCGGGGGGCTGGTGCTGAAGGGAGCGTCCACTCCATCCGCGCCGTCGGCCCCGTTGAGAAAGCCCGGAGGCAGCGGAATGTAGTTCGTCGTGAAAGAGACCTTGTTCGCGGTGACAGTGCTGTTCTTCACGAGAAGCGTGCCGCCATCCGAATAGATGCCGCCACCTGCCGACTCCGCCCCCGCACGGAGTTCGTTGCCGCTGATCGTCACGCCATCGACGGTCACGTTCCCACCGCGGTTCAGGATGCCGCCCCCGTGCAACACAAAGTAGTCAACCATCCCGTCGGCCGCGATGATGCTGCCGCCCGTGATGGTGAGGTCGCGGAAGGTGACGTTCACGCCCGAACCGACGACCTCGAACACGCGGTCAAGCTGTCGTGCGTCGATGGTCGTCTTGCTCGCCCCGGCCCCTTGAATTACCAGCGTCTGTGTCCCGGTGATGTCGAGGTCGCCCGTCGCGGCCGCGTTCTCGGACACGCCAGCGATGCCGAGTTTGTAAGTGCCGCTGCCGAGGTTGATCGTGTTGATCTGATTCTGATAAGTCGTGTTCGCCTGAATGATGGCCGCCCGCAGGCTCCCCGAGCCAGCGCCGCCATCCGCGAATGTGCTGACGTTGATGGTGGCCGGCACACACCGCACTTCGAGCGTTTCCACTGCGAGCGCGGCACGTCGAATCGGCGACACTGGGCGACGGGATCGACACCAGGCAAGCAAAGGATTCGACGACATGGCGGGCTCTTGGGTGGGTTGCGGAACGACCAACGCCACCGAGTTCTGCCGACTTGCGAAAACCTAATGGCTAGAAATGAAAAAATTCTGGAAGTCCTCCGCGGCTTCGCCCGCTTAAACTGTCTGGCCCGGGCCCTCGTTTTTTGGTGAAATCTCTGTTCAGCGATTTTGAACTTTCCCACTGTTAGGTTTTTGCGGGGACGGAGAACTCCATGGCGGAGGCGGGTCAGTCGATTACGAGCCTCACACTCCTGGGGCAGTTGCGTCGCAACCCTGGCGACCAGGGTGCGTGGGGGTCGTTCGTCGACCGCTACGGTCCAAAGGTGTATGCGTGGTGCCGGCGCTGGAACCTGCAAGAAGCCGACGCCCGCGACGTGACCCAGAACGTGATGCTCGAACTCGCCCGCCAGATGAGCAGTTTCGAGTACCAACCCGGCGGCAGCTTCCGCGCCTGGCTCAAGACCATCGCCTACCGTGCGTGGTGCGACTTCCTCACAGCACGAAAGCGAACGCCCTCACCAACCAGCGACGGCAACCTCGACCATCTCGCTGCCCCCGAAGCCGGCGACGATCTGCTTCGGCAGATGGAAGAGGAGTGCGAGCGGGAACTCCTGGAGGTGGCGATGAACCACGTGCGCCCGCGAGTTCACCCGCACACCTGGCAGGCATTCATCCTCACGGCTGTTGAAGGAAAATCGGGCGAGGATGTGGCCAAGGAACTGAACATGAAAGTCGGCACGGTCTGGGTTGCCCGCAGCAAAGTCAAGAAAATGCTTCAAGACGAAGTCCAGCGACTCGAAGAAACGGAGTGAGACTCACCCATGTTTGCGTGTCCGCCCGTCGAGCGGTTGGATGCCCTTCTCGGCGAGCAGCTCTCGAACGCCCAGCGAGACGCGCTCGAAGACCACCTCAGCAGTTGCTCCCGCTGCCAGCAAACACTCATCGATCGCTCCGGCGACGCCGAGCAGTGGCACCGACTCGAACCGCTGCTTCACACCAAGCAGCCCGCGGACTCAACGCCGACGGAACTGCTCTCGGGGTTGCGTGCGTCTTGCCTCGGAATTCCTTCGCGGCCTCGCGGCACGGACCCCGGCCCCGTTCCGACGATCCCAGGCTACGAGATTATTGGGGAACTCGGACGTGGCGGAATGGCCGTCGTGTATCGTGCGCGACAACTGGGTCTGAACCGCCTCGTCGCCTTGAAGATGATCCTCGCGGGCCGACACGCCGCACCCGAATTGCGGGACCGCTTCCGACGCGAAGCCGAGGCTGTCGCTCGCTTGCAGCACCCGAACGTCGTGCAGGTCTACGAAATCGGCGAACACGATGGCTTGCCGTATTTCTCGATGGAGTTGGTTGAAGGCGGGAGCCTCAAAGCGTCTATCGGGGAAAGGACGCACTCACCTTCTGCCGCTGCGGCATTGATCGAGACGCTGGGTCGTGCGATCCACGCCGCACACCTTGCCGGTGTCGTGCATCGCGACTTGAAACCGGCGAACATTCTGCTCCAAGTCGAAGGTCCTCAAGTCGAAAGTCGTCAAGTCAAATCCCTCGGCGTGAGTGCTTCGGACTTTCCGACTTTCCGACGTGACGACTTGACGACTCCGAAAGTAACCGACTTCGGCCTGGCACTTCACCAAGACGCGGGCGAGGGCTGGACTCGCACCGGCGACATCCTCGGCACGCCGCAATACATGGCACCCGAGCAGGCTCAAGGACGGCGAAGCGACGTTGGCCCCGCGACCGACATTCACGCGCTTGGTGTCATCTTGTACGAGATGCTCACGGGCCGCGTGCCGTTCACCGCTGAAGACGAAGTGAGCACGCTTGTCCAGGTGAGCTTTGAGGAACCGGTTTCGCCACGCCGGCTGCGCTCGTCGGTGCCGCGTGATCTGGAAACGATCTGCCTGAAGTGCCTCCGCAAGTTGCCGCGACATCGCTACGCGACTGCCCTGGAACTCGCCGAAGACCTGCGGCGCTTTCAAGCTGGTGAACCGATTCTCGCACGCCCCATTAGCACGCGTGAGCGCCTCGTGAAGTGGGCACGTCGCCGACCATTCACTGCCGCGATGCTCCTCGGCACGGTGCTGTTCGCAGCTCTGAGTTTCACGGGCATCACGTGGGCCATGCTCGACGCACGCACGGCACGCAACGATGAATCGATCCAGCGGAAGAAAGCCGAGGACGCGGGCAGCAAGGCACTCGAAGCGCTCGACCGTTCCGAACGGAGCGTGTACCTCAGCACCATCGCCCAGGCCCGTTCGCAGTGGTTGCTGAACAACGTGCCCGGCACTCGTCGGTTGCTGGATCGCTGTCGACCTGAACGCCGCGAGTGGGAATGGCACTACCTTCGCGGCCTCAATCACGGCGATCTGCTCACCATCCCCGACACGACAGCTCCGTGGGTGATGGGCCTCGCGTTCAGCCCCGATGGTCGCTGGCTCGCGAGTTGCGGCGGTGACCCGTACTCATGGCCGAACTCCGGCATTCTTCAGGTCTACGACCCCACGACGGGCCAACTGCGCTGGCGAAAAGCGGGCTTGCCGCACCTCGTTCGCGGACTCGCGTTCAGCCCCGATGGGCGGTTCATCGCGTCCGCCGGCGGGAACTGGCGCGAAGCTGGCGGTGGAAAGCTTCGCCTCTGGAACGCGGAGACGGGCGACATTGTGCGCGACTTCCCCGCTCACGACGACGAACCCGTTTATCGAGTTGCCTTCAGCCCCGACGGACGGCGACTCGCGAGTGCGTCGCTCACCCGCGAGACGCGTGTCTGGGACAGTTCCAACGGCAAGGAACTTTACCGTGCCTCGAAGGCGCAGGCCGAGACTGTGGCATTCACACCCAACGGCAAATTCCTCGTTCACGATGGCGCACAAGGCATCGAATTTCGCGAAGCGGACAGCGGCAAGCTGGTCGCGGCGTATCCTCGCGTCAAGGGGTTCTTCGCACTGAGTCCGGATGGCACATGCCTCGCCACGCTTCACCGCGACCAACTCCGCGTTTGGGACATCACCCGCGTCGGCACGGAACAGGACAACGCGGAACTCCCACTCGTGCAGGCATTCAACGGCCACGAAGGCAATATCGTCGATCTCGCGTTCCGTCCCGATGGACAGGCCATTGCAACGGCTGGGGCCGACGGCACAGTTCGCCTCTGGGAGTTGTCGCTGGATGCAGAGCCGACCATCTTCCGTGGGCATGAGGGGCGTGTGGGCGCGGTCGCCTTTCATCCCGATGGGTGCGTTCTCGCTTCGGGTGGGAGGCCGCCCGGCGACGTGAAAGTGTGGGACGTCACGCGGAAAACCGAGTCTGTCGAAGCGGTGTCGTTCAGTCGCGAACGGTTCGAGGTGAGCGCGATCGGCTTCAGCGGAGGCGACCGCGAACTACTGGTTCTCGGTTCGGGCGGCGTACTCCGTCGGTGGGAATGCAACACGGGAATGACCCAGGAACGCGAATTGCGGCACACAACTGGTTGGCTGGTGCCTGCGACCTTGGCGGCGTTCTCTGACGACGGCAAACTCGTGGTCTCGGTCGCCGACGACATTCGTGTCGTGCGTGTCCTCCAGACAGACAGCGGGCGCGAAGTCGCCGTGCTTCGCGGACACACCGTTCGCGTTCGCTTCGTGGCGTGTGATCGTGAGTGTCAACGCATTGTCACTGCGGGGACAGGCACACGCGACAACCGAACTCTGCGGGAAGTGAAGGTCTGGGACGGCCGCACGGGAGCTCTGGTTCACCAAGAGTCGGCGTTCGATGAGCAGTGCGACGGCATCGCGATCAGCCCCGACGGAACGCGATTTCTGGAAGCACATCGCGTGCTGGAAGCAGCGCCCACTGGCGGAATGCGTCCAGCGCCAGACGGTGCGATCCTGACGCTGTGTTCGCTTGACGGTGTATCGGCTCAACGTCTCCCCGCGCCGGGAACGGGCATCGCGGCGCTGGCGTTTAGCCCGAAGGGGAGTTACCTTGCCGCAGCGGGCAATGATGGCACGATTCGGCTGTGGAACCGCGAGGGCAACCCGCTTCACGAGAGTCCGCTGCCCGGCCCCGAACGGCTCAGTGGGCTGGCCTTCAACCCCGACGAAACGCGGCTCGCAGGTTTGAACCGCGAGCGAGTTCAAATCTGGGATGTCGCCTCTGGGCAGGACGTGCTGTTTCTCCGCACTGCGGCCCCACGTGCCGCCGACAACGGCTTCAACCCGCGAGTGGTCTGGAGCCACGACGGCACGAAGCTCGCGGCGTCGAACTGGGATCGTTCCGTGATCGTGTGGGACTCAGCCGATGCCTCTGGGGAGTCTGGAAAAACGGTGCTTGCGTCGCAGACGACCAATCGTGGGTTCAACTGGCATCTGGCGCGTGCCGACGCCTATTCCAAGCCCGAAACGCTTTTCGCCGCCGCCTTCCACCGTTCACGAGTGCTGACGCAGAAAGTCCTAACCCCAGCCCAACGTCGGCAGCGAGGTGACTTCCTGGCCCGCTCCGCGCGTTGGGACGAGGCAAAGACCGACTACGCGGCACTCTTCACGGGCGAACTTCCCGAGAGCCCGGACACATGCCGTGAATACGCGACCTTGCTGGCGAAAACCAACGACTGGGCGACCTACCGCAAACTCCGAACCGCTGCGCTCGCGAAGTGGGGAGACGATCGCGATTCGACGATCCTTGGCCCCGTGATCCGTCTCGCGGGTTGGTTGCCGACCTCGGAAGCGGAGACCGCTCAACTCCTTCAGATGGCACAACGATGCCAGGACGGGCCAGGTGCGCAAGCGACCCCACCCGCGCTGTTGGCGTTCGCACAATGTCGCTTCGGTGACTGGGAGACTGCCAATCGCGCTCTGATGCAGGAGTCGGAACTCCCGCGCGATGAACCCAGGCCAGAGTTGTGGCTGCGGCAAGCGTTGCTTCTGCTGCGGTCCGGTCGGACAGCCGAGGCCGACGTGTGGTTGAAGCATGTCGATGCGTGGTTGGCCGAGCAAGAGAAGCTGTTCCCGCCCGCGCGAGTGGTCGCCCCCACCTACTGGACGTGGGGTATCGATCTCGAGATTCGCATGCTGCGGAAGGAAGTCGGATCGCGACGCACCACCAGCACGCCCAAAGAATGAGCGGCGTCCGAGACCAAAACGAGGGTCCCGCGCACAGCGGAGATTTCAAGGCCAGCACAATCCCGACCACACAATCCCCGTCAGTGGGATTCCGTCGGGAATCCGGGTGCAAGTACAAAGGTCATCCGACCCGGCCGGCAGGCGACTCAAGTGACCTGACGAGAAATCGATTTGTATTAAGACTTTTGAACTAACTATTAACCATAATTTTGCCTCGCAATTACAGCCCAATTCATAACCACGACCGACCCGCGTCAGAGCGACCCGACGATCGAGTCCATGCTCGGTCATCGCCCCACCGGCGAACAGCCTACCAAGGAGAAAGAACGCGGCCGGGTCGGCAAACGGAGCCAGCACAGTGCGAACGCCCTCCTTCACCTGCTCTGCTGCAGGAACCGCCCCGAGGATCACGCACAAAACGATTGCCAGCAAGCCGATCGCAGCAAGTGGAATCGGTTCAACTATCCACCAGAGGACCGTCAGGATCGGGATACCGGCGAGCCGAACTGCCTCTGGTCCCCGATCACGTAACTGCTTTCGGTGTCGGAACTGTCCCTGAGGAGACATCACGGGCCAACGCGGTAGAGAGCGATTGTCCCGTCTGCGAGCGCCGCCGCGAGGAGCCGTGAATCGACGGAAAACGCGAGTGCTGTGACCGGAGAAGGCGCTTTCAGGAACCGAAGCCGGGCCACACCCTGGGTTCGGATCGCGATTTCGCCGTCGTCGGTCGCAGTCGCAATCCGACTGTCATTTGCTGCGAGTGCCGCACACCGGATCGGAGCATCGTGGGGTTGCCACGAAACCGGTTCCGTACTCCCAGCGGTTTCAAGTTCCCAGGCCGTGTCTCCGGGACCGAACACAAAGAGTCGTCGGCCATCCGGCCCAAACACTAATTGCCGGGCATCACCTTTTGGAATCGCGGCCAACCGCACAATCTTGCCATCAATGAGGTTCCAGATGGCCACCGCGCCTGTGCGGCTGGTCACGGCTCCGAGACGGCCATCGTCGGAAACCGTCGCCGCTGTCGGTTCGCCTTCGAGACCCGTGAGCCGGTGAATCAGAGTGCCCGATCCGAGTTCGGTCCAGTCGACGACCTTCTCGGCCGCCAGAGCGCGATGGCCATCCGGACTCAAAGCGAACGCATTCGCGCCAACGTCGGGCCAACGATCGCGTGGTGATACCGCACCAGTAGCAAGATCTCCGGTGACGGGCTTGCGGTCCGAAGTTCGACCGAGAACAGTGTTGCCGTTGGCTGACAGTGCGAGGGGAAAAACATCCACGCCGGTCCACGACGGCCCAGTCACGGAACCAGCAGGAAGGGTATAGGTGATTGGCTTACCGAAGCGGGGAACAACTCGCAGCTTACGATCATCGTCGGCGAACGCGATGCGCACGGCCGGGTACACAGGTCGAGCGGGCAGCATCTCGGAACCCGTTTGCGAATTCCACTTGCGGATCGTACCGTCTTCTCCGGCGGTGAACACCGCCTCAGCACTGCTTGCCACCGCGGTCAACGGGCCAAGATGACCATTCCCCCTTCGGAGTTCTTTTCCGGTTTCGGGGTGATACCAGCGAACCGATCCGTCCTCGACGGCGACGACGATTTCCGATCCGTCAGGGGACCAGGACACGCCTCGCGGCCGCCCGTCCGCGATGGGGATCACCTGAAGCGCCTTGCCGGCCTTGTAATCCCAAAGCCGCACGTTGTGATCCTGCCCGATCGAAGCAAGGCGGACGTTGTCGGGGTTTGCCGCCAGACTCACGATGGAATCCCGGTGTCCATCGAAGCGATGCAACAACTTCCCAGATTCCTGTTCCCAAACGCGTACTTGATTCTTGTAGTTGCCCCCGGTGAAGACATGATTGCCATCGGCAGAAAGAATGGTCACTCCTTGCCAGTCCATCCCGGGGTCGTTCTTCGTCCAGACCCGCTCACGGCGGTCCACGTGCCAGAGTTCCAGACTGTCAAATTTGCCCGCAAGCAGTTGCCCGTCACCAGTGAAGGCTCCGGAAAGTGTCCAGCCGAAATGATCGTGATGCAGGTGCAATAACTGCTGCATGCTCTCGACCTCCCACACCCGGATCGCCCGCTCAAACCCAACTCCACCGTGCCAGGCTTCAAACCACGATGCGCCCAGGACACGGCGGCCATCATGGGAAATCGCGACAGAGTGAATCGGATCCTTGTGCCCTGTGAGTGTCTGCTTGTGTTTCAGAGTGACGGCATCCCAAACACGCACAGTCCGATCCCAGCCACCCGAGACGATGGTCTTGCCATCGCGACTCACGGAAAGGTGGTTGATCGGGCCAACGTGGAACGCTCCCGGTTGCCCCAGAATCAGGGCCGGCACCTCACTGCGCGGTCGTTTGATCTCATCCAGCGGGGAAGCCAACCGACGGATTCGTTCGGCTGCTTCCACCCCCCTCGAGGTTCCCAGATTTAGCCTGTAAGTGGCGAAGGCTTCGGCACGGCCCTTCGCGTCTTCGGCGGCCTTGATCGCCGGGTCGGGTTCCAGGAATTCGGTCACGGTTCTTGCTTTGTCTCGTGCACCGAGCAGCAAGATCGACAGCAATACGGAGAGTGTGAGAACCACCCCCGACACCGTCCAGATTGCCCGCCAGGGCCGAGGTTGAAGCGACTCCGCCAGTCGGCCGGGAACCGAGAGTTGTGCAGAATCCTGGCTCAGAGCGCTGCTCAGTTGGGATCGCCAACCATCGGGGCCACCCTCAAGAACTTCCGTGGCTTCCGGCGGAAGAACCGTGCCCACCGCCGGTGCAGCGGAACTCGGAACTGAACCCGGTGAGAGCAGTGCTTGGAGCAACTCTCCGGGAGTCTGGTAGCGATCTTCGGGACGTTTGGCGAGCAACTTTGCGATGATCACGGCAACCTCAGCAGGCACCCCATGGCGGAGTTCCGCAACGCTGGGAGGGATCTCGTCATGGTGACGGATCATTTTTGCCAGGCTGGTTCCGCCAGCAAATGGTGGCTGTCCCGTGAGAAAGAAAAAGAAGGCACATCCGAGCGAATAGAGATCGGATCGGATGTCGGTTTTTGTCGAATCCAAGGCCTGTTCGGGTGCCATGTAATCCGGAGTGCCAAGAACCGTGCCGACTTGTGTCATTGTTCCGCTGTGTCCTGCATCGCGGCTTTCGGGAGCGACGCGAGCAAGCCCCAGATCGAGCACCTTGACCTGACCGGTCGCGCGAACTCGCAACAGATTGGTGGGTTTGAGATCGCGGTGTGTGATCCCGCATTCGTGGAGGTGCTGAAGAGCCAGGGTCACCTGGAACACAACTCGACACGCTTCGGGGACGCTGAGCGGCCCGTGTGAAGCGACCGTGCGGGACAGGTCTTCCCCTTCGACATACTCCATCGCGAGGTAATGCTTGCCATCGTCGGAGCCAGCATCGAACGCACGCACGATCAGGGGATGGTCAAGTCGCGCGACGGCACGGAGTTCACGCACGAATCGCCGGACGGCGCTCTTCGTCGGGAGATGATCAGTGCGAATCAACTTAATAGCGACAATGCGGTCGAGTTTGGCATGGCGAGCTTTGAACACTTCGCCCATGCCACCCTCGCCAAGTCGTTCAAGCAGCACATAAGGACCCAGAGTTTGCGTCGGGAAAGTGGTGTCGGACACTGCGGGGTGGGCGCTCATCTCGGTACCCGTGCGGCGTGGCAGATACTCTGCCATATCTATAGTCGCGCTGGCGTGAAGTTTCCTCTTAAATGGGGCCGACCAGTGAGCCGTTCGGAATGGCTCGCACCACGGGCGTACACGTCGACTGCCGGTCCGAGCTTGTTCGCATGCCCCAGACGGTGCGCGGCGGCCAGGTAACTGGGTGTGCCCAGCACAACGCCGGTCGCGGTGAACCCCATCAACGGAAAACCGCGTCGGATCTCGCTCGGGACCGGGGCCATCGGTCGGCTGCACGAGTTGCTCGGCCGGCAGGGACGGCGCGAACAGCAGCAGCGCAGTCTGCTCGGCTTGGAAAGTGTCGCGTGAGCGTGGAGACGACGGATCGCCGTGAAATGGAACCGCACCTCATGGGAGGATGATCATGAGGCCGGAGGAGAAACCGAGCAAACCGAGGAAACCTCGGCAAGGTTCGCGTGCGTGGGAGGAAGAACTCGCCGAAGATCCGAACCGTGCCAAGAACATGATTCTGCGACCGGGACCGCGGGGCGGTTCACGTTCCTGTCGCTGGTCTTTGCCGGCAAAAGCCTCACGGCCGACACCTCCGATCCGGAACTGACGCTGCTCCTGTTTGTCGGCGATCTGTCGGCCCCACGGGCCAGGGTGAAGCTGGCCGATGTTCTTCGCCAAGATGGGCGACGACCTCGCAACATCCGCCGCGCCGCGAAGGAACCCGTCCGGCTCGTGAAGGAGACCCATCGGGTGCCTGGGTGGCGGGCATATCCGCGATGGAGATCGTGCTGGGGTGGACAACTTGAAGCTGGCGATGGACGGCAAGAACGAGTGCACCGCCACCCCAACCGGCCGGCATCGTCTCCAGAGCATCGGCCTCGCTCGGCCCTGAAAATCCCTGCGAATTCGAGACCCAGAAGAATTCAAAGGAGGCGATCACCGGACGCTGACGGCCCGACTCGTGACGGGCCCGAGCGAGAGCCGGCTGAACTCATCCTCGGCTATCCCTGCAGGCAGCGAGATGGCCAGTGTCCCCGGACCGGAGATGCCTGACACACTGACCCGGAAATGTGATGCGTCAATCTGGGCCACGGTCACGGACCCAGTCAGACCTGGGGAGGCAATCAGCGAGACCTGATCGGCGGTCAGACTCGCCGTCATCAGGCTCAGGTCGCTAATCGTCACCATGAAGTCGGCAGTCCCGCCCACCACCGCCGATCTCGGAGGGGTGATCGAGACGACCGGGGCGGCGTTATCCACGGTAAAGCGCCCGCTCGTCGCAGTGGCAAGCGCTGCGAGCCCCGAGACATCAACGGCGGTGCCGGCCTTGAGTGAGATTCCCAGAGTGCCGTCACCGGTGATGTTGGTGATTGTCACGGTCCGGGTGGTTCCAGTCCCGGTGACCTGCACTGTTCCCTTGGCTGTGCCCGTCCGCTTGAGGATGACGCCTGCAGTGGTCAGGCTGACTGAGGCGAGGTGCGCATCCGCGTAAGTGATGGTGTACGACACCGCGTCGCCGGCCTTGGCGACGGTTACCGACGGGCTGGAGATTGACACGGTCGGCTTCGAGGCATCGACCACCCAGGTACGAGTCGCGGGGGTCGGGTCCAGAACGCCGAGGGCATTGACGGCCCACACCGACACCGTGTGTGGCCCGTCCGCGAGGTTTGTGAACGTCTTGGGACTCTTGGCGACGGTGGCCGGCGCACCGTCGAGCGAGACCATAAAGGTGACTGTGCCCCCCGTCGGGGTCGTCAACACAGCGAACAAGAACTTGGCCGAGCGGTTGGAGGTGATGGCCCCCTCGACCGGGCCACCAGTGATGACGGTGTCGGGTGGGAGGTCGTCATCCACAAACGTTCCCGTTGCGGAAGCAGGGGAGGCCACGGTATACCCGTTCCCTGCCAACAGCGTCAGCACGACCGTCTCGTCCGACTCAGGCGTATGATCTGAGGTGGGATCGGCGATCACCGTTACCGTGCTGCTCCCAGCGCCGAAGGTGACCGTCCCCGTCGTCGGTGTGAAGGTGGCGGCACCTGTCTGAGAGTAATCCGTACCGGGGGTGGCTGACCCGCCCACGCTGAACATCACGGTCAGCGGGTGGCCCGTCGCGCCTGTGCGGGTGAACGTGTAAACGATGCCTTGGGTCCCGTCCTCCGCCACCGAGTGAGGCGAGGCCACGACGGTCACGTTCACATCGTCGTTGACGATCGTTGCCGTTTGTGGAGAGCCGACCTCGGTGATCGTGACCAACTGCTCAGGTGTGCTACCCGACAGGCTGCCGAGCGTGACGGAGAAGGTCTCGTCCGGCTCGGTCGTCTTGTCTCCGGCCACGACAACGGAGATCGTCTGTGTTTCGCCTGCAGTGCCGGCGAACGTCAGCGTGCCATCGTTGTCGGTGTAGTCTGACCCCGCGATCGCCGTGCCGTTATTGGTGGAGTAAGCCACGGTGAAGCCGCCATCAACGGTCTTGTTCAATCGCACGGTGAACGAATACGTGGTCGTGCCGCTGTTCCCCTCGTACTGAGCCGTGCCCCCGCTCAACCGGAGTGTCGTCGTGTCGTCGTCGTTGATGATGCTCGACGTCGCAAAGGCGACCGGTGCAGGGGCGTACGCGACTTGCGTGAGCGAGGCAAACCGGAGGGCGTGGAATGACCCCAAGCTCGCATATCCCGCCGCGGGGGCGAGGGACAACACCACGCTCTCGTCGTATTCCAGGAGGCCGTCGGAGAGCGGGTCGAGGGACACCGTTGCGGTCGAACTGCCGGCGGGGATCGTGACTGTACCACTCGTTGAGCCGAACGTGTCGGCCCCGCTCTGGGTGTAGTCCGCACCGAACACGGCCGAGCCGCTGACGTAGAAGTTCACGGTCAACGAGTTGGTTGTCGCGCCTGTGCGGGTGAATGTGTAAACGATGCTCTTTATCGCGCTCTCGTCCACAGGGTCCGGCGACACACCGAGCGAGACAATTGGTGTTTCAATCGCGATCTCGTTCGCCGCCCCGATGGAACCTGGAGTCCCTGGGTCTGCCAGGGTCAAGGGGACATCGTTGCCGAACTCCTCCTGGATCGTCCCGCCGTTGAGGCTGAGGGCGAACGGCCCCGTGTAGTCGAGATCGGACGTGCTGTCGCCAGCGGCCACCGTGTAGGTGAACGTGAGGGTATTTGTCCCACTGCCGCCGATGTATGTGGCCACTGCCCCGGTACCGGTCGCCAGCGCCAGTTGCGGGACGCCGGTTACCGTGACCGGACCAACGAACCGGACCTCAATCGGAATCGTGGCCCCGACGCCGTACACCCCGTCGGCCGCTGGCGACGATACTCCCGTGATCGGCGGCGTCACCACCGGCCGTACGACGAGGGCTTTCCAGCACATTGGGATCCTAAGCTTAGAATTCCACGTGGACAAGTTGTCGCGGCCGCTTCTATAGTGTCACCTAAATACTAGTGACTCCAGCGTAACTGGACTGGCCACAGTTAGGCCGCAAATGTAATCACACTGGCTC
>JADMIO011276532.1_pt1 | contig 89814 bp, 77 predicted proteins | sample 8958161 | NCBI WGS metagenome assembly JADMIO01 (sample SAMN16585339, study PRJNA669376) | soil metagenome | isolation source: Crop rotation soil | place: USA: Cullars Rotation, Alabama | collected 2011
AGTCACGTGAATTCCAAGCTTCGGATCCCACTGTGCTGGAAAGATTTAAGAACCTCAAATATGCATTGCCTGAAACGTTGAAATTTTTATCCGAAAATGGATACCGTTGTGAGGTTCCGGATCAGATTTGTTCCTGAACCAACCCGATAATGGTGTTGGCATCAAGCTCTCCGGATTGTCTCCAGATCATCTGCCCTTCTTTGTAAATCATTAGCGTCGGAAGGCCTTTGATGCGCAACGCATCGGCGAGTTCCTGATTTTTATCCACATCGATTTTGATGACTTTTGCTTTGTCACCCAGCGCAGCAGCTACATCGCGGATTACGGGATGCATCGACACTGACGATTCATTCCACTCGGTGTAGAAATCGATCAGGACGGGAACCTGTGCGTTAATTAATTCTCCAAATTTTGACATAAAACCAAAATATTTTAATTTCTAAATCGTTCGATTTGAGATATTGAGGATACAAATGTAGCATTTTTAACGAATTATGCTAATTTTTCCCCTTTTTTTAGTTCAATCACGGTTATTTCCGGCATAATTCCTACTCTGCCCGGATAGGCGTGGAAACCGAAACCGCGGTTCACATAAACATATCTTCCAAATTCTTCATACAATCCAGCCCATTGATTGTAAACATATTGCGCCGGGCTCCACTTAAAAAATCCCGGAATTTCAATCCCAAATTGCAACCCGTGCGTATGCCCGGACAACGTCAAATGAAAATTCTTCTCGTGCTGTTTCACTTCATAATCCCAATGGCTCGGATCGTGGCTCATCAGGATTTTAAAATCTGATTCCGCCAAGCCATTAGCCGCTTTGTGCAAATCGCCTGCCTGCTTGAAATTCTTACCCCAGTTTTCTACTCCAACGAGCGCAATTCTTTGGTTGTCTTTTTCAAGGAACGTATGTTCGTTGAGCATCAGTTTGAAACCCATCTGACGGTGCAAGTCTTTAATCGCAGTAAAATTTTCGTTTTTTTCCTTGAGCGAATGCCAATCTACATATTCCCCATAATCGTGGTTTCCCAATATCGAATATTTGCCATACTGGTGCGGCTGAATGCGGTTAAACGTTTCGAGCCACGGATGCATTTCCTTTGCATGCGTATTGACGATGTCTCCCGTAAATAAAATCAAATCGGAATTTTGTTCATTGATCAGGTCGATGGCATAATTGATTTTTTCTGGATTGTCGAAACTGCCGCTGTGCACGTCTGAAATCTGTGTAATCTTAAATCCATCGAACGCATCGGGCAAATCGGGAAAGAAGACGGTTTGCCTAATCACGCGGAAATTGTATTTCCCAACCGTCATTCCATAAATCAACGATAAAAACGGAACGGCGGCCAATCCTAGCGCAACCTGGCTCACAAACTTACGGCGTGCTGGAAAAACACTGGTGTCCACATCTGAACTGTAAAAATAATTGAGCGCACCACGGAACAAACGGAAAATATCCTCTGAAAACAACACAACCATGATTAGGATTTTCGGAATATAAATCAGCAAAACGAGTCCGAGTGTCAGAAGCGTCTGTTTGGTCTGTCCTACCGAACGGTCAAATTGCGTAAACGAATAAATAATGAAAAGGACAAGCAACAGGCTTACGATTTGGTAAGATGCCAATATCCATCGGGTTTTGATCAAAGTGCGGAATGCCTGAAAAGCATAGAATTCGATAAGCAGTAAAACCAGGATGAATATAATCCAGCGAACCATTTTTGAAAGTTTTGCACAAATTAACAAAGAAAGCCGATGCGCTCGGCGTTCCTTTTATAAAATTTAACGATTGGTGTATTTGAAACAATGCGTTGTCCTAAAAAAGTGTGTAACCTAAAATAAAAGTTGGAATTCAACGTGAAAATTCAAACATAGCTATAAATTATAAAAAATGCAGATTTTCTGTAATAGGAGCAAAATGGAATTCCGTAGGGATACCATTCTGCCCCCCTTCCCTAAGTGCAAGATACGATTTTCACCAATACCTGCGTTGCAGACCCGAGCCTATAAGGCGAACTGGCGAAGCAAAATCTGTAAATCCCCGACTTGACAATCTATTTTTAGATCTGGTTGACATCTGATCTAATCGCGTCTTAAATTTTCTACCCTATTCATAGGACAAAAACAAAAGCCGACACTTATACGAAAACAAAAATCTTTAATGTCAGCAAACTAAAAAGCCCCTTTTTCTTGAATTGACTTATCCCTGACAAAATAAGTTGTGACATTTTTTTTGTGACAGAAAAAAATGTCACAAAAAAAATGTCACAACTTTGTAGCAATTTTATTTTCAAAAATAAAATTGCCACACTATAATTCTTGTTTTGTTATGGATAATCCGCTTCAACGATTACAGTTTTTTAACGCAAATGTTGAAAATGAAGCTGCGGTGATTTTTTGAATTTCAAGTGGTTTAGTTTTGTATTTTTGAAGTCTTACAAACAAAAAATATGTCAGCTCAAAAACGCCTTTTCCTACTCGATGCCTACGCATTGATTTTCCGTGGATATTACGCCTTGATCAAGAATCCAAGAATCAACTCCAAAGGGATGGACACGTCCGCAATCCTTGGGTTTATGAACTCCTTGCTCGATGTCATCAAACGCGAAAAACCCGACCATCTTGCCGTCGCATTTGACAAAGAAGGTTCAACGGTGCGCACTGAAATGTTTTCCGACTACAAAGCGAACCGCGATGCCACACCCGAAGCGATCAAAATTGCCGTGCCGTGGATCCAAGAATTGCTCAAGGCGATGCACATCCCGATTATCGAATCGGCGGGTTGCGAAGCCGACGACCTCATCGGAACGATTGCCAAACAGGCCGAAACACAAGGCTATCAGGTTTTCATGGTCACCCCCGATAAGGATTTTGCACAATTGGTTTCCGAAAATATTTTCATGTACCGTCCTTCCAGATTGGGAAATGACATCGAAATATGGGGCATTCCTGAAGTCTTGAAAAAATTCGAAATCGAACGTCCCGAGCAAGTCATCGATTACCTCGGCATGATGGGCGACGCCGTCGATAACATTCCGGGATTGCCTGGTGTTGGGGAAAAGACCGCCAAGAAATTACTGGCCGAATTTGGTTCGATGGAAAACCTTTTAGAAAATACACACTTGCTCAAAGGCGCGCTCAAGGATAAAATCGAAGCCAACAAAGAGCAAGGCATTATGTCGAAGAAACTCGCGACAATCATCATCGATTGCGATGTGACTTTTGACGAAAACGACTACGAATTATCAAGACCCGATGTCGCCAAAACCGACGCGTTGTTCCAGGAACTCGAATTCCGGCAAATGAAGGCGCAATTCGATAAATTGTTCGGAAGTGGCGCAGAATACGATGAAGTTGGCACTTCAAATGCAGCTTCACCAACAAGACCCGCCAAAAAAAGCAATGAAGACCAATTTTCGCTGTTCGGTTTTGAAGAAGAAAGTGAAACGCCGCACAGCAGTTTTTACAACACGCTCGAAAATACGCCGCATTTGTACCAAAGCATCGAAGGCGATTTCCCGATGAAATTGCTGTTGCAGAACTTAATGCAGCAGACCTCGGTGAGTTTCGATACCGAAACAACCGGAATCGACGCGCTCAACGCCGAACTCGTCGGGATTTCATTTTCATGGGAAAAAGGCCAGGGATTTTACGTTCCGATCCCTGAAAATTACGATGACGCGAAAGCAATCGTACAGAAATTCGTCCCATTTTACGAAAGCGAAACGATTGAGAAAGTCGGCCAGAACGTCAAATATGATCTCAAGATTTTATCCAAATACGGCATCACAATCAAAGGGCCGGTTTTCGATACGATGCTCGCACATTACTTAATCAATCCCGACATGCGCCATAATATGGACGTGTTGTCGGAAACCTATCTCAAGTATTCCCCGAAATCCATCGAAACCCTCATCGGCAAAAAAGGGAAAGGACAACTGTCGATGCGCGACGTGGCGCTTGAAGAAATCAAGGAATATGCAGCCGAAGACGCCGATGTGACGTTCCAACTCAAACAGCATTTCGGTCCGATCCTAGAAAAAACGGGAACCAAGAAATTGTTCGACGATATCGAAGTGCCGCTGCTTTCCGTGCTCGCGGCAATGGAAACCGAAGGCATTCGCCTCGACATCGACTTCCTCAAAACGCTTTCGACGCAATTCGATGGGGAAATCCAAACGATCGAGCAAAAGATTTACGAAGCCTGTGGGGAAAAATTCAACCTTGGTTCTCCTAAACAGCTCGGCGATATCTTATTCGACAAGCTCAAAATCGGCGGTACTAAACAGAAGAAAACCAAAACGGGACAGTACGCCACGGGTGAAGAAGTGTTGAGCTATTTGTCTAAAGACAATCCGGTCGTGGCCGATATTCTCGACTGGCGCCAGCTCGTAAAACTCCAAAGTACTTATGTAACCGCTTTGCCAAACCAAGTCGATGCGAATACGAACCGCGTCCACACCGATTACATGCAAACCGTTGCGGCAACGGGACGTTTGAGTTCGAACAATCCGAATTTGCAAAACATTCCAATCAGAACTGAGCGTGGAAGATTAATCAGAAAAGCCTTTGTCGCACGCGATGAAAACCACACATTACTTTCTGCCGATTATTCTCAGATTGAACTGCGCATCATTGCGGCCTTGAGCGGCGAAGAAAACATGATCCGTTCGTTCCAGGAAAAAGAGGACATTCACCGCTCGACTGCGGCCAAAGTATTCAATGTGCCTTTGGAAGAAGTGACGCGCGACCAGCGAAGCAATGCCAAAACCGTAAACTTCGGCATCATCTATGGCGTTTCGGCATTTGGGCTCAGCAACCAAACCGATTTGTCGCGCTCGGAAGCAGCCGAATTGATCTCCGCTTATTACAATACCTATCCGCAACTCAAGGCCTATATGGGCAAGCAAGTCGATTTTGCACGTGAAAATGGTTATGTGCAAACGATTTCAGGAAGAAGAAGGTATTTAAAAGACATCAATTCAGCGAATGCAGTCGTTCGTGGAGCTGCTGAACGAAACGCCGTGAATGCGCCGATTCAGGGAAGTGCCGCCGATATCATTAAGATTGCGATGATCAACATCCATAAAAAACTGACTTCGGAAAACTGGAAAAGCAAGATGCTGTTGCAAGTACATGATGAACTCGTATTCGATGTGCACAATTCCGAAATCGAGAAAATCCAGCCCATGATCAAATACGAAATGGAAAACGCATTTACGATGGCCGTACCGCTTGAAGTCGAAATGGGATTGGGATTGAATTGGCTAGAAGCGCATTAACCATTCAAGGCTAAAATGTTGAGTATCTTGTTCGGAATTTCATTAAAGTCCTTTAAACTAAATGGTTTGGTCAAAAAACCCTTTGTCCCGAGTGCTTCACATTGCGCCGCATATACCGGATTGATAGCTGTTGAATAAACAAAGGCAGGAATTTCGCGCAACACCTCATCTTCATTAATTTGTTCCAACGCTTCAATGCCGTTGACAATTGGCATATTGATATCGGTCAAAATAAGATCGGGTTTTTCGGAAGCGTTTTCTAAAAAATCAAGCAATTCTTTTCCGTTGGAAACAAGATCTACCTTGGAAAATAACGGATGGGCACTGAAACTGTCGAAAATGGTTTCCGCGTCATCAATGTCATCTTCAGCTATGAGAATGTGTAATTTGTTTGGTAGAGTCATTAAATATTTACGTCCGGTTTATCGGAAAATAGAGGTGAAATATACTGCCTTGTCCCAATTCGCTTTCAACATCAATTTTCCCGAGATGGTTTTCCATTATTTTTTTGCAAATCGCAAGTCCGATTCCATTTCCAGAATATTCGGTTCGCAAATGCAAGCGCTGAAAGATAGTAAAAATTTTATTCAAATGCGTTTTGTTCATTCCGATTCCATCATCCTGAATGCTAATCCGATAACATTTCTCGGCATTTGAGACCAAATTTTCATCGGTTACGATTGTTGCTGAAATTCTGATTTTAGGCGGAATATTTTTTTTACTGTACTTAATCGCATTCGAAATCAGGTTGGCAAACAGTTGTCGCATTTGCACTTTAGAAGCATTTATTGTTGGCAGTTCATCGAATTCAATTTCCGCATTGCTTTCATTGATAACGATTTCAAGATCGTCGAGAACTTCTTTAACAATTTTATTGAGGTCAATTTCGCTGGTTTCGTCTTTTGTAGCACTGAACGCGTATTTCACCAAGTCGTCTACAAGGGAATTCAAGCGCAGCGCAGCCGTATGGATGATTGTGAGGTTTTTGAGTTCCGAAGCGGTAAAGGCAGTAGCGCTTGTGTCGGTAAGATGCGACGCATACATTAATATTTTTCGAAGCGGTTCCTTAATATCGTGTGAAACGACATGAATAAACTGCTCGAGATTGGTATTGGTCAGGTTGAGTTCATTGACTTTTAATTCCAAATTTTTCTGGTATTGCAGCAGGGCTTCTTCGTGTTTTCTTTTTTCGGAAAGATCGGTAATTACAACGCCAATGGCGTCTACATTGGGATGTAAATCGGTCAACGAAACATACACATGAAGCTTTTTTTGTCGGGAGTTCAAAACAATTTCGCCTTTACTGATGCCGCTTTGGAGCTCTTTTTGGAGCTTTAGGAATTGTGCCGCGTCATCCACATACGAGTCAAAGTACGTTCCCATGATCTCACTTGCTTCAAGGCCGATCATTTTGGAGAAATAGTCGTTGCAATACAGAATTAAACCCGTGTCAGAAATACTGAGTGCGCCTTCGCCGAATTTTTCAATCAGGATCCGGTAAGTATAATCGGCGCTTTCAAGTGAATACACTTGTGGCTGTCCATTATTGTTGAGAACAAGTGCGTCAACATGCCCATCCCTGATGGCTTCAATAATACTGTTGGCTTCAAAAAGCTGTGCTTTGAGCTGCGTTATTTCCGACAGCAATTCATCCGTATGTTGTTCTAATTTTTTCAATCTATTCGATGTCAAGAATTTTTAAGACCTTTTCCGTATCTGACAAATCGCCAAGAATTGTCCGTTTAGGGGCCGGCAATATCTTAATTAATGTTGGAGTGCCAATAATTTGATAGTCTACTGCCATTTGTTGGTTCCTATTGATGTCGATGATTTGCAGTTCGCACCTTCCCTGAAAATATTTATCGCATATTCGATTGATGTTTTCTACCGCATGGCCGGACTTATCAGACATGCCGGAAACAAACAGTATAAAATGATGTGTTTTAGGTTCAGATGTATGGGCGGAAGTATCCACTTTATTGGTTTAGTGGTTTGATGTTGAGGCCTATTAACACCCGTTCTTCGTTGGAAAGGTCACCAATGATCTTGCGGATTGGTTCGGGAAATTTCCTAACCAATGTCGGCACTGCTAAAATTTGATCGCCCTCGGCGAGTTGCGGATTTACGAGTAGATCGATAATTTCGATAGAATAGATTCCTTTCAAATGCTCTTCTGCATATTTTTTAAGGTTGCTCAATGCTTTTATAGATTTGGGCGTTTGTCCTGCAATGTATAGCAGCAATTGCCATTCAGCCTGTTTTTTCATCACTTTCTGGATTTAAATTTATCGGTGCCATTTGCGACGTTTGCCTGCAATTCTTCCGTCTGTTTGAGTATTCCCAGCTCTTCCTGAACCGTTTCAAATTCATTCCTGAGTGCTTCAATGTTGGCTTCAAGTGTTTTTCGTTTTCTTGCGATTTCGCGGTCTTTGCGTTCGAGCTCACTTTGCAATTGTATTTTTGAAACTTTTTTGTTGAGTTCATGTGAGCGTCTCGCTCTTCCGGTTAAGATGCCATTCGGACCCAATTCAACGTCAAGTAGGTTAATTCCTTTGCCTGTAATGACAAACTCTCTGACTTGGTTCGAATGCCCCATCCCTCTAGATTTGATGATAAAAATACCCCGATTTCTTTCCCCGATGCCTTCCATATCGCGTACGGTAATCCACGTATCAATTAGGGAAGAAACGGATTCCTCGGCCAAATCGTGGCGGTTGTCTTTTAATTGTTTGCTCAAGGAAGTCAACAGTGCTGTAATGTTGTTGAATTTCAGCATATCTATTAAACGCACAAGCATTGAACGGACTTCAAATTCACTTCCGACAGTAGTGAGATTGCTTATCGGATCAATGATTACGGTGGTCGGCTTGAATTCTTTAATCAGTTTCCGCAGTGTGAGCAGATGCAATTCCAGCCCGTTAAGCGATGGCCTAGAGGAATGAATCTGCAATTGACCTTTCTTGACAAAAGGTTCCAAATCCAATCCAATGGACTTTATGTTGCGAATGAGCTGTCGTGGCGATTCTTCAAAGGCAAAATAAATGACACGCTCTTTTTTCTGGCATTGTGCTGCGGCAAAATAAGCGGCAATCGTTGTTTTTGCTGTCCCTGCAGTCCCCGAAATCAATATGTTGCTTCCGCGATAAATGCCTTTTCTTTCAAACATATCGTCAAGCCCCGGAACACCTGTCGCTACAATATCAGAAGAAACTTCATTGTCTAATTTAAGCGACGTAATGGGAAGTACCGAAATACCATTTTCATCAATAAGAAACGGATATTCATTGGTTCCGTGTGTGGAACCTCTGTATTTAACGATGCGCAGCCTTCTGGTAGAAACCTGGTCAATAACCCTGTGATCGAGAATGATCACACAATCGGAAACATATTCTTCAAGCCCTTGACGGGTAAGTGTTGATTCGCCGCGTTCGCCTGTAATGACCGCTGTGACGCCTTTGTCTTTAAGCCAATGGAAAAGCCTTCTCAGTTCGGCCCGCAAAATGGCTTGATTGTCTAGCCCGCTAAAGAGCGATTCTATTGTATCGAGTACTACGCGTTTGGCTTTTATGGTGTCAATGGCATGACCCAACCGCACAAATAATCCATCAAGATCGTATTCGCCCGCTTCTTCAATTTCTGAGCGTTCAACCCGAACGTGGTCTATAACAAGTTTCTTTTCTTTCTTTAATTTTTCAAGATCAAAACCCAATGATTGCACGTTGAGCGATAGATCTTTTGATGGCTCTTCAAACGACATGAAAACACCGGGTTCTTCATACTCTGTAATGCCTTTAATAATGAATTGCATTGACAAAAGGGTTTTTCCACAACCTGCTCCGCCGCAAATGAGCGTAGGCCTTCCTTTGGGAAATCCGCCTTCTGTGATTTCATCAAGACCTTCAACACCTGTCGGGGTTTTGGGAAATTTGAAAATTTCAGTTTGCTTGGTTTTATTTGATTTTTGCACTGGCATCTCTTTAATTTGTATCTCAAATTTAAAACTTATTCTGATTCAATTTGTTAAAAAAAATCATATTCTAGGAATGATATAAATTGAAATTGAAATCGTACAATCATAACCCTTAAATTCTACTTCTATTGAATTCCTTTGATTTATTTTAAATTATTTGTAGTTTTATGCAAACAACTAAAAACAAGCAACTTATGAAAACAACAATTTTATCTCTTGCCGCAATCGTGCTGATGACAATTGCCTGCAAAAAAGCAGAAGAAACGCCTGCCGACGCAACAACTCCTGCCGACACGACAGCTGTTCCAACCGAAACTGCCGAAGCTGCCAAACCAATGGACTCCGCAGCCATGATGAAAGCTTGGGAAGCTTATGCGACGCCGGGCGAACCGCACAAAATGCTCGCCATGGACAACGGCAGCTGGGATTGCGAATCGACAATGTACATGAGCGCAAATGACCCCAAGCCGATGAAAACCAAAATGACTTCGACCAGTAAAATGGTTATGGGCGGACGTTATCAAGAATCGCGATACAGCGGAAACATGATGGGGCAACCGTTTGAAGGCGTGGCCACGGTGGGTTACGACAATGCATCCAAAAAATATGTTTCCACCTGGATGGACAATATGGGAACCGGACTGATGTACATGACAGGCGATTATGATGTCGCTACCAAAACGATGAGCATGAAAGGCGAATGTACCGATCCGATGACCGGTCAAAAGAAAAACGTTCGAGAAACGTTTGCGATAGTTGACGACAACACACGGAAAATGGAAATGTTCGATACCGATGCGAGCGGCAAAGAATACAAGTCGATGGAAATCACGATGACTAGAAAAAAATAAGCAATTTTCCCAATTTGTCCTATTCCAAATCCAAAGTATTGAACACTTTGGATTTGGATTTTTTACTACAACACAAACCGATACGTCGCTTTGATCAGGAAAATATTTTCAGGTTTTTGGTTCAAAATCTGCGAATTGAGTCCTTGAAACAAATCCTCTTCCGGATTTGCATATCCAGTCATTCCTTGCGACCATACCAAAAATATTTCCGAACCCGGAATGTATTCCCAACGCACTACAAGATTGGAGCGAAATTGCACGTATGAGAAATCGGGGTTGCTGATCGTGTAATCAGTTGTCCCGTCAATATTTTCATCTACCTCATAACTGTTGCTTGATTCATCAAACGCAATCTGATTTTCGCCAAACCAAGAAACGCGGTCGACATATTCTGTTGCAATCGGATCCGTCACATGGTTAAACTTTCGGTAAGTCCCATTCGAAATAAACGGCTGCCCATAGTATTGGATGGTCAAATTCGGATTGATATTATAGTCCAAACGAATTGATGCACTTAGGGTGCGCTGGTCCAAATCGGCCATGATGTATCTTGGCGTGGTCTCGAAACTCGATTCAGTGACGTATTGCGTCTTGCTGCTGTTCCGGTTGTAATTGGGCCCTATCGACATGGTAAAGGCATTGATCGGGCGATAAGTAAATCCCGCATCAAATTCGGTATAAAAAAACGAATTGTCTTTCCCTTGCGAAGCATAAAAGCCACCATAAAAGGACAGCTTTTTACGAGAATCAGTATTGAAATTCAACGATTCGAAAATTTCCCTTGAATACCGGAAACGCGGCCCGCCCTGTAAAACGGTATTGGTAAAAATGCGCGGCTTGTATTGGAATTGCGTGTTCACATACCAATTGTTCTTGAGATTGGAATTGGTGTTAAGCGAAACCTGGAAGCGGTTGAAATTGCCATCGAAATCATATGTTGTGAATTGTTCCATACGCGTACTGAAACTGCGCCAAGAGCCATACGGTTTCAATGTTTGGTAGGTCAGGATTCCGTATTGCCTGATTTCATCCGCCTGACGCAGAAAACCGACATCGTTGAGTTCGAGTTCGGGCGAACGCCACATGAGCAAACCATAATAGCGCCAATTGCCTACACTTTGCTTTCCGCCTTCAATCCTGCCGCCGGTTCCGGTGAGCGATGTTCTGGTGGAATCAACTGAGACATTCCTGGCATCTACCCGCTGAAACAAATGCGTAATCAAGCGCTGCGTCCTGGTAATCGCCTGTTCGCTGCCATTGACTTGGCTCGCTACAAAATTACCTGTAAAATAATATTTTCGATTCTTCCAATTGTGATTGAAATCAATTCCGGCGCTGTAAGCGGAACTGTGCAAGAAATCCATTTCGGTTCCTTCGAGGTTTCGATTTGTCGCGGTAAACATGCCACCGATAAAAGTATTCCTGTGATTGAAATCTTTTTGTGCACGGCCCACGAAATAATTCGTCATCGGTTCCACCAGCGAGCGCCTTGAATTGACATTGTCGTCGATTTCAGCATACTCTTTTGCGGTAACGCTTTCCAAAATTCCGAGCGACCAGCCATCTTTGGTTTTGCCGCTAAATTTTGCCGCGCCCAAAATTGTCGTATTGTCGGGCATATCAACAAATTCTCCCGCAGACGTTGCAGGATAACCTTGCGGACTGCGTCCAATTCGGCGCGAATAAAACAGATTGTCCTGTCCGTCGGCAAAACGGAAATTGAAAATGTTTTTGTTTTCGACAAAAAATGGGCGTTTTTCTTCAAAAAATATCTGGAAGCCGTCGAGTGAAATTGCCGCCGGATCAGCTTCCACCTGACCAAAATCAGGATTGATGGTCAGGTCAAGCGTCAAATCATTGGTGATCCCTATTTTTGCATCGAGTCCACCATTGAGTTTAAAATCGTCGCCGGTGCGAAAGGGGTTGCCCGGCTCTTCTTCGTAAATTTTTTCCTGTGCAACGACAAACGGTTGGATTTCGAGTTGCTTCTGTGGCTGCAAATCGATCAGCCCGCGCAATTCCCCGAACTCACTGACCCAACCCGGTGCATCCCGTGGAACGCGTTGCCAAACCGAACGTTCTTCGGCGCGAAAATACCTTCTGGTTGATTGCAAGCCCCAAATCTGTTCCTTGCTGTCGCCGAATTTGAGCTGGCTGAATGGGATCTTGACTTCGGCAGTCCAGCCTTCTTCATCTATATTGGTTTTCATGTACCAGATCGGATTCCAACTTCCATCCCAATTGTTGCCGTTTTCAGAAATGAATTCGTCACCCTTTACGCCAGAAACCGAAACCGTGAATGAAAACCCGGTGCGTTTGTCATTATAACTGTCGATATTGATTTCTACCCAGTCACCTTCGAAACCGTCTCGGCGCGACAGCCGTTTGACGATGCCTTTCGGATCCTTGTCATAACAACGGAAAGCAAAATAAAGAAACTTTTTGTCGTAAACGATCTTGAATTTGGTTTGTTCGGTTGGCGGCGTATTCTCATCCGGTTGGTTTTCGATGTAATCACCTGTCCAGTCCACGATATCCCAGGATTTTTCGGTGATAAGGCCGTCAATTGTCGGTGATTCGACTTCGCCGAGAAATTGGGTCGTATAGCTTTTTTTTGCCACTATTTCCCTTTCCTGAGCGTGAATGATTGGGCACAGTACTGGAAAAACAACAATAAAAACTTTCTTTAGAAAATCCATTGTGAATATTTATCTCGAATAGACTCACGGTTGTTATTTCTGTTACAGTTTTTGGAAATCTAATTTCAATTTTTAACATATGACTTTTTTTATAATTTAGCCCGCCAATATTGATACCGTTATTCATTTTCTTACTACCTTGTATCGGTATAAATCACAGGTTTTTAGCCGATTAATTAAATTCATTTTTTTACGCAACCATTGCCAAAAGATTACATCTTTCGAAAGACTAATCTAATCAACCTAAAATCAACCGTTTTGGATACATTAAAGACCATCCTTTATTTCTCAATATTCAATTATCCATTGAAACTGGAGGAAATCTGTAATTTTTCGCTCACCAAAGATTGCGAAACGACGCGCCAACACCTTGATGAACTCGTGGCACAAAAGGTCATCATCAAAGTGGATGATTATTATATGGTGGATTCTAACCTGACGCACCTCGAAAAAAGAAAACAGGGCAATCTAATGGCAGTACCGGCGCTGGTAAAAGCACAACAAAAGGCAGAACTCATTTCGAAATTTCCGTTTGTGGAAGCCGTTGGCGTTTCAGGTTCACTTTCAAAAGGCTATTATGACCATAACAGTGACATCGATTTTTTTATCATTACCAAACCCAATAAACTCTGGATTTGCCGTACCTTTTTAATGTTGTATAAAAAAATTTTCCTGCTCAATTCGCGCAAATATTTCTGCATCAACTATTTTATGTCTTCCGGAAATTTGGAAGTGGAAGAAAAAAATCGTTTCACGGCAACAGAGATCAAAACATTGATTCCGTTTCAAGGAAAAAGTACGTTCACGACTTTTTACAGCAAAAACACATGGGTTTCTGAAATTTTTGGCGAATTCAAGCCGCAGCTCGACACTACGCCCGAAATCAGTAAGCCGACAACCGTGAAATTTCTGGAGAGAATGCTAGACAGTTGGTCGGGAAATGTACTCGATAGCTGTTTTAAGAAAATAACGGTGGCATTTTGGAAAATGAAATTCAAGGAAATGGCACACGATGATTTCAAGATTGCATTGAAATCGACCAAGAATATTTCGAAACACCATCCGTTGAATTTCCAGAAAAAAGTCATCGGCACGCTCAATCAGAAATACGAAGAAATCAAGAAGAACCACAACATCGAATTACAAAAAGAATATGTCTGACATTCTTTTCTCGCATTCCTATTATTACCGCCTCGACCCGAAGCAATGGAAAAACAAAAATCCTTTTCCGCCTTTGGGGACGATTTATGCGGCTTCTCTGATGCGTGAAAATGGGTTTGAAGTAAAGCTTTTCGACACCAATTTGCTCGACAATTCGCAAAGCATTGCGCCCATTCTCGAATTGCAGCAGCCCAAATACCTCGTCATTTACGACGATGGTTTCAATTATCTAACAAAAATGTGCCTTTCGACCATGCGTGAGGCATGTTTTGAAATGATTGCACTTGGAAAAAAACACAATTGCATCGTAGTCGTTTGCAGTTCCGATTCTACCGATCATGCCGCCGAATACATTGAAAAAGGTGCCAATTACATTATTCTTGGCGAAGGCGAAATGACGCTACTCGAATTGCTCAAAGCCATCGACAACAATCAAAATACCGAAACCATTGCCGGAATCGCTTTTGCGGATGGAACTGGAATCAAGACCAATCCGAGGCGTCCGGTTTTACAGAATCTGGATGAATTGCCCTTACCCGCGTGGGACTTGATCGACATGAACGAATACAAATTGCTGTGGCGCGAAAGCGGAAAAAAATTCACGCTCAACATTGCCACCACACGCGGCTGCCCGTACAAATGCAATTGGTGCGCGAAACCGATTTATGGCAACCGTTACAATTCACATTCGCCCGAATACATTGCCAAGCACATCGAATTCCTACGGGCCTCTTATGGCGTAAGGCGCTATTGGATGTGTGATGATATTTTTGGCTTGAAGCCGAATTGGGTACGCGGTTTTAACACTGAGCTCAAAAAACACAAACTCAATATTCGCTATTATATCCAAAGCCGTGTCGATTTACTTTTGAAGGAAGACATGATCGATTTGCTGGCAGAATCCGGACTCGAAGAAGTATGGGTCGGGGCCGAAAGCGCTTCGCAGAAGATCCTAGATGCAATGGATAAGGGCACTAAAGTCGAACAGATTTACGAAGCAACGCATTTGCTCAAAAAGAAAAACATTCGTGTTGCATTCTTTCTACAGTTCGGTTACTTGGGTGAAAATACAGAAGACATTACGAATACAATTGGCATGGTTAAAGAACTCATGCCGGACAATATCGGGATTTCGGTTTCGTATCCGTTGCCCGGAACCAAATTTTACGAAAAAGTAAAACACGACCTCATACAAAAAACAAATTGGAAAGATTCGGATGATTTGGAAATGATGTTCAACGGTTCGTTCAAAACGATTTATTACCGCAAATTGCAACGCTTCGTCCATAAAGAATACCGCAAAAACCAAGGTGTTACCAACTTTAAAAAAATGGCCCGGAATCCGTTTGAGTTATCCTTTGGCAAAATACTTTCGGTCATGAAACTCGGCTATTACATTCCGAGCACTTTCGTCGACACGCTCGTCTTAAAAAAAATGCAGGATGGCCAATGATTTTGACACCGCCGCCAAGAATTACGATGCTGCGTTTACGCACTCGGTGATCGGAAAAGCGCAGCGCAAAAATGTCCACGCTTTTTTATACGAATTGCTCCAACAAAATCCGGCGGCAAGAATCCTCGAAATCAATTGCGGCACCGGTGAAGATGCGCAGTGGCTCGCCCAACAAAATTTCAGTGTGATTGCGACCGACATTTCAGAGGCAATGATTGCGGTTGCCAAAAGCAAATCCATCATTAATAATCCCGTTTTTTCTGTGGCAGACATCAACGATTTGCCCAATGTTTTCCGTGGAGAGAAATTCGATTTGATTTTTTCCAATTTCGGTGGATTGAACTGCTTATCTGCAATCAGTCTTGGGCAATTTTTCAAGAATGCTTCGGGATTGCTTTCGGAAAACGGCCAGCTCGCGTTGGTCATCATGCCCAAAAACACCAAATGGGAACAATTGTATTTTCTGGCGAAAGCCGATTTTAAGACTATTTTCAGACGAAAAAAAGGAAATGCGGTTGCCAATGTCGACGGACAAAATGTGATGACGTATTATTACAATCCGAACGAAACCTGCACTTTTGCAAAACCATATTTTGATATGGGAATGCTGAGACCAGTTGGATTTTTTGTACCGCCTTCGTATCTTGAACCGTTTTTTAAAAACAAACCCCGATTGGTTTCGGTTTTGGCACGTATGGAAGATTCGATTAAAAATTGGTCTTTTCTCGCCAAACACGCCGACCACTATTTCATCCATTTCCGAAAAAGATGAGCATCCTGCTAACACACGGCTATTATATTTCGGACGATCCGAAAGAGCAGAAAATCATGAAACCCTATCCTCCATTGGGTTTACTGTATGTTTCGGCATACCTGAACAGCAAGCAAATCGAAAACCATGTGTTTGACAGTACGTTTTATTCGCGCGAAGAACAACTCGGTTTTATACTTCAGAAACAACCCAAAGTCATAGCAATTTACACCAATCTAATGACGAAAATTGAAGTCGTCAAACTGATTAAATTCCTAAAAACAGAACCATATCATTTTCCAAAAATTATTCTCGGTGGCCCGGATGTAAGTTACAATTTGGAAAATTACCTCAACGCGGGCGCCGATTTTCTCGTGATTGGCGAAGGCGAAGAGACGACTTTCGAGTTGTACAATGCCATTATCGACAACGCTGATTTTTCGGAAGTCAACGGCATCGCTTATCTCGAAAACGGGACAGTCGTCAAAACGGCACCGCGCACAAAATTCCGTGAACTCGACGAATTGCCTTTGCCCAACCGCGATGCGATCCCGAATGAAAAATACCTCCAAACCTGGAAAACCAACCACGGCGAAAGCTCGATGACCATTTCGACACAACGCGGTTGTCCGTATACTTGCAAATGGTGCAGTACTGCGGTGTATGGGCAAAGTTACCGCCGCCGGCCGCCCAATCAGGTTGCTGCCGAAATGAAAATGCTCAAGGACAAATACAATCCCGACGCTATTTGGTTTGTTGATGATGTGTTTACGATCAGCCACAAATGGCTCACGGCATTCCATGAAGAAGTCGTTAAGCAAAACGCACAAATTCGGTTTGAATGCATTACAAGGGCCGAAAGATTAAATGACGAAATCCTCCAATTGCTTAAAGAGGCAGGTTGTTTCCGCATCTGGATTGGTGCCGAAAGCGGCTCGCAGAAAATCATCGATTTGATGGACCGCCGCGTCGATGTGAACCATGTCAAGAAAATGATCCAGGACACGAATGCGCTCGGTATTGAAACCGGAACGTTCATTATGGTAGGTTATCCGGGCGAAGACGAAAGCGATATTTCGAAGACGATACAGTATTTGAAAGACGCGAATCCGACGCATTATACGATTACAATCGCGTATCCGATCAAGGGCACCTCGCTGTACGACGAAATCGAAAAGGAAATTACGGTCAAACCCGATTGGGAAACGTCGACCGATAGGGAAATTGATTTCAAGCGCAATTATTCTAGGAAATACTACGATTATGCCGTTTCTAAAGTCGTGAATGAAGTCGAATTTCACCGCCAGTTTCATAAACACAATACCATTCAAGCACTCAAACACAAAACCAAGTCGATTTTGGCGGGCGCTTTAATGAACCTCAGTAAATAATTGAAAAAAGAGATTAAATATGTACTGGTGCTGACTGCGATTTATTTTGCAGTAAGTCTTGTCGGTATTTTACATCATGAATTATGGCTCGACGAAGCGCATCATTGGCTCTTGGCAAGAGACAGCAATTCGTTTCCCGAATTGATTAAAAACACGCGTTACGAAGGACATCCGTTATTGTGGAATTTGTTGCTGTTTGTGATAACACGCTTCAGTTGGGATCCTTTTTGCATGCAATTGCTACATATCGGTATCGCTACTTCGGCCGTTTATATTTTTTTGCGGAAAGCGCCTTTTACATGGTTTTTTAAAGCATTATTTATTTTCGGGTATTTCATGGTTTTTGAATACAACCTGATCAGCCGAAATTATATGCTGGGCGTACTTTTTCTTTTTCTCGCCTGTAGTTTTTTTAAAAACCGCAATACCAATTTTGTAATTGTATGCATTTTGCTCGCTTTGGCCGCGAACACTCATTTGATGTTTGCTGTAGTTTCATTCGCTTTTTTCTTACTATTGTTGGTAGACCGTTATGCGGCAAAAACGTTAACGGCCGGTACTTTTGGTTATTTGATTTATGGTTTCGGAATTGTAATGGCAGCGATTCAGGTTATTCCCGCTGACGACACAATATTTTTTATGCGTATGGACCATATTCCGTTGGCAGAAAAATTCTCCAAAGGATTCATCACTTTATTCAAAGGGCTGGCTACATTGCCTGATTTTCGAAGCATTCATTTTTGGAATTCCAATTTTTTTGTCAATGAAAGTAAAATATGGGCAGCAATAGCCGGTATTTTTGTTTACGCTTTTCCGCTGGTTCTTTTCGCGAAAAACAAAAAAATACTGTACTTTGTTTATGTTGCCCTTTTCGGATTACAGGTTTTCTTCTTTGTAACGCAAATGAGCGCGACTCGTTATGACGGCGCCGCTTTCATTGTCATTGTGCTTGCGCTTTGGCTCGAGCATGAAATGCCATCTGAAAATTACCGCCAAAAAATCCTTTTGCAAAAATTCGCTTGGCTGCGTGGTCCGATTATTTATGGCATCCTACTGATTCATTTTTCGAGTGGTATTTTAGCGTATGTGATGGATTGCCAATACCCGTTTAGTGGCAGCAAAAAAACAGCCGAGTGGATTGAAAAAAATACCGCAAATATCCCAATTGCCTGCGCATCCTGTGAAGGGACTTCTTTAAGCCCGTACCTAAAACGCAAATTATTTTTTCTCTGCAACGGAAACGAACAAAGCTATTGCCGTTGGAACACACCGTGCGTAAATGCCATATCCGAAACAAATTTTCCTGAATTGCTCTTGAATTATCCGGGACCCTCTAAATATATTGCAATTCTGTATTCGCCCTTACACGCAAATAAAATCCAGAATGCACACAGAACAGCTACCATAAGGCTCTTAAATAAGTTTGACGAGAACATTATCAGAGGATCGAATTACTATATTTATGAAATATTAAGAACCGATACCATTTTGCCATGACCCGCTTTCTATTATTGTTTTTCATCGCTTTTACATCAACTTATTTCGCCCCTTTACCAGATGACGAACAAAAAGAAACGGTTTTGACACTCAAATGGAACAAAGCTTATCCGGAGGACACCATCGACAAATCGGTAATCGGTCTCGAATGGGCATTGTCTTATTGCGGCGCTATGTTACCCAATGCGCCTTATTCTATATTGGTCGCTACTGATAAAATCACCATCGATATTACAGCGTTGGGGTTTGATGACAATGCCTTAAAAAAAATGCAAAAGCTGCATAAAGCGATTCAGGCTTCACAAGAATATAAAACCAACAAAGCCATCGACCTTGGCCGGTATGTTACATTGCTTATTGGCGCATCCGAACATTATTATGAAATTACCGGTGTCCCAAAAAGGCTTGATGAGTTACTTTCCAAATACCAAGTTACATCCGAAACAGGTTATCTGAATCAATCTAGTGTCTCACTTGGGCATCGAAAAATCCAGTTTTCGGAACAGGAAGGACTTAGCCAGTTCCTGATTGCAACCGAAATTGATTCGCTAACTCAAAAAGTTTACGAGTATGAAACGATAGAAATAATGCCCAACGCCCAACTGCGTTTTGGCATTTATGATGCCGATGGCTTCAGAAAAAACAGTGCTGAAAATTCGCACTCAAATGCCGGAAAACCTGCCAAATGTATGTGGTGCCATGAATCCAATATCTTACAAATGTTTCGCAACCAGCAAGATTCCGACGGATTTTTAACTTACTTGCAATTACAACAAAAACTAATTACCTACAACGACATCCTAACGCGCCAGAAGCTTTCGCTCTCTGGCATCGATTTTAGCCAAAAACAGCAGCACACATTAACGGAATTATTGTATATTTCATTTATGGAACCTTCAGCGGAAAGGCTCAGCCTGGAATGGTCGATGCCGGTTCAAAAAGTGCAAAATTTGCTGTCTGGTTTGCCCACACATGCGCATGAGGAATTTCCGTTCCTTGGCGTTTTGTATGACCGCAACCAGGTTGAAAATTATGCGCCCAAAAAAGGATTACCCGTTTCTACGTCTGTGCGTGAACGTTCCCAAGTCGAAGTCAATCACCTGAACTGATGAAAAATCTACTTCAAAAATACCCGCTGATTCCACTCACCCTATTGTGCGCTTTTTATATTTATAAAGCCTTCGGATTGCCTGCGCATGATTTTGCCAATTATTATTTTGGCGGAAAATTCCTTGCCGAAGGGCGATTCGCAAATTGGATTTATTTCCCGTACGAATTCAATAAGGCCATTGCCATGGAAGGCTACAAACATATCTTTGCAAGTTATGCTCCGAATACGCCACTCCTTGCTTTATTTTTTCTGCCGCTTTCCTTCCTGCCCTTGGCTGCTGCTAAATTGATTTTCAATATCGTCAGCACTGGATTATTCCTTTTCACACTCAACAGATTGGTGAATTTCTATCGGATTCCGAAACTCTATTTATGTTTGGTTCCAATACTGTTTTTTGTACCGATCAAAAATGAATTGCTTTTCGGGCAAGTTTACTTTTTGCTGTTCGTTTTATTGGGCGAAACTTGGATCGCTTACCGCAAAAACAAAAAAAACAAGGCGGCCTTGTTTCTTTCTTTGGCGATTATGCTTAAGATATTCCCGGTTTTGTTGTTGCTTGCATTTTTATTCCGAAAAAAAATGACTCTTTTTGTCTATACGGTCGGCTGCTGTTCTTTGTTACTTGTCCTTTCCGTTCTTTTTAGCGGCTCAGATGTTTGGCTGTTCTTTGTCGAATCCGTTTTGCCAAAAGCTTCAGACGGTGAAATTTCAGAAGCCTATGTCCGAAATTACCAATCGGTTTTAATGTTGCTCAAAGAAATGTTCGTTTATGACCAGACGGAAAATCCGAATCCGCTTTGGCACCAACCCGTTTTATTCGCCGCATTGGTTCTTGCTTTCAAAATCAAGCTGATTGTCATTGGCTATTATGTGAGCAGAAAAGTCAAGACACCATTGTTCACTTTGTCATTTTGGATGATCTGCATGCTGTTGCTTTCTCCGTATGGAAGCACCTATGGATTGGTACTGTTGGTGTTTCCGTTTCTTTGCGTATCGAAAATGGAGATTCCCGGATGGCAAAAGGCATCGGCTTGCGTGCTTCTTTGGGGCATTTGTAACATTCCCGTCCAATGGATTTCGAGTCAATATTTTCCTTTTTCATATACGAGATTGTTTCTGATGCTTTTGCTGTTGACGCTTTCCTATTTATTGGTTTGGAGGAGAATCAAGTTGAAAATTGTTGCGCCGATAGTTCTTGTTCCGACAATTGCCCTGTTGCTTTTTAAAAAATCAGAACCCGATAATTCCAAAGCCGTTTTAGGCAAAGACGAACCCATTCTGATTTACGATTATACGATTTCAAACCATAAACTGACCTATTTCTATTGGAATGAAAAAGGGCGAAATACGGCTTCGGTCCCGTTTGAAGGAACCGCCACTAAAGGTTCTTTGTTCCATGAAAATGAAGTGTTTTACGACGGCCATCAAATTACTTTTGACAAAAGCAACAAGCGAAACGCAATGGTAACCAATGATGCCAGGGTGGTTTATCTGTCGGATAATGGGCGCGGAATTGGCTTTTACAATTTGCGTTGGGTCGATCTGAAAGTTCATAAAAACAAGGAGTTTGCCTTTTATCCATAATTTTCATTACATTTCCTTTTGCGGTTTGAAGCAACCATTGTGGTTAATCCGTATCTACAGAACAATCAAGATGAAAACCAAAACCTTACACCGTGCCGGATTTATTACCGGAAATGCCATACGCCAGATGTTGGTTTCGGTGTTCAATATGGCCATTCCGTTTATCGTAATCCATTACAGTTCGAAAGAAACCTGGGGCGCTTTTGTTTCTCCCTTGCTGTTTACGCTTTTGGTGTTGCAGTTCATCAATTGGGGAAATAAGGAGTATTTACTGCGCGATTTGAGTCTTCAGCCAAATAAGATCGCATCCTTATACACTACCAATTTAGGTACGCGGCTGCCGCTCGTTTTTATTTTCGGAATCATCGCTTTATTTGTATTTCCATTGCATTTTGGGATTTGGATATTCTTGTGGATTTTGGGCAGATTCCTGAATCATTCGGCCGAAGTGCTGGTTATTTACGACAAGGCTTTTCAGCAATCGGTCGCGATAGAAGGCTTTTCATTCCTGCTTTTTTGTGGCGCTGTACTATTGCTCAAAAACCATATCGATATTTTTGTTTTGTTGGTTCTTTACAGCGTTTATCAATTGATCAAAGGCTTGGCTTATGGCGCATTGTTTCTGAATTACATCCATTTCAAAAACATCCAAATGGATTTCAATTATTACACTAAAGCGTTCCCTTTCCTATTGCTTTCCCTTTTGGGGTTTTTGGCCTCCAAAGTCGATGTTTACATTGTGGAGCATTTCGGCAATACCATCGCGACATCAGAATATCAAATCATCAACAGCTTATTGGTTTTCGTTATGTCTGTTTCCGCCTTCGTTTATGCGCCTTTCACCAAAAACATTTACCGCCTTAATAGTGAAATTGCAGATAAAACCAAGCAGTGGTTATTGTTAACCGGAATCGTTATTGTAACTCTAGCTTTACTCCTGATTTATTGTATCCTGGAATTTTATCTTTTGGTACGCGTTCCGAATGTATTTTATACCATTGCTTTTTTGTATGTTATTCCTTCGTTTATATACGGAATCGAAATTGTCAATTTATTCCGAATGAAGAAGGAAAAAAAAGTCGTCCAGTTGCTGTTTATAGGCGCATTGACCAATGCCGCGCTATCCGCTTTACTGCTTAATCTCGGTTATGGCATTACGGGCGCACTCACCGGAAGCGCTATCGCGCAATGGCTTGTTTTAGTTCTGATTAAAATGAAAACATTTGAAAAATAAAACCATCATATTCAACCCCAGGAGCGCCAACGGCAAGCACCGGATCCCGAATTCGATCCTGCAGGTCGGCGCGTCCATTCATGACAAATTCGAATATGTGTTTGTCGACGGCAATCTCGAAAAAGACCCATGGCAAACGATTGAAAATTATTTAAAGTCAGGCAAATTCAAATATTTCGGCTCAACCGTTATGCCTGGCCCACAATTGCGCCAAGCGATTCCGTTCACCAAAAAAATCCGCGCTCAATTTCCCGAAATCGTGACGGTTTGGGGCGGTTATTTCGCATCGAACCAATACAAAGTCGCGCTCCATTCGGGCGTGGTCGATTATGTCATCAACGGTCCTGGCGATAACACATTTCCCGAATTGATTACGGCGCTGGAATCGGGCCAAAAAGAAAGTCTGCCGCTCATCAAAAATCTCATTTATAAAACCGAAAAAGGAGAAATCGTAAAAACTGCGGTTGAGGCATTGCTCGATCAGGATGCGTTGCCCAAATTCCCGTACGATTATCTCGACAGCTTTTATCCGGTGCGGAATTACCTTGCCAAAACTTTTATGGGGCGCCAAACCTTGTCGTACCATTCGAGTATGGGCTGCCCTTTTTCATGCTCGTTTTGTGCGGTCGTACCTATATATAATGCAAAATGGAAAGGCATGTCGGCCAAGCGCATTTATGAAGATGTCAAATATTTCAAGGACAAATACAATATTGATGCGGTGGAATTCCACGACAACAATTTCTTTACAGCCAAGAAACGCGTACTCGAATTTTCAGAACTGATCATGAACGACAACATCAGTTATTGGGGCGAAGGCCGAATCGATACCATTAACATGTACAGCGACGACGAACTCAAGCTCATGCGAAAAGCTGGCTGTAAAATGATTTTCCTCGGTGCCGAAACCGGAAACGATGCCGTGCTCAAACAAATGAACAAAGGCGGTACGCAATCAGGGCAAATGATCAAGGATTTTGTACTTCGGATGAAAAATGCCGATATCGTTCCTGAGCTGTCGTTCGTACTCGGCATGCCTGCAAAAACGGAAAAGGAAGTATACGACCAGATTTTGTGGGACATCAATTTTATTCGTGAAATCAAAGTAATCAATCCGAAAGCCGAAATCATTATTTATTTGTTCAGCCCGGTTCCTACAGAAGGATCTGAATTGTACAAACAGATCATCGACGCCGGATTCTCTTTTCCAGAAACGTTGGACGAATGGATTTCGCCGAGCTGGGAAAATTTCGACCTGCGCAAAAATCCGCTTACACCATGGCTCAAACCATATATGATCGATACAATCAAGAATTTCGAAACGGTTTTAAATGGTTATTATCCGACAGTTTCCGATTTTAGGATCCGTGGTTACAAAAAACAATTGCTGCAATTGGTTTCGGGATTGCGCTACAAAACCGGTATTTACCATTATCCATACGAAATAAAGGCATTGCACAAATTGTGGAAATACAGACAGCCAGAAATCGAGGGATTTTATTCGGAGTAGTTTTAGCCCCGATAGCAGTGGAAATCCTTTTTTGTTCGAGCGTGCGAGGACGAAAAAGATTGGAACGAATAGCGGGAAAAAGCTCCTAAAAAAAGACATGAAAGCCATAATCAAAAGAATCATCAGTCCGCTATTGCAAAAAGCCAGCGCCGCCTACCTCCAAAAACCGCGAAAGTATTCGTATCGCGGGATTTCGGTTTGGGTAGCGCCGACGGTTTTTCCGCCGTTCCTTACGATCAGCACCAAATTGTTGCTGCAGTTTTTAGAAACACTCGATTTAAAAAACAAAACTTTTCTCGAGTTGGGTTGCGGTTGCGGCATCATTTCGATTCTGGCAGCCAAAGACGGCGCAAAAGTTACGGCAGTGGATATCAATGAAACCGCTTTGGATGCGTTGCGCAAAAATGCCATCGACAATCAGGTTTCGCTAGAGATTTTGGAGTCGGATTTGTTTGGTGATATTCAGAATCGCACATTCGATTACATCTTCATCAATCCGCCTTATTATCCCAAAAAACCACAAACGATGGCCGAGAATGCCTGGTTTTGCGGTGAAAGTTTTGAATATTTCGAAAGTCTTTTCGAGCAATTGCCTGCTTTCCTTACTCCTCAAAATGAAACTTATATGATTTTGTCGGAAGATTGTGAGCTTGAAAAAATAAAAGCCATTGCGCTAAAAAACGAAATGGCTTTTGAATTGGTTCAGGAAAAGAAAGTAGTGGCCGAGACCAATTACATTTTCCGTATCGTGAAACTATAACTTTCGCGTCGATTCGCGTTGACGCAATTCTGTTTTAATGATTTGCGTGTTGTAAATTGGATTTTCTTCTTTGCTTTCGAGTTTTTCTATGAGCATGAGCGCAGCTGCTTCGCCGATTTCTGGTCCGTGTTGGCTTACTGTTGACAAGCTTGGCGTCAATCTTTTCGACCATACGCCGTCGGCAAAACCAATGACTTGTAATTCTTCGGGAATCTTAAACCCATTTTTGAGTCCGAATTTCATCGCAGAAACCGAAGTATGCTCATCGAGTGCAAAAATACCATCCATTTTATGTTTCGCAAATAATTGGGTCGCCTTGGTATCGAAATCTTCTGCCGAATCGGTCAGGATAATCAGGTTGTCGTTGGGTTTGATGCCATTTTTTTCGAGCGCTGTATAATAACCCTTGGCACGCAGCTTTCCGACACTGAGGTTGTCGATGGAAGAAAACAAAGCGATATTTTTACAACCCAGATTAATCAGATGTTGCGTCGCACCGGTAGCCGAATCGAAATCGTCTACGATGACTTTGTCGCACGAAACATCATCGGAAACGCGGTCGAACATCACTATAGGCGTGCCGCCGCTGATGATGTCTTTGAAATGGCCGAATTCGCCCAGTTTTTGTGCTTCTTCCGAAGCAGATAGGATAAATCCATCGATGGTTCCATTGCTGAGCATGTCGAGCGCATGCACTTCTTTCTCAAGCGACTCGTTGGTGATACAGGTGATCACATTATACCCTTTTTCTTCGGCGACTTTCTCGATGCCGCTGAACACCTTGGCGAAAAATGAATTGAGGATGTTCGGAATGATGACGCCGATGGTTTTGGTTTTCCTGTTTTTGAGGTTCAGTCCAATGATATTCGGTTTGTAATTCTTGAGTTTTGCATATTCCTGAATCTTGATTTTGGTTGGTTCGCTGATTTCAGGACTGTTGTTGAGCGCTTTGGAAACCGTTGAAACGGAAACGTGAAGCTCTTTCGCAATTTGTTTGAGGGTCGCTTTTTCTTTCATAATGCAAATTTTAAGAATTTTTTGGCAAATAATGTAACCTTATAGGTAAATATTGTCGCTATAAAGGGCAGTTTTATAAATTAGATGCTTCAATCAACAACAAATATAGAGAATATAATTGTTGAATATTAATAAGTGTGTGTTTTACATCTATAAATTATTGGATTAGATTTGCATTTCCAAAAATTATTTCCCTTAATTATATGTTGTTTTTGGCAATGTTAAATATCTGTTTTTGGCAACCATTTTTATACTGATTTCCAAACCTTAAAATAATCTTTTATAGGTGTTTGCATTTAAAATAAATAATTGTACTTTTGCAACCCCTTTATTGGGGATGGAATGTTTAATTAAAATAAATTATTGTGAACACATTAAGCTACAAGACAGTTTCAGCTAACAAGGCGACAGTCACTAAAGAGTGGGTTGTTGTTGATGCTGAAGGTCACAACTTGGGGCGTTTGGCTTCTAAGGTCGCTATGATCTTAAGAGGCAAGTACAAGCCGAGTTACACACCGCACGTGGACTGTGGAGATAACGTAATTGTTATCAATGCAGAAAAAATCAACCTTACAGGTACCAAAATGGACGACAAAATTTACATGCGTCACACAGGTTACCCAGGAGGACAGAGAACTTTAACCGCTAAAGTATTGCAGTCGAAAAACCCTGCAGCTTTGGTAGAAAAAGCAGTGAAAGGAATGCTCCCGAAAAACAAATTGGGCGCTGAGCTTTTCAGAAATTTAAATGTTGTTGTAGGTTCAGAGCACAAACAGGGCGCTCAAAAACCTAAAACTGTTAACCTAAACGATCTTAAGTAATGGCAGTAATTCACAAAATCGGCAGAAGAAAAACAGCCGTAGCACGTGTTTATGTTTCTGAAGGAACAGGAAAAATCACGGTAAACAAAAAAGAATTCGCAACTTACTTTCCAACAGCAACTTTACAGTACAAAGTGATGCAGCCGATGTCTATGACAGAAAACGCTACGAACTTTGACGTAAAAGTGAATGTTTATGGAGGTGGTTCCACAGGTCAAGCAGAAGCTGTACGTATGGCTTTGGCAAGAGCAATGTGTGAAGTTGGCGAAGGAAACAGAGCGATCCTAAAACCTGAGGGTTTATTAACAAGGGATCCAAGAATGGTTGAACGTAAGAAATTCGGTCAGAAAAAAGCACGTAAGAGATTCCAGTTCTCTAAACGTTAATCGTTTATTACTCGAATCATTACACAAATTATTAAAAAGTTATTGTTGCTTCCTTCGGGAAATTAGTTTAGCATCTAAATGAAGCCTAAAGCATAAAGCATAACGCTTAAAGCCAAACGGAACATTGCTAATTCAACAGAACGTAAACTAAAAATTTAAAATGGCAAACAAAGTAGAAGTTAAAGACTTACTGGAAGCAGGTGTTCACTTCGGACACATGACCAGAAAATGGGACCCGAACATGGCCCCTTACATATACATGGAGCGTAATGGAATTCACATTATCAACCTGTATAAAACTGCAGCTAAAATCGAAGAGGCTAACGAAGCCATGAAAAAGATCGCTGCATCAGGTAGAAAAATCCTATTCGTAGCTACCAAAAAACAAGCAAAAGACATCGTTGCTGAAAAAGCAAAAGCCGCAAACATGCCTTACATCACTGAAAGATGGCCAGGCGGAATGCTGACTAACTTCGTAACCATCCGTAAAGCCGTTAAGAAAATGGCTTCTATCGATAAAATGAAGAAAGACGGTACGTTCCAGACTCTTTCTAAAAAAGAACGTTTACAGGTTGATCGTCTTCGTGCAAAATTAGAGAAGAACTTAGGTTCTATCGCCGACATGTCTAGATTGCCAGCTGCACTTTTCGTAGTTGACATCAAAGCTGAACACATCGCAATTAAAGAAGCACAGAAATTAAACATTCCAGTTTTCGCAATGGTTGATACGAACTCTGATCCACGTGAAGTGGATTACGTAATCCCATCCAATGATGATGCTTCTAAATCAATCGATAAAATTTTATCTTTAGTAACTGCTGCCGTCATCGACGGTTTGGCCAACAGAAACGCTGACGCTCCGGCTGACGACGCTGAAGCAATGGAAGTTGATGCTGTAGAAACTACTCCAGTAGCTGAAGTTGCAGCTCCGGCTGTAGAAGAAGTAGCTGCTCCAGTAGCTGAAGTTGAAACTCCTGAAGTGGCAGCTGAAGAAAAAACTGAAGAGTAAGACTTTTAAGTTCCAATCATAAAATTCCAAATTCCAAAGATCCGGTAACGAAATGTTTACGGTTTCATAAAGTTGGAGTTTGGGATTTTAGAATTGGAATTTTTATTTTCATTCAAATTTTAATCTTAAAAACAACAAACAATGGCAACTATAACAGCTGCAGACGTAAATAAATTAAGAACAATCACAGGCGCAGGAATGATGGACTGCAAAAAAGCATTGGTGGAAGCTGATGGCGATTTTGACTTGGCAATCGAAAACCTACGTAAAAAAGGACAAAAAGTAGCGGCCAACCGTTCAGACCGCGAGTCGACTGAAGGTGCAGCAATCGCTGTCGTTAACGCCGACAAAACCGAAGGCGTTGTCATCACTTTGAATTGTGAAACAGATTTCGTTGGTAAAAACGAAGGTTTCGTAAAATTGGCTACAGACTTGGCTAATTTGGCGTTGACACACGATACCAAAGAATCTTTCCTTGCTGCTGATTTCAACGGAATCACAGTTTCTGAAAAATTAATCGAGCAAACCGGCGTGATCGGTGAGAAAATCGAAGTCGCTTCTTTCGAGAAATTGAAAGGCGCTTTCATCGGATCTTACATCCACGCGGGTAACAAAATCGCTACTTTGGTCGCTTTGTCTGCTAACGTAGAAGGCGCTGAAGAGGCTGCAAGAAACGTAGCGATGCAAGCTGCCGCGATGAACCCGATCGCTTTGGACGAATCTGGCGTTGACGCTGATACCGTTGCAAAAGAAATCGAAATCGCAAAAGACATGTTGCGTCAGGAAGGCAAACCAGAAGCGATGATCGAAAACATCGCCAAAGGTAAATTGGGCCGTTTCTTTAAAGACAACACCTTGGTCAACCAAGATTACATCAAAGATGGCGCAATGAGCGTTTCTGGATATGTAAAATCGGTTAACCCGAGCCTTACAGTTACTGGTTTCAAAAGAGTAGCTTTAGGTTAATCCTTATTAATTCAAATACAAAACCCGATTCGCAAGAGTCGGGTTTTTGTTTTTATGGGCGTTCCGCTTCCTGGCGTCGCGTCGCGCTATCGGCTGCACGTGGTGCTTGCCTCTATCGCTAACGCAAACAACCGGAAGATTGGTTAAAACCAAAATAAATTCAATTCCATTGTTTATATTTGGACAAACCAAAAACCAATGTTCAAAACCAAAAAAGACACCGTATATGTCGTCCTTGCTGGTATTTTCATTACCAATGCCGTCGTCGCCGAACTCATTGGAAGCAAGCTCATCAACGTGGGTTCGGTTCCCATGAGCGCCGGAATCCTGCCGTGGCCCATCGTGTTCATCACAACCGATTTGATCAATGAATATTTTGGTGAAAAAGGCGTGCGCCGACTGTCCTTTATTACAGCCTGCCTGATCGCCTATTGCTTTTTGGTTTTGTATGTCGCCATAAAAATTCCGGCTTCGCCCATCAGCGGCGTCACCGATGAACAGTTCTTTTCGGTTTTCGGCCAAAGCATGTGGATTATAGTGGGAAGCATCACCGCCTTTATGGTTTCGCAGCTTATTGACGTGACGATATTCCACTTTGTCAAAAACAAAACGGGCAACAAAATGATATGGCTCAGAAGCACCGGATCGACAGTTATTTCACAATTCTTCGACAGTTTTATCGTACTCGGAATTGCTTTTTGGCTGACTGGTAAAATGGATACGCCAACCTATATCGCTTCGGGACTAACCGGCTATAGCGTCAAATTAATTATTGCGGTGGTGCTTACGCCAGCCATTTACCTCGGACATTCACTGATTGAAAAATACATTCATAATGACACAAACTAAAATACGCTGCGGCTGGTGCGAAAAAGACGATTTGTACCGCGATTACCACGACAACGAATGGGGAAGTCCCGTTTATGACGATGAAACCTTATTCGAATTCTTGCTGCTCGAAACGTTTCAGGCGGGCTTGAGTTGGTATACGATTTTAAGCAAACGCCAAAATTTCCGCAAAGCCTTCGATCAATTCAATTACAAAAAAATCGCTAACTACAACGAAGATAAAGTCCAGGAATTGATGCAGGACGCGGGAATTATCCGCAACCAACTCAAAATACGTGGCACGGTTTCCAACGCCAAAGCGTTTATGGAAGTCCAAAAGGAATTTGGCTCTTTCTCTAAATACATCTGGGATTTTGTTGACGGCAAGCCGCTTCAAAACAACGTCCGCACTTTAAGCGACATCAAGGCGACGACGCCATTATCAGACGCCATCAGCAAAGATTTAAAAAAACGCGGATTCAAATTCGTCGGATCAACCGTTGTTTATGCACACATGCAGGCTACGGGAATGGTTAATGATCATGTTGAGAATTGCTGGAAACGCAATTAATTAGTGCATGATTTCCTCACAAACGATTTCTCCCCTAACTATATTCAAACCTTTGCTTAAATCTTTGTTGCGCTCGCAGGCTTCTTCCCAACCAAGATTGGCTATTTTCAAAACGTAAGGCAACGTCACATTCGTTAATGCCAATGTAGAAGTATACGGAACCGCTCCAGGCATATTGGCAACACAATAATGCACGACATCATCAAGGATATAAGTCGGATCTTCATGTGTTGTGGCACGCGTCGTTTCAAAACAGCCACCCTGATCAACTGCTACATCTACCATTACGGTTCCGGGTTGCATTTCCTTGAGCATGTCGCGCGTGATTAATTTGGGCGCTTTGGCACCGGGAATCAATACGCCGCCCACAATCAAATCATGCGTTTTGATGTGCCTTCGGATGTTGTACGCGGTCGACAATTCTGTAATCACATGTGGTGGCATCACATCGTTGACATAGCGTAGACGCTTCATATTGATGTCGAGGATGGTTACGTGAGCACCCAGTCCTGCAGCCATTTTCGCCGCCTGTATGCCAACTACGCCTGCGCCCAAAATCAAAACCCTTCCCGGAGGAACGCCTGGAACGCCGCCCAATAAAATACCTTTTCCTTTGATGGGTTTCTCAAGATATTTGGCGCCTTGCTGAATGGCCATTCTTCCGGCGACTTCAGACATAGGCGTGAGTAGCGGCAGACTTCCGTCAGCATCGGTTACGGTTTCGTAGGCAATGCAAACCGATTTACTGTCAATCATCGCTTGGGTGAGCGTGGCACTTGAAGCAAAATGAAAATAGGTAAAAACGATTTGGTTTTCTTTTACGAGTGGATATTCCTGTTCGATCGGTTCTTTGACTTTCACGATCATGTCGCTGTCCGCATAAATGGCAGCAGCATCTTTTACCATAGTTGCGCCGGCTTCGATATAATCTTCGTCAAAAAAGCCACTTCCTTCGCCAGCGCCGTTTTGGATATATACCGTATGATGGTTATTTAAGAGTTCAAAAACACCTGCTGGGGTTAACCCAACACGGCTTTCATTATTTTTAACTTCTTTTGGTACCCCTATTTTCATGATAGTATGTGTTTAAATTTTTATTCAAATATATACTATTACCCTGTTTTAAATAGGGTATATTTTTATTTCTTAGATAAAATTTATAATTTCAACGCTGTAATGAATTCCTTGCGTGGAATCTCCCGGCAACCCAAACTTTCCAAATGGCTGTTGTGCAATTGACAATCGAGCAACTTGTAATTGTTTTGTTCGAGATGCTTTACAAGCGAAATAAAAGCGACTTTCGAGGCATTCGAAACTTTAGAAAACATGCTTTCACCACAAAAGATGTGGCCGAGGTCGACGCCATACAAACCGCCTACGAGTTCCCCATTTTGCCAAATCTCAACAGATTGGGCGATTCCCATTTCGTGCAAGCGACAATAGGCTTCGGCAATTTCATTTGTAATCCAAGTTCCGGTTTGTCCTTCGCGGTCTATTTTTTTACAATTGTAGATGACACTTCGGAAGTCGGTGTTGAAAGTCACCTCAAAAATGCCACGGTTCAGAATGTTGCGCATGCTTTTGGAAATAACGAGTTCGTTAAAAAACAATACCATCCTTGGATTGGGCGACCACCACAAAATGGGGTCATCGTCTTCAAACCACGGAAAAATGCCGTTGCGGTACGCGAGCATAAGACGTTCGGGCGACAAATCGCCGCCTACCGCCAAAAGCCCGTGCTTATCGGCTGTTTCTACCGAAGGAAAAAATAAATCGCGTGACAGGAAATACAATAGGATCTTTTTTAATTGACAAAGCCCCGAACACGGGGCTTTTATTTTGAATAGGGAATTTTTCTAGAATGGCAAATCGTCGTGCTCTTCTTCATTAAAGTTAGCCGCTGGCTCGAATGTTTGCGTTGCAGGCATTGGCGCTGCTTGAGCCGCAGGCGCTTCAGCCTGTACCTTCTCTACCCTCCAACCTTGGATGCTATTGAAATATTTGGCTTCGCCTTGTGGATTGATCCATTCGCGGCCTCTTAGATTAATCGACACTTTTACGGCATCTCCGGGTTTAAAACTGTTAAGCAAATCGGTTTTGTCCTGTGTAAACTCGATCATGATATGTTGCGGATATTGTTCATCCGTAGTAACCACCAATTCTCTTTTCTTAAAGCTGGCGCTCACTTGTTGCTCAGCATTAATTACTTTAATTTTTCCTGTAACTTCCATCTTCTGTTGTTTTAATAATTCTTAATTCTGTTTGGCCAGCAGCACTTTCCACGCAGAAAGTACCTCATTACTGTCTATATATTCTTTGGCCTTGAGGTGTTGTTTGTGGTCATCATCACCACTCAAAACGCCTTTCACCGCGAAATTTTCATTTACAAATATAGCAACTTCTTCTCTCGTGGGCAATGCTTCAATGTTGCCGAGCATCCCCAAATCGTTGCCATTAAACACAGGGCTTTTTTTAATAAAGTCGGGAATCGCATCTACGCCTATACCTTGTGTGGTTAATGGTTTTGGGACTTCGAATAAACCAACATTGGAACGCGAATACCAATTGCCGCCGAGCCTTGAAACGAGATCGATTTTGTGCTGGTCGATGTTGCCGTCGGAATCTAAAATCAATTCGGAGATGTGGATTTTTACGACTTCACAAATCACGAGATTTCCGGCGCCGCCATTTTCACCCAATGCGATAATTTCATTGACTTTGCATTCGAATTGTACCGGAGATTCGGCTACGCGATACGGTTTTACCAAATCGGAAGGCAATTTCGTAAGTCCGGATTTGAGGAATTCATCGACGCCTTCGGCATATTCCGTACTCGAAAGCGATGCTTGTTGCACGATGTCATAGTTGACCACATTGATCACCACTTGTTCGGTCGCCTTTACATTTTCCAAAGTGTGTTTGGTCGTGTTGTCACGCACGCGGCGAGCGGGTGAAAAAACCAAAATCGGCGGGTTCGCGCTAAACACATTGAAGAAGCTGAACGGCGACAGGTTTGGTTTTCCCGAAGCGCTCAACGTACTCGCAAATGCTATTGGCCGGGGTGCGATCGCACTTTGCAGGTAACCGTGTAATTTGGCGGTGGAGACTTCTTTGGGGTCGATGCTGATCATAAATAGGCTTTGAACAAAAATAAAAAAACGAAGTTAGAAAGACCCATTTTGTTATGAGGACTTATTAACTTTTTGGATGAAAATCCCTAGCCCCGATGGAAGCGGAAATCCTTTTTATTGCTTTTTTTTAGTTTCGCCTGAAGCGAGCAATCTCTGCAATTTTCAATAAGCGTTCGGTCAATTCGCTTCGCTAGGGTGCAGCGGACAGCGGGAATATACTCTTGAGATTTGCTTTGCCAGTTCGCTAACGCTCGTGTCTCCCGCTGGTCGAAATGACAAAACAAACCAATTGGAATGACAGTATCGTATACTCACAAATGCTTATTTCGTTATCTTTAACGACAAAACAAGCTTTATGCAATTTTCGGAGAGAAAAAACCTGACGCGCTGGATCCTGATTGCCGCGTCTTTTATCATTATCATTCTGATTCTTTGGAATACGTATACCTTTTTCCAGATTTTTAAGAACGAGGAACGCGTAAAGATGGAGCATTGGGCCGAAGCGCAGAAGACGCTGATTAACGCGAATGAGAATACCGATTTGGAGCTTCCGCTCAAGGTCATCAGCCACAATACGACGATTCCGATTATCCAGACCACAGAAAAAGACAGCATTCTGAGCATGGCCAATGTCGATGAAAAAATCGCGAAAAACCCTGCTGAAGTTCAGAAATTGCTTCGGAAACTCAAAAAAGAAAACGAGCGGATTGCGGTGGAATACGTTCCGGGTAAATTCCAATACCTGTATTACGGCGATTCGTCGTTGCTCAACAAACTCAAGTATTATCCGATTGCGCTTGTTTTGATCATTGTGCTTTTTGGCGCGCTCGTGTATAATTTTTACAAGAGCACAAAGATGGCCACCCAAAATAAACTTTGGGCGGGAATGGCTAAGGAAACGGCGCATCAAATCGGCACGCCATTGTCGTCATTGATTGGCTGGCTCGAGATCATGAAAGCCGATAATGTGGATGAGACGACGGTTTCGGAAATCGAGAAAGACATCAACCGCCTGCAGACGATTACGGACCGGTTTTCCAAAATAGGTTCCGAACCCGTATTGGAACGGCAGGATATTATCGCGGCGACACAGGAATCGTATGACTATTTGCAATCGCGGTTTTCGAGCCAAGTTCACTTCTCGTTCAAAGCACCCAAGAAACCAATCCTGATTTCATTTAATACCGCGCTGCACAGCTGGACAATTGAAAATCTGGTCAAGAATGCGATTGATGCGATGAAAGGCCGTGGCAAACTTTCGGTCGTTATTATAGACGAAGGCCATTTCGTCAAGATTAAAGTTTCGGATTCCGGGAAAGGAATTCCCAAAAACCAATTCAAAAGTGTTTTCGAACCCGGATTTACGACAAAGAAACGCGGTTGGGGATTGGGTTTGTCATTGACAAAACGCATTGTGGAAGAATACCACAAGGGCAAAATCAAAGTATTGTCGTCGGAACAGAATAAAGGAACGACAATGCAGGTGAGTTTTCGCAAAGAATCTTAGTTCTTGCGGTAAAACATCATTTTTCTTGATATTTTTGGCTTGGAAAGGTATTCGTTAACAAACACTTCATGCTCGACGACTAGTGCCAGCGCTGCATCGACTGCCTTTTTGAGCGCTTCAAAGTTGCCTTTGTTCATATCGTCAACAGGACCGAAATTGGCCAATTTTTGTTGACAATCGATTAATTTGTTTTTCGGTCGGCTGATTTTGCCTTTGAGTTCTTCCTCGCTAACTTCCGGCTTGAACTGTTTGTTTTTGAAAGTAATGAATTCATTCAGTTCATTAACCGCTTGGCTGTATTGTGCAGAAATTCCAGAGAACTCATCCACCATTTTCTTCATTTTGACATATTCAAGTTGTCGTTTTTTCCAAGCGATGCGATCAAAAATCATGGCGTTTTTAACACCCATTTTTTCGATCCGTGCAATCGAGGCTTCTAGTTGCTCGGCTTCTGTGAGGCTTTCATACTTTGGAATTTCACTTTCAAAATCGAAACGTGGCTTCGAACGATCGATGCCAACCCGCCTATCGTAAAACTCCTGATTCGTCACCGGAAACTCCATAAACTGCCACAGGTAATCGAATGGCATGTGCGTATCGATGATGACGTAAGGTTTCGCCTTGAAATAGCTGTTGTTGATTTTTCTGAAGAATTTTCCATTTTTGAGATAGCCTGAACCCCAAGTCGCATCAAAAAGATACCATGAACCGTTTATTTTGGCGCCGTTCCAGACATGTGGAATGTAGTCTGCAAAGCCGTTCTGCATTGTATAACCTTCTACTAGAACCGATTTGATGCCTGCCTTATTGGCGATGTCGTTGAACATTTGGGCATAATGGGTACAGATTCCTTTTTTGGTTTCGAGTGCTTTTTTGATTTTGTCTTCGGGGCTTTCGTTAAAATTAAGCGCATACCTATTTTCCACATCATAGCTGATGTTTGTGGCTGTCCAATAGAAAACCGCACGGATTTTATCTTCCGCTGTCGTAAAATGGCTGTTGATGTAAGAGGCGATTTTTTGCGTGGAGACCGTAAGGCTGTCGGGAATGTTTTGGATTTCCTTGTCGACCATGTCATAGTTTTGTGCATTCGCCAAAGTGGAAGCCAATAAAACAAAAAGTAAGGAAGTATATTTCATAGGGCTAAAAAACAACACAGATTTCGCAGATTCTCACAGATTTTTCAATCCGTAAAAGTTTATGAAATCTGTGTCTTTATGTTTTTACAAATTGGCACCGATGGCTTGGGCCAAATCTTCAAATTCTTGTTTAGATAACGAGACTTTTCTTTGAAAACGCATGTCGTCCATGTCCTGAAGCGGAATCAGGTGTACGTGTACATGTGGCACTTCGAGGCCCACAACTGCAACGCCGATTCTTTTGCATTCGACCGTTTTTTCTAATGCCTTGGCCACTTTGCGTGAGAATTTCATCAGCGCAAGATAATGGTCTTCTTCCATATCAAAAATCTTGTTGATTTCCTGTTTTGGGACACAGAGCGTATGGCCTTTTGCATTCGGATTGACATCGAGGAACGCGATGAAGTCATTGTTTTCGGCTACTTTATAACTCGGAATTTCGCCGTTGATGATTTTGGTGAAAACACTCATAGGATTTGATTTTGAAATTAATCCCTTGAAACTTCGAGGACTTCAAATTTGAGCATGCCGTTCGGCACGGTGATTTCGGCTACTTCACCAACCGATTTGCCGAGCAATCCTTTCCCGATTGGGGAAGTCACGGAGATTTTTCCGGTTTTGAGATCGGCTTCGCTTTCGGCAACCAAAGTATATTTCATTTCCTGGCCATTGGCCTGGTTTTTGATTTTTACGTTCGACAACACCAGCACTTTGGAAGTATCGAGTTGCGATTCATCAATCAATCGGGCATTGGCATGTACTTCTTCGAGTTTGGCGATGCGCATCTCCAAAAGCCCTTGCGCTTCTTTTGCGGCATCGTATTCGGCATTTTCAGACAAATCACCTTTGTCCCTTGCATCAGCAATATCCTGTGACGCTTTTGGACGTGCCACGCTTTTTAAATAATCTAATTCTTCCCTTAATTTTTTAAGCCCTTCTGCTGTGTAATAAGATATTGCACTCATAATTAGTAATTTATATAAATAGAAAAAATCCCATCTCGGGGATTTCCTTTTCGCAAAGATTTGTTTTATCGGTCTATAATTATATGTTAATCATATCGAACTCAAAGGTAAATAATTTAATTTTGTTTCCATCATGGTTTTAACAAATTTTAAAAATGAAAAAATTCCTGTTCCTATTACTGTTTTTGCCGATTTTTCTTGCGTGTAACAAGGACTCCGATAATAGAAATGTTAATCCCTATCTGCCTGATTATTCTTTTTCTGTTTCCGTCAATACCAACCTGGCGCAGTATGCGGGATTGCGGACTGTTGCCAATCCCGTGGCCGTTGACATTGAAGGCGCCGGAATAAGCGGCTTGATTGTATTAAAAATGTCCGATACCGATTATCGCGCATGGGATGCCGCCTGCCCTAACCAATATCCTGAAGCGTGCTCGAAATTGCATTTTGAAACGGCAGCAATTGAAGCGGAATGCAGCTGTGAAAACAATAAATTTAACCTCATTACCGGACTTGGAGATGGCGCTTATACTTTAAAAAGCTATCGCTACGAAATCCAAGGTCAAGTGATTCGCATCTACAATTAAAAAATCCCGGGCGAACCCAGGACTTTCCTTCACTAAAACAAAATAATCTAAAACTTTAAAGTCAGGCCCGCCAGAAAATTGATTCCGGCTTGCGGGTAATATCCAGCGCCTTCAATGGTTGTCACTGCTGGTGGATTTGAAAAATCATCATCATAAGTATAGAAATAGCCATTGCTTTCATATTCGTAATCGAAAATATTGTTCACCAATCCAATGATGGTAATTGATTCGAAAATCTTCTTCATCTTAATCTCATACGAAACATTGAAATCGCTTACTGCATAAGACTCCAGTTTTGAAGCCTCCGAATCGATGTTACCCATATACTGATCGCCTACAAATTTGGAAAGCAATGCCAATTGTAATCCTTTTACCGGCAGAAAAACAATTTGGTTTGCAGCCACTACACTTGGCGAAAACGCAATTTCGGTATCGCCTAAGTTTTGCAAAACGCCATCGCGTTGGAAATAGAAATCCTGATTGCGACTGCGGCTTAATGTAAGATTTGGTTTGAGGAATATTTTATCAGTTACTTTTATCACGGCTTCGGATTCGATTCCCATGCGGTAACTGTCGCCCACATTTTCACGAACCGGCGCCCCAACATCATTCAACGCGCCCGTTAGCACCAATTGATTTTTGTATTTCATGAAATAGCCATTGATGTTGACTTTTACCGCCGAAGTATTGAATCGCCAACCCAACTCGAAATCGTCCAACTGTTCGGGTTCGGGGCTGCCACTTTCGTAATCGTCGCGGTTGGGTTCGCGGTTCGCACGTGCATAAGAGGCATAAATACTGTGCTTGGGATGCACGGTAAATGTCAATCCCGCTTTCGGATTGAAGAACGAAAACGAATCATCTACAAATCCGGTTTCAACGCCATTGGCTTCATAATTCACGCCGCGGTATTGCAAATCAACGTATGCGGCAAGCCATTTCGCAACATCGACGGTGGCTTTGGCGAATACGTTGCCGTCGGTTTTAACCGCGTCGTCGTCGTAATATTTGTCGCCGGGATAACTTTGTGAGGCAAATTGCGCCCAAATGACTTTTCCGAAATGCGCGCCTTCGTATTTGTTCCAGCCGCCGCCAAGAATAATATCGAAACGGTCTTTCTTGAAATTGGCCGAAGCCGTCGCTCCGTAAAAATCATTGTCGAGCCATTTCTGACGCACTAAATCAGTCCCATCTTCTCCCACAACAGGCTCCAATTCGAAATCTTCAAACGCCGCGCCTGCTTCATAATTTTCATAATAACCTTTGCCTTTGGTGTAATGAAAAGCCAGGTTCGTATTGACAAAACCGCCGATCTTTTGGTTCCAGTGCAATTGGTAATGGTCTTGCTGGTAATTGTCGGTTTCGTTGTCGTAGAATCTTTCGATGCCGTTTTCATCAGCATACATTAATCCGGCAGAATTGTACGTGCGGTCGTTTTCGAGTTTCTCTGGATCTTCAAGGCCGTTCCAGGATTGGTAGGTTTTCTCCGTTCCACCGAAAGCGAGCGCCTTGATCAAGGTTGTTTTATCTGTATAAGTTCCTTGCAGAAAGTACGACTTCAAGTTTGATTCGGCGCGGTCTATAAATCCGTCGGAATGAATATTCGACAAACGTCCCGCCAATTCAAAATGGTCGTTGAGCAAGCCCGTACTAAACTTTACGGTATGCTTGCGCGTGTTGAAACTGCCGAATGCATTCGAGATTTCACCCGAAGCTTCTGGCGAATAATTGTCGGTGAGCATATTCAAGCTTGCGCCGAAAGCGCCCGCGCCGTTGGTGGAAGTTCCGACGCCGCGCTGCAATTGCAAGCTTTCGACCGACGAGGCAAAATCGGGCATGTTGACCCAAAACGTGCCATGGCTTTCCGAATCGTTGTACGGAATGCCGTTGATGGTGACGTTGACGCGCGTCGCATCGCTTCCCCTGACACGGATTCCGGTGTAGCCAACGCCATTACCCGCATCGGAAGTGGTTACTACCGAAGGCAAAAAATTCATCAGAATCGGAATGTCCTGCCCGAGATTTCGCGGCGCTATTTCGTCTTTGTTAAGATTGCTGAAACTAATCGGTGTTTTCGAATTCGCGCGGACGGCAGAAACGAGTACTTCGTCAAGGCTGTTGACTTTGGTTGAATCGGTGGGTTTTTCCTGCGAAAGTGCGGATGTTGTAATCAGCAGGAAAGTTGTTGCGGCGACCGCGTTAGCGATTGAAGCAAAGTGCCGTGCACTGCGGAAAGCGCGACGGTGTTGTAGCGCAGCGGAAATGCCGGAACGCCCGTTTTTTTTGAATAAAATTTTCATTCGTAAAAGTTTACGAATAAAAGGGGTAATTATTCTTGGTTAAAAATTAAAATTGTTTGCGTTGCAAACCAGTGCGCATCTGGTTTTGCTCAGCGATTTCCTTGGCAGCATTACCTGCCCAGGTTCTATGGGTATAATCTCAGCCCTTGGTAGAGCACCCCTTTGAGACGCGGCAAATGTAATTAAGATTTTTGGATTTTCAGATTTTTGGATCGTCGGATTTGAGAAAATTTAATTGACATCTGGTTTTTTACGCATGTTTTTGATTTCGGACAGGTTGCGTTTTTCCTTGATGCGTTTTTCGATGACCGAGCGCGGGACTTTAGTAGGCTTGCGTTTCTTTGGAACGACGAGCGCTTTCTGGATGATGTCGAGAAAACGCTTGGTGACAATGTCTTTGTTTTTGAGTTGGCTGCGGTCTTCATCGGCATTGAGGATGAGGATATTTTCGGAAGTCAGTCTTGTGGCGAGCTTTTGTATGATAAGCGCTTTTTCTTCCTCAGACAAACTTTGCGAGGCGTTGACATCAAAATTCAAAACGACTTTCGACGAGACTTTGTTTACATTTTGTCCGCCTGCGCCTGAACTTCGAACCGCTTTGTAGCTGAGTTCCGATAGGATTTTTTCAGCATCCATTATTGCGGCTGGTGGGCAGATTTAAGTAAGTCGTTGACTGTTTTGACGGGATTGAAAGTCAGCAGCGGGACTTCGACGAAAATCGTAATCCATTTCGCCATCGCGCCATTCCAGAGTCCGGGTAACTCATACGCCTTGATCTCCTTGCCGTTCTTATTTTTCTGGACAATAAAGCCACTTTTATGGTCGACGAATTCGTGAAGGTCAAATTTTTCACCTTTGTAATTGCGGATTGCACACACCAAATCAACAGGGTTAAAATGTGTAGATGCTGCAAGAATACTGGCTTGCGTCGGGTTGAGCTGGTCGATTTGCGAAGCCTCGACAATCTGTAGCGAAACATTTCCTTTGTAATCGCGTACCCAAAATGGTCCGCCGCCGGGCTCGCCTTCGTTCTTGACCATGCCGCATACGCGAATTGGGCGGTTCAGGATTTCGCGCAGATAAATAAGCTGGTGCTTGAGCGTGTATTTGTAGAAATCTTCGATGATAACGACATTGAGTTTGCCTTGGGCGAAAATAATCATCTCGTCGATGTGTTCTTCCTTGACGGATTCGTTGTCGATGCGTTTAAGGTAGTCGAAAATCTGCTGCTGCAAACATGTAAGCACGCCCGCCAAGCCTTTTTTATACATCGCAATGCTCTCGATATGGTTTTGGATGACGTTATCGATATTTTTGATGAACACGATATCGGCCTGGAGATTATTGAGGTTCTCAATCAATGCGCCATGTCCGCCAGGACGAAAAAACAGACGGCCGTCATCAAAACGGAATGGCCGATTGTCGGTGTCGACTGCAATCGTATCTGTCGATTTTTTCTGATAGGTGTAATTGATGCTAATTTGTGTTCCGGATTGCTTTTCGACTTTTGACTTTACACTTTCGATAATGTTTTCGAATTGCATCTGGTGCGTTTCCGAAATCGTAAAATGCAAGTGCGAATTGCCATTGGAACTTGCATAGAAAGCACTTTCGTTGAGATGCTCTTCAATTGGCGTGGCGATGTGCGTCGTATATTTATGGAACGGCAGAATCCCTTTCGGCTTGTTGCAGAAATCGAAATGCGCCGAATCGAGCATCATTTTGATGAAATGGAAGTTCTTTTGATCACTGTTCCACGCGTTGAAGTCAGGATAAAGTGATTTGAGCTTATTTTCGATACTTTCGAAGAAAGGGAATTTTTCCATTCCGGCAAGAAATACCGTTAAGTTGGCTGCTTTCTTTCGGTTGATGTAGGCATTGAATGTTTCGTTTTGGCTGTCGAATTCATTTAGAAATTCACTTAAAAACTTAAACATTCGACTCGCCGCACCAGAAGCGGGAACAAATTTCTTGAGTTTGAGTTTGGATTTGCGCGCATCAAAATCCGAGGCGTAGTTTTCGAAATCTTCATCGGATAATTTGAGTATGCCATCGCCTTTCATCGCTGCGCGTTCGAGGTTCGATTTTGCAATGCCATTTTTGAAAATGTGCAGTTGATTGTCGATTGTGCCAATGTTGAGTCCGTGGTTGTAAATCTGCACGAAATCATACGACGAAAAGCCCATTTCCTTATTTTTGACCAGATCATTGATGATCGTGATTGCTTTCTGCAAACGTTCATCGTGATTGCCTGAAAGCGTCACATAGGGCTTGTTGTTTTCAATCAATGCCGATTTGAATTTGTCGAGCATGAATTCGCGGTCATCCGGACGGTCGCGCAAATCGTCCTTTTCCCACGGCACATCGATGTCAGTCAGGAAAAACAAATCGTATTTGTGTTTGCGTGCGGCCTTGTCGAGAATCGGGTCGCAAAAATTATAATAAATTTCAGAATACACTTTGGTTACCATCAGGCAGGTGTCGCTAAACAGAAATCTGTTGGCCGTGAGCAGGGCATCGTTTTCGAGTTTAGTTTGCCCCACGGCAATCGGCATCAGGTCTTCCGGTTCACAAATTGCGCCTGCGTCATCGAATTTCTGCTGCAGATAATCGCGTGCAAATTCGGGTGCCCAAACCGTTTCGAAATGTTCGGCGAGTTGTTTTGCCAGTGTGGTTTTCCCGGTACTCTCGGGACCATATATGGCAATTTTTATGGTATCTGTAGGTTGTTGCTTAAGATTTTCCTCCATTCTAAATAAGCCAAAATGGCCAGTATTGTAAATGCGACATATTCGACAGACAAAATACCGTACCCTCTATAGGCGTACAGCGGAACTGCGATGATGTCGCCGATAATCCACAATGTCCAATTCTCGATTTTTTTCAATGCCATATACCACATCGCGGTGAAAAACAATCCCGAAATAAAAATGTCAATATAATTATCGCTTTTGATTTCGTAATCAAATGCCTTATAAATGGCGAAAATTACGACAATTGTAAAAAGAAATACGCCAATGCCTGTTAATTTTTCAATTAAATTCGTGCGTGACACATGAACCACTTTGTCTCCGTCTTTCTTTTTGGACCACATGTACCAGCCGTAAAGGCTCATCACGGAATAATAAAAATTAACGACCATGTCACCCACATAATTCGTCCTGTAAAACAGGTAAACCGTGATGGTTGTGGCGACCAGCCCGGTTGGATAGACCAAAATATTTTCCTTTTTCGCATAATACACGCTCGCAATCCCGAAGAAAAAGGTAATTGCTTCGAGGAAGATGACAAATGACGGCGTGTTTTTATAAGAGGCAAGGAAAAATTCAATCATAATCGGTCACCTTTGATGAATTTGATGTTGAAAACGGCCATTTCTTCCTCAATGAAGGTTTCTTCCAGCGCTTTTTTGAGAAAATCCATCACTGCGTCGTAATCGCCATACACCTGTGTGGAAAGCGGGTTTTCAAGAACCGTAAACGGAGATTTTTTGAGTTTCTCGATGAATTTTATAATCGGCGCCTCGTAATTTTTATCGAGCGGATACAGGCTGATGTCGACGGAAACTTTCATATGTTCGGGTTATGGTGGTCAAAAAAGTGCATGTCGTTTTCAAAAGCGGTCCCAATCACGACAAGATCGGCGCCTGAATCATAAGCGCTATGGATGCCATTTTTATCCCTGATGCCGCCGCCAACAATAAGCGGAATGTCGGTATTTTCAGAAACCAGTTGTATAACTTCCGAAGGTACGGCCAAATCGGCTCCGCTTCCCGCTTCTAAATAAATCAGTTTGTTGCCGAGCAATTCGCCGGCTTGTGCGGTCGCGAGGATTTTTTTGGGATTATTTCGTTTGATCGGCTGGGTCTGGCTGACGCGTTCTACGGCGGTCGGAGTGCCGCTTTCGACTAAAATATAACCCGTTGAAATGATTTCGAGATTGGTTTTTTTGAGCATTGGCGCCGCTTTGACTTGGTGTTCGATCAAAAAATCCGGATTCCTGCCCGAAATCAGCGACAGAAACAAAATGCCATCGGCCAAAGTGGATATCTGCGACGGATTACCTGGAAACAAAACTACGGGCAGCTTGCAATCTTTTTTGATGGCCGTAACCAATCGGTCGATGTCGTTGCTTTCCACATGACTTCCTCCTATCAAAATATGCGTGGCGGGTGAATTGTTGATTTTGGAAATCAGCACCGCAATCGACTCCCACGCAATCTTATCGGGGTCGAGCAGGATAGCGAGCAATTTGATGCCACTGGCTTTTGCTTTGAGTATGCCTTGATAGATGTTCATTCGGACACAAATATACGGCAAAGAATCGGGTAGATGACTTGGGCCGCGAAATGGATAAAAAATTCCCAAACTCGTTTTAGAATTTGGGATCAGATATTTTACGGAATGATTATTTGAGCATCAACTTTTTGGAATACGACTCCTCCCCGATGCTAACGTTGAGAATATACATTCCTTTTGGAAAACCCGAAAGGTCGATGGTCTTGCTTGCGGTTTGGTGCAATATTGTCCTGCCCGCAAGATCAAATACCTCCAAATTTATATCTTCAGGTGTGGCGGCTGTCTCGATATGAAATTGCCCATTTGATGGGTTCGGATAAACGGCAATCCCGTCCGTGTTTTGCTCAAAATTATCGGTTTGCAAAAGGCCAGTATTCATAAACACTTTCCAATAACGGTTGCTTCCAGAGCCGAAAGCAATGGCTTGGTTCGAAAACGTCTCAAATTCTACAGTCTGCGCGGTAAGCACCAAATCGGGCTTATTGTCATTATTCATATCGATGACGCTCCAGGTTTGGTCGCCGACGGTGCCTTCAGCCGAAGCGGCAAGCGCATCATATCCGTAATCGATCGTCGAATAAGTGTGCCCGCCTTGCGGAATCGGCCAGGTTCCAGAAGTCGCGTTGAATCCGCTGCCATTGTTCAAGAAAACTTTCCAATAGCGGTTGCTTCCCGTGCCAAACGCGATAGCCTGATTCGAAAACGTCGCGAATTCTACTGTTTGTGCCGTAACAACCAAGTCGGGTTTGTTGTCGTTGTTGATGTCAATCACACTCCAGGTTTGGTCGCCGACATTGCCTTCTGCCGAAGCAGCAAGTGCGTCGTATCCGTAATTAATCGTAGAATAACTGTGCCCGCCTTGTGGGATCGGCCAAACGTTTGGAGTCAAACTAAATCCGCTGCCGTTGTTCAGGTACACTTTCCAATAACGGTTGCTTCCCGTACCAAAAGCGATGGCTTGGTTTGAGAAAGTCGCGAATTCTACTGTTTGGGCGGTGACCACCAAGTCGGGTTTATTGTCGTTGTTCATGTCAATCACGCTCCAAGTTTGGTCGCCAACAGTGCCGCCAGCCGAATCTGCCAGTGCGTCGTACCCGTAATTGATTGTCGAATAAGTGTGTCCGCCTTGCGGGATTGGCCAATTGTTCGGAGTGGTGTTGAACCCGCTGCCGTTGTTCAAATACACTTTCCAATAACGATTGCTTCCGGTGCCAAAAGCGATGGCCTGGTTCGAAAACGTCTCGAATTCTACAGTCTGCGCAGTAACGACCAAGTCGGGTTTGCCATCAGCGTTGATGTCTGTGACACTCCAAGTTTGATCTCCGACGGTGCCTCCAGCTGAGTCAGCAAGCGCATCATATCCGTAGTCAATTGTAGAATAAGTGTGTCCACCTTGTGGAATAGTCCAATTACTCGGAGTTGTATTGAAGCCGCTGCCGGTGTTCCAATATACTTTCCAATAACGGTTGCTTCCCGTGCCGAAAGCGATGGCTTGGTTCGAGAACGTATCGAATTCTACCGTTTGGGCGGTAACTACTAGATCGGGTTTATTGTCATTATTCAAGTCGACGACGCTCCAGCATTGGTCTCCGACGGTGCCGCCCGGTGTAGAATAGTAAAGCGCGTCATAGCCATAATTAATCGTAGAATAAGTGTGTCCGCCTTGAGGGATTGTCCATGTAGTTGGGGTCGTGCTGAATCCGCTGCCATTGTTCAGATATACTTTCCAATAACGGTTGCTTCCCGTTCCGAAAGCGATGGCTTGGTTCGAAAACAGCTCGAATTCTACCGTTTGGGCAGTAACCACCAAATCGGGTTTGCCGTCGCCGTTCATATCCATGACGCTCCAGGTTTGATCGCCAAGGGCGCCGCCCGGTGAGTAATCGGCCAGTGCGTCATATCCGTAATCAATTGTAGAATAGGTGTGGCCGCCTTGTGGAATGGGCCAATTGGTTGGCGTATTGCCGAAACCCTGGGAAAACAAATTGCCGATAGAAAGGCACGTAATCAAAGACAAAGTAAAATTTAATTTCATATGCGATAAATGGATTAATATTCAAGTGGTATGAGTAATTCGTCGTGAGTGGTTGTCGTCACCGACAGCTGTCAAAAAAATTTGGCCAAGATAATACTTTTGTGAAATAATAAAAATACAGGCCGCCGTTTAAATTTTCCGATGGCCATTTTTTTAAAACGTGTCAAAAATAGGAGAAACTTGAATGAGAATTTTAGAAGATGTACGAACGCCCGATTCCAAAGGATATCCGTATCGGCTGAGCGGATAATCGTTTGATGTGGCGCCTTATGTATCTGTTTTTTCGATCACGTATACGAGCGTAAAGTTTTCTATTTCCTCGAAATGGACAGAAAAAAGCGATTCTTTTGCGTCAAAACCCAAAATGGCGGTCGCTTTTGTATCGCTGATTTCGAACGGAAGCAAAGCGATGTGGTCTTTAAAACTGATACCGATCTCGTTGCGGATTTTGAAAATCGCTTCCTTGGTTCCCCAAATGACGGTCAGTTTGCCGATGTAATCTGAGGCTTCGCGATTAAGATAGCTTTCTTCGAGTGGCGCGGTGAATTTGTCGGCGATGACGCGGATTTTCTCGCGCTGCATTTCCATGTCGATGCCGATGTTCGTGTCGCTGAGGACAATGGCTGAAAATTCATGTGAATGCGTAATCGAAATGTGTTTGCCGTCGTGCAAGTGCGGTTTTCCGGTTTCGTCATAATACAAATCGAAATCGGAATAGCCGTTGTATGCGAGCAATTTGCGCACGCTCAGAAACCCGCGCCTGTGCAGTTCGGATTTCATGCTTTGTAACCGGCGCTGGTTTTTTTCGTTGAGTTCGACTTCCGAAAGCAATTGTTGTTCGCTTTCGGTGATTTTCCAGATGTAGATTTGCGTGGTTTCGTTATGATGGATGATGTGGTGTAGCGGCATTTTTGGATTTTCAGATCTTCAGATTATCAGAATAGTTGTTAGGTGTAAGGTGCCCTAGCCCGGATGGCAGTGGAAATCCTTTTTGCTATGAGATTTCTCACTCCGTTCGAAATGACAAATCCAGCAAAAAGATTGCAACGTACAGCCGGACTCGAGCTCCCAATAAAAAAATCGGGGCGCGAACAGGCGAAGCAAATAGCTTCTAAAAAATCAATAAAATTTATCCGTTTGGTTTTCAAAAAGTTAACCCAATCAACGTTTCATAAATTTCGGGAAAACGATTGGATTTCAAAAGGTAATCCGTAAATTTGCGCAAAATTTTAGACTAAATACAAATATACAATAATGAGTACAACGACAATGCCTTTTGTGGCGTACAAAGTAAAAGACATTTCCCTGGCCGCTTGGGGAAGAAAAGAAATTGAATTGGCCGAGGCTGAAATGCCAGGTTTGATGGCGCTTCGTGCCGAGTACAAAGACGAGCAGCCTCTCAAAGGCGCGCGTATCGCAGGATGTTTGCACATGACGATCCAGACTGCCGTTTTGATCGAGACTTTGATTGCTTTGGGCGCTGAAGTAACTTGGTCTTCTTGCAATATTTTCTCGACGCAAGACCAGGCTGCTGCTGCAATTGCCGCTGCTGGAATCCAGGTTTATGCTTGGAAAGGCCTCGATGAGGAATCATTCGATTGGTGTATCGAGCAAACATTATTCTTTGGTGAAGACAGAAAACCATTGAACATGATCTTGGACGATGGCGGCGATTTGACGAATATGGTTTTCGACCGTTATCCTGAATTGGTGCCAGGCATCAAAGGTTTGTCGGAAGAAACGACTACTGGCGTTCACAGATTGTACGAAAGAATGAAAAATGGAACTTTGGTGATGCCGGCAATCAACGTGAATGATTCAGTGACCAAATCGAAATTCGACAACAAATACGGTTGTAAAGAATCGGCTGTAGATGCGGTTCGTCGCGCGACAGATTTGATGTTGGCTGGAAAAAGAGTAATCGTTTGTGGATATGGCGATGTTGGAAAAGGAACTGCGGCTTCTTTCCGTGGCGCCGGTTCTATCGTAACCGTAACTGAAATCGACCCGATTTGTGCATTGCAGGCAGCGATGGATGGATTTGAAGTGAAAAAATTGAACACCGTTATCGCCAATGCTGATATCATTATCACGACAACTGGAAATAAAGATATCGTACTTGGTTCACACTTCGAGCAGATGAAAGACAAAACGGTTGTTTGTAACATCGGACACTTCGACAATGAAATCGACATGGCTTGGTTAAACAAAAACCACGGCGCTTCTAAAGTGGAAATCAAACCACAGGTTGACAAATATACTATCGCAGGAAAAGACATCCTGATTTTGGCGGAAGGCCGTTTGGTAAACTTAGGTTGTGCCACTGGGCACCCGAGTTTTGTAATGAGTAATTCATTTACGAACCAAACTTTGGCACAAATCGAATTGTGGAAAAACAGTGCAAACTACAACAATGAAGTGTACATGTTGCCGAAACACCTCGATGAAAAAGTAGCCGCTTTGCACCTTGCGAAATTAGGCGTAGAATTGGAAACGCTCAGAGACGACCAAGCTGCTTATATTGGCGTGGCTGTTGAAGGTCCGTTTAAACCGGAATATTACAGATACTAATCTTTTTTTCTCACTCCAAAATTCGGACGAGAAAAATTCAATATTAAAACCCTTACAGCCGCAAGCCGTGAGGGTTTTTTATTTGCGCACCTAACGCCAGGCTTAAACTTATGTTATCGCCTGAATAACAGCAAAAAATAAAAAAAAATCCATTTGGATAATCCCGTAATTTATTATAACTTTCAACAACAGATCTGAACGGAAAGTATTAACCCCTAAAGCAATATCGCATGAATCGTAAAAACATTCAAAACAGCGGTCAAGCACAATTATTTGAGAACAGACATTTGGAGACGTTAACCAAGGCGAACCCATTGGTCATTTGGGGCACCTACATCCCGATTTTATGTTATGTTTTATACAAGGCCCATGACACATTCTTATTGCCCTTTACCACTATCGCGGCGTTCTTTATTTCAGGGATGTTGTATTGGACTTTCTTTGAATATGTAGCGCATCGGTATTTTTTTCATTGGATCAGCGATAATTTGAAAGCCCAAAAAATCGTTTACATTTTACATGGAAACCATCATGAATTCCCACGCGACAGGCAGCGCTTATTCATGCCGCTCCTGCCGAGCTTAATCTTGTCGAGCTCTCTTTTCGGGATTCATTATATTTTTTTAGGCGTTTACAATTGGGCCTTTTTCCCAGGATTTATATTTGGCTATTTGTTGTATGCTTCGATTCATTATGCAATTCATGCCTATGAGCCGCCTTTTGATTTCATGAAACCACTCTGGCGCAACCACCAAATGCATCATTACAGAAACGAAAACCTTGGTTTTTCGGTCAGTAATACTTTCTGGGACAAAGTGTTTTGCACTACTTTTGATTTGAAAAAACACAAGGAAGACCCGGAAAAAGCAAAAGAATTAAAGTTCCGGGATGAATCCTAAACTCCAAAAATGAAATTATAAAATAAAGACCTTGCTGAAAAGTGAGGTTTTTTTGCGTAATTTTAATAAAATCAAAAAATATAAACCATGAAGACATTTAAAACACTCGCATTGGCTTGTTTTGCAGCAGTCGCACTCGCTTCTTGCAAGAAGGAAACGGTAGAAACAAAGTCAATTGATATGGTAGATGGTGACACCATAATGACCAGCACCACTACTACAACGACCACAAACGGAATCAATGTAGAAATGGACTCGGTAAAAGCCCGTTGGGAACGCGCCAAAGAAGACGTAAAAGCCGCCATGGCCAAAGGCGATAAAAAAGCACAGGATGCGGCACAAAAAACCGCCGACGAAGCCGAAGCTAACTGGAACAAACTCAAAGCCAACATTAAAGACGGTGCCGATGCAACCAAAGCCAAACTCGACGAAGCCCAAGATGATGCTAAGGACAGCTATAATGAGACTTTGGAAAATGCCAAGGTAAAATAAACACCCGTCATTCCCAAAAATAACAAAACCGTTTCGCCAGATAGTAATCAGACGAACGGTTTTTTCTTTTATATTTACGATTATCTAACTGCTAACAACCATCCTATTGAAAAAAATTACTTTACTATCGCTTTTATTCTGCGGAAGCGTCTTCTCGCAAATCATCAATACCGCGCCTTATATTTTAACCGTGGACGAACTCAAAGCATGGACACAAAACGGTCCGACCGCTTCAACCGACTTGATTTCGAATGTACCTTTAGCCACACGCTTTATCAATGCAGATACCCAGTTTAATCCTGCGCTCAACAACATGCAGATTGCCTATCTGCCTGACGGAATGAACAATTTTGGCAATTACTATGGCGAGCAAAGCCAGTTTAACCTATACAATTTCACGCACTGGGCTTATATTGACAAGTTCGTTTGGTTTGGTGGGACTTCCTCTCAAAGCATCCAGATTCCGTCTTCACCATGGGCCAATGCTGCGCACAAAAACGGCGTCAAGATTTTCGGCAATGTGTTTTTCTCTCCAACCGCTTTCGGAGGCACAACCGCGACTTTACAGAATTTTCTCGAACAAGACGGCAGCGGGGATTTTGTCGCCATTCCGAAAATGATTGCGATCATGCAATATTACAATTTCGACGGCTGGTTCATCAATCAGGAAACAGCAACGACAGCTATTGTTGCCGAATTGATGCACGATTTTGTTCGCGACTTGACCGCACAAGCAGAAACGCTCGGCAAAGAAATCATGTGGTATGACGCGATGCGACTCACTGGCGCCGTAGGTTGGCAAAACCGACTCAATGTCAACAACAGCCCGTTTGTACAAGACGACCAAGATGGCGATGGGGCGTTTGAAACACGCGTAAGCAGCAGTATTTTTATCAATTTTGGCTGGGGCAATACCTTTCCTCCGTTGTCACGCGCCAGGGCTTTAACCATCGGCCGATCCCAGTATGAGGTTTTTACGGGCGCCGATATCTGGCCTGGAAGAAACCAAGGAAATTTCGCTACGAACGGCAATACCTTTATGGGCAATCTGCACGAGAATACGTATACGGCTTTTACATCGTTGGGTCTTTTCGCGCCAAATTGCGTGTACAACAATTCTACGTATACCAATTTCAACAATGACCCAACCGACTATGCAAGTTTCTATGCCGCCGAAACCCGAATGTTTGCAGGCGACGACAATAACCCTGCAACAATTGATGCGACTGGCTGGAAAGGCTTTTGCAATTGGGTTCCGGAAACCTCTGTCATTTCAAATGATTTTTACACCAATTTTAATACCGGGCACGGCATTAAGAAATTTTCCATTGGTGCATTGGCAAGCTCTCAGAGTTGGCATGACATGAACAAACAAGATATTTTGCCGACGTGGCAATGGGCTTTTTCTCCAACCGGATCGTTGTCGGCTTCTTGGGATTTTGAGGATGCATTTCAAGGCGGCAGTTCGGTTAAAATTACTGGAAATCTTCCCGCGGCAACGCCTATCGACCTGATGTTATTCAAAACCAAAATTTTGATTTCTGCCACTCCTGGCGAATCAACCGGCCTTGAGTTTACTTATAAATGTGCCGATTTGGCTACGTCAAAAGCAAAAATGCTGATTGTATTCAGCGACGAGCCCAGTCAACGATACGAATTCGATTACATTCCTTTTATCAATTCAGCTTTCAACGGATGGGCTAACGGAGGTGCCGATTTTTTGGGTTTTGAAGGACGCGAAATTGCGATGCTTGGGTTGCGCTTCTATTCTGAAGAGGCTGTGGCTAATTACTCCATTAATATTGGAGGATTTCAAAGCAATACTATTTTCCTTGACCGAAGTGTATTTGATGGAGACACTAATGCCGTAATCGTTAGCTATCCATTAATCAACCAAATCTTGTTTACGATCGATTGGACGAATGCGCGAAAAATTGACTATTCTGTGTATACTTTACAAGGCCAAAGGGTAAAATCAGATAGTATCGCCGTGAACAAAACCACCGGTTATAAATTCGATCCAACGGGGATAAGCACCGGAACTTACATTGTTAAATTCACTGATGAAAACAACACGACTGTCACCAAAAAAATCCTTGTCAAGTAAAGTTCCAATGTCCGACCCAAGCCTGGCGAGGCAAGGCGAACTGAGCGTCAGCTAAATTTAGAACCGATACAAATTAAACAGCCGTAATTTTCCCTAATTTTAAGGTATAAATCAAAACTGAATATCATGTTATCAAAGACTATAGAAACAGCATTAAACAAGCAAGTAAGGATAGAAGGCGAATCGTCGCAGATTTATCTCGCAATGGCGTGTTGGGCAGAAGCAAAAGGGCTCGAAGGCGTTGCGCAATTTATGTACAAGCAATCGGACGAGGAGCGTTTGCACATGCTCCGCTTGGTAAAATTCATCAACGAACGCGGCGGGTTGGCATACATCTCAGAGCTCAAAGCGCCCAACGTTTCGTTCAATACGTTCAAAGATATGTTCCAGGAATTGCACGACCACGAAATCTTTGTATCGGAATCGATTAACGAACTCGTACACGTCACGCTTCAGGAGAAAGATTACGCGACGCACAACTTCCTTCAATGGTACGTGACCGAACAAATCGAAGAAGAAGCGCAGGCGCGTGCCATCTTGGACAAGATCAATCTCATCGGCGATGACAAAGGCGGATTGTATTTATTCGACCGCGACATCCAACAACTCAAGGTCTACAACGTGGTTGCGCCGGGATCTGCAAAAAATTAAAAAACAGCTTATAAATAAAAAGCCCATTCTTGCGAATGGGCTTTTTTATATCGACATCGAAATGCTTATGCTTCAAACGGAAGGATTGAAACGTAAGATTTGTTATCTCTTTTCTTTTGGAACTTCACCACTCCGTCAACTTTTGCATGCAAAGTGTGATCTTTGCTAATGTAAACGTTTTCTCCCGGATTGTGTTTAGAACCTCTTTGTCTAACGATAATGTTCCCTGCAATTGCAGCTTGGCCACCAAAAATCTTCACGCCTAAACGTTTCGATTCTGATTCTCTACCATTCTTGGAACTACCGACACCTTTCTTATGAGCCATGACGTATAAGTTTTAAATATTAATTATTTTCTTCAGTTGTGGTCTCTTCAGCGGCTTCTTTCTTAGCGGCAGCTTTTTTCTTAGGAGCAGCTCCACCTACAGTGATACCAGAAATCTGGATTTGTGTAAGGTACTGTCTGTGACCATTTTTCTTTTTGTAACCTTTTCTACGTTTCTTTTTGAAAACGATTACTTTTTCTCCTTTTAAGTGTTGTAACACTTTGGCTTCTACTGAAGCACCTTCTACAGCCGGGGCGCCTAAAGTGATTGTTCCATTATCGTCCAACAAAAGAACTTTCGCGAATGAAACCGCGTCACCTTCTTTGTCTGACAATCTGTGAACATAAACCTTTAAGTCTTTGCTTACTTTAAATTGTTGCCCTGCTATCTCTACGATTGCGTACATAACAATGATTTATTTGTTTATAAAATGGATGCAAATATACAACTAAATCCCAATCGTGCAACGCGTTGGTGAAAAAAAATTATCGACAGCCAAAAGTCGAAAGTCGAAGGCACCGTAAAGCGAGTAAATAGGCGTTAAATTTTATTTGGGCGTGCCGGCGCAAGAACTTTACCCGTAAATTTTACGATTGGGGGCGCCGTCGGGCTTTTCGCTTTATCTTTTGCTCTCCCGAAGCGTCGGGATCGCAAAAGGATGCCGCTGCAATCCCTCACGCAAGCGATTGAAATTTTGTGACAAAAAATTTACAGAAAAAAATTTGTCACAACTTTTGTGACAAAAAATTATTTTAAAAAAAATTGTCACAGAATTTGTGACAAAAAAAATTCTACAAAAAAATTGTCACAAAACTAATATGCATCAAATGAAGGTTTAGCGCATAGAAAACAAACATGCCGACAACAATCAAAATGATAAAAATTCTGTCCATTATATACAATTAAAAAATTACTTTTGGCGTAACAAAAAATCCCAATGTTGTACCAACATCGGACTTAACAACATTTTACTAATCTTTATGAAAAAATCGATCATGGCTTTAAGTGCTGCACTTACGCTTGGCGGAACCGTTACGGCCCAAAAGGTAAATTTTGAGGAATACGACCTCGATAACGGACTCCATGTAATCCTGCACAACGACCCATCGGCTCCCGTCGTCATCACTTCAGTAATGTACCACGTAGGCGCCAAAGACGAAAACCCCGAAAGAACCGGTTTTGCCCATTTTTTCGAACACCTTTTGTTCGAAGGCACGCAAAATATCAAACGCGGCGAATGGATGAAAATCGTTACCGGAAACGGTGGCATCAACAACGCCAACACGTCGGACGACCGCACTTATTATTACGAAGTATTTCCTTCGAACAGTCTCGAACTCGGACTCTGGATGGAATCAGAACGACTCATGCATCCTGTAATCAACCAAATCGGCGTCGACACACAAAATGAAGTCGTCAAGGAAGAAAAACGCCTGCGCATCGACAACCAACCGTATGGAAATTTCCTTGCCGTGGTAAAGAAAAACATGTTTACGAAACACCCGTACCGTTGGGCGACCATCGGCTCGATGGAACATCTAGATGCCGCAAAACTCGAGGAATTCCAGGCTTTCAATAAAAAATTCTACATTCCAAACAATGCCGTACTCGTTGTTGCCGGGGATTTCGACAACGCAACCGCCAGAAAATGGATCAAGCAATATTTCGGTCCGATCAAAAAAGGCCCGGCCATCAAACGCGAAACGTTTACCGAAATGCCGATTATGCAAACCCTCAAAGCCGAATACCAAGATCCGAACATCCAGATTCCAGCCATCGTGGCAGCTTACAGAACACCGTCAATGAAAACACGCGATGCACGCATACTCGACATGATTTCAAGCATCTTGAGCGACGGGAAAAGCTCGCGCCTGTACAAGAAAATCGTAGACGATAAGAAAATGGCGCTGCAGATCGGCGCGTTCAACGTGAGCCAAGAAGACTATGGGCTATACGTCCTTTATGGTCTGCCAATGGCACAAAATTCGACCGAAAGCATCCTAAAGGAAATGGACGATGAAATTGTAAAACTGCAAACCGAACTGATTTCTGAAAAAGATTACCAGAAATTGCAGAACAAATTCGAAAACCAATTTGTAAACAGCAACGCCAGCGTAGAAGGAATCGCAGAAAACCTCGCGAGCTATTACCTGCTTTATGGCGATGTGAACCTAATCAATTCCGAGAAAGACCTGTACCGTTCAATTACGCGTGAAGAAATTCGCGACATGGCGAAAAAATACCTCAACCCGAACCAGCGACTGATACTGGATTACATCCCATCAAAAGACAAAGCACAAAACTAAGATAGCCATGAAGAAATCAATCATACTTTTACTGAGCTTGTCTTTCACCTTCACTATGCAAGCACAAAACAGACCTCAGCCCAAGCAAGGACCGGCACCTTCGATAAAAATCAAAAAGCCTGAAACTTTTTCATTGCCAAACGGACTCAAAGTCTTGGTCGTAGAAAACCATAAACTGCCAAGGGTTTCCTTCAATTTGTTTATAGACAACGCACCATATTCCGAAGGCAATAAAAAAGGCGTATCCACTTTGATGGGCCGGATTTTGGGTAACGGCAGCATGACAATCCAAAAAGACGCCTTTAACGAGGAAGTGGATTTCCTTGGTGCCGACATGGATTTTTCTGCAACCGGAGCAACGGCCAACTGTCTTTCCAAATATTCAGGACGCGTGCTTGAATTGCTCTCGGAAGGCGCCTTGAACCCGAACTTCACACAAGAAGAATTCGAAAAGGAAAAGGCAAAACTGATTGAAGGACTCAAAACCGAAGAAAAAAGCGTCCCTGCTACTGCGAGAAGAGTCGAAAATGTTTTGGCTTTCGGAAAATCACATCCTTTTGGCGAATATTTAAGCGAACAAACCATTAATAATGTAACACTGGCTGACGTAAAGGGGAATTACGGCGAGTTCTTCGTTCCGCAAAATGCCTATCTTGTAGTCATCGGGGATGTTGAAATGAGCGCTGTCAAAAGCAAAATCGAAGACCTTTTCGGTTCTTGGACCAATGCTGCGGCGCCAAACCTTTCATACAGCGACCCGAAAAACGTGCAATACCTGCAAATCAATTTTGTAGACATGCCAAATGCCGTACAATCGGAAATCTCGTTGGTGAATACTGTCAATCTTAAAATGAGCGATCCAGATTTTTTTCCGTCGATTGTGGCGAACCAGATTTTGGGCGGCGACTTCAACGGCTACCTCAACATGAACTTGCGTGAAGCACATGGGTGGACTTATGGCGCGCAATCAAGCATGGGTTATGGCAAATATGTCGATAAATTTGTGTCCACTTCATCGGTACGAAATGCCGTAACGGATAGCGCGGTCGTCGAATTCATCAAGGAGATCAAACGCATCCGCACCGAGAAAGTTTCAGAGGAAAACCTCAAAAACATCAAAGCGGGCTATATCGGACGTTTTGTAATGCAGATTGAAAAGCCACAAACCATTGCGAGGTATGCGCTCAATATCGAAACCGAAAACCTGTCGCCTGATTTTTATGAAAACTACATCAAAAGCATCAATGCGGTAACTGCCGAGGATGTCATGCGTGTAGCCAATAAATATTTCCTGATCGACAATACGCGCATTATCATTACGGGCAAAGGCTCCGAAGTACTGCCAGCACTTGAAAAACTCAAAATCCCGATTTTGTATTTCGACAAATATGGAAATCCGACCGAAAAAATTATCGCCAAGCAAGCCATTCCGGCCGGTGTAACCGCCAAATCTGTTTTGGAAACTTACATCAAAAATATTGGTGGTGAGAAAGTGCTTAGCGGTATAAAATCAATCGTTACGGTTTCGTCAGGCACGATTCAGGGAACCCCAATCGAGTTAACTTCCAAAACCACAAACGGAAAAATGTCGCGCGAACTCAAAGCCATGGGCATGTCGATGATGAAACAGGTCGTAAACGACAAAGGCGCATATATGGTGCAGCAAGGCCAACGCAAAGACCTTGCAGGTGACGAATTGAAAGACATGAAAGAAGAGGCGCAACCGTTTAGTGAACTGGCGCTTTCCAAAAAAGTAGGGTTGATACTTGATGGAATCGAAACCATAAACGGTGCCGATGCTTATGTAATCAAAGACGGTAAGAGCACGTATTATTTTGACACCAAATCCGGACTCAAAATTGCCGAGGCGAAAACCATAGAACAAGCCGGACAAAAAATAACACAAATGGTCGCCTTAAGCGATTACCGCGAGGTGAAAGGCATAAAAGTTCCTTACCACTCGACACTTAATATTGGTATGGAAATCGACCTGACGACCACTGATGTAAAAATTAACGAAGGTGTTTCTGATACCGATTTTCAATAATTGACTTTAAATTAAAGAGAAAAAAGGCCGTCATAAAGACGGCCTTTTTTATTTTAACGTTGTCCTATGAATAGCGTGGAAAATTTAAGATGCGATTAGATCTGATGTTAACCCAACCTAAAAATATGATTCAGCCGGGATTTACAGTTTTTCTGTAGCGCAGGTATTGGTAATAATCATATCTTGCACTTAGGGAAGGGGGCAGAATGTTATCCCTCCGAAATTTTACCTTGCTTCCTATACAGACCCGAGCCTGTAAGGTGAACTGGCGAAGCAAAATCTGCATTTTTCATAATTTTTTAGCCCTAATTTGAATTTTCACGTCAAATTAACCTTTAACTTTTTAAGGTTACGCACTTTTTAGAATGCATTTATTTTTTACCCGACAGATAAACCCCGAATAAAATAACCGCGGCTCCCAAAAGCTGAACGGAAGTCAGTGTTTCATTGTCAATCAATCCCCAAAAGAAGGCCACAATCGGAATCAGATATGTGACCGAAGATGCAAAAACCGGCGTCGACATTTGGATGACTTTGAAGAAAATAAGGTTGGCGATTCCGGTTCCCATCACGCCCAAAATCATTACGAATAAAACTGAATGTTGGACTTTAGGCACGTGCGCGATTTCGAAAAAACCGGAAAAGAACAGAATGATGAAAGCCGGAATCAGCATGCTGGTAAAATTTCCAGTGGAAATCGTGAGCGGACTCAAATCGGATAAATACCTTTTAATCAGATTGACATTCGTCGCATAACAAACTGTCGCAATCAACACAAAAACAGCATAGTTGTAATTCTCGTTCGGATTGTTTTCGGCTCCGCTAAAAATAAGCACTGCGCTTCCGATTAATCCGATACCGACCCCAATGATCTGATTTCTTTTAAAATCGAGTTTGAAAACCAATGCGCCAATAACCAATGTGTTTAAAGGCGTAAACGAATTGAGGATCGCGCTGATTGAACTTCCGATTTGCGTTTCGGCAATCGCAAACAGATATGCGGGCAGAAAACTTCCGAGGAATGCCGTCAACACAATATATTTCCATTTGTGCGCCGGAATTTTGGGTAAGGTGCGAAATCCGATCAGCAAAAGAAACAACGCGGCAAAAATCATCCGCAGCGAACCAAGCTGGAACGGATTGAGTCCGTCGAGCCCACGCTTGATTAAAATAAACGAACTGCCCCAAATCAGGGCGACGATGGTCATTAAAATCCACTTGAGTTGTCTGGCTTGCATCTTTAACTTTTTAGCGCTTCAAAATTGTAATAATTTTATGAATCACCGCTATATTATTTTTATATTTTTGTCGGACACCAAACACATCTCAAACTAAAACAGAACATTATGAATTTTTCAAAATCATTATTAGCGCTTGCCCTTTCGGGGTTGCTTTTCGCAAGCTGTAAACATTCCGATAGCCATCCGAACGACAGCGCTCCTAAAACTGAAGCCGGAAGCGAAGTGGCTTCAACCGAAACCACAGCGCCTGCAAAAATGGAAACCGCAAGTTTCAGCATCGAAGGCATGTCGTGCGCAATCGGCTGTGCTAAAACCATCGAGAAAAAATTAGCCGGAATGGACGGTGTTCAAAAAGCATCGGTTGATTTCGACAAGAAAACCGCAACTGTTGAATTCGACGCCAACAAACAAACCCCGGAAAAATTGGTTCAAACTGTTGAGGCAGCCGCTGACGGAAAAACGTACAAAGTCAGCAATCTGAAATCGTCAGGCGACCACGCTGCACTATACGTTCAGGACCAGGAAAAAGAGAAAAAAGCCGACAAAAAGAGCAAAGCCAAAAAAGAAGACAAATCAGCTACTACTGAATCAGCTACCGCTAAACCAGCTTGTTGCTCTGGAAAGAAACACTGTTCAGCCGACGAGAAGAAAGCGTAATTGTTATAGAAAATAGAAGCAAGAGCCAAGAATCAAGAAGTTTGATTTTTGGCTCTTTTTTTATTTATAATGACTGATTGCTTAATGCGTATGATCACGGATTACTAATGTCCCACCGCGCCTCCTGGCTCCTTCGCTAAAATAATCCACAGGACTATTTTTAACGCTCGGCCCTCCACCGCAAACTTTCCATCAAATTCTGCATGTCGTTCTTGATGTAACTCGCCGCCGGCATGACCGAATCGAAATTGGGCTTGGCATAAAAATACACCGAGCAATCGATAAAATGCCTGATGCTGTCGGTGACGTAAAATTGCGCATTGGTCGCCGCGTTTCCATTGACCTGATAAAACATGCCGAAAACTTTTTGCTCCGGATTGAGGAATGGTTGCTCCAGAATATCATCGGCTTTGATGACATGCTCGTAAGTGAGTTTTTGCGCGTCTTTGAGTAAAATATTGATGTTGTTATTGACTGGCTTGTAACTGATGTAAACCGTCGCCTTCATTTTGGGATAATTGATTTCAAAATTGCAATCGGATTTCTCCTTGATGACGGCTTCCGAGTTCATGCTGAAGGTAAACGGACATTTATTTTCAAAATGCACGTACTCGGCTTCAGGATAATCGAGGCGCAACTGGCTCGCCGGTTTGGGCAATACGTCATTCTTGCATCCGAATACGGAAACACCAACAATGGCCAAAACGACAAATGAAATGGTTTTTTTAATCATTATTCTATGGTAACCTTAATTTGTTTAACTCGTTTTTTATCGACGGTTTCTATGGTAAAACGGTATCTGTCGAAATTTATTTTCTGCCCTTTTTTTGGAAAATTACCCAGAATTTCGAGAATAAATCCGGCCAACGTCTCAGCCTCGCCTTTCTTCTCCTCAAAAATCTCATCGTCAGCATCGATAATCCGGTAAAAATCCTTCATGTTGATCTTGCCTTCGAAAAGGAAATTGCGTTCGTCAATCTGCGAATAATTAATATTCTCATCATCGAACTCATCACTGATGTCACCCACGATTTCCTCAATCACATCTTCAAGCGAAACCAATCCCGAAGTCCCGCCATATTCATCAACCACAATGGCCAAGTGGTTTTTCATCGACTGGAAATCCTTCAAGAGATTGTCGAGCTTTTTATTTTCGGGAACAAAAAATGGCGCGCGCAACAATTGCTGCCAGTTGAATTCCTTTTTATTGATGTGCGGAATCAAATCCTTGACAAACAAAACGCCTTCGATCTGATCGATGTTGTCACGGTAGACCGGAATGCGCGAAAACCCTTTTTCGGTGATTTTGGGAAGCATTTCTGCAAACGTTTCTTCGATGTCGAGTGCAAAGATATCGATACGCGGGCTCATCACCTGCTTGGTATCGGTATTTCCGAACGAAACGATGCCTTCAAGGATTTTCTGCTCGTTTTGTGACGTACCTTCCGAAGAAGTCAGTTCCAAAGCCTGCGACAATTGGTCGACTGAAAAGCTCGACTTCTGTTTGCCCAATTTTTTATGTAAATAATTGATCAATTTTCTCAATGGAATGCTGATTGGCGTCAGCATCAAATCAAGGAATGCCAAAGGCGCGGCGATGAAACACGCAAATTTGATGTTGTTGCGGTTCGCGTAAATCTTGGGCAATACTTCGCCAAACAATAAGATGACAAAAGTAACGACCACAACATCGGCCATAAATTTGAGAATCGGCGAGGCAATCGAGTCGAAAATCGTGTGCCCGATAACCGAGTACAAGATAACCACGCCAATATTGAGGAAATTATTCGCGACGACAAGCGTGGCCAAAAGTTTCTTCGGGCGCTCGAGCAGTTTGGAAATGGTTTGGGCTTTCTTTGGATTTTTTTGTGCGCAATGATTAAGATCATTCGGCGTCAGTGAGAAAAAGGCGACTTCGGCAGCAGAAACAAGCGCAGAGCAAAAAAGCAATGCAAAAATGGCGGTAAAACCAAGTAGTAGTTCGGTATCTATGGTCGTCAGTAAACTGGGCTCAGGGTCCAAATTGGTGCGAATTGGTTAAACAATCAGAACGGCATGTCGTTTTCGGCAGCCGGATTCTGCGCTTCAAAATTAGGCGTTTTGTCGCCTCGGTTGGCATCCATTTCTTTTTTGACGGTTAGAAATGTGAATTCGGTTACCTGGATTTCAGTCGTATATTTAGTAGAACCGTCCTCAGCCTGCCATTGACGTGACTTGATACGACCTTCGACGTAAATTTTATCGCCTTTTGACAAATATTTCTCGCAAATTTCAGCTGCTTTGTTGCGAACGACGAGATTGTGCCATTCAGTTGACGTGATTTTTTCGTTGGTCGTTTTATTAATGTACGTCTCGTTTGTAGCCAGTGGAAATCTTCCGATGCAATTGCCGCCGTCGAAATAATGCATCTTCACTTCATCTCCCAAATGCCCGATCAGCAATACTTTATTTAAGGTTCCGCTCATTTTTGTATGGATTGTAATTCCATCAAATATAACTAATTTTTAAAAATTAGCGCCAATCGTTTTCGATAAAATTGAAAATAACAATCGGAAATGGAAACGCGAGCAATGCATCGTAATCAATACCATTTTGAACCTTTCCGGAAACATTTATTTTCCAGAATTTGATCGTCAGATTTTGGTGCGTCAATTTGTGGTTGACGGATTTTAACGCTGTAATGGACTGGATTGGATTCTGTGGAAAAAAAGCAATCACCGATTCATAAAGAAATTCAAAGTCCACTTCACTTTCGGTTTCCACAAGCGGAAATTCATACAAGTTGTGCCAGATTCCTTTACCTGTCCGTTTTTGGATCAATGTATTTTGATCAACATCAGAAACAACCAAGTAATTAAAAAACCGATTCCTGACTTTCGTTTTTTTAGATTTGACTGGAAGTTGATTGACTTTTTTGAGTTTCAAAGCGAGGCAACCCGAATTTAGAGGACAAACTTCACAATCCGGATTTTTGGGTACGCATTGCAACGCACCGAATTCCATCATCGCCTGGTTAAAAATCGCCGGGTTGTCTTTTGGCATCAGTTCATAGGCCAAAGCGGCAAACTCCTTCTTGGCAGCAGCATTGGCAATATCGGTTTCAATATCGAAATAACGCGACAACACACGAAACACATTGCCATCAACCACCGGGACGTTTTCGTTGAATGAAAACGAGGCAATGGCAGCGGCAGTGTAATCTCCAACACCTTTCAGTTTTAACAAATCAACATAATTGTCGGGGAAATTGCCTCCGCGCTCAAAAGCAATCATTTGGGCCGTTTGATGCAGGTTTCTCGCACGCGAGTAATAGCCGAGGCCTTGCCATAATTTGAGGACATTTTCTTCGGATGCTTGGGCCAAATCGATCACGGTCGGAAACGCTTCGGTAAATGCAAAAAAGTAAGGCATCCCCTGCGCAACACGCGTTTGCTGAAGCATGATTTCTGATAGCCAGATTTTATAGGGGTCGATTGTGTGCCGCCAAGGCAGATCTCTTTTGTACTTTAAATACCACGCGATAAGGCTGTTAGTGAAATTCATGTTAAAAATTTGCCTCGCAAAATTAAATGTTTATGTGATTAAAATTTAATGTTTTAGGTTGAATAATCCAATTATTAATTCCTATATTTGCAACCTCAAATTTTTACAAATAATTAATACGCAAGAAAATGACGAAAGCAGATATCGTAGCGAAAATTTCAGAAAAATTAGGTCTTGAGAAAGGCGATGTTCAGGCAACTGTTGAATCTTTCATGGATGAAGTGAAAACTTCCCTTGAAACTGGAGACAATGTTTACCTAAGAGGTTTTGGTAGCTTCATTATCAAAACAAGAGCTGAAAAAACTGGAAGAAATATTTCGAAAAACACGACTATTAAAATCCCTGCTCACAACATTCCCGCTTTCAAACCTGCAAAGGTGTTTGTTGAAGGCGTAAAAACGAATAACGAAGCAAAATAATCTTATTAACTAATCACCTAAACCTTTTAGTATGCCAAGTGGTAAAAAAAGAAAAAGACATAAGGTAGCTACGCACAAAAGAAAAAAACGTGCAAGAGCTAACCGCCACAAAAAGAAAAAGTAGTGTAATACTACTTTTTTCTTTTTAAACGTTCATTGAAATTGGAAATTAGATTGTTGGACTGCCAGATCATCAGATTTTTAGATTATACGCTGAAAATCCGAAATCCGAAATCCGAAAATTCATTTCCTCCGGGTACAATACCTGTTTAAAAATTGTTTAATCCATCCTCACAATCAGTTATGAGTTATGAGTTATGAGTTATGAGTGATTTCACTTTTGACTTTCGACTTTTAACTTTCGACTTAAAGTCTGGATAAAAATTTACAGTGTGAATAAAGAATTAGTCATCAGATCTAGTTCAGAAGCCGTAGATTTTGCCTTATTAAAAGATGGAAAACTAATAGAATTACACAAGGAAGAAGAGCACAAAAGCGACTTTGGCGTAGGCGATATTTTTATCGCAAAAATCCGCAAACCTGTCGCCGGACTCAATGCGGCTTTTGTAAATGTAGGCTTTGAAAAAGATGCCTTTTTGCATTACCACGATCTAGGTCCGAATTTATCTTCCCAACTGAAATTCTTAAAACTTGTAAGCGCAGGTAAAATAAAAGATTTCTCCCTAAAAAACTTTCAGTTTGAAAAAGAGATTGACAAAGACGGCGTCATTAGTGACGTTTTGAGCGCTAATCAATCCGTACTGGTACAAGTAGTCAAAGAACCGATCTCGACCAAAGGTCCGCGCATATCTTCCGAGTTGTCGCTGGCTGGCCGCTTCATCGTTCTAGTGCCTTTTTCCGACCGTGTCTCGGTTTCACAAAAAATCGAATCGCGCGAAGAAAAAGACAGACTCAAAAAATTGGTCCAGGCAGTCAGACCGAAAGGATTTGGTGTTATTGTGCGAACAGTAGCAGAAGGCAAAACAACCGCCGAATTAGAAAAAGATTTGCAGAACCTCTTAAGTAGGTGGACTGCAATGTGTAAAAAATTACCAACTGCCCATCATCCGTCAAAGGTATTGGGAGAGCTCAACCGGGCTTCTTCTATACTCCGCGATGTATTCAATGATTCCTTTACCGGAATCCATATAGACGATGAGGAGTTGTTTTATCAAACCAAGGACTATCTCATGGAGATCGCGCCTACCAAACAATCAATAGTAAAGTTTTATCAGTCGAAAGACACCCCGATCTTTGAGAAGTACCACATCGAGCGGCAAATCAAGACTTCGTTCGGAAAAACAGTTTCCATGAGCAAAGGCGCGTATTTGATTATCGAGCACACCGAAGCATTGCACGTCATCGACGTCAACTCCGGGAACCGATCGAACAAGGCAGCCAACCAGGAAGACACCGCAATGGAAGTCAACATGATCGCCGCAGCAGAAATCGCAAGACAATTGCGACTTCGCGATATGGGCGGGATCATCGTCATCGATTTCATCGACATGTCGAATCCGGACAACCGGAAAGTATTGTTCGATTTTCTTCGGGACGAGATGAGCGACGATAAAGCCAAACACAAGATCTTGCCGCCGAGTAAATTCGGATTGGTGCAGATTACCCGACAAAGGGTTCGCCCAGAAGTCAACATTAAAACCAGAGAAGAGGATCCCAATAACATGAATGGCGAAATTGAAGCGCCGATTCAAATTTTAGAAAAGATCAACTTCGATCTGGAAAGAGTATTGAAAAACAACAAAAAAGTCGTACTCAATGTACACCCTTTTGTTGCCGCATACCTTAGTAAAGGTTTTCCATCACCGCGTTCGAAATGGTTTTTCGAATACCGGAAATGGGTGAAAATCATACCGCGTGACGCTTACACGTTCCTTGAGTATCATTTCTTTGACGAAAAAGGAGATGCTATAAAAGACTAATAAGAAACCGCCAATCTTCGGAAAGGCGGTTTTTTTATGTCTTTTCGGGAGCTGTTTGCTTCGCCTATTCGATCCCATTTTTTTATTGGGAGCTGTTTCCGGCTGTACGCTGCAATCTTTTTATTGTAACTATCCGAAGCAATTGATGTAAACGAGTTGTCTTTTCTACCGCACGGAACAATGGCAATAAAAAGGATTTCCACTGCCATCCGGGCTAGGCGGCTGTAGTATCAATTAATTTTTGTCCGAAAATTCGATATCATGCCTAACGACGAATACAGATTTTGTAACAATCAAATGTTAATACTATAACATACAATTAATCCTACATGAATAATTTGGCTGAGTGAAATAACAAATCTCAAAAACAATTATCATGGATACAAACTACATCATCAGCAGACTCAAATCAACTCCGTACAAATATTCTACTGTCGCCTTGTTGCGCAGCAGATTGAGCAACCTCGACGAAGAGAAAAGACACGAAATTTTATCCAACCTAAAAATTGAACGCCACCGCGAATGCAATGTAGACATCAACGAATCGCTCGAAGAATTGTTGTACAGAATGCCAATCGCATCATAGCATTAAAAAAAAGGCGAATTGATTACCGGATAATTTCAATTCGCCTTCTAATTTCATTGCCATCCTCATCCACCACCGTCACGACATGAAATCCATTCGACGGCACAACCGCCAATTCATGAAACGTCTGCGTTGTCGCCTGATATACATTGTCCAAATACCAATACAATCTTTTCTCTCTTTGCGGATGTGCGACTTTCAAAACCACGGGCTGGATTTGGCTGTTGAAATTTTTAGTCAAATAAATTTTGGCGTTTGCCTTCGGATAAATAAAATCCATGGTAACGGCATTGGTGCCCATACAATCTTCGCGAAACGGCGGCAATTGCTCGTACTCGATGTGCTGGCTCTTGTAATACCATTCCATCACGGGCGGCAACACAAACCAACTTTTGGTTACCATATTCGCTACATTTTCGCAACTGCTGTTCACACGGAACTTACCAGTTTGATCCAAATGTACCGTTTTATGATACGGACAAACCGCTGTCGTTTTGCCTTTAATTGGAATAAACTGTTTGATTTTCGTACAATGTTCTTTGGCCAAATAGCCGCTCTGCGCACATACTTCAACTTCTTCCAAATCGTTAAGTGGCTCCGTAAACCAACGTTTTCTGGGCAACAAATTGAACACGTCGAATAAAATCGGAGCCGCGCTCGAAACGCCGGTCAATTCAGGCCTGCCCTCACCCGTTGCATTGCCCACCCAAATCCCAACCACATACCGCGAATTGGTTCCGATTGCCCACGCATCGCGGTTCCCAAAGCTTGTTCCCGTTTTCCATGCAATTTTAAGCGAACTGTCGTAAAATTTCCACGCTTCATCACCTTCGGGCCGGTTGACTTCTTCCATTGCTTTATAGGTCAAATAAATCGATCCTGCGCCTAAAATCGTTTTGTTATAACTTGGCTTTCCGAAATCATTTTTAAACCCGTCAATATAATTCAATTCGGCAAATTCCTTGGTTCGGTATTTCGCCTGATTCGCATTGAAATAATTGACCGTAGACGACATCCCGGCATAGGTGCGGCACAAATCCCACAAATTGCTTTCGGCGCCACCCAAAATGAGCGACAATCCGTAATGATCGGGTGGTCTCGAAATATCGCGCAGTCTGAACCGCTGCAACTCTTCATAAAATTTATTGACGCCAAAACTTTGCAGCATCAATACGGCCGGAATATTCAATGACCGCGACAACGCCCGGTGCGCCGGAACCGCGCCGTCAAAAGTCAGGTTGAAATTCTCGGGCTTGTAACCCGAAATCTGCGTCGGCACATCAGCAACCAAAGTGTTCGGCAGCAATTCGCCTTCATCGAGCATGGCCGCATACAGCAATGGCTTGAGAATACTTCCGGTACTTCGCGGCGCAGAAATCACATCCACATCTTTCTGGTGGTCGGCATCCGTCGGTGCATTTCCGACATAACTGATGATGTTTCGGTTTTGGATATCGACTACGAGAATCGCCAAATTGTGGACTTCATTCTGCCGATACTGATTGTAATAGTATTTCGCAATCTGGTTCACGCGGTTCTGCAATGCAATATTTACAGTTGTTTTAATTCTTTCGCCTTCGTGGTTTTTGGCAATCCGCTGTAACAGATGTGGCGCAATTTGAGGTAAATCATACGGTTTTTGTGGCAACGGTTCCGCTACTGCGAGTTGATAGGTTTGCTTGTCTATAATATGTTCCTGATGCAATTTAAGCAGTAAACGATTTCTTTTCTGAAACAATTTCTGTTGGTTCTTTCCGGGATAAATCAAGCTCGGCGCATTGGGCAAAACGGCCAAAGTCGCACTTTCGGCCCACGACAATTGGTGCGACTGTACGCCGAAATACCGCCACGAAGCCATTTCCAAACCCACAACGTTTCCACCATACGGCGCATGCGCCGCGTACAATTCGAGGATTTCATTTTTGGAACAGCGCAGTTCAAGTCGCGTCGCCAATATGATTTCAATGATTTTTTCGAAATAGGTTCGGTTTTTTCCTTTACGAGACAATCGGATAACTTGTTGCGTCAATGTACTTCCGCCTCGCACAATTCTTCCGGCACTGCTATTCTGCCTGACCGCATTCGCCATTGCGACAGGATTAAACCCTGGATGATTGTAAAAATGTCGGTCTTCGAAATACACCACGCATTTCTTAAATTTTTCTGGAACACTGTCCTGTGCCGGAAACCGCCATTGTCCGTCGCGCGCAATTTTAGCCCCGAGTAGTTCGCCTTCCTCGCTTTCGAGTACGGTCGCATAAGGTTCGTGAAACAATTTCCGCGGAAGCGAGAAAAAGTAAACCACCAGAACCAAAAACGCAATACCGCTTTTGATTCTGTGGTTTTTGATCCAGTTAATAATGCGTCGAAAATACGCGCTGATTTTGGTTTTCAAAACTCCGTTATTTCACAACTTGAATCCATTGTCCTTTAGTGCGCGCAAGATACGAATGGTCGTACATTGCCTCGCACTGCAATCCCGGCAAGTAATAAGTCCCGAGATAAGACGCATTGAGCAATATGCGGAACGTTTTGGTTTCATTCGCTTTGAGTCCGAAATAAAAATTCGTACGGTCGTCGCGAATGTCAATATAATCTGCAATATTGTTGGTCGCGTCGCCATAATCGGTAAAACGTGTATTGACGATTTCGAAACCGGATGGCAGAATCTGCGACAATGCGACATTTTGAACGCTTTCATTGCGTTGGTTTTTAATCGTGACTTCGGCTATAAATTCGGTTCCCTGTGCAATTTTGGTCACATTGATGATTTCGCCTTTGCGGTTTTTGAATACAATTCCAGCGGCAATGTTGCTTTGATACGGCTGTTCTTTTCCAATCGGTAGAATTCCGGAATTGAGTACACGTACATACACCGTATTGTTTTTATTGTTTTTGATCGTAATACCGTTATTTCCGGTTTTTATCGAAAGACTTCTATCCACTAATGTTTTATCCGTGACGATTTGCGTCGCTTTGCCGTCTTTGTTGAATGTCACATCAATGCCCTTGCTTTCGTTATTTTTGGCAAATTTCGACATCGCATACAAGCCATAAGCGGTCGTTTGCGTGCTCATCCATTGGTCTGCCGACAGGCTTTTCGCCAATTTAATCGCCATTTGGAACGCGCGTTGTTTCTGTCCCAACAATACCAATGTTTCCAAAGCCATCGCACGATTCCGGTCGGAAGAACCATAATAGTAATAATAGCCATTCGGGCTGTACTCTTGATCAATCGTGCTTTTGGCGAGCAACATTTCCCCTGCAGATTTTTGTCCCGCCAACGCGTAAGCCGCCGCCAATCGCAATTTACTTTCATTCGAAATACCCGATGTTTCGCGCAAACGATTCATCGAAGACAAATCAGGCGAACCGGCCAAAGCCAACGTATACAAGCGATACGCCTGTGCCAGATCGTTGCCGTATTGCGCATAGAACCTAAACGTTTTGGCTTCTTTCTGCTGGTACGCAATCCATTTCGATTTGAAACCGATTGGCAACAGATATCCTTTTTTCTCGGCTTCGATCATAAAATGCCCGGCATACGAACTTCCCCAATCATCGGCATACGCATTTCCGGGCCAGTAGACAAAACCGCCATTCGCCAATTGGAATCCGCTTAAACGATTGATTCCGGCAATGACATTTTTCTGGATTTGCGACTGGCGTTCGCTAGTAATATCGGCTACGTCGCCAAGGAACAATTGCGGAAATACCGAAGACGTTGTCTGCTCGACACAACCGTGCGGATACGTGATTAAGTATTGTAATCGTCGGTTGAAATCAATTGTCGGAATCGATGATACTTCAAGCTTGGCCGTATTGCTTCCCGAAACGCCAAACGTTGCCCAAGAAATAGACTTGGAACTGTTCGGTTCAAGAATGACATCTTTAAAAGTATTCGTAATAGGATTTGGATTGGTCATGTCGATTTCGACATCATAAGTTGATTTTTGGCTTCCCGAAGTCGCGATGATCTGCACTTTCCCGATTCCGGTTGCGCTTCCGACAGCCAAATTAAAATAGGCCAATTTCTCATCGGGTTGTGTAAAATTCAAGTTCTGTGATGCGTTCCCAATCACACGCAATCCGTTGTTGGTTTTAATTTGAATGTTTACATTTCGGATGTTATTTTCCATCGCAAAAACCGTAACCGGAATCGTCACTTGCTCCGAAGGTGAAATTTTACGCGGCATGGAAGCCAAAACCATAAGTGGACTTTTGACGGGCGTTGCTTTTTCGGTATTGCCATAAGCGCTTGTGTTGGCATCTGCCGCAACCACCATTGTCCGAACCGAACCGACATATTTCGGCAATTGCACTTTGTGGACTTTCGTTTGTCCTTTTTCAAGCACGAATGGCCCAAGGTAAATCACGACGGGTTTGAAACGGTTCGCTTTTTTGGCTTTCCCTCCGCCCAAATCCTGATCGCCACCGATACTGAAAATCTGGTTGACTTTTCCGCCGTAAGCGCCGATCACATCGTCGTAAATGTCCCACGTTTTAACGCCCAATGCTTCACGTGTATAAAAACTATCCCAAGCATTCGGCGTTTTGAATCGGGTCAAATCGAGTAATCCTTCGTCAACAACGGCAATCGTGTACGTCATGCGTTTACCCGATTTTTCGCTGACTTTAATCTGGAACGGTTGTTCGGGTTTTAAAACATCGGGCATCGAAAGCTTGGGTTCCAGGATTGTATTTTTATCAATGACTTCAATCGGGACAATACCGTACATGCGGATTGGCGAATCATTTTTCGTAGTTGCGTGCGGCTGCAAAAGGGTGATGTTAAAATAAACATTCGGTGCCATTTCAGGGATAATGGGCACATCTACCCTGGTTTCACCTTTGCGCGTTTTGACCCAAAGCGCCTTGACGACTTTCGATCCGTTTTCAATCGAAATCAACGCACGGCCGCCTTCGCTCGAAGGAAACGAAATCTGTGCTTTTTCACCAACGGCATAATTTTTTTTGTCGGTAGAAAACACAAGCATATTTGCCGTGGAAGCATCGGTATTTCTAGTTTTTCCTGACCAATACGGCCAATCGATGAGCACGGTTTCTGCCGCAGCGTGTCCGCCCGTCGGATCATAAACGCGAACCATGTATCGGCCCCATTCTTCATCGGTGACAGAAAACTGGAAAGCGCCTTTTCCCGAAGTGTCGGTGTTGACAATAAAGCTTTTGAACGCAGTGGTTCCACTGGCTGCATTGTAATTCGACAGATTGTCTTCAGAAGCATCCCACCACCAGCGCCATTCGACTTTGTAGACTTTAACCTCGAGTCCGCGTACCGATTTCGGACGCCCATTCTCATCGACCGAAACAATATCGAAACGGTTCATTTTGCGTGTTTCGAGCATGCCGTATTTGTTAACTTCGGCAGATTTGATTCCGACATACGTTTTATAAGGCGAATACGTCGTGCTGATTACATCCGTACTGAAATCGCCGCCTTCTTCATATACTTTGGTAATGAAAGCCGCTTTGAGCATTCCGGGCGCTTCATTTTCGAGTTTCGGATCAATCGTTACCGAGGCTTTTCCGTTGGCGTCGATTCTACCCGAAAACACATTGATTTCTTCAGAACTGAATTGGCGCACCAAATCATCAAAATTGTATTTCGGATAACTTTTGAAAGTAGTCGATTGCTGTGAAAATTTGGCCGTCATGTCGGCTTTGAGATTTTTAGCAATCGCTCCGTGCAGCCATGTGACTTCAAGATTGGAAGTATTGGGCGAAGCGGAAGTCAGCATCGTTTTGTTGAACGAATTTTTAATCCGAAGGCGATTCGGCTTAATCGTTTCAATCTTTACATTCTTGTAAAACCGTGCGCCGCCAAGGCTGACCATGGCTTCCCAGCTACCGGTTGGTGCATCAGAACTGGTCGGAACTACAAATGCATAGTGATTGAGGTCGTTCGATTTATAGACTTTTTGGTAAACGACTTTCCCATTCGGGTCGGAAAGGCGGAATTTAATCGGATGCGCTTTCGGCAATTTGTTCGCCGCATCATTCAGGATAAATGACAAATACAAGTTATCGCCCGGGCGCCATACGCCACGTTCACCATAAATGTAACCTTTGAGCCCTTTCTGCAAGGTTTCTCCCGAAACATCAAAATTGGAAACCGACAGCGACAGGCCATCGTCGAGTTTCATGTAAGTCGTATTGTTTCCTTGCGTTACAATCGCAAAATAAGCAAACTTATCGAGCTTAAAATAAGCCGTGCCAGAAGCGTCGGTATTTGCCGTACCCAAGTTTTGTTGCTGAAAACTGTACAGATCGATTTTCGCGCCGCAAACCGGTTCAGTCGTCAAAAGGTTATTGACCGCAAAGAAATACGATTTGTTTTCGCCGCGTTTGGCAATCACACCCAAGTCGGAAGCGAGCACATTGGTCGCGATCTTGGTGTTGTAATAATACGAATTCGTGCACGGATCTTGGCGTTCACGCCATTCGTAATCATCATAATAATAGTCATCGTAATCATCACCGCTGTAGTTGACATCGTTTTCATCTTCCGCTTCTGGTTCTTCGCTGTTCTCGTCGGATTCGGCAGAATCGCATTGGTACAGCGAGTACTTTTTGCGGAATTCGAATTCGACGCGGTAAATCGCGCCTGGTTCAGGCGTAATAATTTTAGAAAGGTCGAGTGCAAACGTATTCCATTTGTCAAGTTTCACCAATGAATTATTTTGCAGATTAAGTACGCGTTTGGCGACCGGTTGTGCCACCTGTTTCAAATTTCTCGCGCCGTTGAGTTCATTCTCCTGAAGAAATTGAAGGATATTGTTTTTGTAGATTTTATAGATTTTTACGTCGACAGACTTGAGGTTTACCGCTTCGAAATTGATTTTAAGATTGCTTGAACTTGGCAGAATCGTTCCGTTGCGGATGAATCGCACATTCGGTTTGATTTGTTCAAAAGATACTTTGGTGATGAAGCTCTTTTTCATCTTGAAGCCTTCTTCGCTTTCAATGCCTTCGAAAACTTCAAGCTGCAAATTGCCCTTGAGCGGTTTGTCGAAAAACACTTTGAGTACGTTTCCTTGCGTGGCGAATTTGAGATTTTCGGCACTTTCGACAGCGACCAATCCGTTGAAATTTTGTCCTTTCTGTAACGGATCTGAAAAATTGATCAATAACGTTTGGTTGCTATTATCCGGCACGACCACATCGATGATTTTGAAATTGTCCTTGCCTGCGATTGGGAATTTAATGATGCCTTTTTGTTCAATATCGAAGTCATTTCCGTCGTAGGCGATTTCGATTTCAGTATCTTCTACATAACGTTTGATGCTGTCGACGACAAAGCGGAATTCGGTTTTGGAACTTCCGGATTTGTCAAATTTGATTTTGAGTTTTTGGTCTTTTTGCGTAGCGGAAATCAGCTTTTGTGCCGTTTCAAACTCGAGCTCATCGGCTGATTTGAGCGTGCAATTGAGATACTGGTAATCTTTTCCGTATGATTGGATGTCGTTGGTGGAAACCGTAAAATCCTGTTTAATCGTTTTGAGCGAAAAGTTGAAATCGTTCAGCTTTTCAGGAACCTTGATCAATTTGGACAAATGCAATGTCACCTGATATTCGGTATTCTGATCTAATTTTTTTTCTGGGATAAAAGCAAGCGTATTGTTGGTAAGCGCAACAACTTTTCCATCCACCGAAGGCGATATGGTAAACAAGTCATTATCGAGCGGCTGGTTCGCTTTCCATTCTTTTTTAGAAAATGCCAAAACCACGCGAATGTCAGTGCGTGCAGGAACAATTCCACCCGTGAAACTTGTAATGTACTCTTTGAATAATGAAAAATCTGAATTGAATTCGGCTGCCGTTTTTTTGTTGCAGGCCTGAAATACCATAAATGCGAAAAACACGAAAATTAATCCTTTTGTTTTCATTGTATCAAGAGTGTTAAATGGTTACAGAACATAGTCTCGCAATCAAAAATTAACATTTGCGATTTCTGCCATAACTGCAAAACCGATTTTTATATTGCATTAAAAGTAAGGTATTTTGGAATTTTTTTTATAAAGAAAATTCGGCTTAAAAAAGAGCCGCGCCGTTGTTGGTTATTTTCTTTTTTGCATAAAAAAACGGAGCATCAATTCGGCTGCCTCATTTGCCATAATGCCAGAAATTACGGTCGTCTTTGGATGCAGTTTGGTTCCCATAACCTGGTAACCCCGTTGGTCGTCATGCGCACCAAAGACAATTTTGGAAATCTGGCTCCAGTACAATGCACCGGCACACATTTGACAAGGCTCGAGCGTGACATAAAGCGTGCAATCTTTGAGGTATTTTCCGCCAAGGAAATTAGCGGCAGCGGTAATCGATTGCATTTCGGCGTGTGCGGTGACGTCGTTGAGCATTTCTGTAAGGTTGTGGCTTCTGGCGATTACTTGATTATTGACGACAATGATCGCTCCGACGGGAATTTCGCCCTTGTCAAAAGCCATTTCGGCTTCTTGCAGCGCTTTTTTCATGAAGTATTCGTCGGTGAAAATGTTTTCCAAACCTTAGTTTTTAATGATTTTTTTAGTCAATACTCCATTTGGCGATTCAATCTTTAAAAAATAAATCCCTTTTTGGTAATCCGAAAAGTCAATTGTCATCGCTTTTGTCGCTTTTTCGGAATTGCTTTGAAGTTTTTTCCCGCTGAGGTCAAATACCGTAATATTATAATTTCCAATATGGTCAAAATAAATGTAACTCTTATTTACAATTGGGTTAAGAGAAATTACAGCGTCGGATGAAAATTCTTTTGTGGCTAGAAAGCCATTATTGTTTAACCGCGCAACACGGCTGACTTCTTGAGTTCCGGCATACCCAAACCAACCACCGGCAAGTATTTTTCCGTCATTTTGAAATGACACTACATTAACCATATTATCAATATCTGAATCAAAATTTTGATCGATAGCACCGTCTTGATTTAAGCGCATGATGTATTTTTGAGCCATAGCTAGAGTCGTCAATGCTCCGGCAGCAATGATTTTTCCATCGGGTTGCAACAATAAAGATGCAGCGACCAAGCCGTAATCGGGACTTCGGGATAAGGTGTCGTCTAGCGTTCCATCGGGGTTGATTCTTGCTATAAGAAGCTTATCGACATTGTTAAATCTTGAAAATCTACCTGAAATAATGTACTTACCATCTGGCTGAACGGCAATTGCCGTGATAATGTTATTTGCCCCTGACACGGGATTAAAAGCCATATCTACCGTACCATCCGGATTAAGCCTAGCGATTCCACCCATTGGCACATCGTTATGCGTTGTAAAATTCCCTGCTATCAAGATTTTACCGTCAGCTAGGATTTCATGTGCGGTAATTGTATTGTTAAAACCGGCGTTGGAAGAAAAAGAAGAAAATGTTTCATCTAAAGAGCCATCCAAGTTAAGTCTTGCAATATTGCCGCATTGCAATCCGTTAAAGCTGTGAAAATTTCCAGTGACGATATATTTGTCGTTTTGTCTCGATATTTGTGTAATGCCAGAATATCCAATCGCTGGTCCACTGCCGGGATTAAATGAAGGATCCACAGAGCCATCACTATTTAGTCTCACGATTCCGGGGCTATATACACCATTATAAATGTTAAATGGCCCGGCTACAATCAATTTCCCATTGTCCTCATACGCCTCTGTCATCAATGCAAATTCCGGTAAATCAGCAGGCGAAATAAATGTTTGGTCTATAGTTCCATCAGCATTGAGCCGCACGAGATTTCTTCGTCCGGTACCACCGTAATCCATGAATTGCCCTCCAACGATAATTTTTCCATTGCTGAGCTGCTTCATGATGTATACATTCTGGTCGGCACCCAATCCTACATTAAAAGTTTGGTCAACCGAACCGTCCTGAGAGAAGGCTGTGATGGAATTAAAAAAAAGTATAAAAAGCAAAATCTTTTTCATGACAGCATTCGTTTTGATTGCACAAAAATAACCATTCAATTTGTACATTTGCTACATGCCAGAAAATTTACTTTCACAGATTCAAAATCCGACCGATTTACGCCTATTGCAGCAAGAACAGCTTCCGCAACTGGCGAAAGAATTGCGTGATTTCATCATCGATATTGTTTCGACAAAGGAAGGCCATCTCGGCGCGAGCCTTGGCGTAGTAGAACTTACGATCGCCTTGCATTATGTGTACAATACGCCTGCAGATTTACTCGTTTGGGACGTCGGCCATCAGGCTTATGGGCATAAAATCCTTACCGGGAGAAAAGACATTTTCCATACGAACAGGCAATTTGGCGGCATTTCAGGTTTTCCAAAAAGAAGCGAAAGCGAATACGATACTTTTGGCGTCGGGCATTCGTCTACGGCGATTTCTGCCGCACTAGGAATGGCGATTGCATCGCATTTAAAAGGCGATCACGACAAAAACCACATTGCGGTTGTTGGCGATGCTTCGATTGCTTCAGGGATGGCTTTTGAGGGATTGAACCATGCCGGTGTGACCGATGCCAATTTGCTGGTGATCCTGAATGACAATGCGATTGGAATCGATCCCAGTGTTGGTGCCCTGAAAAATTACCTGACTTCGGTGAAAGAGGGCAAAAATCCGAGGCAGAACAACATAATCAAATCACTCAATTTTGATTATTCGGGACCCATTGACGGCCATGACATTTTTGCGATCATCAAAGAATTGGAAAGGCTTAAAAAAATTAAAGGCCCGAAATTTCTTCATATCATTACCACCAAAGGAAAAGGGTTGCAACAGGCCGAGGAAAATCAGGTACAATACCATGCGCCCGGAAAATTCGATAAAGTTACGGGCGAAATTCTTCCAAAATCAGAAGCACACTTGCCTCCTAAATATCAGGATGTTTTTGGCCTGACCGTTTTGGATCTTGCCCGGAAAAATGAAAAAATTATCGGCATCACGCCTGCCATGCCTTCAGGAAGTTCGCTTAAATTCATGATGGCTGTTTTTCCCGAACGCGCGTTCGATGTTGGCATTGCCGAACAACATGCTGTAACCTTGGCGGCCGGTATGGCTACGCAAGGCATGATCGTGTATTGCAATATTTATTCGACATTTCTGCAACGCGCCTATGATCAGCTGATCCACGACGTGGCGCTTCAAGATTTGCCCGTAATTTTTTGTTTGGATCGTGCGGGATTGGTTGGCGAAGACGGCGCGACGCATCACGGTGTTTTCGATTTGGCCTATTTGCGATGCATTCCGAATATGATTGTTTATGCGCCGTGCAACGAAATTGAACTCCGCAATATCCTATATACTGCTCAGCTCGGGCTCCAGCACCCCATTGCAATCCGTTATCCGAGGGGCCGCGGCGTAACAGTCGATTGGCAGCAGCCCTATCAGGCAATCACTATCGGCAAAGCAAATTGTTTGAACGAAGGTTCCGAAATTGCCGTGCTTTCAACCGGAACTGTCGGAAACAATGTGAGTGCGGCATTGGCAGAACTTAAGAGCCCAAATCGGATTGCCCATTATGATTTTGGGTTTGTCAAGCCTTTGGATGAAGATTTATTGCACGACATTTTTGCAAAATTCAAGCAACTAATTACAATTGAAGATGGCACAATTAAAGGTGGTTTTGGAAGCGCGATTGCTGAATTCGCTGTTCAAAATAATTATCATTCAAAAATAAAAATGCTTGGTGTTGCGGATGAATTTACGCAGCAGGGCACCGTCGAAGAACTACAACGTTATCGCAATTTCGATGTCAATAGTTTGGTAAAATGTTTTTCTTCGTACTGAAAATTTCAGAAATTTGTGGGCTTTATCTAAAGCTACAAAATGAGATTACCGCTGCTCCTTACGTTATTTGTCTTTTCTATATCCCACCAAAATTTTGCACAGGTCAACGACACAATGGTTGTCGTGAAAGATTCAGTATGCATCAATGATTCCATCATCGCTGTCAAAGATACCGTTAGGGTTAAAATTCCCGAAAAAGATTCACGTTGGACCAAGAAAAATACGGTTGGTTTTGACCTTAATCAGATCGCGTTTGTAAACTGGAGCGCGGGTGGTGTGAGTTCGGTTTCCGGATTGCTCAAAGCCGCATTTATCCGGCGTTATGAAACACAGAATATCAAATGGGGCAATGAGTTGATTATGCGGTACGGAATGAATAAGCAGGACGGGATTGAGTTTCGCAAAACTGACGATGTATTTCAGTTAAGTTCAACCTTGGGTTAAAGGAAAGATACTTTATCGAATTGGTACTATTCGATCAAATTTAACTTCAATACACAGTTTACGGAAGGTTATGAATACCCAAACACCGATTTGGCGATTTCGGGTCCGTTTACGCCTGCCTATGCGTTTTTGGGACTTGGTGCAGAATATTCGAATAAAGAAAAATTAGTCAATGTTTATCTTTCTCCAATGACGGTGAAAAACACTTTGGTCACGAATCAAAAGCTCGCCAACCAAGGTGCGTTTGGGGTAAAGCCGGCAACTTATGATGCCGAGAGCAACTTGGTGGCCGAAGGCCAGAATTCCAAAACAGAATTTGGTATGCTGGTGAGTGTCAATTTTAAAAAAGAAATTTTTAAGAACATCAACCTTGAAAACAGGCTGGTATTGTATTCGGATTACATCAACAAATTTTGGCAATGTGGATGTGGATTGGCAACTGCAGTTTGATCTGATTGTGAATGAATATGTGAAAGCCAATATTGGAACTCATGTCATTTACGATGACGACATCAAGGCGAAGAAAGAGGTCGATGGCGTTCAGGTTACCATTGGCCCACGCATACAATTCAAACAAATACTTGGAATTGGCATCGAGTATAATTTTTAAAACAATCCACTCTAAAATAAAAAAGCCCGCGATAATCGCAGGCTTTTCTTTTTATAAGAAACCTAATTACTTAATGATAATTTTATTAGTGTAATTGAATTCTGTATTGTCCACTTTCAAGATGTAAACTCCTTTTGAAAGACCGCTCAAGTTGATTGATTTTTCAGTGTTGAAATTGTCTTCATTTTGGTTGAATACAATTCTTCCGTTCATGTCAACCACTTGCAAATTCACTTTGCCAGAGAATTTTGCGATGTGGATGTTGAAAATACCGTTTGAAGGGTTTGGATAAACACTTACTAGACTAGTTGCATTGAAGGAAGCCGTAGCCAAAGGAAGCGCGGTAAAGTCTTCTACTTGGTCGTTAGAATCAGTTGCCGATCCTGAAGAGGCGTTTAATCCCATTCCTCTTCTTCTGAAAACCTCAGCCATCATCGCGTAATTTGCACCACCGTTTGTAGCTTGATCAGCAGCAAAAATAATGTCCCTAAAACCAATCATGTTTGACGTATTACAAGTAGGCCCCATTTTCATGGCGTCTACCATTAACTGCATGAATTTATTGTTACCGCCAGTTCCTGTATAGATATTCGAATCATAACCATACTGATTGATGAATCCCCATGTCAAATCCCAAAGGACAGACGCCCAAAATTCACCCACAACATATCTGTAAGTTGTATCTGTAGGGTCAGTTGGTACCGGCCAGTTAGAACCTCCAAAAGTTCTTGGATTGATGGTCATATCAGTTGAATAAGGAAACTCTCTAATACCAGCTCCTGTTGCAGGATTTTCATTAAATACATAAGTCCCTACGGTTAAGGCATCAGTTCCCTGATCACCCGCTTTAATTTGAATAATCGATCCGAACCAATCTGACCAGCCTTCACCCATTTGCTCTGCATTGGTCATACAACCCGCAGCACCGTGTCCGATCAAACGGTTTGAAATACCGTGTCCGATTTCGTGTCCAATAATGGTATTGTCGAAATCGCCATCAGCATATAAATAAAGATCTGCAGGTACTTCAATTTTTACATTTACGGTTTCGGTAGTCATCGCCGTGGCCATTTCCTCACCGATTTCTTTGGTGACAAAAACCGCAGGAATTGTGATGCCAAGAATTCCTGTAGAGCTCATATTAAGCCTTTGTGGATTATTTGGTATTGTATCATAAACGATTACCGCTAAAGCACCTGCATCTTGTGCGTTTTTAACTTTGTTGGAAAAATTACAGTTCCCTCTTCTGATTAAAGCGATTTTACCGCTGATATCGAAAGGATTAGTTGGCGTAAGACATCCATTGTGAATTGATACTGGATTTGTTGTAGAGATAGTACCGTTGTTCTCTACATTGGTGTAATGTACCAGATCACCAACAATTCCGTTTGGTGCATTTGGCACAGGAATTCTGTCTGTCCCTTCAAAAACGTTAGTCGTTGCTACTCTTGGCCCTGCAATAGATGCTGGAGAGTTAATTGTAATAAATTCTGTTGGAGGCGCACCCGCTGTCCATAAATACATTTGGACCCTTGGTCTTTGACCGTCGCTAGAAGGTGCAAAATTAGCATTGTTCAATGTTGGCGTTGTTTGTGAATATCCATCCTGTGAATCTGCAACGATGTAATCTCCGATACCTTGAACGCCACCAAGACCGTAGTTTGATTGCTGGAAGTTTGCGCTTGCAGGATTAAATCCGTACTGGTACCAAATATCGTGAATCGTGTTGATCATATAGAACAAGTTCGTACTCGCTGCCGAAGTATATACCGTTGGCTGAGCAGACTCTCCTGGATAGTCAAAATTGAAGTTAAGTGTAGCGCCTCCTTCAGCAGCTATACCCCCCGTATTATTTCCATCAGCATCTTCTCTTACCCAAACATTGTTTCCCCTTGTTACAGTAAACATTGCAGCAGGCGTTGTACCACCAATGGTAGTACTGGTATTGTGCCATCCGTTTGGTGAAGCCAAGGCGTTGTCTGGATTGGAAATCACTTGGAAAGGACTATGGTTCGGGCTTTGGAAGTTAAATGGAATAACTTTATAAGTCCCACCTTGTACTTCTAACATCGAAGATTGTGTATTGAATGCTTTTTTAGAAAAGTTAAATGCTTTAGCATCTGAATTTGAATCCTTACTATGGTCGTGTCCAGGACCGAAGTTACAGGTTAACAAAAGGTTGTTTTTCTCGAGGATTTTCCCATCCAACGCATCGATACGCACACTCCATAAGTCGTTGCTTCCCGGTGCGTAGAATTCAAAATCCCAAGCCAACTTCAATTCGTTGTTTGGCATTACCTGGTAAACCAATTTCGCAAGGATATGGTCTTCTTGAATACCATCGCTCAATGAAAATGATTTGGCGCTTTTGGTTTCAACAATTGAGAAATGAGCCGGAGCTGTAATTCCCAACTTGCTATATGCGCTTGCAATGGCATCGGTAACCGACAAGGACGGCGTTATTGCATTTACTTTGTCAGCGATTTTGGTATTAAAGCCGTTCTCTACCCTGAAAATTTCGCCATCTTTTACAGAAACGCTCGCTTCTGAATGGAAAATCTCAGTTCCCTGATATCTCTGAACGACGCGATAATTGGTAATTTTTGTGCCATTGCCATAGACCTCACTTCTGATTTCCAAATCGGCAATATCCTGGCTGGTCAACGCATACTTCGAACGGTTGTTTTCAAAATACGCTTGGATTTTCTGTTTGCTTGTCTGGGCAAAACCCGACATTGAAAGCAGAAAAATACCTAATAGTGTAATTTTTTTCATAATATTAATTTTTCGATTGACAAACATAATGATTTTTTTGATATTTTCTATAAATGCCTAAAACATTAACGGTTAATCCAAATGTCCCAAAATATTGCGGTAATAAATGAGTGCATTTCCATCTGTCAACAACGAAACAAAATGGCAAATATGAAGCAATCGCTCATATAAGTTCTCTTTTTCCAAATGATGGCGTTCGGGCAATACCTTTAGAAGCAAATGATCATAATTGGTTGCGTTGCCTTCGTATTTATTGTTATAAGCCGTGATGAATTTGTCGAGCAGTGTATTGATGATTTGGTAGCCTTTGAGCTCTTTATCAATCACTTCCCTGCTTTGGTAAATGTTCTTGACGCTAAGTTTGATAATGTCGTCCATCTGTGCCTTGTACTTGCTTTTGTCGGTGAGCGCATATGGGAATCTGCCATGTAGAATCAATGCTTCATTCTCAATAAATACATTTACCGCATCGTTGATCAAGCTTCCGATGGCCAGCGCGCGCAAATAACTAATGCGGTCTTCTTTGGTGATAAGTGTTTTGTATTTGGTCGTATCGATACTGTCCTTGACAAGTTTGATCAGGTATTCCAAAGCATAATCTTCGGAAACCAAACCGAGGTTGATACCGTCTTCAAAATCGATAATCGTATAACAAATGTCATCGGCCGCTTCTACCAGATAAGCCAATGGATGTCTTTCAAAACCGATATCATTCCCCGATTTATTGGCAATCAATCCCATTTCAGCAGCGACTTCTTCAAAGAATTTTTTATCCGTTTGGAAGAAACCATATTTCTTATCAGCAATATTGGAAGTCGGTTTTTTAGGCAGGCTTTCTTTGGGATATTTCATAAAAGCGCCCAAAGTAGCATACGAAATCCGGAGTCCGCCTTCATTTCCGGGACGCGAACTCGTAAGCACCGAAAATCCGTTGGCGTTGCCTTCAAAATCAATCAGATCCTGCCATTGTTTATCCGTAAGATACTCTTTGTATTTCTGGCCTTTTCCGATTTTGAAATATTCACCAATCGCTTTTTCACCCGAATGCCCAAATGGCGGGTTTCCGATGTCGTGTGCCAACGAAGCCGCGGCTACAATCGCACCGAAATCATTCATGTGAAACCCATGGATTTCTTGCAGATATGGATATTTCTCGATGATTTTCTTTCCGACCAATCTGCCCAGCGAGCGCCCGACAACCGAAACTTCGAGACTGTGCGTGAGTCGCGTATGGACGAAATCGGTTTTGGAAAGCGGAATTACCTGCGTTTTGTCTTGCAGACTTCGGAAAGCCGAGGAAAAAATAATGCGGTCGTAGTCGACTTCAAAGCCGAGGCGCGTGTCGTCTTGCTCTTTGCGCAATCTTTTGCCTTTGTCGCCTTGTCTTCTAAGCGACAAGAGTTGTTCCCAGTGCATCATAATTATGGTAATGTTTCAGGAAATATTTATTTTTTGTGCTTGTCCTCGGGCGCGGGTTTGTCGTTTGCGAGGAAAAAATCGCGTGACTTTTTCTCGTACTGTGCAAAACTCGCATCGCTTGGGTTCGTGATTACTGATTTGATGTTGATTTCATCGCCGATTTTAAACTTTCCCGTTTCAATCGATTTGTAATCGAGCAGGTACGGGCCGCTGAAATAATTTCCTTTTTCGTCTTGCTCGATTTTTCCGGTGTAGACGCCTTTTTGATTTGCCATGATAATTTAATTTTAATCTGGAGCCTAGCCCTGATGGAAGCGGCATCCTTTATTGCTTTTCTTTAAAGCAATAAAGATACAGCAAACAGCAGGAATATGCTTCAAAAAAAACAGCCGTCAAATCATGACAGCCGTTTTTGGTTACTGGGTTAATTCTCTTAAGAACCGCACATTTCGCAGTCGTCGGGCTCGGCGCTTCTCGAGCGTTCGATCATTGCACGGAAGTCATCCGGGTTGATTGCTTCGACATCCGAAACGGGCGCGGCTTGCGCCGTAATTGTTGCTGCGGCTGTGTGCTCCACTTCAACAACTTCAGCCGCTACGGGCTGTGGTTCCGATTTTTTATCGTTGTTCAGCGTAAACTTGATCGCGTCAACGGCTGATTTTGTCCTTAAATAATACATTCCGGTTTTGAGGCCTGATTGCCAAGCATAGAAATGCATTGAGGTCAGTTTCGCATAGTTCGCATCTTGCATAAACAGGTTCAGCGATTGCGACTGGTCGATGAAATAACCGCGTTGTCTCGACATGTCGATGATGTCTTTCATGGACATTTCCCAAACGGTTTTGTATAAATCTTTCAAATCTTGTGGAATGCGTTCGATATTTTGTACCGATCCGTTGTGGCGCATCACTTCTTGTTTGAGTTCTTCATTCCACAAGCCGCGTTTGACGAGGTCTTCGAGTAAGTGTTTGTTGACTACAATGAATTCTCCAGAAAGTACACGTCTCGTGTAGATGTTTGAGGTATATGGTTCGAAAGCTTCATTGTTTCCAAGGATTTGCGAAGTCGACGCAGTTGGCATCGGCGCAACTAAAAGTGAGTTTCTGACGCCATGCTCTACAACTTCTTTTCTCAAAGACGCCCAATCCCAACGGCCTGACAAATCTTCGTCTTTCAATCCCCAAAGATTGTATTGGAATTCGCCTTGTGAAATTGGCGATCCGGCAAACGTTGAATATGGCCCTTCTTCTTTGGCCGCCTCCATCGATGCGGTAACGGCTGCGAAATAAAGCGTTTCAAAAATCTCCTGGTTCAATTGTTTGGCTTCGTCGCTTGTAAATGGCAAACGCAACATGATGAACGCATCGGCCAAGCCTTGAACGCCCAAACCAACTGGTCGGTGGCGCAAGTTTGAATTCTCTGCCTGTGGCACCGGATAGTAATTCCTATCGATGACTTTATTGAGGTTTTTGGTCACGCGTTTGGTCACGCTGTACAACAAATCGTGGTTGAATTTTCCGTTTTCGATAAACATCGGCAACGAGATCGAGGCGAGGTTGCACACGGCAATTTCATCTTTCGAAGTAAATTCCATGATTTCCGTACACAAATTCGAAGAACGAATCGTACCCAGGTTTTTCTGGTTCGATTTGCGGTTGGCCGCATCTTTGTACAACATGTAAGGCGTTCCGGTTTCGATTTGCGATTCGAGGATTTTCTCCCACAATTCGCGCGCTTCGATGGTTTTTCTTCCCTTTCCGGCCGCTTCATAGCTCAGGTAAAGTGCTTCGAATTCTTCGCCGTAGACATCGTACAATCCCGGACATTCATTCGGACACATGAGCGTCCATTTGCCGTCTTCCTGTACACGTTTCATAAACAAATCAGACGTCCACATCGCCAGAAACAAATCACGCGCACGCATTTCTTCTTTTCCGGTATTTTTTCTGAGGTCGAGGAAATCAAAAATATCGGCATGCCATGTTTCGATGTAAATCGCGAAACTTCCTTTTCTTTTTCCACCGCCTTGATCGACATATCTTGCCGTATCGTTGAATACGCGCAACATTGGAACGATTCCGTTTGAAGTGCCGTTCGTGCCGCGAATGTAAGAACCTGTCGCCCTTACATTATGGATAGACAAACCGATTCCGCCCGCCGATTGCGAGATTTTGGCGGTTTGTTTCAATGTGTCATAAATTCCATCAATCGAATCGTCCTGCATGGCCAAAAGGAAGCAAGAAGACATTTGCGGTTTCGGAGTTCCGGCGTTGAAAAGCGTTGGTGTTGCGTGTGTGAAGAATTTCTTCGACATCAAGTCGTAGGTTTCAATCACAGAAGCCAAATCGTCGAGATGGATTCCGACAGAAACCCGCATGAGCATGTGCTGCGGACGCTCTACGATTTTACCGTTGATTTTAAGCAAATACGAACGCTCCAAAGTCTTGAATCCGAAGTAATCGTAATTGAAATCGCGGTTATAAATCACGTGCGAATCAAGGAATTCCGCATTTTCTTCAATAACCTTAAACACTTCTTCAGAAAGCAAAGGCGATTCTTTGCCTGTTCTCGGATTGACATAATGAAACATGTCGTGCATGGTTTCCGAGAATGATTTTTTAGTGTTCTTATGCAAGTTCGAAATGGCGATACGTGCCGCCAATTGGGCATAATCAGGATGGGCAATTGTCATCGCCGCAGCGGTTTCGGCTGCGAGGTTGTCGAGTTCGGAAGTCGTTACGCCGTCATACAATCCCTCAATGACGCGCATGGCTACTTTTACGGCATCGACTAAATCGTTGAGTCCGTAGCACAGTTTTTTGATCCTATCCGTAATCTTGTCAAACATGACCGGCTCTTTGTGGCCATCCCTTTTTACTACATACATAAGTTGAAGTGTTTTGTGAAAACAGAAATCCCTTTCGTGTTTTCTGGTTATTTGTAAATATTTATTGTTTATTTTAATTGCCACAAAGACGCTAAGGCGATAAGTGGTTTTGTTATTTAGGAGCAATATACTTCGTCAGTTCGCTCCAAATATTTTTGATTTAGAGCTCGGGTCCCGCTTTCGGATAACTTGAATTTTGTGTCTTTGCGACTTTGTGGCATTAAATCTTGTGGCTTCTCCTAGAAATCGGCGTCAAAACTAATTTTCTGCGAATCGGTGTCATTGCCTTGACCACTGTTCATGACGCCCGCTTTCTGGTATTCGGCCACGCGTTTCTCAAAGAAATTCGTTTTCCCTTGAAGCGAAATCATGTCCATAAAATCAAACGGGTTCGTAGCATTGTATACGCGATCACAACCCAATTCGACCAATAAACGGTCGGTTACAAATTCAAGGTATTGTGTCATTAGGTTTGAATTCATCCCAATCAAACTCACCGGAAGCGATTCGGTCACAAACTCCCTTTCAATATCGAGCGCGTTGACGATGATTTCCTTGATCCTTGCTTTGGGTACTTTATTGACCAAATGGTGGTTGTGCAAATGCACGGCGAAATCACAATGGACACCTTCATCGCGCGAAATCAATTCGTTTGAAAACGTCAATCCCGGCATCAAGCCGCGTTTCTTGAGCCAGTAAATCGAACAAAAAGCACCTGAAAAGAAAATACCTTCCACGGCGGCGAATGCGATCAACCTTTCGGCAAAAGAATCGGAGTCAATCCATTTCAAAGCCCATTCTGCTTTCTTCTTAATCGCGGGAAATACTTCTAGCGCATTGAAAAGCTGGTCTTTTTCGACTTCGTCTTTGACATACGTATCAATCAAAAGCGAATAGGTTTCACTGTGGATATTTTCCATCATGATTTGGAAACCGTAGAAAAACTTGGCTTCGGGATATTGCACTTCGTTCACGAAATTCTCAGCGAGGTTCTCATTTACGATACCATCTGACGCAGCAAAAAAAGCGAGAATGTGTTTGATGAAATATTTTTCATCGGCGTTGAGTTTGTTGTTCCAGTCGGATAAATCTTGGTGAAGATCGATTTCTTCCGCAGTCCAGAAACTGGCCTCCATTTTTTTATACCATTCCCAAATATCATGGTGTTTGATCGGAAAAATAACGAAACGGTTTTTGTTTTCCTGTAAAATTGGCTCTATTGCAGACATATGTATTGTGTGGGTTTGGGGAATTTTAACAAATTTTTGGCTATTCTTTCTGTTTACAAAGATTGGTATTTGAATCCTGAAATGAAAGCCAAACTTATTCACAATCGCCGATAGTTTTTAACAACCAAATTCTAGCGTGGGCACAATTATACAAAACGCAAAACTCTGATAATTAATATTTTAAAAATGCTAAAGTTTTAAGATATTGCCGAAACAAAGGGTTTATGATTTCCGACAATGAAAGAAAATCAAAATGAAAAAAAATTATTTTTTGAGCTCGACTGCGACTTTTTCAAGTTCGTCGTACCATTCTTGGCCAAACCTTCTGATGAGCGCCTCCTTTACGAATTTGTAAACCGGCACTTCCAGCTCTTTGCCTAAGGAACAGGCATCGTCGCAAATGTCCCAGCGGTCGTAATTGACGGCTGCAAACTCCGAGAAATCTTTGACGCGAACTGGATAAAGATGGCACGAGACGGGTTTTTTCCATGAAACTTCGCCCTGGTTGTAAGTCTGCTCGATTCCGCACAGCGCAGTTTTTCCGTCGAAGATGACATAGGCGCAATCTTTATTGTCAATCAGCGGCGTTTCTAAAGTACCGTCTGAACCAATGACCCAAGTCCCTTGCGCTTCGATCGCTTCGATTCCTTCCTTGCGCAAAAACGGTTTTACTTTGAGGTAAATATCTTCTAGAATTTTGGTTTCTTCTTGATTTAAAGGAGCTCCTGCATCACCATCAACACAACATGCGCCATGGCATGCCGACAGATTGCATACGAAATCTTTTTCGATAATATCTTCAGAAACGATGGTTTTGCCTAATTGGAACATTAGTAGAAATTTCGGCAAAAATAACCTTTTTCCAGGAATCCAAGCCAAACCAGATGTTAATACTACCGTTTGACTAAAATCCTTTGCGTTTTAGTTTGTCCTTGATTATCAGAAAGATGCACCAAGTAAAGTCCTTGAGGCAAATCAGTCACTGAAAAACGTTTGCTCGCAGAGCCGTCATAATAAACTTGTTGACCATTTGTATTGAAAATTCTGACAGCAATAATTTCTGTTTTTGAAACGATAGAAATCTCGGAAACCGCAGGATTGGGATAAAGCATGACATCTGAATTGGAAAAATGTTCTGTTTGCAAAGCCGAATCTATATCGTAAACAGCAGTTCCCCTATATTCGTTTTCGATACCATCGTAAAATTGGGCGAGCAATTTATCAGTAAGACCATCAATACGGCTCAATTCAATACTAACGCATGATGGAATTGCAAGCAATTCAGCACCAACTTCATTCACAATCTTCGAATCAAATCCATCGCCGCTATAATAATTGTATGAAACTTCAATCAGATCATCATCATTAAGCGTCTTCTGCGAAATTTCCCTTACATTGCCTTCAACAGGCGATCCATTATGTTCAAAATTAATAGTTTTCCATAAAGTGTGGTCGCTGTTATAAATACTGGTATGGTTTGCACCAATCGTATAAGAAAAATACTTTTCGCCTGAAGTTTCAAAATTGGCACGAGAAATCCTATCGGGATAATAATCGTGTTCAAGTTGAAGTCCGGGCATGCTGTAAATTTTTGTGGAAGTAAAATCAAAAAAAGGCTGTGCCTGATAAAATTCTGTTGTGATGATGAGTTTTGGAGGCAGCCCAAATGTTGTGTTGATGTGAAAAGTTGTCGCATCGGGGACTGTTAGGAGTACTTGTCCAGTTTCATTAATAACACGCCCTTCAAAAATTAAAGAGAAATCAGGCATTTGCGTTTGATAATTATAAGCAACTTCAAGCAAATTATCCGCATCAATCTGTTCAGAAATCAAAGAGGTATTCCTTAGATAGGTTCCCGCAGGATGTGTCAATGGAACGGTTTTCCACACCGTATGATCGGAATTATACAACCGCAACTGATCATTAAAAGTGTAGCTGTATTTTTCACCAGAATTTTCCAACTTGATTCTTCTGATGGAATACGGATAAGTATGCTCAAGCGTCAGTGCAGTTGAATATACCCTAGTGTTGGCATTGGCCACTTTCCAGCACATTGGGATCCTAAGCTTAGAATTCCACGTGGACAAGTTGTCG